>Ga0247757_10001464_pt1 | contig 15428 bp, 16 predicted proteins | sample UWRJL126311R4_FD_180929 | JGI IMG/M metagenome (GOLD analysis project Ga0247757, IMG submission 180929) | Plant litter microbial communities from Arlington Agricultural Research Station in Wisconsin, United States - UWRJ-L126-311R-4 | ecosystem: Environmental > Terrestrial > Plant litter >... | reverse complement strand
CATCCAGAAAGGCAGTAAAATGAATGGAGGTGATTTTGATGAAGGGTTTGATAATGATGCACCGTTTTAAGTACGAATTACGATGTACGAATTACGAGAATCAGTCTAAATAAAAGATACTTGTATAAAAGGCGGGAAATAGTAAAGGGATACTTCTTTTATGCAGTATCCTTATTGCTTTTGGCGGCGTTACTATTTGCAGTTTTTATTAGGCGCGCTGACTATTTTATTTTCCTGCTTTTAGGTTTTATTCCTATCGAGGTTTTCCTGGCGCCAAATCAGGTAACGATCACAGAAACGGATATTTCTATAAGCAAAATGCATTTACTGGGCATTATTAAATTTGCAACAGTAATCCCTTTTGCAAGGATAATATCTGTTCATCTCATGAATTTCGAATCCGGCTATAATATTGACGGTTACGGAGATTTTATTATTGCTAGTATTCCCTTTATTCCCGATGGATCCAACGCTCCAGCGGTCAACTTGTACCAAATAATTCATACTACAGGGTTGGGCAAAACGAAGCAATTCAAATTAAAACTGCACCCAAACGAATTCAATATCTTCCAGGAAAAACTGGCACAATCAACTCAGAAGGAAGATAATCTCGAAAAAAGCCTCGTACTTCGTAATTCGTAATTCGTACCTGTATGTCCCTGCCTTTTTTTTACGAACCCACAATCAATAGCAGTGTCTCCCATTTTACTTTGAGCGAAGAAACCAGCAAACATTGCATCCAGGTCCTCCGTATGAAGATGGGAGAAAAACTGCAGCTTACGGATGGGAAAGGATTGTTGTGTACCGCTTCCATTGCGAGTGAAGACAAAAAGAAAGCAGTAGCAACCATTGAGAGAACAGAAAACATTCCCCCGCCATCAAAAAAAGTCGGCATTGCCATCTCATTATTAAAGAATGTTGCCCGGTTTGAGTGGTTTCTTGAAAAAGCAACTGAGATCGGCGTAACGCATATCCAGCCATTGATTTGTGCCAGAACCGAACATAGCCGTTTCAAGACAGAAAGAATGCGGGGCATACTGATATCCGCCATGTTGCAGAGCCAGCAAGTCTGGTTGCCGGAAATGCCGGAGCCTATCAGATTTGAACAATACATCCACCAAAAAAATGCGTCGCAGAAACTGATCGCGCATTGCGAAGAGAAGGAGAAACGATCCATCAGCGATATTCCCCCGGCTGATGATACCTTGATATTGATCGGTCCTGAAGGTGATTTTACTCCCTCCGAGATCGAAACAGCTTTATCTCAAGGATATATACCGGTAACACTTGGCGAAACACGATTGAGGACCGAGACCGCTGGAATGGTAGCGATAGCCTTACTGGCAAACAGATGATTTTTAAACCCCGCTGTTTAAACACATAGGTACATAGAATCCCACAGGGCATATAGCTATGTTTTCTATATACCCTATGTTCCTATGTGTTTAAAAACAAGATGTACCAAACCCCGCCCCTTTGCGCCTTTGCGCGCATATCCTTACATTCGTTTTTTATAATTGTGTTTATGCAGGTGATAGAAGTAACTACGGCGGCAGACAAAAAAGATTTTCTGGAGGTGAATGCGACGATGAACAGGTCAAACCCCTGTTATATCCGCTCGCTGGATCACGAGGTGAACGCGGTATTCGATCCCGCCAAGAACAAATCATTCAAATATGGCGAAGCCATCCGCTGGATAGCGAAAGATGATGCGGGTAATACCATCGGCCGTATCGCTGCTTTCACCAATTCCAAATACCTGAACAGGGGAACAGAATTCCCTGTTGGTGGCGTGGGCTTTTTCGATTGTATCGATGACCAGCCTACGGCAAATGTCTTATTCGATACCGCAAAAGCCTGGCTCCAGAACAAGGGCATGGAAGCCATGGACGGCCCCATCAACTTTGGCGACCGTGATAAATGGTGGGGATTGATGGTAGAAGGTTTTGATGATGAGCCGATGTATGGCATGTCGTTCAACCCGCCTTATTATGAGCAGCTATTCGAAGAATATGGTTTCCAGAACTATTATAACCAGTACTATTATTTTATGAAGGTGGATGCGCCATTGCCGGCACGTTTTCCTGAGCGTCATGCGAAATTCAAGGCCAAGCCTGGTTATGAGGCACGCCATGTGAGGATAAAAGACCTGGAAAAATATGCAGGCGATTTTGCCACTGTATACAATGCCGCCTGGGCGCAACATGGCGAAGGGAAAGAGATCACACGTGAGCAGGTTTTAAAGCTTTTCAAGAACATCAAACCCATTATGGATGAACGCACGGTCTGGTTCGCTTACTATAAAGAAGACCCCATCGCCATGTTCATCAATATCCCCGATCTGAACCAGTATTTCAAACATTTCCATGGCAAATTCGGCCTGATCGAGAAACTGCGGGTTTGGTGGATGAAAAAAACCGGTTACAATAAACGCCTCACCGGGCTGGTGTTCGGCGTTGTGCCAAAATACCAATCCCTGGGAATCGACAGCTTTATGATCTATGAAAGCGCCCTCCTCATCCAGCACAAAGGCTGGTACGACCAATACGAAATGGGCTGGGCTGGCGAATGGAATCCCAAAATGATCAATGTTTACAAAAGTCTCGGCGCAGAACAAAGCCGCCGTATGATCACATTCAGATACCTGTTTGACAGGGAAAGGCCGTTTGAGCGGCAGCCGATGATAGAGTATTGACGTGAGGCGTGAGACGTGAGGCGTGAGGCGTGAGTGGTGAGTGATGAATAGGATATTTTCATTGACCATTCACCATTCCCCATTGACCACTCACGTCTCACGTCTCACGCCTCACGAACCCCTACCCCCTGTGCATAAAATAAGCCCTCACAAACACCCCGGCCTCCCTATCTTGCAACCCAGTTTATGGATAAATTCATCGTTTCCGCACGTAAGTACAGACCGCAGAATTTCAATACCGTGGTGGGGCAGTCGCATATCACCACGACGCTAAAAAATGCGATCAGGAATAACCAGTTGGCGCATGCTTTCCTTTTTTGCGGACCGCGTGGCGTGGGTAAAACTACCTGTGCGCGCATCCTGGCTAAAACCATCAATTGTACCAACCCTACGGCAGATGGAGAAGCCTGCAATACCTGTAACAGCTGTGTATCGTTTGATGCCGGCACTTCACTGAATATCCATGAACTCGATGCCGCCAGTAACAACTCGGTGGATGATATACGTACACTGGTAGAACAGGTTCGTTTTGCGCCGCAGGCCGGTAAATACAAAGTATATATCGTGGATGAGGTACACATGCTGAGTGCCAGCGCCTTCAATGCGTTCCTGAAAACGCTGGAGGAGCCACCATCCTATGCGATCTTTATCCTCGCTACTACCGAGAAACACAAGATCCTGCCTACCATCCTCAGCCGATGCCAGATATTCGATTTCAAACGCATCACCAATAATGATACCGTAGGACATCTGCAGGAGATCGTCGACAAAGAACATATCAAAGCAGAAAAAGCAGCGCTGCAGGTAATCGCCCAGAAAAGCGAAGGCTGTATGCGCGATTCGCTGAGTATACTGGATAAGATCGTGAGCTTTACCAATGGCACCGTTACTTACCAGAACACACTCGAGCACCTGAACATACTGGATGAAGACCAGTATTTCAAATTACTCGAAGCCATGCAGCAACAGGATATGGCTGCTGCGATGCTGTTGTATGATGGCATCAACCGCAAAGGCTTTGAAGGAGATATGGTGTTGAATGGATTTGCCGAATTCATCCGCAACCTGCTGGTTTGCAAAGACGCCAAATCTGCCGACCTGCTGGAAGTAGTGGAAGGCATGCAGGATAAATACAAATCCACTGCACAAAACACCAGTTTATCTTACCTGGTGAGTGCATTGAATATCCTGAATGAGGCCGAGATCAATTACAAGATGGCACGCAACAAAAGATTGCATGTTGAACTTACGCTGATCAAACTCAATTTCCTGCAGCAGGCGATCGACCTCAGCACCGACAATAACGGCGGCGTGGTTAAAAAAAAACGGCTTGACGGTCCTGTAGCCATTCGCAGCAAACAAATTCAGCCGGTACAACTCAAACCCGCGCCACAAGCAGCACCTGCGGCCAGGTTATATATCGAGCAAACACCTGCGCCTGCAACAGCGCCTGTAGCTGCTAAAACAACCATCACCAATACCCCACCCGCAACCCGCAACCCGCAACCCGTAACAGCATCCGCTATCGCCTCGTTGCCCAAACCCATGGGTAATGGCGGTAAGAAAAATAACCTGCTTGATGCACTCCGCCACAAGTACGGCAATGATTACGCGATCGAAGAAGTAAAAGAAGCGGAACTGCTGAGCATGGAAAAACTGCAGGCCTGCTGGGAAAGCTATACCCTGATACTGGAGAAACAGGCAAAGCACTCTTCCGTTGGCACGTTCCGTGCGGCCAAACTGGTGATTGAAAATGATGTGCGTTTTACTGTAACAGTTTCTGCGCTCACTTCACAGAAATTTGTGGAACAGGAAAGGATGATGCTGATCGAGCACCTGCACAACGCGTTCAGCAATCGTGCCATTGCATTTGATGTATTGGTAGAAGCAGGCGAGAAAGAAGACATTCCTGTACACATGCGCCTCAACAGCAAACAGAAATTTGAACACATCGCACAACAATACCCGCTTGTCAGGGAATTGAAAGACAGATTGAAACTTGAAATAGATTACTAATTTGAAAATGTGCTGATTTGAAAATTTGAAAATGTGTTACTGTTGTTGCAATGAACATCCCATCATTTTCAAATTATCCCATTTTCAAATTTTCAAATTAACATATGCCCAGAACTACTTTCCACTATTCAAACGATGATGTAACGGTTGTCTGGAAACCCGAAACCTGTATCCATAGCCGCATTTGCTGGACGGGCTTGCTGGAAGTTTTCAATCCATCCAAACGTCCATGGGTAAATATCGGAGGGGCGGATACGGAAAGGATCATTGAACAGGTAAGAAAATGCCCGAGCGGCGCATTGAGCTACTTCATAAATAAAGATGCAGCGGGTGATGCACGGGAAGGAATGGATCCGGTTGCAGAAGAAGCCAGCATCCTCCAAGTCACTATCCAACCTGATGGACCAATATTGATCAATTCCAACTGCCAGATCAAACACAGTGACGGAACGGAGGAAAATAAAACCGGCACCATCGCTTTGTGCCGTTGCGGAGGGTCATCTACCAAACCTTATTGTGATGGTACCCACAACAAAATAGGTTTTAAAGGATAAGCGCGGATTTCACAGATTGAGAATATGATTGGCATCTTCAGCTGTTCTCTGTGTACCTCTGTGCTCTCTGTGTCTCTGTGTTAAAGCCTTCGCTTCGATCAATTCACCACAGAGACACAGAGAGCACAGAGGTACACAGAGAGTTAACCAGCTTTTTTGCTGTTGCTGTAGCCGTTTTTTACCAACCACTGCAATACCTTTTCCCGCTGATCGCCCTGCACAATGGCCTCACCATCTTTTACACTGCCACCGGTGCCACAGAAATTTTTGAGTTTTTTGCCGAGGTCTTCGAGGTCACTCTCTGTACCAACAAATCCTGTGACCAGGGTTACCGCCTTGCCGGCACGCTGCTTTGTATCCAAACGAACACGCAATACCTGTTTAGCAGGAGCTAATGTTTCTGCTGCCGCCTGCTCCTCGGGTTCGAAGTGAAAGTTTGGATCTGTACTGAATACAAAACCATTCGTATCGGGTCGGTTCTTTTTGCTCATAAGGTTGTCATTAAACTAATACTGCTTTCAGGCTCAGATCGAGACTTTGCGCCTGGTGTATCAATCCACCTACACTTACAAAATCAACACCTGTAGCGGCATACGCCTGGATGGTTTCTAGATTGATGCCACCACTCGCTTCGGTTTCAAATGCGCCATCGATCAGTTGCACCGCTTCAGAAACCTGAACGGGCGAAAAATTATCAAGCATAATGCGGAATACTTTTCCTTTACCCACTCCGATCACCTTCCGCACATCCTCCAATGATCTGGTTTCTACTTCTATTTTCAGCGGTTGCTGCAATTGCTGTGAGTAGCTATACGCTGCATTGATCGCCTGCTCCAATCCGCCTGCGTAATCAATATGGTTATCCTTCAGCATGATCATATCATATAAACCAAAACGATGATTGACACCGCCACCAATCTTCACCGCTTCCTTTTCAAGCAAACGGAAATTGGGTGTGGTTTTCCGGGTATCCAGCAACCTTGTATGATACCCCTCGAGTTTCGCGGTGTAGCGATGTGTCAGGGTAGCGATCCCGCTCATGCGCTGCATACAGTTCAGCACGAGCCGTTCACAGGTCAGGATCGTATGTACGGAGGCGGTTACTTCAAATGCATTCTCGCCCGGCTGCATCGCTTCCCCGTCTTTTTTAAACGGATGAAACACAACACCAGGCTCCACGAGACGGAATATTTTCTCTGCCACTGTAACGCCAGCCAATATCCCGGCCTGTTTGATCTTCAGTACCGCTTTTCCTTTCTGATCTTTTGGAATGGAACTAAGGGTGGAATGGTCACCATCACCCACATCTTCGAGCAGGGCTTCTTTTACCAGGTGTTCCAATTGTGCATCAAAACTGCGCATGCTGCAAAGCTAGGGCTTGAAACGATTCCCTGGAGGACATAAAATGCAGGTAGTGGTACAGCCATTATTAGCTGATCCTGACAGAAATAATCTGGTGCTTTCCGTCTTTTGCTTTTAACAGGATGGTGATACCATAACCTTTACCGCTGTTTAACAGTTTACCGGTCATGTACATGGTATTTCCTATCTCGCGATCGGACGCTTTTTCAAATCCTTTGATGCCGTTCTCGTTAAAGAAAGCCTGTAGGGTGATACCTGCCTGGTTTCTGCCCACATTTTTGATCTCGGGTTTGTCCAGCAGCTTCATATCTACATAGTCATCAAAATATTTGGCTACTTCGCTGGCATTACTGCTTTTGAAAGCTTGTATGATGGCATCGGTATCGCCCTGTGCTTTCGCCGAAAGCGAGAAAAACCCCAGGACTAAACCGGTTAATAATAATATCTTTTTCATGATTGCTTGAATTCTGACCACCCAAATGCTAAAAACATGCCAGCTTCTCCGGCAGACTGAAGACATTGTTAAAGTTAACAGGTATACGGGAATTTAAATGCAGTAATTTTGCCAAATGAGCAAAAAAGCAATCCTGATCATCATGGATGGATGGGGACTCGGCAAAGTTCCTTCCTCAGATGCCATCCAGCACGCACGTGTTCCTTTTGTGAGTTCTTTATACAAAAATTATCCTAATACAACGCTGATCACTTGTGGCGAAGATGTAGGATTACCTGCCGGCCAGATGGGTAACAGCGAAGTAGGCCATCTTAATCTTGGCGCGGGCCGTATTGTTTACCAGGAGCTGGAACGCATCAATGTTGCGGTGCGCAGTGGCGAGTTGGCCAAAAATCCGCAATTGCTCGAAGCCATCCATCATGCAAAAAATACCAACGGCGTGTTGCACCTGCTTGGATTGGTAAGTGATGGCGGGGTGCATTCACATATCAACCACCTGAAAGGATTGATTGATATCTGCAAAAGCGAAGGACTGACCAAGGTATTTATACATGCTTTTACAGATGGGCGCGATACCGATCCGAAAAGCGGGCTGGGATTTTTGTCTGCGCTGCAGCATCACCTCGATGGTTCTGTTGGCAAGATCGCTACAGTAAGTGGAAGATATTATGCTATGGATCGCGACAAACGCTGGGAACGTGTAAAACTGGCCTGGGATTGTTTGGTGAAAGGGGAAGGACATCAGGCAAGTAATGCACTCACAGCTGTACAACAGGCTTATGATGCGAATGTGACCGACGAATTTATTAAACCAACCGTAATAGTTGATGCCAATCAACAACCTGTCGCATTGATCAAAGACGGCGATACCGCGCTTTGTTTCAATTTCCGCACCGATCGTTGTCGCGAGATCACCGAAGTGCTTACACAGGAAGACCATCCTGATTTTGGTATGCACAAACTCGATCTTGATTATACCACGATGACTTTGTATGATCACAAATTCAAAAACGTGCGTGTGATCTTCGAAAATGATAACCTGAACAATACTATTGGTGAAGTGCTTGCGGCGAACGGCAAGAAACAGATCCGCATTGCCGAAACAGAAAAATATCCGCATGTAACTTTCTTCTTCAGCGGTGGACGTGAAGAACCATTCCCGGGCGAATCGCGCATATTGGTTCCCTCACCCAAAGTGGCCACTTATGATCTGCAACCGGAAATGAGTGCAAATGAGATCACCGATCACCTGATACCGGAGATCGAAAAAGAAAGCGCGGACTTTATCTGTCTCAATTATGCCAACACCGATATGGTTGGCCATACCGGTATCTTCAGCGCAGCCATTAAAGCGGCTGAAACCGTTGACGCCTGTGTGCAAAGAGTGGTAACTGCCGCTCTCGAACATGGCTATACCATTTTCCTCACCGCCGATCATGGCAATGCAGATTACATGATCAACGACGATGGCTCGCCAAACACAGCGCATACATTGAACCTGGTGCCTTTATTTGTGATCGATAAAACATGGAAGGGAACGGTAAAAAACGGTAAGCTTGGCGATATCGCACCAAGCATACTCACCATGATGGGATTACCCATCCCGAAAGAAATGACGGGAAATGTGTTAATTTAAAGGTATCAACAATCCTTTTTTCATGAGAATAATTAAACGGATCCTGGTTTTTTTATTAATTCTGTTTGTTCTTATACAGATCTACCGTTCACCAAAAAACCTGTCGGGTGATACTACGCATGATATCAGTAAGAGTTATGTTGTACCGGCAGACGTGCATACGATCCTTTCAAAAGCCTGTTACGATTGTCACAGCAATAAAACGCGTTATCCCTGGTATGCCGGGGTACAACCGGTAGGGATCTGGCTGGCCCGTCATATCAAGGATGGAAAAAGCGAGGTCAATTTTAACGAGTTCAGCAGTTACCGGGTGGCCAAACAATACCGCAAAATGGAGGAGTGTATCGAACAGGTGAAGAAAGAAAGGATGCCGCTATCATCCTATACCATTATTCACACCGATTCAAAACTTACTGATACGGAGAGAGCAACGCTTCTCAGCTGGTTCGAATCGATCAGGGATACGCTGAAAGCGAGGTATCCGGCTGATAGTCTTATTGTGAAACGAAAAACCGGATAGGAGAGTCTGGAGTGTGGAGTCAGGAGTCTGGAGTAAAAAAGACTACTCCAGACTCCTGACTCCACACTCCAGACTAACAATACCCATTATGAAAATCAATTCCGCCAAATATCTCATCTCTTCCGCACTGGTTACCCAGTGTCCCAAACCCGATAAACCGGAATATGCGTTTATTGGGCGGAGCAACGTAGGCAAATCTTCACTGATCAATATGCTGACAGGGCAGAAAAGTCTTGCCAAAACATCGGCTACACCGGGCAAAACACAGCTCATCAATCATTTTGAAGTAGAGAGCAGTGCGGCCGAAAAAGGACCGAGAGAAAAATGGTTCCTGGTGGATCTTCCGGGATATGGTTATGCCAAACGGTCGCAAAGCGACAGGCGTAGATGGGAACAAATGATTGATGGTTACCTGCGCAAGCGCGAAAATCTTGTACAGATCTTTGTGCTGATCGATAGTCGCCATGAGCCGCAGAAAAATGATCTTGATTTCATTCACCAGCTGGGCAAATGGGAAGTACCGTTCTCTGTGGTATTTACCAAATCAGACAAAGAGAAACCCGGTGTGGTAGACCGCAACGTAAAAGCCTTTGGCGATAAGCTGCTCGAAACCTGGCAATTCCTTCCCCGCTTCTTTTTAACCAGCTCAGAAAAAAACATCGGAAGAGAAGACATGCTGCAATACATAGCAGACACGAACAGGGGAATAAAGGAAAATCAAAAGTAAAAAGGCAAAATTCAAAATAAGGGGATAACACTTCTTTTGCTTCTCCGAAGCAACCACAGACCAAAGACTACAGACCACAGACTGGTTAATTCACCACCTTATCCGCGCAGCAGCTACTCGCAAAAGCTTCCGGTTTCGCTTTAAATGCAAAGCCCATACCGAGTATATAACCCATCGCCTCGCGCAGCGCGTCATTGCTTTTGAATTGAGGGTTGGTGTTGATATCGGCATGTACTTCCATATCCACATTATACTCGATAAACAGGTTGCAGAGCTCATAGGCAATCTCGATACTCTTGGCCACTTCTACCAGCATCCTTTCCTTGATGTGGTACTTGGTCTTCGTTTTTTCATTGTGGATGTACATGAACCCCCCATTGTGTTCCCGGAGGAATACGATCACCGTTGCAAATTCGGTGTCTTCACCTTTAACCTGGCTATCGGTGCCGATGCAAACTTTGAGCCTGGTGCCGTTGGCCGTTTCCCGTTTGATGGCTTCTTCCACCGCTTCTCTGATCGGGAGATGGATGGTTTCACCATTGAATTTTCTCCAGCGCATAGATTGATGTTTGTGTAATTTACCCAAGAAAAACATGAAAAAAATCATGTATAAGTAAATTTATTATTAACAGAAGTGGATAAGGGCCGCTTTCAGCGATTGGCTTTTAGCTGTTAGCGAGGAAAAACAATGATCTGTGCAAACCCATACCCCGCCTATCTTTGCGGCATGAGAGTGAGTGGTTTTACGTTTATTAAGAACGCCATCCAATTCGATTACCCGGTGGTGGAAGCCATCAGGTCTATCCTGCCGTTGTGTGATGAAGTGGTGGTGGCAGTGGGCGATTCAAGCGATGATACACGTGCATTGATCAATGCCATCGATCCAAAGGTCCGGATCATTGATACTGTCTGGGATGCCACACTGCGCGAAGGCGGCGCCGTACTGGCCGATGAAACCAATAAAGCTTTTCATGCCATCAGCGGCAATCCCGATTGGTGTTTTTATATCCAGGGTGATGAAGTGTTGCATGAACAATACCTCGAAACGATCCGGCAAAATATGTTGCGATGGAAAGACCATCCCGAAGTGGATGGTCTGCTTTTTAAATACAAACACTTTTACGGTTCCTTCGATTATATAGCGAGTTCGTCGAAATGGTATCGAAATGAGATCCGGGTGATACGGCACGATCAATCGATCTATTCTTACCGTGACGCACAGGGTTTCCGCAAGGGCAAGGATGAAAAATTACAGGTAAAAGCAATTGATGCATTCATCCATCATTATGGCTGGGTGAAACCACCATCGGTAATGATGGATAAACGCAGGAATTTTGGCAATTACTGGGGAGGAGAAGCGTACAATGATAAAGCTGCTGAATTATTTACCGGTGATTTTGATTATTCGCAGATCGATGCACTCGAAAAATTTACCGGCACACATCCTGCAGTGATACAGGAACGCATACACAACCAGAACTGGCAGTTTGAACATGATCTTACTTATAACAAATACACGCTCAAGGACCGTTTCAAAAACTTTATGGAGAGATGGACGGGGGTGCGGCCTTTTGATTACAGGAATTATAAATTGCTGAAGTAGGTTTCACGCAAAGGCGCAAAGTGAGCCAAGGCGCTAAGAAAAACCTTTTGCTGCTTTGCTCACTTTGCGTCTTTGCGTGAAATAGATCAGAGTCCCACCTTCTTTAAAAATGCCTTGAAGCCGGTTGGCCGTGCATAACTACTCTGTATCGTCAAAAAGGATTCATGCTTATTCTCAATTAACCCGTTTTGGATCTGCTGGAATAGCTCCCGGTAACATGGAAGTTCTGCCATTTCAAAGCGATCCTGGTGGCGCGCTATCTGGTCAGGATGTTTGAAGGAATAGCCACTAAAATGTAAGAACACCAACGGGAATTTTTTATTAACGACAAATCGTCCATTCACTTTTTCGATATCCCGCTCATGAATATTCCAGTAGGCGATATTGTAACCATCGTGATCGATGATAAACACCCCGGGGAAAAATATAGGCACATAGTTGAACCATACCTGGTCTACAAACAAACCATCAGCCGGGCGGTCGAAACATTTGTCCTTCATATGGTTCTCCCACCAGCGCAGGAATGCTCTCGCATTGCCATCATTGCGCAAAACAAAAAAACCGCCGTTATAGTTACCTACATTGGTGATCGTATTTTCCTGTGGTCGTTTATTGTCGGCGGGATAGGGTGAAGTGATATGGGGTGATAAGATGATAGAATAGTCTTGTATCTTTTCTTCCGCATACTGAAAAGAATCAAACACCATGATATCCGTATCCACATACACGAGCATGTCAGGACTCTCTTTCTCCAGCAGATAAGATGCGTAGAACGATTTGAGTGCGCAGGACAACTCCATCAAGGAATACTTCACACACATATCTGCGAATTCAGGGATCGCCAGTTCCTCAACAGGCAATAAACGATACGGCTTGAATGCTTCCGCATCAATACGTTTGTCCAGCTTATCGAGCAGCCCGATAATGATTTCGTAAGACGGATTGTGTTTAGCCAGGGAATCGGCCATGGTTTTTGCCTGCCCGAGATGTGAAGCAGTACAAACAGTATAAGCAATGACGCTTTGCATTATCCGGGAAGTTTTTCTGCCAGTAAAATATTGTTGAGATAGAGTTCTTTGGGTTTGGGTAATACTGCATGCCAAAAGCGAAACCAGCAATTGGCGATGGTCACGAATAATGGCCTGAAATTCGTTACAAAGAATTTTGTTTTGCCCAGCAAAGGAATCGCCGGCAAAAAATAGTCGCTCAGGTATTGCACCCGTAACTGGAATACAGCGGCCAGGTAATCACCCGATTTATCCTGCACCAACACACGGAAACCGTTTTTCTCAAAAACATGTTTCAGTGCAAAACGGGTATAGCGCGCATAGTCAACCGGTATTTCATGCTCGCCCCATACAAAGGGGCAGGTGATCAGGATTTTGGCGCCGGGTTTCATCACCCGATGGATCTCCTGCAATAATTCTTCCAGGCGAAAAAGATGTTCAAATACTTCGGTGCTGAATACGCTGTCGAAAGAAGCATCTTCAAAAGGGATATGTTTTCCATCGTATAAAACATCTACCTGCTCATTGATATGGGAATGTCCTTCACCATCATAATCCAGGCCAATGTATTCCGGAACATGTGCAAACAGGGAGCGATAGGGTTTACTGCCACAACCAAAATCGAGCATGCGGCCCTTCAGTTGCGGTGCATATTCTTTTACCTTCCGGTACAATGCTTTCCTGATAAAATAGAAAGTATGGCCAATGCCCGGGTTGAAGTCTTTTGTTACCTGGTCCATGATGATAGCTCAATTGATAGTTACAATAGCTCCCGGTACACATCCATATAGTCGGCGGCTGCATTGTGCCAGCTAAAACGGATGGCTTGCCGGCGTATCTGTTCTATAGGTTTGCGCAATGCATAATCTGCCATGCCCTCTTTAAACACTTTCCGCATCGCATCGGGATCAAAATCACGGAAATAATAGGCAGCATCCCCTCCTACTTCGGGCAAACTGGTACGGTCGGATATAAAGACAGGCTTGCCATGATACATTGCCTCGATCACCGGCAGTCCAAAACCCTCTGCATACGAGGGGAAAAGAAAAGCCTCACAGTTTTTATAGTACCAGTACTTTTCTTCTTCGCTGGCAGGACCGATCAGCTTCACCCTGTCTGATACCCCGAATTTCTTGGCGGCCGCTTCCACCTCTTTGCCATATTCATAGTTGTTCAGACCAGCGATCACCAGCTCATAATCATTATCCAGCAACAATGGCGGTAATACATGGAAGTTCTTCCGGGGCTGAACCAACCCGATTGTAAAGAGAAACGGTTTCTGCGGACGGTAAGCGGGTGAATCAAAATCCGGGAACTTCGTTTCTGTACATCCCAACGGAATGGCGAGTGTTGGCTTGCCCCTGAGGTCAAGATGCTTCCCGGCCTCATCAATAGCAAATTGGGAAATACCGGTTATATAGTCGGCGCGGTCGATGCGTTTTTGCGTTTCCTTCAGCAAACGCTTATTGCGTTTGACGTTATTGGGATCTTCTATCAGGTAACTGAAATCGTACAAAGTGTACACAACTTTGGTCCGCTTATTAAAAGGCCGGTACCAGGAAAGTTGTGTGGTGATATGCCATACATCGTACTTACTCGTGCCGAACTTGTAAAACTTATCGATGGAACGATGCTCCTCATACTGCACATTGGGACCAAAACGGCCAAAGTCTTTTTTTGGCAGGTAATAATGGAAGTCCATGTCACTATGCGGCACTACCGACAATGCATGTCCCAGGTTCATGCAAACACTGTACAACCCATTGAAAGGATTATACTTGAGGCGGTGCAGGTCAATCAGTACTTGGTACATATGAGATCGTAAAAATAAGCAGCCGGGCATCAATACTTGCCGGCAGGAACGGAAACTTTGTCATTTTTTGAAAAATAGTACGGAAATTGACGGTTATTCCAACTTAATCCCAGGGCATGAAACTGCTATTACAATACCTCAAACCGTACCGGAAACTGATGGCACTTGCCATGTTACTGGCGGCGATCAACCAGACATTTTCGCTTTTTGACCCAATGATCTTTGGGAAAATACTCGACAAATACGCTACGCACCCTTTTACAGAAGACCTTGAAGGGAAAATCCCAAGAAGCAGCCACGACTTCATGGTGGGCGTCATGAAATTATTATTGCTGCTGGTTGGCACGGCCATGATAAGCCGTATTGCCAAAGCTTTTCAGGACTATGTGGTGAATGTGATCGTGCAGAAATTTGGCGCTAAAATATTTACCGATGGGCTGCAGCATTCCATGCGGTTACCTTACCAGGAGTTCGAAGACCAGCGAAGCGGCGAAACATTGTCTATCCTGACCAAAGTGCGGGCCGATACAGAAAAATTCATCGGGTACCTGATCAATGTGTTGTTTGTGGTGCTGGTAGGATTGGTATTTGTAACGATCTATGCCACGCAAAAACACTGGAGCATCATCCCTACCTATCTGGGCGGAGCGCTGATCATTGCTGTGGTGACCAATGTGCTCAGTAAAAAGATCAAGGTCATCCAGAAGAACATCGTTAAAGAAACCACTGCACTGGCCGGTACTACTACCGAAAGCTTACGCAATATTGAACTCGTAAAAAGCCTTGGGTTAACTGAGCAGGAAGTAAAACGGCTTAATTCCAATACGTATAAAATATTGCATCTTGAACTGCGCAAAGTAAAAAGCCTGCGTGCCCTGAGTTTTATACAGGGTACGATGATCAATTTTTTACGCCAGCTGGTAACCTTCACGCTGCTGTGGCTGATCTTCCGGAATGTACTTACCGTGGGTGAACTGATCGCATTGCAGTTTTACAGCTTCTTTATTTTTGGTCCTTTGCAGGAGATAGGAAGTATCATTA
>Ga0247757_10001463_pt1 | contig 15434 bp, 16 predicted proteins | sample UWRJL126311R4_FD_180929 | JGI IMG/M metagenome (GOLD analysis project Ga0247757, IMG submission 180929) | Plant litter microbial communities from Arlington Agricultural Research Station in Wisconsin, United States - UWRJ-L126-311R-4 | ecosystem: Environmental > Terrestrial > Plant litter >... | reverse complement strand
AGAAGGAATAAAAACGTGCATGTGTGGTGGTGGTGGTGGTGGTGGTGGTGGTGGGGAAGTATGAGACGGTAGTGATACGATGGGGGCATGCGGGTCATGACGTCGAGGCACATGTGTACGGTAAACAGTGTGGCTTGGAGAAGAGGTGAGAAGGTGGTGGTGGGAGCCGAGAAGCGGAGGAGCCATTGCGAGGAAGGAGGACGTCGTTACCGTCTCGTGTCTTTGTCTTTCGGGTGGGAACGATGATGGGTGATAATGGTGATGGCGATGATGATTAGCCGTTCATCGGATGAAGCAATGCTTTGGAATTGAACTGGTTTTTTCTTTCGCCGATAAACAATTTTTCTTCTGGGTCCCATTCTCGTTTCCCCGCCAGAGAGGGCGGTCTCCGGGGCAACTGCATCGTTAGCGCTTCCCGCTTGTCTCTCTCGGCCAAAAACACAACCCACGTGAAAGACGAAATGACAAGAGTCGAGAGTGAGAAGAATAAAATAATATAAAAATAAAAAATAAAATGGAAGAGGCAGAATCGGAAGGGAAAGGAACCAGAATGCATTGGGTGACCCCGTCCCCCCCTCCATCACTTAAAGGTTAAAAAAAAAAAGCAAGAGAAAAGAAAAAGTGCGAAAAGGATAGAAACTCGGCCGGCCAACCCGCTTCGGCGTGTCGCGGCCAGGCCTTCTTGGAAGGGAAGGAATGGCGTCGGTTGGGTGGGGGGGGGAGGGGGAAGGGGCTTACGAAGGGTCGCGTAGCTTGTTGCATGGGTTCGCGTGGCTTGCTTGCTGGTCCTGGCCAATGGGATCTGGGCCCGCTTGCGCATCATGTGCTCGCGCGGAACCGTGGTTACGTGTGCTTAAGTGGTTTTTAGAGGGAGGGCGGATGGACGGGAGGGAAAGAAGGGCGGAGCTGCGAGGTCCGGCGATGGGTTCGGAGGGCAGGTGGGTGGGGAAGAGGTGGATAGATGTATATGAAGATGAAACAGGACAGCAGGGAAAGGAGGAGGGTTAGAAGGAGTGGTAATAGTGATGGCGGTGGTTGTGAGGGAAAGAGAAGTGAGGAAGATGGGAAGAGGGGAGAAAAAGGGATTGTGTGGGCTGGGCTTTTCGGGCTGGCGCTGGGCTGGCGGAGAAGGGCAGCGAGCGGCAGGCAGGCGTAAGACGGGCATGGACGACATGACATGACATGTGTGAGGCCTTGTTGGTGGAGGGAGGGGGCTTAGTGGGCGGGTTTTTGCGGGCGGGACGTGTGCGTGCGTGCGTGCGTCTACTAGGCAGCAGGCTGCGCGGGCGGCGGAGGCGCTGCGAGCAATGAGGGCCGGAAGACGGACAGCCTAGCAGTTGCTAGAGCCTTGTGTGTGTTACGCCGTGCGGTAGCAGCTGGCTAGCATTGGGTTGTTTGCTGCCGATGGACAGCGGCGTGTGCACACCAGAGTCAGACGTGCAGCGCCGCTGCTCGCGCTGAGCGACATTATTACAGTAGACGCAACGCAACCACGGGCCAGCGGGCAGACAGGCGGAGCGTCAAACGTCAGCTTTACACCGAGGCGTGAGCAAGGCAAACTTTCGAGTTTCTCCCGCACAAGCTGCGGGAAGCGGTGCTTCTGCCATGGCGACGGTGTTCGAGGCCGCTGGCGTCTGAGTCGTGGTGGACGAGGGATCCACGGCTCCACCAGTTTTGTTGCCCTTTTCCCCGCACCCGGCTCCTTTTCTGTGCCTTGGAGAGGTCACATTCGGGCTGGAAACGAGAGCCGGTGAGACGTGAGTTTCGTGGATGGGGTGCAGTCTATTGAATGCGCGGTTTGGCTAGTGTGCAGGTATGCTCTGATGGTGAAATCGGAATGCTGATTCCGGTGGCATGTAATCGCCGGCGTGGGTATACCCCAGTGCGTATACAATCTCTCTCGATCCATCCTCCCTGTCATTTTCCGTCTCTTCGCCTGACCGAGGATTTGCTCTGTCCGCTTGTGTTATCGATAGTGGGGTGTACTCGATTTGGACTTATGCCTGCTTTAGGAAAGACACACGCACCCTCACCCGGCCAAGCAGACAAGGACCACGTCGATGGTGATGGGCTCGAGAATGTCATCACGCAGCCTTCCATCCCCCCTTGATATACTAGTTCTGCCAGTCCAGGCTTGATATCGCCGTCTCTCCGCGAACCTAAAGCCTAATTAATAAACTCAATTCGCCCGGTACGCTATTGTGGCAAACATGAAGTCGACATGGAAACTCTATTAAGCATCGAGGCCCTCATAGCTTGAAACCCTGCCCGCACCTAGTTCGCACGATCTTTCAAATGCATGCAAGAATCGACATCATCATCACGCTCTACCATTGTCATGTGCAAGAGAACGCCGCCTAAGACAGTACACAGTCACACGGGGCGGTTGGATCGAATGACCCTACAGAATTTTGGCATGGAAGAGCGAAGAATACATTCCAAGAAATCCTTCGCATCGACTCGGTAGCCGTGTTCTGCTGGGGTGAGAGCAAAAGGCGTGCATTCTATTGGTTGGTTTTGAGGCCGTTGCGCTAACGTTTTTCCCCTGCCGGTTCAGCGCTTTCGAGTGTAGGCAGCCATGCTCTTTTAATTCTGCCACCCGCGGAAACAAAAAAATCGGATATGATACTCCAGTGAAGGCCTTCGAAAGAAAGCTTCAGGTGGGTCGAGAAACAAAGTAAATATAGCTCGCAATTGGTCTTGATCCATTACCCAACACAGAACAGGTGATGACTGGAAAAATCCAGCCCTCGAGGCGAGTTGGACTATCAAACCGTGGCTATAGAGGCATTCTTGGTGGGATTGTAGAGTAAATATTGTATAAATTCTACTTACGATCTTCATGGGTCTTATTTACCAAGCAGTATGGAATATGAACGCAGAGCATGGCTTCGAAGACCACACACCGGATGTAGAGCTTGAACTGCCTTCCACATCAGCATCTCCCTTGTAATTAATTTCAGGTCTCTGCTTTTCTATCGTAATTATACACAAACTGTGGGTACATTTTCGAGCACGAAGGCGCATTCTACATGGAATCTTTGCAGTCATGGCGCACCATATGCAAGTGAGATGTACAAGAGCTTGTATGTTCCCTACTTCGTATTATATCCTAGGGTAGACGAAGGTTTAAAAAAGCGATCGTTTAGAAACTAGAGAAGATTCTACGAAGTAGGCCATTTAGACAGCTATCAAGCATGAGCAGCACAATACATGGCAACATATTCATCTCTTGTAGCCTGCACCATTCAAAACCCGCCTGTTCTTATTCCCACTTCTTGAACAAGGAGGATCTTGGTATTTATGAGTGACAACAATACTATACTGTTTCCTTCTATACACAAAATATCGTGTGTTCCGCAAGAATCAAATACGTGAAATTCAGGCTAAAATTACCTCTGAGCCTGCCATCTGATAAATAACGTGTTAATATTTTTTTGCCCTCCAGAGCTAGGTTGGATGAATTCGACATGATATCCTTGAGTCTCCGAGTGCTGGGGAAACAAGGGCGTTTATTGTAAAACCGTCGTCTAATGGCTGTGTAGTTAAATGTGAACAGCAATTGAGAGCTAGTAAACGGTTGGTCTGAGGGCACCTGGCTCTTATTCATAAGAAAGAAATGCGGTGGTACGGAATAATATTATCGCGGCCGGTCGGCTATCCGCCACGTCAGCCGCACTGGGCACAGCGGGAAAAACGTAATGATAAACACACCAAGGCTAGAAACAAGTCAGTACTAGCTTTCGCTTTTTTACTACTGCCCTTTCATTCTTACCATTTATTAAGCTGTGGGAAGAACGCACGCTTTCAAAAGCTAGTGCTTTCTAGGAACGCCAACAGATTGTGTACGAGGTAATGGTGTTTATTCCATATAGAGAAACCTACTTTCATGGCGAGGATCGTTTGGTGGACCAGTACGAAACTATTACCTGTCTGAGCGAATATTCAAATTTCAGCCTCGAGGAACTGAGAGTAAAACACTATAGACAGAAAAAAAGAAGAAACCCAGCTGTGAACAATATGAGTTGGGAAGACTATTCGGCCTTGTATGTTTCTGCGTGTGTTCATATGCAGAGCGCTAAAATGTGACAGACTTCAAGGCCCTGGAGTTGAAATCCGTGTTGGTGTGTCCACCCCTCAACATGAAGAGACTGGCACTTATAACAACTGGTGTCTGCCTCAGAATTTGACATCGCATTTCTCCCCCTTTCTTAAAGCTGCCTGTCTACGAAGTTTTAAAGAACGCCATGAATGTCGAATCGAGCTTCCAGAAGATGATGCTCGAGTTTTCACTCTCTTCGTGCAATGGATGTACTATGGAGAATATCATATCCCAACACTTTCGGAAGAAGCAAGCAAAAGCTTTTTTTGCATACATGCAAGGTGCTGGATTCTTGGCGACAAGCTCCTCTGCACCAAATTTAAGAATTACGCTATGAGCCGCATCTACGGGCAGCACACAACCTCTTTCGCTCCCACACCTGTTACAATACAAGATGTAGATTACGTATGCAAGAATAGCGTTCTCCATTCAAAACTGAGAACGTTCTATTTCGCTTTCGTTATCGAACATTTTGCGGACCAGGATCGTCTGCTAGGAACTACAGAAGAGTGGGATAAGCTCTTGTTAGTCCATGCTGATGTAAGATTGCTCATGGTACAAAGTTTTCGAATGCCTCCGGAAGAACAAATGTATGTTGAAGATGAGGAATATTACCTAGATCAGGATGACATTCTTGCAACTTCATTTGAGAAGACGAATATTGGAGACGACATATTGGAGCAAACTCGGGACGTCAGGACCAAAAATTAGCGACACATAGTTTAAATAACGAAGCGTAGCATGTTTTGGACAAGAAATTTTGTTTTCAATCGGAATAAGATAGTGTATCTCTAACTCAAAGATACGATCAGAGCTATCACGATTATAAATGCCAACTCCAAAAGCACAATCTCCTCTAGAGCTGAAACGCCAAGTATCGGGTCTGGGTTTTCGGATGTTAGGGGATAGTCAGATCAGGCAGCACTATATCACGTGAAGAGATACCACCCATACATTTCGACTACATTCGCCACAAAATTTTTGCTACATCTATGGACTTCGATTTTCCTACTGTACCCAAATACAGCGCAAAAATTTTATTCCCTGTCGCAGCAGGTTCTCGGTATGCAAAGCCAACCCGACACGAGCTCCATATAGAACTAGAGCTTCTTATTAGGAGACTGTTGGTCTTGGGAAACAGCAGGTGAGATACAAAGTTGGCGCGGCTCGGGGTAGTGGCGGCACGTGGGATGATTGTTTCGATACTTGGACAGAGTGTAAAGGCTTCAGCAATATATGGTATATTTACCGTCTGGGTCCGCGATGAACTGAAGGGCTTAGTTTGTTCTATAACGTGCTACGGTTGATTTGGGATGTTGAGATAAGCCCAAGGTTTGCATGACAATTTCACACCGACTTTCGCCGGCTTGACAAAGGAGACGCTCGCTATTCAGCTACCTGAGAAGATTGCTTTATCATATATGCAAAGGATTATCCAATCAAGCGGTTTCTTTCATAAATAGATAGAGCGTCATATAATCCCTTTTGACACTATTATTAGTGGAGCAGAGAGCCATTCTAATATTGCATTGTTTTTAATCTGAAATATCCCATTGCAATTTGCACTAGCCAAAAGAACTGGAGCCATAGACGGAGCGTGAGTTGCGATGATGTCTGCAAAGCGGAAACTTCTTTAAGGACTCTCAGTATACATCCCTTCTGGCCTGATATCGAAGAATTTGGTGGTAAGTCAATGTTTATTATTCAATTATCTGCGACCTATGATCTGGCAGAAATCTACGAGGTCAAAGATCACCAACCCGTAAAAGCCGAGCAAACCTTGTGCTATGACATGCGGCTTGCATCATTCGTCACAGCTCCTGGAATTGATAGTTAGATCATGAAGGCGTGGCTGACGTTTCTAGGACTTTCTTTACGGATGCGGACTACGGGGATCTGATTGACCTGAAGGACCTCGTCTGTCTTCTCTGGATCGGACCCATTCAGAATTGTCGCTGACTCGGTCTTCCAATCCTTTCTGGGGATCAATACCTGGCCCAAGATCTGACCCAGGGCTAAATCCCCCATTTATGATCGCTTCGACGCTGAGTTTGCTGATATCATGCGCAATCGATTGAATCATGTATGTACGGAACTCTTTCTGCTCGCGCATATCCTCTCCTTCCAGGCGAAATTTGTCCTGCTTCGTCATGTCTTGTCGACGCTTAGACCGAATTTCGTCCATGACATGACAAAGCACGGCTTCGGGTACACGATTCCGTTCGAGAGCATATTTGGGACTGCGAACGTATCTTGGGGTAACGTCCATAGCGCCATCAACTGAGAACGCAATACAGTAGGAAAGCTTTTTGCCCCAGCCTAGCGGAGAGATTATTAGTACTTGATATATAATAAAGGCGATACAATAGGGTATACCTTCAGAATATAGGCGTGGACGATCCCAAGCCTCTTCAGAACAGTCAACTTGAACCCATCGCCTCCTATGAACCGAATAGGTCTCTATCCAGATATGATCTTCAGCATTCCATACCCAACGAACTCTTGACCCTACGGCTCTACAGAGCATACCGAAGCAGTTAGCCCATTCGCTAACACGCCCTCGTCGTGTTTGTAATAAAAAGAAAGCATTAACATATCGCGGAAATCGCTCATGATATCCGCATCCGTCAGCTGAACACATATACAGTTCAACTCGCGTAGCACCATCGGTCCGTTCATTATCGAATGGTGCAGTCATGCCAATACCAATAGTAGGAGACTGACACCGTGTACACGAGGGGTTATTCACCCATGTGAAAAAGTCTCGCTTGAACCAGCGTAATAGGGCTCGTATTACGCAATCTTGGTACCCCCAGGCTGCTTTCTTGTTTTGACCTAGGCTCTCTGCCTCTGCCTGCATGATTTGACTTTCCTCTTCAGCTTTATTATATATTGACTCCAATGGCACCACTCGAAGCGCTTCGTCTAATTGTTTCGAGTTCTCCCATTGAATGGGTACATCCGAGAGCAAATGAAGCATGTTTCTGAATCTCATAGATCTTGCATTATAAGGCGGCAGCGGAAATAATGGCAAATTTGGTAGCGCCACATTGTCTCTGTATGCAGGCGGATGGGTATTTTGAGACCCTCGAATAGAATGCTTGTGCATTGTCATTTGAGATCGGAGGCGATCCATTCGCTTCATGCTCAATATCTTTCTAAAATCCTCCGTTATTTTGCCTTCGAAATCCCAGTGCCGACGAATGTCTAAAGCAGTCGCTACCCTTACTTCAGAGGCACTTAACAATTGGGAGATGTCTTGGAAGATGCTCTCAGCAGGAAGCATATGAAGATATGGGCTTCGGTCGTATGCTGCATATATACTTCCACATAACTTCCCATCACGGACTACCCAAGATCCCGATAAACCGGCGACTAGATGACGTGCTTAGAAACGGATATCTTCAGTATTAGCATACTAACATACCACCAGGAAACGCAACTTGAATCTTTTTTGTGTGAAGAGAGGTACCTCTCAGGATAAGTGAAGCACTGCCATTCAGTAGGTAGCCCCTAAAAGGTTGGTCAGAACAACTTGTAATGATCCATACTTCCCCTTGGGAAAGATTAGACGTTGGGATGTAATGAGAAATATCCATGATGGTTCCTTGATCTGGATCATGAAATCCATTTTGCAAAGTTGGAAGAGTTCCAAGATCAATCAAGGCAAAATCTGATGTTTTTGGTGATGAGATTGGGAAGAAATAGTCTCCGCTGGTTGTCCCATTTCCCATATATGCGACAATCTTGGGTAAACTTAATTTTGTCCACGGACCCTCCGCTCTTCCTTGAAAATGTTGAGACTCTGTGGTGGGTCGATCTGCATGTGTCATCTGTCTCGGTAATGAATAGAAACTTTCGTCGGAGGTCTCCGATTCCGAGTCTGAGCTTCCTTCGTACTCTGAATCTGAATTTGAGCCATCACTCGTCGGTTCTATTCGAGCGGCATGACCACGGAAGGAGTTTTGAATGATGTGATTCACGATCGCATGGGCCGATGTCAATCCATAAACCTTGTTGTCGACAACGATCATGCCACCAAATGTGGAAACCCGTTCTAGAATACCATCCGAAGTCTGGATGATAAACTTGACCTTAGCACCGCATATATTTGACTGGCCGAGGGATGGGCGTTGGATTGAAAACGATATCTCGTGACCTTGCTTTTGAGCATGTAGTCCATCCAGCGTTGACTCTCCAGCTGCAGGCCATGGCGCGTGAAGAGATACATAAGCAGGCTCCATGTAAAATTTGTCCAAGAAATGGTCCAAGTAGGCCAAGCTGCGAACAACACTCTCGACTTTCTTCTTACACTTCCTGCCACCGCAGTAAATCCAGACGGTAGGTTTCAGTGCTACGGATTGTTGCGGACAGGTAGCGCCAGGCACTAGTAGCACCGATGATGGTGTGCATTTCTTTCCAGCCATACATAAGACTGCTTCCGTGATCACTTCTTCATCTCGCAGCGATTTAGATAGCAGACTGGTTGCCTGGCACAAGTGTCTTTCAAGGTCTGGCCGGACTTCTAGATCCCATTTTTCCTGTACGGCTACCGGCGGTGGCAGGTCCCTCAAAAGGCCGACGTACAATTTTCTGACCTTGTAAATTTCCGAACATTGCTTAGGCCGTATTTCAGTATATCTATGTTCTTTGAGGGATGCTTCATTTGTGTCTTCTTGCCCTTTCAGACGAGTGCGCACAGGAATTGGAAGTGAAGCTTCGTTGCTGGATAACACTCCGTTGTTCGCCACACTTTCCCTGCGCAGCCCGAGGTTAAGGGTGTCTAGGGGACAGTTGACATGACTTACGAAAGTTCATTTGTAGTCTGCATGCTACACCTCTGAGGACTATTAAACAGATGTCGTAGATGCCGGAGGGACGGAGGGCCAGTGACCTCACGAGCTGAGCCGTCTTGGCGGTTGGTGGGCTGGCCACGCGTTACCCGCCAGCCAACCATTCATCGCTTAGTTGCTTCCGTCTCTGCGATGTGGTAGGCCAGCTGCTGCGCCACTAGGAAAGGTAATCTGCGGGGTCGGGAAACCAACATCGCACACTTGAAGCCCAAAAACCCATTTTACTCAATCTCGGGAGCATAGGGCCACAGCATAATGTCAGCTACATACGGGGAACTATTTTCAAAATCGTCCTCGGCGGATGTGTTGAACTGGACACGAGAGCAGAAGTGTGAGCTCATCAATGCTTTCTGGCCTTACCTGCACCTAGCCGAAGATGATTACATTAATAAAGATTATGTTGCCTTCTTCGAGTTCGTGGGGAGAATGTTACAAGACTTGTATCCGCATGCGCCTATGTTTGCATTGCAGGATTTCAATGGCATCTTCGCGATGGTCAACACGTTGAGAGCCGATCGAATGTTAGCACGAAAAGTAATTATGGACAACATCAAGAAGGACTACCTGAATGTCTACGAGACCAGCGTTGCTCGCTCAATGGAGCTTGTTGTTCGTCTCTGGCTAGGAATTAACGTGAGCTCAAAGGGATTGTCTGTTGGTCCCAGGAATCCGCGGGATAGTCGAGTTGATTGGCAAAACGATCAGTCTCTTAACGAAATAATCACAGCTCAGTGCTTCTATAAAGCCAATAGCATATCCTCTACCGATTACGCGCTTGATGAATCCTTTACAGCCGTAAATTTAAAGACCGTATGCCGATTGCGCATCAGGTGGACAGATAACCTGCTAGACCACCTAAGATTAGAGGGGCCCCGAGGACAAAGAAGTCTATCTATTTACCGACATAAAATTAGCCTTATCAATCACCGGAAAGAACCGGAGCCAACGGTTATCCAAAAGAATTTTTTAGACGAGACTATCCGTACTCTTGACTTACTTTTCCCTTTCGGCGATCCAAAGACCGAACAATTTCTGGCGGAGGAGAATGTTCAGCTGTACATCGTAGACCCGTTGGAGATGCCGCATACAACAGATTTGGATGAATTTAAGTACTATAGGAACAGTCTAGTACGATTATTAAATCTTCTCAACGGGCCACCGGAGACAGTCGCCCAGACATTACTTGATACCAGGAATCTTGGCCAGTTCGTAACACTGTGGGTCGCGATATTCGGCGTGTTTATCTTGACGATTCTTTTTGGTATCCTCACCACTATCTACTCCATCAAACAGTATCGTGTCTCCGTCAAGTCATATGAACTTGCTCTGGCCTTAGCTTGTCAGCAAAATGCGCCTTCCCCGCCCGGATTCTGTGAGTAGAGATTTATTCTTCGGGTTCGACGCGGCTGTCTCACGGACGAGTATTGTTGATTGATATACAACCACATATACAAAAGGCAAAAAGTAGTCAACTTTAGATTCTACCGCTACTTTAATCCAATTTATAACTGGAATACTGTTTATCAGTACGAGCGGTCTAGGTACTGCGCTTCGGTTCTGTCAAGGAGCAGATGCGTACACCCGGAGCAGCAGAACAATCATCGATATATGGATCGCCTAGTCACTCCCTAAACGGCCAAATTATGTCGTAGTTCGTCAAGGGTCAAGGGTCTCTGTGCTAACAAAACCCACGAAATGACCCAGGCAGCAGTTGTCTATTCTCCACTTCTTAGTCGTCGATTCATTTAAATCTTGATCGTACACCTTCGATAGAAGATCTCCGCGTTTTGGGAACTCGCACAAGGCCTGTTTTATGTCGCGTTTAGTTTATTTGGATACCAGTGTATCTAGGTGTAGTCTTGTAAGGAGACCCCTAATCATATTCAGTTTGAGAACCAATAAGAGATACAAGGACATATATATACTTGTCTTTAGAAGATCTGATGATGGATTTGGTTATTGGCTGAATAAATTCACAAACGAGACTTTCATCTCAAGTACACTAAATAGATCTCAAGGACAGCAGTGTTTCCCCTGCTGTGCGATAACTCGAAGAACGTACAAAGAAAAGATCTCGAAGGTTTTGGGACGAAAGCTGGCGGGCGGCGTTACTTTGTCCCTTTTATGAGAGCTGAAAAGACCTGAAACCGCAGTTGAATTGTTTACCATCTCAACCACCATTAAATGGTTGATGACATTTGGGTGGCTCGCAGTGTGCTAACACTGCGCTGCCGCCTAGTACCATAACCATTGAATGTATCTCAACAACCATCTCAACGACCATGACATTATGGCTCCTGAGCAAATTGCTATTAGCAACACATAGGATTCGGTTATATCTTCTTCCAATCTGTCGGAGCCTTTGAGAATTGTTGTCTTGAAGCGATGGCGCTGTCCCTTAAGATACGATCGAAGATCCATCAGTGGCTTCTATTACAAGTTCAATAGCATCGGGGAAGTATTACTTGACCTCTAAGTTTATACATGATGAGGTGAGCAATTAGTGTTCGCCGGTAGCGCCATTAAAGCATCAGTAACCAGTTCTCGAATTCGATCTTCTTCTACACATTCATCCAAAGCGTCAAAACAAAATGAAACCCTGCGAGTATCTCTATATTTCAGCATGCAATGCATCTAGAATTTCTGTCAGAAACGAAGATGATTGACAATTTTCGTTTCTCCTTCAGATAGTTTGGATAACTTCGGAGAGCTCACCATTTTCCACCGCGAGGCCTTTCCAGAGGCTTGCAAAAAGTTTCTCGGGTATCCGGACCTTTTTTCTGACTAATTCATACTAGTAGCAGGCACAAGATACCAAAATTACCTCTGAACCCAAATTCGGTACGTAGATAGTCAGCTAACACCGACCTAATAGCTTTAGGTCAGCACCATATACCCATGAGTACTCTAAATTTGATTAAGTGACTTACAAAATTGTTGTTTTTCCGGCACCCACTGTACCTGATTAGTGGTGTGTATATTGACAAGTATTGGGTCGGGGACACACGAATTCCAGACCACCACAATACTTTTCCAGTATCGATCCACTCTTTGAACTCGGCGATCTGAAGTATCCAGAGCCCTGTTACATCACAGTGTAATGCAGAAACTTCCTTACGTTTGCGCAATGAATCCAGCGGTGAAAGCCACTACATAATGTTCCGTCAATATTTTACTTCAGATCTCTCAAGGTGACTACGATGAAGGACATGAAAAGAAACCAATCATGGGTCAGTTTCAGAAGAGAAGCTTTTGAGTCTATGGATGTTTTTTGCACTAAGTACCGGCAAAGAAAGAAGACCAAGGTGAAATGAGAGGTCGCAAAGAAATCGATGGCAACTGAATCAGCGTCTAAAAGCAAAAACGCGGATAACCTCTTGGGGCTCGCAGCTACCCTCCGTAGCACTCCATGAACCATGAGATGATTCTGTGGGGGCTTCCAAGAGCAATGGCTGGCTGCTTACTGGAGAAATAGGCGCTTCCAACGGCTGCAACTGTCCAGCTCGTAAGGGATGCATACCTTCTGTTTCAGTTTCCTTTAGTCTCGCTACACATTGGTCGAGCTTTTTCCTTACTTCTCCACCGTCTAGGTACGTCTCGGTCACATCGACCATGGTAGGAATGTGCTCATGTTCTTCTAATCCGATCCCAGCAAGCCCTTGTGTGACGTTGAATCGGTAATACCTGCCAGCATCCACCATTTGCTTATGATCAATGAAGAAATTGTTTGCTGTTCGTTCTGTTTCGATGGCTATATTCTTGAGGCTCTTAAAGATGTCCAGAGAATTTCCTTTGAAAGCCATGGTGGGTGCAACCCCTGTACCGATACTGATTATAAACGCGTCTCGATCTGGCCACAATGCCTGTGCCTCTTGATGAAGTAAACCGACCGGGTTGTTGTACAACACACCTCCATCAAGAAATTTTTGACCTTTACTGCCAATCGCGATAGGATCAAAGAACGTTGTAGCGGCTGTTGTGGCTCGACAGGCTTCCCAAATTTTGCACTCATTGAATAAGATTTCTGCCGCTTTGGGGTGTTTATAAGATCTCATGATGGCTGCTTCAGTATTTTTCTCGCGGACGGCTACAACGAAGCTTTGGTAGGTGTTAGTATTACGGTAAATACTCGCGAATAGATTAACTTACATGCTGCATTTTGGGTCACCATCCTTCAGCAAGACATCCTCTGACATGTTTTGGGCGTTAATGATTCTTTTGATGGCATCCTCCAGCGGCTTGGCACTGAATCTCCCCTTTACCGGCGAGTATTTATCCCCCTTGAATAGTTTCACTGCCCAAGGAATGGCTCCTAAGCTGCTGGTGTGAAATATATCCTTGATGAGCCCAATATATGCCTCTTCACAAGCTTCCAGCGGCATTCGAAGGCGGCCAAGCATGATAGCAACTATTCTGTATCTACGCTGTTAGTCAATGTGACTAGAGCCAACGGATCGAACCAAATTGAGAAGAAGCAAAGAATTAGAGCTGACCCTCCTGTGCTAGTGCCACCTATCATGTCGAACACCTCCCATGGCTCTAGCTTTTTTTCATGTTCCGAGAGTTCGTTGTTGATTTGGCCCATAATGTGTTTGAGAATCATAATAGATGAAAGACCTCGCACACCTCCCCATCTGTTAACTTGGTTTTAGTATTAAGGTATCTTACTCGAACTTAACACGCCTACCCAAAGAAAGTAGTCGCAAAGGGCGGGTAGATTGGTTCATGATAAGAAGCTTCTGCCTAAACGGAAGCCTATCTCAAGGACTTGATAGAACGTTGCTAAAACAGAGCCAGAAAGGTTGTGGTTTGTGCTTTTGGCGTAGAAAGCGAATATCATCAGGCTGGGTGTGGTAATGCATCAGAATTAGAACAGTATAGGAAGATCTGCCATAGACACCGCCACTGATAACGATATAATGAAAAGCCCAATCAATTTCCGCCATTATAGCTATTTTGACCGCCTCTAGGCTTAACGAGTCAAAAGTCTAGACTAAGCCTCCAAGAGTCATAGCTTGCGCCCCATAGACCCCTCGTGGTGTATGTATGTAATGTGACATAGCTGATGGGATGCATATAATACGAAGGCTGCCTTCACAACTGCTCCTGCGATATCGCCTGTGAACATTCTTGATATGTCTATTGGCCACGTTGAAACACCCATCCTATATCAGATAAGTTGCGCCACGTTCTTGACTCGTACATTACCATCAATCTAACCGTACTCGAACATTCAGGCTTTTACATAGATCGGAGCAAGCAGAACCTACACTGTCGCCGCGAAGTTTTACATATCCTCGACTTCTGGTAATTCAGCTATGGCAGGGCTTTACGATGTTTGATGGCTTCACCGAGTTGGAATATATAGACCCTATGTAACGCCTTCCGTGGGCTTCGTTGAATCGTATTATCGATCGGCCCAGAAACAAAGTTCTCGGTCACACCTGCCCCACCCTACGCGACTGGCAACGATCAACAATGCACTAATTCATTTTCGGACCTTAACCAAACTGACCGTGCGCGATTTTTTTGATAGTCAAAATTTCTGTCTTATGTAGATAAATCTATTAGCCTCACTCAACTTCCTCTCAATTCCGGATGACCTCGGAGGTAGCACCTACCTCATATAACATTTGAATACCTAGATCAAATGTTTGATAGGTCAACAATGAAAAACACGACTGACTCACTGAACTTTCCCTGGAGGCTACAGCCAAGAGGATCTTCTCCAAAGCTATGGAGGCCTCAGGCTGCGACGGGCCCCCCGCCAAAGCTGCCTTGCAGAGCTCCCTCGTCTTCTCGGCTGGCTAGGCTAATTAATAACGAATTACACGAGCTCTCATCTTGATCTTCTATTATAGTACACTCACGACGTCTACTAAATGTCTCTCCGAAAACAAGCTTGGCTCATTTTATATGCCTTTGGGGCGCTCTCATCTTCCTAGAGATTCTACGTCGAGATTTCTTGACGGAGCTTTCAACAGCCCATGCGTTTGCTAAAGCTGCTTATTAGACTGTAAATTTTCACATGACATAAAATGCGTTTCTTTGTAAGTAAACTTCTACGACTTGGAATGGATCCGACGAGACATTAAGTGAGGTTGAGTCAGCTCACGTGACCAACTCTGTTTGGCTCCTCTTTTCCAACAAACGAGTCCCATGTCAGTCCAGCAAGTTTATAGATGTTGAAATAGTATTACATAGACTTCTGAGATGCCAGTACACAAACTAAAAATTCACATCACAGCATTATTTCTGAAAGCAGTTAGTCTACACGGGATTTTCATCCCTCTATTGGTAATGTTTCAGTCTATTCTTAAAATGGAATAGCTGCGTTTCATGTACAAGACACTGCCACCCTCTTGGCATGAAGTGACATAAACTGTGAAGTCCGAGGCAAGATCTTCGAGCGACGGTGCTTAGCATGTACCCAAATCCATCCTACTGCGCCCCCCACCCCCCCCCCACCCCACACCCAA
>Ga0247757_10001462_pt1 | contig 15464 bp, 11 predicted proteins | sample UWRJL126311R4_FD_180929 | JGI IMG/M metagenome (GOLD analysis project Ga0247757, IMG submission 180929) | Plant litter microbial communities from Arlington Agricultural Research Station in Wisconsin, United States - UWRJ-L126-311R-4 | ecosystem: Environmental > Terrestrial > Plant litter >... | reverse complement strand
CACAGATTTCGTGATTACTTCCGTTTAAACTTCTGGGATGTCGATGCAGAGATAGTTCCAGATTCATTCAAGTGGAGTATGACATTGGAAGACTTCCTTCAATGTGAAGGGAAATCGAGGAGAAGAAAGGGGCAACAGTATCGTAGCAAGATATCGGGTTACCAAACTGATGATAACGCTCTGAGTGCCTCTTCAGTTGCGAAGCTGAGCAGCTTCTTTGGGCAAGTCAGTCACCTTGTGGTCGGGTCAAATATCGTAGGGCATATCTTTGAAGACTTGCTACCTTCTTGGCGACGCGGTGACAGGCTATATCTCATTCCTGAGTGCCGCTGGATTCTAGGTCTTCAACGTAGTGGCAAAGGATACCGGTACGTGTACAGGGTGTCTGTTTCCGATCTAGAATGGGAACAACGTAAACAACTGTTTGACGAAAAAGGTACCTACGAGGATATTGTTCTTGTATGAAGATAATGTGTCATTGTATCCAGCATGGTTTGTTAGGTAGGACAATTAGAGGCCGCATGAACATGTTATAGAGGAACCTTTTGACTTTCCTGGACATATAGATACATGGAGCAAGAGTACTGCGCATCAAGTTGTAGAAGAATTGATTAATAGCTTGAAGGACGAAAAGACGCTCACCGACATAATACAGAAGCTAAATGTAATCTAAGCTTATAAACTTAAAGCGCCTATGTAACTCTAACGAAGACGGTTGGTAACAGGCTCATCGCTAATATTGAGATTATCGTGCAGAGTGAAAATATCTGAAGCGGATATCCGGTGATGACTAGTGTCTCAAACCGGCTGAATTGATAAAAAAATCTGGTACCGGATAATGGTATTATTATTGTATTAGGGATGACATGAAAGAAATGAGTATGTGAGCCCCTTAAAATAGGAGCGATCAAAAGGGACAGACTATATCTGTACTAGTAAAAGCACCTATATAGTACAACCTTTTCCGATCGCGGATCCTTTGAGCGAGCCTCGTCGTGGCCTTTAGTGTTACCAGGTATTGCGAAGCTGACGTCGGTTAGCCTAGTCTCTGATGCGGTACAAATCCATTGATCAGTGAGATGTTTGTCTGTCGTTTAGGCTTGAATTGGGAGGTGTTGTATTGTCCACACCTATAGATTACACAGCGCATTCACTAGCTCAAATTCAACATCATTGATAATTACAGCGCGGCACAAAAAAAACCCTTTTAGAATCTAAAGGACACCTTCCCTTGCTCATGCATATGTGCACTCAAAGCCCCCTTCCATGCTGCTCTCGTAAATATACTCAATTTTTTTTGCCTCTTCCTATCATGGCTACATTACCTGGACCTCTCACTGTGGCCAAATGGTAACAATCTCTTCTCCCAGCCATTACAACAACCCCAAAAAAACCAACAAAGCACTCGAAAAACCCCATCCGACTCTCGACGCCGCGCCATCGAGAGGCGCAAAAGCCGTCCTGTTCATAGTACTCGTCGGCGTGGCACCAAGGCTCCCCGTCCCCCACGCACTTCCCGTACTCGTTACCGTCGTTACACCCGATGCCGTCGCACACCGCGTAACCGGCTCGCCGTCGGCGGCCGTCGGAACCGGACCGTCGGACACCACCGTCCCCGGCTCTCCGTCCTTTGCAAACGCGAAGTTCTGGCTGTAACTCACCACGGGGTCCTTGTTGCCAATCTCCTCGTGCACGTAGTCCTCGACGTACATCTTGATCCAGTAAGAGGGCTCATCGCGCGGGAACCCGAAGCCCAGGCTGCCGTTGAGCGGGTTGGGGATGTGCCACTCGTAGGTGCCTGTGTTGGGCGCGTTGGCAGCGATGGAGCCGCAGAAAGGACTGCGGGACCATGGGTGGCAGGGTGCGAGGAGGTCGCGGCTGAAGCCCCAGGGGGTCTTATCCCAGAGCTGGAGGGTTATGTTGCGGAAGTGGGAGTTGGGCTGCCATTTTATGGTGAAGATGCTGCCGGGGACGAGTACGTCGCCGCGGGCGGGGTGTAGGAAGTGTTGGGTCAGAGCGGAGGTTGCTTTGTTGGTCGGGAGCTGGCACAGGGCAGGCTGGATGGTAAAGGCTATGCAGACGAGGAGGAAGAGGAGGTGTGGAGGAGGCAGCATGGCTGCTCCGCAACCGGGTAGGAATTCTTGGACTCGGTGCGCTTGTCAATGGATGCCGATCCCAGGCCTTGAAAGCGTGATGCAAATGTGCGGATTGGTATTACTCCCTCATCTCGAGAGCAGTTTTGTCCAAAAAAAGACCAGACCTCGAATATAGCGACGTTTGTAGGGTAGCACGGAATCCCGCTCAGAATTGAGCAAAGTAGCTGTCTGGTGCTGCCGAAGTTCCTGCCGCCGGCACGGTTACATCTGCCATATTATACCATGTGCCGTGGGCGCCGTCGACGCCCTTCGGCCGCGCCTCCGCAGGCATCCATCGTGTGCATCATATAACGCCATTTACCAACGTTTCGAGCGCGAACTGCCCTGGTATTACTACCTGATCCAATGACCAGTGGGGTGCGTGCAAGTTGCTCGCCGCGATTGGTTTCCGCTGCATGACGCAGATACTATATAGCACTTGGCGCCACCCCAAGTAGATTACCGAAAGCTTGATAGTTTGCCTGGTGGAATAGAAACGAGGTGGCGGCTTCTAGACTCTTGTGGCGAGAACGCCCTGGCAGCAAGGTGCTATTCGTATTTTCTGCATGCTCATCAAGTGGAGAACATAGGCGATATGTGCGACGGGAATTCCCTGCATTCACTATGAAAAGCTCAGGGTACAAGGTTACGAGAACTCGGTGTCCAATATCATGGAAGTGGAGCTGGGATCGGCTCTACACTGCTATACCCAGAGTGCCGGAGTGACGATCGTATGAGATTATATATTCCTAAAGTTTCCAGTTACATCAGATTCTCCGTGTGCGCGGATATTCTTCGTCCCGAATATGACCACCCGGCGTTGCTGTTCCTACTTCCGCAGGCAAACAGTCTCCGCCCGCTATTCTGGCTCCTAATATGTTGGTATAAAGCGTGTGACCCCCGATGACAATGCGTCGTCCGGGTGGAGATCTGATTGGCCGTGCCAGTTGTATCTGAGGATAGCGCATGAGATCTTTTTCAATTACCCGATTTGGATATACCCACGCCGTAACCCTTTGAAGAAGGACTTCCAACTGCTGTTGACCCATCATCGCACGTGTTGAGCCATCTCGTTCAACAGTGCGGCGGCTACAGGTATCCCAAGGAGTGAAAGCCCGGGAATCGAAAGACGCAGAGAAGAGGACCTGAAATGATAAGCATGATTCCATGTATTGGGTGGTCCTGTTGAGAATTCACGCGTACAGGTCGACCTTGCCAGCTCTCTCGTTGAAGTATCCATTTGATCCTGCAATGGCAACAACAAAAGCGTGGTCCTGAAAGCCTCCATTCTTTGCAGTCGACTTAGTCACAACGGTGCCCCAAAGCGCGCACTTGATGAAGGTAGTGGATGCAGGGTCCACGCAGGCAGGGCCCACCTGGCGAGTGGGACTACGCTCGAAGAAGACGTTGATGCTCTGGCAGTCACTGCGGGAATTGCACTCAGAGGCACACCGACTTGTGTCGTACGAGTCCAAGGTGATGTAGCCCAGGTACTTGTCGGTGGAGCTCGAGGCTTGCAGATTCTTGAAAGACTCCGTGTAGTTCTCAGGCGTTGGTGCGTTGTTCGCCTGGGATGCGAGTTCCTTGGAGGTCAGGAATTCATGGGAATTATCTGGAGAGGGGACTGGCCCTTTGCCGAGAGGGAGCTGGGTGCAGTTGCCATCGCGCTTTGCGTTGATGCCGTGGGCCTGAGCGAGTGCTGATGTTCCCAAGAGCAGGCAGAGTGGAGTGAAGAGCATCATGGCTGCCGAGCCGCGGTGGGTAGAATGGATATGTGATCTGCAGCGGAGGCGGGAAGATAAAGGATGCGGCGGTTCTGATTTTTTAAAGCTGGCGGTACCTGCATGGCCAGCTAGCTCCAATGGAGCCTCGCGCTTGATAAGTCGTCAGACGGCCGAGCATGGCTTTTCGACGGCTCTGCCGGGAGCGCCACTAGCACGCCCATCTGCCACTCACAGCCACTGTTGAAGACGCTTTGATAGAGAGGACGGACTATTGGTGCCGTGAGCACCTATCCCATGCCTGGCCGTCATTTGTTGTATCTGGACCAAGTCGGCGACGCTTGTGCCGGCATGAGCTCACCATCTTTTGCTCATCGCAACGGAGACTTGGCCAGGTGAACTTCAGCCCTCAGCCTTTCTCTCTCCCTCTCCCTCTCTATTTCTTTTCTCTTTCCCTTTTCTCTTACCATACCTGCTGACCGCCACTTGCGTTTGCCATCTCGCTGTAGCGCTGAACTGGGCATTGCCATTGACTTTGTAAACGCGGCTTCTTATAGACCTCTCCGTACTCACATCCTTTCAACCCCGACACCCTACTCCTTCGCTGTGCCCTGCCCGGCTCTCATGGCATCATCTGCCATCTTGCTGAAACTGCTTGTATACGATGGCCTTGTCGTTGATGCAGCGCATCCAAGGTACCATTGATGTTACTCAAACCTCTCAATCAACGCCAGCTAACAGCGTAAAATAGCCCTCATGATGTGTGATATCAACAAGGACATCGCCAGCCATACACTTTAGTCCTAATCTCAACACCAAGCACTGTTCTCTTTAGGCTCCAAGGTTGCAACCGTGCCATGAGAGCCACCCTAGCCGGGCGCATATCCAGTAGTGTCCTCGTCCACGAGCTTCAGACCTTCCTATTGTCTCCGAGCCTCCCATCGTGGACTTGCGGGCTACCTGGACCATTAATTGCGTCTGCCTTGCAGGTCGGTATTGTTCGCGGCCCCTCTCTTACAGTTGCCTTTCCCGGGACCAGTTGCTTTGCCAGCCAACGGCTGCCGCTAACAGCTCCCGCTATTCGGTACATTGATCAATGAGCGCGGCCTAGCGTCATGATAAGTTCGCCATGGGTAGTACAATACCAGTCGCGGGTCGCAATGGGTGGCTCGAGTTTCCTGCCTGGCACAATAGAACGGACTGTGCGCGGTCAGGCAGCGAGAGTGCCCCCTCTGTTATAAGAAAAATGTCCCGCCCGGAGGAAAGCAGCACAAGGTCCGCAAGCCATTCCTAGGATCTCGCTACTTGGATATCGACTGCAATCCCTATTCGTGTCTCTCCTTTCCATACCTATTGGCAATCCTTTCCCTGCTCCGAACACCAGCAGGTCGTCGAGCCCGCCAGTCCTGACGCGTCCCAGACCAACCTGTCAGCTTTCACTTGAACAACAAAAACAAAACCGCGTTGCTACCGCGACCCTTCACCTCTGCCAGTTTTGGACTAGTAACCAGGGCGCGCGCGGTCTGATAGTAGACGTAAGTTGTTTTCGCGTCTGCTCCTCTTTCTCTTCTCCCCACCACCCTCACTCTGCTTCGCCCAAGTCCATTGTACCAAGGTCTTCGGCTGCTTGTCAAACCCGTCAATTCGTCAGGGCGTTCGCCGCCTTTGTACAAGTTGTAGGCAGAGCTACCGTCAGCTTCGAGTTTCGAGGTTGTTGTGTGTTGAGGTCTGCATCCGACTGTTGTGTTGCTGCCGCAGGCTCGTCTCCTGCCAGGCATCTGTGAACTCGTGTGGATTGTTGTTGTTTCCATACTTGAGGGCTTTTCTGAATTGCTTCAGGCTTCCTCGTTTTCGTTCAAGGTAGGACAGACGCGGATACTGTTGATCGAAGGCATCGGCTAACCATTTGACACAGATGGTGCAGAAAAATCGTACCAATACCGACAATGCCGCCAAGGCAGGCAACCGCAAGGGCGCCAACAAGAACGACATGGCTCCACTTAGCAGTGGTAATCGTGTCAATGGCCAGGATACATCTGCTCTGATCATGGGAGGCGGTCCATCGTAAGTACACGTCCCACCACGACGAGGGAATGTCTGCTAACTTGGAATTTGTAGCACCAACAACGTCAACGGCAACCAGATTGATCAGTTGAAGCATCTTCTCTTTGCTAAAGAGGGTGAGTTGTTCGAGGCCAATAACATCATCAAGATGCTCGAAGACAAAGTCAAGGCTCTCTCCGCTGAGCTTGGTGCCGAGCGCAAGGAATTCAACGACTTCCGTGCTCAGACGACTCTTGGAACTCCCCCTTTCCTTCATCGTTCCGATGGTGGACGCGTTGGCAATACCCCATCCGGTCCCGTTAGTCCCGTCACCACTCGCACTGGTCGGTCCTTCAGTCAGCTTTCGACTGTGGCCCAGCCGTACACACCAGTCACTCCGACCACACCCCGTTTCTTGATCGGTCCTGTCGTCAACGGTGCCACTGGCCAGACCACTGGTCGTCGCCACAAGCGCACCGAGACCCCTGAGCAGCTCTTTCTTCGTCCTTACACCAACGGCGTCCCGATCTTCACGTGGGGCATCGATCCTCAGGGCGACCGTGGTCTCATCCATGACTTCTTCGACGACATTCGCAACTGGGCTGCCATGCATAGTAGGCCCTTCGCCATCGATGAGGTTGACAACCTGGCTTCTCATCCCAGCCTCGTGGACATGATGGGTGGTAAGTCCATCATCCAAGACCTACTTCTTGATGACGAGATGCGCAAGGATATCGTAGCAGCTATCGTGGCCCGCCACATTGTCGTTCATGCCGTCGGAGAGGCTTTCCTCACTAACTCCAAGCACCGTGCTGGCCAGGAGACGCGCGACATCTTCACCAAGTTCGCGCTCCTTGCCGAGAACGACTACAAGGCCAAGCATGAGTTGTGCGTCCGTCAGGGTGATCTATACAAGTCTCTCAAGATCGGCCCTGGCCACAAGAAGTGGCGCACCGGGAAGGCTGAGGAGCTCACGGTGGCTCTGCTCACGCTGCTCACTCCCTTCCTTGGCGCTGCCGAGGATGCCAACCGCGACCATGTCCTGTCGGAGCTGTACGTCAAGGGCTACCGCATTGGATTCCGTCTCCACATGGAGGAAGCCAAGTGGCAGATCATCTACCCCGTCGCCGGCATGAACCTCAACCTCGAGCGCATGGTCAACCAGACGCGCACCTTGTTGGGCGATCCAATGACCACCTTCAACAAGCTCATGCAGAATCCCCGCAGCTTCTTCGTGCGCTTCGCGATCACGCCCACCTTCACGCGCTCGGACTTTTCCTCGGGCCGCGAGGTCAAGACGGTGGTCCACTCGTCCATGGTGCACATCGGCCGCATGGGCAAGATGAGCCACCTGGACGACGTGCAGTACTAAGAAGGCGGTTGCAGCAGCAGCGTGATTTCAGGAGCTTGGCCGTCTCTTCGTCGCTCAGCTGGCGCTTCTAGTGGGATGATTTGGAGGACCATGGCTTGGGGATATGACGAGGTCTGCTCTCTCTCTCGGAGACCGGCTTGGGGTGCGTATAGCACGGAATATGCAGGTTTGCTCCATGTACAGTAGTAACATGAGCCGCCATGCGCCCATAGGGCCTGGCAGGCTACTCAATGACACAAATTTGGGAACGGGAACTCTAGCCCTGTTGCGTCGATCGCTTTCCGTGATGCTGCTGCCGCTGCCGCTGCTGCTGCTGCTGCCTGTGACGTCGGAGTGGTGCTGGACGTGAGGATGCGATGTTGAGGCACCAAGCGGGCACCAACGGGTTCCGCAGCCGGCCCAAGGGTGCCGAGCGCAACCCCCCGCGTGCGTGTGGCCTCTCCCATTGCGAAGCCGTGGGCCTCTGCCCGTCCTGCTGTGCCGGCTGCCTGTCCGAGAGGCCAGGCGAGTTGTTTGTCATAGGCACGACGTCCTGCGCACGCTCGAGCAACCCTGGATATGTTTACCCAGCCCAAGCCCGCCGTGAACCTAGCAGCAAACACCACCACCACCATGCATCCCGCGCCGTGAGGTCCCAGCATGTGGAAACCGTCATTGCACACCTACACGGCCAGCTCCGCGCCTCGCATTGCGACCGCCGCCGCCGCCAATCGCTGCCCGTCGACGCTGTATCCCACCGCCGCGTCCGCCCGCCGCTGCTTCCACGAGTACTTCATCACCCACCTGCCGTCGACGTCGCTGCACCCCGACTCCCGCGTGCAGGGCGGCCCGCACCACAAGCTCCCCCGCGACAAGAGCACGCCGCATGAGCTGCACGGCACGCAGCGGTCGCCCGCCGCGGCCCCGGCCATGGTGGGCGCCTCGCGCGAGATGACGGTGGTCAGGATACCGCTGCGGAGCGCAAAGCACCATTTCGGCGTGTCCGTCTCGCGCGGCACACGCCCCTACAACGAGGACTCGTTCCAGGCCGGCACCGTCGAGGTCCCGGCTTTCGCGAAGCGCCCGCCGCGCTCGCTCCAGCGGAGTGCGAGCGGTGGCATACAGAGCGAGGTGACCCCCGCAGAGGGCGTGAGCGGCGACCCGCAGGTGTTTTACTTTGGCGTCTTCGACGGCCACGGCGGCAGCGAGTGCTCCGACTTCCTGAGGGAGGAGCTGCACGAGTACATTGAGGAGGCTACGAAAATGTTCGACTTGCGGAGCAGTCTGGTGGCGAGCGACCCCAGAGAGAAGTCGGCGGGCCGGTCGGGGAACACAGGTACGTCGGCGGAGGGCAGGCCGCCGCAGAGCGAGGCCAAAGCTTCAGGACAAGAGAGTCTGGACGCGATTGAGACGCATACGCCGTCTGAGGCGAAGCCATTGACACCGCCCAAGACAGGCCGCGATGAAGAGATTCCTGCCGGGGGCAGCACGGGACACGAGGAGCCATTGGACAGCGACCCGCCGGTGAAGCAGGGTAGCAGCATCAAGAAAGCGGAAGAGCTGGAGAGAGACCTGGTCAAAAGCTGGAAGGAGCTCGTAGGAGGCTACTTCAGACGCTTCAAGCCCGAGTACTTTTCCACGGCGGCTGGCGGACGAGGCCATCCTGGTGAGAACGACGCAGATTCACGGCGGGCCAATTCTGACTCAACAGTGTCGGGCAATGGCACGGAAAACGCTGGAATCGAGACGGTCCTCCAATATTCGTTCCTCAGGGCGGACTACGATTTCGTCTCGGCACAGGTTGGGAAGCAGGACGAAGATTCGGTCCGCGCCGACAAGGCCATCAACGACGACGATATTCTTGGACATCCATCACGGAGCGGCAAACACATTGGCGGCCCAAAGCGGTTCAAGGGGGGAAGTACGGGTAGTGTTGCGCTCATATCCACGCCTACGCCGGCGCCATTCTGGAATCCATCGTCCCCGTCGTCACTCATCACAGCACACGTGGGCGATACTAGGATCCTTCTCTGCGACACGGCGACAGGCCTGGCCGTATCTCTCACATCCAACCACCATCCGTCCCTGCCTGCAGAAGCTACCCGCCTCCGCCGCTACGCTGCCACGTTTGTCACCGACTCGTTCGGCGAGGAGCGCATGACGGGACTGGCCAACACACGAGCCTTCGGAGACATGGCCTCCAAGCGCATGGGCGTGTCCGCCGAGCCAGAGATCCGGCGCATTGAGATCCTGCCGGCGCAGTACTCGTTCCTGGTGCTGTGCTCGGACGGGGTATCGGGGCACCTGAGCGACCAGGAGATTGTGGACATTGTCAAGGAGGCACAGACACCGGAGCAGGCGGCGAGGGACGTCACGAACTATGCTACTGAGGTCAAGAGCGACAGCGACAATGCTACGACGTTGGTGGTCAGGCTGGGCGGATGGGAGCGGAGGAGCGAGGGCGGGCTGGGCAGCATGGGCACCAAGGAGATGAGGGACTGGCGAAAGAGCGAGGCACTGGACCCGCGCCGGCAGCGTTGGTGAGGCATCAGTCGCTGCATGTTGGGGCGCACGGCGTTGGCGGGATGGGAGGGGTTCGGTCAGCACCACTGTACATACGTCGGCAGACGGGCCTTGGGCGGGCAGGCCTGTGTTTTGTATTTTCTCGTGTAATGCCCCACCGTCTAGATAAGCAGCAGATTCACAGTCCTACGGTGCGTGTGTGCGTGCGTGCGCGGTACCTGCGCCGTGACTGCGGAGACGGGCGTGAAGAGGGACGCTGGGGCCCAGGCAAGCGAGCCAATGCGCGTGTCGGCCTGCCCGCACGAGTAAACGGGAGGGTAAACACAGCAGCGCAGGCCGTGGGCCGAACGGGCGCGCTGGGTGCTGGAGGGCAGCGTGGTCGTGGCCGTGGCCGTGGCCGTGGCCGTGGCCGTGGTCGCGCAGCGGAAGCAGAAAGAAGGCGGTTGTGGTGGTGGGGCAGGAAAAACAGGCTCCCCTGGGGCGCGCAGGAGGTACTCTGCTAACCGTTCACGTGCTTTTCTGCAAGTGCCTACATTCAGCGCGCGGCTTCGCTTCAAATTCCCTCCCCATCCCTACACTGCAAGCCTGCCCACCGCACCTTGCCCCCCCACTCCTCCTCTCCTTCTGGCTCGCGCCCTCTAATTCTAATACGCCCGTCCGGACACGCGCCTCTTCTCCAGCCGGATACCCCGTTTGCCTTGCTTCTTACGCTCCCTCCGCAATCATGGACATCAACCAGGTGTTGGAGGGGACGCTCTCACCTGGTGCGTACCTCGATGCCGTCTGCCATGCAGCCTGACTGATGCCTCTCCAGACGCGAACATCCGCCAGGCCGCCGAGCAGCAACTCACCCAGGCCGCCGATTCCAACTTTGTAAGTCGTCCTCCCAACACGGCGGGGTCCTCACCGCCGCCCCACTGATTCTGAAACCCCTCCGCTGAACATGCCCTCTGCCTGCAGCCAGAATATCTTACCATTCTTGGTAATGAACTCGCCAACGAGCAGTCCCAGCCGCACATACGAACCGCCGCCGGTCTCGCGCTCAAGAACGCCTTCACGGCCCGCGAGTATGCCCGGTTACGTCAGGTCCAGGAGCGGTGGCTCGGCCTGGACCCCCAGATCAAGAACAACGTCAAGCAGCTCGCTCTCAACACGCTCTCTACACAAGACACCCGTGCGGGCCAGTCGGCCGCCCAGTTCATCGCCTCGGTCGCCGCCATCGAGATTCCCCAGAACCAATGGCCCGAGCTGATGCACACTCTCGTCCAGAACGTGGGGAACGGCGCAGACCACCAGAAGCAGGCCTCCTTGACCACCATCGGCTTCATCTGCGACACGGACGATGCCGAGCTGCGGGACGCGCTTCAGCACCACTCCAACGCCATCCTCACGGCCGTCGTGCAGGGTGCTCGCAAGGAGGAGGCTAACGGTGACGTGCGGTTCGCGGCCATTTCTGCTTTGGGCGACTCGATCGAGTTCGTGCGATCCAATTTCGAGAACGAAGGCGAGCGCAACTACATCATGCAGGTCATCTGCGAGGCTACCCAGGCTGAAGACAATCGCATCCAGCAGGGCGCCTACGGCTGCCTGAACAGGATCATGGGTCTGTACTACGACAAGATGCGTTTCTACATGGAGAAGGCTCTGTTTGGCCTGACTATCCAGGGTATGAAGAGCGAAGAGGAGGATGTCGCCAAGCTCGCTGTTGAGTTCTGGTGCACCGTCTGCGAGGAGGAAATCTCTATCGAGGATGACAATTCGCAGGTATGCAAGTTTATTTTTTGGTCTTCGCATGGTTGAGTTGGTGCTGACGTAGTTGCAGGCCCAGGCCGAGGGCTCTACCGAGCTGCGGGATTATTTCAACTTTGCCCGGGTGGCCACTCAGGAAGTTGTGCCTGTGCTGCTTGAGCTCCTGGCAAAGCAGGACGAGGATGCCGACGACAACGAGTACAACATCTCTCGCGCTGCCTATCAGTGTCTGCAGCTTTGGGCTCAGTGCGTCGGCAGCGGCGTGGTGCCTCCGGTGCTTCAATTTGTCGAGAAGAACCTTCGCTCCGAAGACTGGCATTACCGGGATGCTGCCGTGTCTGCTTTTGGCGCCATTATGGAGGGACCCGAGGAGAACATTCTGGACCCGCTCGTCAAACAAGCCTTACCCGTGCTGATCGCCATGATGGACGATGCGGTGATTCACGTCAAGGACTCTGCTGCGTATGCGTTGGGTCGCATCTGCGAAACCACCCCGCATGCTGTCGATGAGCAGCAACATCTGCCCTCCCTTATCGGTGCACTTTTCAACGGCCTTTCGAGCCATACAAAGATGGCCTCGTCGTGCTGTTGGGCGCTGATGAATCTCGCCGAGAGGTTCAGTGGAGAACCCGTTCGTAACTCCTTCCCATATGATTATGAACCGTAGCTAACGCCATCTGTAGGGATGCCAAACAAATCCCTTGTCTCCCCACTTCCAACAGAGCATTCAGCACATTTTGCAGGTCACCGAGCGTGGAGACGCGGACAACCAGCTTCGCACCGCTGCTTACGAGGTCCTCAACTCTTTCGTCACGAATGCTGCAAACGATAGCGTGGGGCTCGTTGCCACACTCTCGAACGTTATCCTGGAGCGATTGGAAAAGTCCATTCAGCTGCAGGGACAGGTTGTGAGTGTTGAAGACAAGCTCACGCTCGAGGAAATGCAGACGAGTTTGGCTAGTGTGGTCATGGTATGTTATCTCAACTCGTGTGTACGCCCCACTAACGCAGCAGCAGGCAATTGTGCAACGGCTCGAGGCCGATATCAGGCCGCAGGCCGACCGCATTATGCAGATTCTTCTGACTCTGCTGTCGAGCCTTCCGGCCAAGTCCAGCGTGCCAGATGCGGTTTTCGCTGCTATTGGTTCTATTGCGACGGCCCTGGAAGAGGATTTCCTCAAGTACATGGAGGCCTTCTCCAAGTTCCTCTACAATGCTCTGGGCAACCAGGAAGAGCCAGCCTTGTGCTCCATGGCCATCGGTTTGGTGAGCGACATCACTAGGTCTCTCGGAGACAAGGTCCAGCCGTTCTGCGACGCCTTCATGAACTATCTTCTGAATAACCTCCGGGTAAGTCCATTTGACGAAAAGACGAGTATGCGTACTTACTCTTCCAAGCAGAGCAACGCACTGGGGAACCAGCTTAAGCCTGCGATTCTCCAGTGCTTTGGCGACATTGCGCAAGCCATCTTGGGTGCGTTTGAGACGTATCTGCCCATCGTAGCGCAGGTGCTTCAGCAAGCATCGTCTGTGTCGTTGACCACTGAGGGTAACTTTGAGATGATGGACTATGTAACCTCTCTGCGGGAGGGTATCATGGATGCTTGGGATGGTATCGTCATTGCCATGAAGTCCAGCGGCAAGAGTAAGGCTCTCCCTTGCAAACACCCAACTTGATACTGACATGTGCAGCTCAAATTCTCCACCCGTATCTGGATTCCATCTTTGAGCTCCTGCGCATCGTGCAAGGTGACCCCAACCGCACGGAGTCACTGATGCGATCATCCTGCGGTGTGATCGGGTAAGCTATGAGCCCCGCCATTTCATTTTCCCATGCTAACATCAACCAGCGACATTGCTGATGCGTTCCCGAACGGCGAAATCCGGGAGTATTTCCGCCACGACTTCCTGACCACATTGACTAGGGAGACGCGTGCCAACCAAGACTTCAGCGATCGCACACGAGACACGGCACGGTGGGCCCGCGAGCAGATCAAGCGCCAGACCGGTATGTTTCTGTCCTTATCCTTTTGGGCATGAACGTTGTCTGCACAACCATGATCCACGGCAACCCTTCGACCCCCCCATATCTCTATCTTACTAATATTCTCCAAGGCGGGGCTCAAGGTGTCATGGCCTGATTACCCTAAACCCCCTTCCATTCCTCTCGCGGACACGCTTGCTCCAAGATTTGGTCGACGTACCGAGATGGTTTCTCGTTGTTGACTAAGAATTGGTTTAGTGGTTCCGCGCAGTGAAGACGGGCGCGACCAGCAACGCGACAAACAGCGTCGAATGCCGGCTTTCCATCCTAAAGCCGACGCCCCTGTAGGAACCCATCAGCCCCACGCATCCGCAACGAAAGCACTGGCACTGGCGAAAAGTGGGTATGACGTATGCACTACTGGCAAGACGACCTGGCGCGAACCGAGGTGTTCCTGAGCACGGTTCCCGCCCTTCTGACGCACGAAATCCACTGCTGGTATGTGCGTAGCATAGCCCTCACTGTCCCCAACCCCCCCGGACCCCCATCCCCGGCATCATACCACAACCGCACCGAAACTCCCCCGCCCACGCACGAATGAGCACTCTCTCCAACACGTCATGTAGCACCAGAAGTCTTGTACGACGGGACCCCGGGTCCTGTCACGGAGAAATAGAAGTATCACGGGATACGGATTTTATGCAGCATTGTCTTTTCTTGGGTCATGGATACCAATGATAATTCAACTTGTCTATTTCTTCTTTACTGAGGAGGGGATGGGCAGGTGATGCTTTTCAATGACATTGGTTCGTGTTTATTTTAGATTTGCGGAATGCTGGTTGTGTGATGGTTGCGTGATGTGTGACGTTGAAGTAATCGTGTCTGGTAGTTTGGGTAATCAAGGGACGGAAGCATGTATAAGGCATACTGTTGCTTTGTACGGCTAGCGCTGTGTAACTAGGGTTTCCGGCAAGCGACGCTCGGACCAGGCTGCTAAACCCGGCGCTATCGCCGAGCTCCACGCATAACGCGAGCTGGCGAGACGCGCGGTCTGCTACGGCTCCTTACCATGTACCACCTCTTCAAGTCCATCTACCTACACGCGACCAGCAAGGAAGGTGAGTTCCCCGCGCCCACACCCGCGTTTGCTGCCGCCCACCCCACCCCATCCCCGTCCCTTTGCTTACCCTCTCTCTCTCTTCTCTCCAGAATACTCCATCCTCCTCCTCGGCCTCGACAATGCCGGCAAGACGACGCTGCTCGAGCAGATCAAGGCGACGTACTCGTCGCTGAACGCCAACCTCAAGACGGTGCCCACGGTCGGCCAGAACGTCGCCACCATCGCCCTCCCGCCGCCCCTCCCGCCCATCTACCTCAAGATCTGGGACGTCGGCGGCCAGCACAGCCTGCGCGGCCTCTGGCAGAGCTACTACGCGTCCTGCCACGCCATCGTCTTCGTTATCGACAGCTCCGACGTGGGCAACGCGACGCTCGCGGACCTGGCGTCGACGTCCCAATCCACCACCACCACCACCGCCGGTGCCGATGCTGCGTCCGCGTCCGCGCCCGCACTCCCCCCGCCCACGCCCAACCCTAACCTCCCTGACACGGGCCGCCTCGACGAGTGCCGCCTCGTGCTAGAGAGCATCCTGAGCAACGCCGACACGGCGGGCGTGCCGATCCTTGTGCTCGCGAACAAGCAGGACCGCGAGGACTGCGTCGAGGTGGTGCGCATCAAGGAAGGGTTCGTGCGGAAGGTGTTCGAGGGCGAGATGGGCGGCAGCGTGCGCGACAGCAGGGTGTTGCCGTGCAGCGCGCTGGCGGGCACGGGCGTGCGCGAGGCCGTCGAGTGGGTGTGCTCGCGGGTGCAGTGGAATAGGGAGGGGAGGCCGCCGGTTATGCGGTAGGGATGGGGAGTTCCGAGGATTAGGGGGGTCTGGGTTGAGGGGCGTTTTTTT
>Ga0247757_10001461_pt1 | contig 15467 bp, 11 predicted proteins | sample UWRJL126311R4_FD_180929 | JGI IMG/M metagenome (GOLD analysis project Ga0247757, IMG submission 180929) | Plant litter microbial communities from Arlington Agricultural Research Station in Wisconsin, United States - UWRJ-L126-311R-4 | ecosystem: Environmental > Terrestrial > Plant litter >... | reverse complement strand
AGCTACTGAGGTCGACGATGTACAGCACGTCGGGTGCTGCTGCTGGAAAGAGCTGCGTCATGGCGCGGTCTTAGCCCGAGTCGGCGGGGGCCGCCTGGAACATGAAACAGCGGGCGAATCCCGCGGCGGCCTCGAGGCCGGCTGGTTTGTCGCGCGGCTCGTCTCCGTTTCGCGCCGCGCGCGTTGGCAGCTCACATCTGGCGCAGGAACCCACACTGTTTCCAGTTCGCGCAGCGTGTGTCCCGAGCCGCGCCCGCGCGACGCTTCACCATCGGCGTCGCGTAGGCATTGCGTGGATCGCCCTCTGCGGTTCTGGCATCGGCGTGCGAACACCGCTAATCTCGAAGGCTCGTGACGAATTCCGATCCTCCAGTCCCTCAAGGCGTCGTCGCCGGCAAGTACCGGCTCACACGCTTGCTCGGCCGCGGAGGTATGGGCGCGGTTTGGGAAGGGACGCACACTTCGCTCGGCACGCGCGTGGCGGTCAAGTTCATCGACGCCGAGTACGCAGAGAGCCCCGAGGCGCGGAGCCGGTTCGAAAACGAAGCGCGCGCCGCGGCGCGTCTGCGTAGCAAGCACGTGGTGGAGGTGTACGACCACGGCGTTTCGGATGACGGTCGTCCCTTCATCGTGATGGAGTTTTTGCAGGGCGAACCACTCGACAAGCGCTTGGATCGCCTCGGCCGGTTGCCCGCGAAAGAGACCGCGCAGATCGTTTTACAGGTCTGCCGCGCGCTTTCCAAAGCGCACGCGGCCAACATCGTGCACCGCGATCTGAAGCCCGAAAATGTGTTCCTGGTGTGGGACGACGAAGAGGGAATGGACGTCGTCAAGGTGGTGGATTTCGGCATCGCCAAGTTCAACGATGCGTCGCTCGTGGCGTCTTCCGCGACGCGCACCGGTTCGGTGCTCGGCACGCCGCACTACATGAGTCCTGAGCAGGCCCGCGGCCTGCGCAGTGTCGACTCACGATCCGACCTGTGGTCGGTCGCGGTGATCGCTTACCGCTGCATCGTTGGCGCGCTCCCCTTCGATGGCGAGGCGGTCGGAGATCTGCTCGTCAAGCTGTGTACGGCTCCCATCCCGGTGCCTTCGCAAATTGCGCCCGACGTTCCGCCCAGTTTCGATGCTTGGCTGCAACGGGCGCTCAATCGTGAGCCCGCCGAGCGCTTTCAAACCGCCTCGCAGCTGGCCGAGTCTCTGGCCGCGGTGTGCGGGTTGTCTCTGCGTCCTCAGCATCCAAACCCGCAAGACGGCGGTAGCGGCGCGTACTCGGCCGTCGGCAGTGGTCCGTTTCGCGTGGCGAGTGGCGGCTACAACGCGACCTTCCCGAGCGGTGGGGTCGCCGCGGCTGCCTCTTCGCATCCGCTGCCGATGGGCTTGGTCACCGGTGCGCCCACCACGCAGACCCCCACGCCCACGAGGCGCACGGGTCCAGGTGCGATCGCCGCGGCCACGCTCGTGGCGCTCGTGGTGCTCGGTATCGGCGGCGCCGTCGCGCTCAAGTTCTTGACCGGCGGGACTGCCACCGCCGTCGCCGTGCCCGACGCAGCGCCGTCCGCGCCCGTCGCGGTCGTTAGCGCAGAGCCCACGCCGCCCGTGCCCGCGCCCGTGCTGCCCAGCGCGAGTGTCAGCCCTCAAGTCACGGAGCCGGTGCCTTCGCCCGCCCCGCCGCCCGAGGGAGTTCCGCCCGTAGCCGTCAAGCCGCCGGTTCGACCTCCCGCCGTGTCCCGTCCCGTCGTGGCCACCAAGCCCGTGGAAAAGCCCCCACAAAAGCCGGGCGCCGACATGGGCTTCTGAGCCGAGCGAGCGCCCGCTCCAGTCTCCGGTTCGTCGGCCATTCGTGGCTAAGTAGCTAGAATGACACCAATTTACGGTGTGCTACATCATCGTGCAATGTATTACATTTCGATGACAATCAGGCGTTCAGTGTTTGGTACTGCGGAAGACGAAGCATGCAAATCGTCCTCCTTGCGCTGTATTGCACCGTTCTCCTCGTTCTCTGTACTTACGGCGCGCACCGCGCGTCGCTGGTTTTCCAGTGCATGCGCTACAAGCGCCGGATCGAGCGCGCGTCGCGTTCGGTGAACGTGCCCGAAGGCGAGCTGCCGACGGTGACGGTGCAGCTGCCGCTGTACAACGAAGCCACCGTCGTGCGTCGCTTGCTCGATGCGGCGGGCGCGCTCGACTACCCGGCCGATCGCCTGGAGCTGCAAGTGCTCGACGACAGCACCGACGAGACGGAAAGCATCGCGCGGGCCGCGGTCGAAGAGCTGCGTGAGCGCGGTCTGAACGTCGTTTACCTGCGCCGCCCCGATCGCCATGGTTACAAGGCGGGCGCGCTCGACTTCGGTTTGAAGCAAGCCTCGGGCGAACTGATCGCGATCTTCGATGCCGACTTCGTGCCGCAGCGCTCGTTCTTGAAGGAGATCGTCGGGCACTTCACCGACCCGCGCATCGGCATGGTGCAAACCCGCTGGGAGCACATGAACCGTGACCACAGCCTGCTCACCAGCATTCAAGCGTTGATGTTGGACGGCCATCACATGGTCGAGAACCGCGCGCGTTTCGGTGCGGGCAACATGTTCAACTTCTCCGGCACGGGCGGCATGTGGCGTCGCCAAGCCATCCAAGACGCGGGCGGCTGGGAGCACGACACGCTGACGGAAGACCTAGATCTGTCCTACCGCGCGCAGCTCGCCGGCTGGCGCTTCGTGTACCGCGGGGACGTGCTCACGCCCGCAGAGTTGCCGGAGGACATGTCGTCCTTCCGCGCTCAGCAATACCGTTGGGCCAAGGGCACCGTGCAAACCGCGCGCAAGCTCCTGGTGCGCGTCGCCAAGTCGGAGCTGACGTTCGCGCAGCGCCTGGAAGCGTGCTTCCACATGCTGCCGCACATGGCTTACCCGATGATGGTGCTGCTCACGTTGCTCTTGCTCCCGGCATTGGTGTTCATGCCCGCGAGCGACGTACGCACGCTGCTCTTGATCGATCTTCCGCTTTGCATCGGTGCCACGGGCTCCTTGGCGACGTTCTACGCGATGGCCGAGGTTGCTCAAGGCCGCTCGGCTTGGGGCGCCATGAAACGCTTGCCCGCGCTGATCGCGCTCGGCGCTGGCCTCGCGCCGCACCTGAGCTCCGCCGTCTTCGACGGCATGCGCTCGATGGCCGGTGAATTCGTGCGCACGCCCAAGCGCGGTGAGCAGCGTGGTCGCTATCGTCAATCGGCCAAGTTGCCGATGACCGAAATGGCGCTGGCGGCCGTGTGCGCTTGCTCCGTGGTCGCCTCGGTTCAAACGGGGCACTACTTTGCGACGCCGTTCGCGGCGCTGTTCATGTCCGGCTACACCTACGTTGCCGCCCTCGTCATCCGTGAGCAGTTCGGCTTCGGACGCGCGGACGTGGCGGGCGAGCTGGTAGAAGAAGCCGCGCCCGAGAGCGGCCGCTCCGCGGCCGAAGCGTCGGGCATGGCCCCCGCCGCCTGACGACGCGCCGTCGGCCGTGGCGGAACTCCGCGGAACGAGACCGCGCGGCCTTCCGTATGGACTTCTGGAAGCGCCCCGGTAATATCTGGCTAGGTTGCCCCTCGATGTTCCTCGAGGGCCGCCGAGTAGGGCGCCCATGACCAAGGCTGAAATCGTTCAAGCCGTGTACTCCCGCCTGGGAGGATTCTCGAAGAAAGAGTCCGCGGATCTCGTCGACCTCGTGTTCGAGACGATGAAAGAGACGCTCGGGCGCGGAGAGAAAATCAAAATCTCCGGCTTCGGAAATTTCGTGCTGCGAGACAAACGGCAGCGGCAAGGGCGCAATCCGCAAACGGGCGAGCCCATCACCATCACCGAGCGTCGAGTGCTGAACTTCAAAGCCAGCCAGCTGTTGAAAGAAGCGCTCAACGACGGAATCGCCGAGCCTTCGGCCGAAGCTGCGGCTTTGCAACCCGCCAAGGTTTGATCGTGTCCGACCCAGATCGACAAGTGCCGGTGAAGCTCTACTACCGCATCGGCGAAGTCTCGGAGATCGTCGGCGTCGAGCCGCACGTGCTGCGCTACTGGGAGACCGAGTTTCGCTCGATCCGCCCGCAGAAGTCGCGCAAAGGCCAGCGCATCTATTCGCGTCGCGATGTGGACAAGCTGCTCAAGGTGAAAGAGCTGCTGTATTCGCACGGTTTCACCATCGCCGGCGCGCGCAAGCGCCTGCGTGAAGGGGGCGCCGAGCCGGAGCAAGCCGTCGTGCCCGCGGCCGAGGTGAAGCTTCCGGGAGCGCGCTTGCGCCTGGCGCTGGGCGAAATCCGGCGTGATATCGTGACACTGCTGGCCGAGCTCGAGAGCCCTGGGCTAGAAGTGTCTAGTCGCTCGCAGGGTGCGACCGCCGGTTGAGCGAGCCCGACTCCTCGAGCCGCGGCCGGATGTCGCCGGGGGCTCGCCGAGGTCGGACGTATTCTTTCCCGCGTTGGCTTGACGCGCCGATGGCGCGCGTTCACATGCCATCCGTCACCGTTCAGTTGGAGGAGTCCCGATGGCAGAAGGTCTGAATCGCGTCATGTTGCTCGGAAATCTCGGAGCCGATCCCGAGCTCAAAATGACGAGCGGCGGCCAAGCCGTACTGAAGTTGCGCCTCGCGACCTCGGAGACGTACCTCGATCGCAACAAAGTGCGGCAAGAGCGCACCGAGTGGCACAGCGTCGTGGTTTGGGGAAAGCGCGCCGAGGCGCTCGGTAAGTTTTTGACCAAGGGCTCGCGCCTGTTCATCGAGGGCGGTTTGCGCACGTCCAGCTACGACGATAAAGACGGCAACAAGCGTTACCGAACCGAGATCGTGGCGAGCAACATCATCCTGTCCGGCGGCGGCGGTCGTGGCGGCGGCGGCGGCGGTGGTGGCGGTGGTGGCGGGGGCTACGACGACGATTTCGGCGGCCCGTCCGGTGGCGGCGGCGGTGGTGCGGGTCGCGGCGGTGCCGGCGGCGGTGCTGGCGGCGGCGCGCCGTCCGGTGGCGGTGGCTACGACGACCACGACTACGGCGGTGGCGGCGACGACGACATCCCGTTCTGAGCGGATGCGTGCCTCGCTGGAGCTGACTCGAGCGTTCATCCTGCTCACGATGGCGGGAGCGCTCGGGCTTTCCGAAGGCTGCGCCAACAAGCAGCGGAGCTCCGAGCGCGGGAGCTCCAGCGCTGCCGCGGTGCTGCCAGACTTGCCGGAGCCTGCGGGTGTTCTGGCGGAGCTGAGCGTGGCTCGCCCTGAGGTCACCTTTCGCAGCCTGCGTGAGCTCGGGCGTCCCCTGTCCGGGTTGTTGCCGTCAGGCTTTCCGATGCTCGCCGCGACCTCGCTTGGGTTGCCACCACTAGCGGCCGATTCGTTCGATCCCGAGCTACCCGTCGTGGGGCTTTTGATCCAAAACGGAGCCAGTGCTCCGTCGTGGGTCTTGGCGCTGCACGTCGTGTCGGGGGCCGAGCTGATCGCCAAGCTGTCCACGGGCGCGCACGCACCCTTTCGCGCGGTCGCGGGCAGCCGCGCGGGGCTCAAATTGCTCGAGCCCAGCGCGGAGAAGAGCGCGAGCGGCGTGAAAGCCCGAGCCGCGCTGGCCGTGTTCGACAATTACCTCCTGGTCTCGGACAGCGCCGAATCGCTTGCCCTGGCGGGCCCGTACACCGCCCGGATGTTGCCCAAGCGCCCGCCCGCGGCCGCTCCCGTCGCGCTGCGCTTTTCGCACGCCGCACTAGAAAACAAGGTCGTTCCTGCGTTGCGCGGGCTGTGGGCCGCGTACCGCACACAGCTTGCCCATCTGGATCGCAGCGATCGTTCGGCGCATGGTGGTCGTGCTCCGGACTTCGCCGACCCCGCTCAGGTCATTCTCGGTGCGGACACGCTGGTCGAATCGCTCCTCGGCTTGATCGACGGCGCGGCCGCCCTCGAGCTCGATTTCGAGCCCTATACCGACCGCATGGACGCAACGGTACTGCTGGAGCCAGAGGCCGGCTCGGACGTGCAAGCCAAGCTCGCGGGCTTGGCGGCGGCCGATGCCCGCGCATTGCTCGGGTTCCCTGTCGAAACCCAATTCGCGCTCGGGCTGTCGCGCACGGAAGAGGACCGCGAGTCTGCCGGCAAGGCCGCGGGGGACGACTGGGTGCGGCTGCTCGGTGCGCGCCTGAGCGAACGCGACGCACTGCAGCTACGGGCCGTGCTGGCAGATTGGGAGCTCGGCCGCGGCACGCAAACCAGCTACGGCTTTCTGGGCGGAGCTGACAGCGGCGCCTTTCTGGTCGCGAGCGTGGCCGACGCCGCGCGTCTGAAGCGCGCGGGGGCAGGCTTTTTTGGCTTGCTCGCACTGCCCGGGCTGCGCGCGCCGCTGGTCGAGTTTCTGGGCCAGCCGCGCGTGAGCGACGGCGCGGCACCGGCCGATGCGCTCGCCGACGTCACGCGCAAACGTTTGACATTCAGCGCGCCCGCCGCGGGCAAGAGTCAAGTCCCGCCGCTGTCATTCGCGTGGCTCGTGGAAGAAAGAAGCGCGTTCGCGGCCGCGGGCAAAAACGCCGACGCGAGCTTGAAGAGCGTCGTGCGCAGCGCTCGGGGCGAGCACTCGACGCTGGGCACTCAGCCCGGCGTTGCCGACTCGGTGCAGCGCATCGGCGATCGGGCCGCGTTGTTTGCGTACGTCGATGCGCGTGCAGCGCTCGGCGCGAGTCCCGAACCAGCGGCGTTGCCGGCGCCGCTCTTCGTGTCGCTCGGCAAGCGCGAGCGCGGCGTGGCCTTGCGCGTCGAGATTGCAAAACCGGCCCTCGACCTTGCGCTGCGCGGCGCACTCGGACAATGAAGTGAGCTTCGCTGGCGAAACCTTGCTCGTGACCGGATTTCCCGGTTTTTATGCCAGAAAACTGGCGCTGCACCTGCTCGCGGTGGAACCCGAGGTCGAGCTCGTGCTGCTGCGCCGCGCGAGCGACAGCGAGCGCAGCGCGGAATTTCTGGCGCGGCTCGATCCGGCCGAACGGGCGCGAGTGCGCGAGCTCACGGGCGATCCGGCCGCGCTCGATTTCGGTTTGAGTGGCGCGCAATACCTCGAGCTTGCGGCATCGGTGCAACGGGTGTTCCACTTTGCTTCGGTACTCGAGGCCAAGCGGCGTACCGAGGCCGCCGCGCACAACATCGCTTGCGGCCGCGAGCTGCTCGAGTTCGCGCGCGCCGCTCGGGGACTACGCGGACTGGTCTTGCTCTCGAGCGTGACCGTGTGCGGCGCCCGCACCGGCCCGATCCTCGAAGACGAACTGAGTTGCGGTCAGACCTTCCGTCGTCGCTTGGACGAATCCTTGGCGACGGTCGAACTGATGTGCGCGCGTTTCGGCACGGTGCCGCAGATCATCCTGCGTCCGGCGCAAATCGTGGGTGACTCGCTGAGCGGTGAGATCGACAGCCCGGGTTATCCTTATCCGTGGCTCGCGTTCGTCGATCGCGGTCCCGTCGAGCTCGTGGTGCCGGTACCGCATCGACCCGACGCGCTGGTGCAAATCGTGCCGATCGATTTCGTGGTGCGGGCCGCGCATTTCCTGGGCACTCGCCCCGAGGCGTACGGCAAGCGTTACCACTTGGTGGATTCGGACCCGCCCACGCTGAAGGAGTTCCTGCAGCTCGCCGCGCGGGCGTGCGGCAAGCATTTGGCGGAGAATTTCAATCCCAGCGCGTTCACGCGCGGCTTGGCGGCCAAGCCCGGCTTGCGCATGCTGACTCAGGGCGCGCGCGGCTTGATCGACCTGTTCGTCGGCAGCCCATCGTTCGACGCGCGCAACGCCGATCACGCACTCGCGCAGGGTCAGATCTCGTGCCCGCCGGTGGCGAGCTACTTGAACTCGCTTCTGGAGCGCGCACGCGCGGGAGCGGCCGCGCACGAAGTCGAACCCTTGGAGGCGGCGGCCACGGCGGAGGCGGATGAGTGAGGAGAGCACGCGGGCGCAGCTCGAGCGTGGCTTGGGCGTGGGGCTCGCGGCGGTTGCGGCGTTGATTGCGGTCACGTGCGCGAGTCGCGGCACGCTCGAGCACGGACCGATCGCCCCCTTGGTGCCGAGTGCGGCGGGCGCGTCGGGAGCCGACTTGGGAGCGGGCGGTGGGTCGGGGAAGGCCCTGGGTTCGAGTGAGGGCGGCGCGTCGCCACCGGTGTCCGAGCCCCCCGCGAGCGGCCCGTTCGTGGCGCCCGGGGCGCGAGGCTTGAGCGGGTTTTATGCTGGGTTAGCCGGACTCGAGGCGCGCACCCGCATGCACAGCGTGCACCTCGTTTGGCTCGGGGACTCGCACACGGCGGCGGACTATTTGACGGGCGCATTGCGGACGCGCCTGCAGAAGCGGTTCGGGGTTGGTGGACCAGGTTTCGTGCGCGTCGGGCTCAAGCCGTATCGGCATTCGCAGGTGCGCTGGTCGTGTGACGGACCGTGGAAGGTCGAGCCGGTGCCGCCACCACGTCGCACGCTGTTCGATGACGGTGTGTTCGGCTTGGGTGGCATGAGAGCCTTGCCGGAGGGGGGAGCTGCGCAGGCCTCGTTCGAGCTGACACCAGGCTCGGCACTCGGCCGCGCGCGCTGGCAACTCTGGTTCACTCTCAAAGAGGGCGCGAGCTTCCGCGTGACGCTGGGCGGAGTCTCGCAAGTGATCACGAGCGCGAGCGCTGTCCCCGAACTGCCCGGAGCGGGCTTTTCGAGCTTGGCCCTCGAGAGCGGCGCGAACGAAAAATTCGACCTGCTCACGCTGGCCGGTAGCCCGCGTTTTTTAGGGCTGATTGCCGAGGGCTCCGCGCCCGGCGTGGTGCTCGACGCGGTGGGCATCGACGGCGCGCGCCTGGCGACTGCGCTGGCTTGGAACGAAACCTCGTTCGAAGGGGCGCTGCGCTCGCGCACGCCGGCCTTGGTCGCCCTCGCGTTCGGCACGAACGAAGCGTTCGACGCCGATAAAGTCGAAAAGTATCGCGGGCAATATCGGGATTTGCTGGCGCGCGTGCGGCTGGCCGCGCCAGACGCGGATTGCTTGATCGTCGGCCCGCCTGATTCGATCGCAGTTGCGGGGGGCTCCGAGCCCCGCGTGACGGAGCTCGACGCGCTGCAGCGCTCGGTGGCGACGGAGCTCGGTTGCGGCTTCGTGAGTCAGTTGCAGATCATGGGCGGCGCGGGCGGCTATTCACGCTGGGCGCGTCAAACTCCCCCGCTCGCCCGCGGTGATCGCCTGCACTTGTCGGCCAAGGGCTACGAGGTGATGGCGAACGGGATCGCGGACGAACTGCTCGCGGGCTACGACGCTCGCAAGCCGTGAGCCGTGTTCAGGCCAAAATCGCGTCGATGCCGCCCGAACCGCGGCCCTGCCCGAAATCCTGAGTCCACTCGCTATTGTCGCGCACGGCGGCCGCAATCAGCGTATTGAAGAGGCGATTGTTGGTCACGTTGCCGGCGTCGATGTAAGCGCCTTGCTTCAGGTAGCCGCCGCCGTTGCCGGCGATGATCGTGGGCACGTTCTTGAAGCTATGGGTCGGCCCGTCCGCCACGTGGTTCGTCCACATCACGATCGACTTGTCGAACAGGCCGCGCGCCTCGAACTGATCCAGGCCATGCAGCAGCGTCTTCATGCGCAGCACGTCGATCTCGGCGTGGGCTTGCTCGGCGGTCGGGTTCGAACCGCTGCTCGAGTCGGACTGCACGCGGTGGCTGATGTGGTGAAACGGCCAATTGAGTTCGGAATTGGAGGGCACGGCGTACTTGGTCTGATCCGTGCCGTCGCCATGTTGCAGCGTCGCGATTCGGTTGAAATTGCAGGCAAATGCCAGCGCAACCAGCTCCAGCTGCAACTTAGCCACGTCTTCGATCATGCCGTTGGTCTTGAAGGCGAAGCCGCTCTTGAGCGCTTCGAGTTCACTCGTGCTCAATCCGTCTTGCGTGCAGCCGCGCGCCATTTGCCCCATCTTGACCTCGGTGTCGCGAATCGAGTCGAAGTGCTGCTGCAAGCGTTGCTTGTCCGCGGCGCTCAGCGCCGGCATCGCGAGCAAGCTATTGAGCTCCGCGCGCACCAGATCATTGACACTCTTGCGGCTGGCCAAGAGCTCGGCGGCGGCATCCGCTCCGCGGTCTGGCGTGGGGGAAGGGGATGGCGCGCTGGGGCTCGTGAGCCCGATCAATTTCGAATACAGCGTGTATGGGTTGTCGTCGGCCGAGCGCACTTGGCCGGAACCGGCGCCTTTGAACGAAATGCGCTCGGCGATGTAGCCGTTCTTGCGATTGCCCGCGTACAGCGTCAGAGGATCGGCGCCGGCTTCGTTCACGGCTTGGGCGATCACCATGTCCGCAGAAATCCCATTGGAATAGGCCGTTTTTCCGCCGCCACCCGCGGGAGCGGCGGTGAGCGACATGCACAGGCCTTGAGCGTGCCCGCAGGCCGTCGGGCCATTCATCGGGAAATCGATGTTCTTCAGGAACAGCAGATTTTCGGCATGCGGCGCGAGCACGCTGGTCGCCTTGTCCGTGAGCGCGCCGAGCGATGCGCGGCTGAGCGCACCGGTTGCGTCGGGAAAGAATTTGTTTCCGACCACACCGCAGGCCGCCACGATGAACAAACTGAACACGGGCGCGGCATCGGCCGCCCAAGCCGAGCGCGCGGGTAGTCCCTCGAGGAACGGTAACCCGACCGCGATTGCGCCCGCGCGCAAGAAGGCGCGGCGATTGATCAAGTTTCGGCGTACGAAGGGCAGGGCTCGCAGATTGTTGCCGAGCGGGGTGGGGAGCTCGAATTTCATTGGGCACCTCCGAGGTGTTTGCGGAAGGCATCGCTTTTCACCAGCTCGGTCAGCACCTGTTTGAGCGAGCCGTTCGCGCTGCGGCTGACGTTCGCAAGCGCGCTGACGAGAGCGATGTCTCGGGGCACGACGTCACGCTGCAGGCTGAAGCTCGCGAGCTTCTTCGCGTAACAGAGGTGCGCCTGTTCACCATCGGCGATGGCCTGCATCAAGCCTCCCGCGTCGCTGAACGTCTTCGTGCCTTCGGTGAAGTCATAGCTCCCGCTGCTGTCGATGGGCAGCCCATCGTTCTCGCTGTCGCGGTATTGGCCCATGCCATCGAAGTGCTCGAACGCGAACCCCACGGGGTTGATCATCTTCTTGTGACAGGCTCCGCCGCAGCCCGTCGTCAGGGTCTCGATGCGTTGACGATTGGTCTGGTTCGGTTGCAAAGGAGGAATGGGCGGAAGATCGGCGGCGGGCGGGCCGAGCGGGGCGCACAAAATATCGAGATTGATGCTCACGCCGCGATGAATCGGATCCGGATCCCCATTCAGACTATTGAGGGTGAGGTAGGGCAGCTGCGAGAAGAAGCCGACCCGCTGCGGCCCCAAATCTTGCTCGGTCACCCCGCTGCCGGTTCGAGTGAGGCCGTACAGCGTGGCCATGCCCGGCCCCATGAAGCCCTGGGTCGAGGTCAAGATGTCCTTCACGCCGAGGCCCTGGCTGAAGATCTTGTCGAAGAACAGAGAGGCACTCTGCGCGTATTCGGCGTTCAGCGTTTCGTCGTAGCTGGGGACGCCCACCTTGCTGATGGTCTCGAAACGAGCAAAGTGCAGGAGCTCACTGTGGAATGCGCGCATCACGTCGACCGCGCTGGGCTCCTCCAGCATGCTGCTCGCGACTCGGGCCGCCGCGTCGGCCGTAGTCAAGCTGGGCGCTTGGTCGAGCAGCGAGTCGCTGGGCGTGGTGCCGCGCAAGAGCAGCGAGAGCTTGGCCGCCATTTCGTAACCGCTGAGCGCCGCGCCTGCGGGCGACAGCTCGCTGCGATAGAGGAAATTCGGGGATTGAAGCAGCGCGCGCAGCACCAGCGCCGCGCCTTTCGCGAACGCGCTCTTGCTGCCGGACATGGCGCTGCCCGTCGTGAACAGGGCGTCGTAGCGGCTCGTTTCGGCCGCGCTCAACGGACGGCGATAGGCGCGACGACCGACGCTCGCGATGAAGCCTGCAGAGTCGGTCCCCGCGTACACGTTGGCGAGCGTCGCGTCGGAAGCCGTTGCCTGATCGGCGAGCACCTCCGCGGCCGCTTGGAAGTCCGACCAAGAGCGCTGATTGACGTCGAGCAACAGCTCGTTGTTCGCAAAATCAGTCGTGCCCGAGACAGCCCCTTGCAAACTCGCTTCGAGCCCCGAAGGAGTCGCGAGGCCCAAGATGTCCTGCACGCTTCTCGCCCACTGCGCGTTGGTCAAACGCACGACGCGGTAATATCGCGGATCGCCTGGCAGATCGATGCCCTTGGCGACGGTCGAGCCGCCGTTCATGTCGCCCATGCCGCTCGGTTCGCGTGCACGGTCGTTGCTACTCCCGCACGCGACCGCGCAACTCGCCAAGGCGGCGAAGGCCAACGACTGGCACGAACTGGAGAAGCGCATGAAGACCTTTTGGCAGACGCAAGTCAGACTGCAACTGCCACCTGAAAACGAGCTTCGGCTGGCTCGAAAAGCTGGTTGAAGTGCGGGTTCGGCCTACCTCGCGGGTGCTGCGAGGTGTGCGTTGTAGGCCTTCATCAACGCTCGGTAAACCCAGTTGCCAATCACTTCCGCACCGATCGCGGTGGGGTGCGTGAGGTCGGCTTGGCCCAGTCCGCGGCGCACCCAGGTGGGCATCGAGCGCGCGCCGCCCATCGCCGTATAGGTGTCGAAGAACGCACAGCCGAGCTCGGCGGCGGCGCGCCGTTGTTCTTCGACGATCGAGGGGATGACGCGCATGCTGACAATTTCGTCACCGACCTTGGCCGCGCGATCCATGGCGCCAATCACGAGGCAGCTCGACTCGGGCAGGGCGCGCTGGCCTTGCGCGATGACCTCTTTCATCGTGCGGTGGTAGTCGACCATGGGATACAAAAAGCCATCGCCGCTCTCGTTGGCCCCGAATTCATAGATCAAAAGATCGGGCTTACGCCAGGCGAGTTGCTCGGCCCAGTGCGCGTCGTCTTGCTTGTCCAAGAAACGGATGCGTGCGCCTTGCACGCCGAGCGCATCGACCACGACGCCCGGAGTGTCACGCTCCAGCACCACGCCGAACGCGCGCGTTACTCCGGTCTTCGTGTACAGCTCGAATTCGTGTTCGCCGTCCGGCACTTCGAGCTCGAAGCGCGCCGATTTCTTGGTCGGGCCGCGGGTGTCGACGCTGGCTTTCGGCACGCCGTCCACGCTCACTTGCAGGGTCCCGCCGCTCGGATCTTCCAAGTAGTCGAGCACGAAGCGCGAGACGTTCTTGCCGTAGGGACCGCTCTTCGCGGTGCCGAAGCGCGCGACGGTGTTCCGCTCGGCCTTGAACGACACGCCGCCCAAACCATACAGGCCGTCCTCTGCATAGGGCCCGACGATGCGGCTCACGCTCCAGCCTGCGGTCGCGAAACGCGAGACGTCGTTGTGGAAGTACGCCGGCCAGGCATTGGCGATCAGCATGAAGCCGTGCCCCGCATCACCGAACTCGGCTTGCAGTTTGCGACGCAGAGTGCCCGAGACCAAATCGCTCACGACGATCGAATCACCGAAGTGCGCGATGCGGGTCAGTGCGCGTGGTTGCTTGTGAGCCGTACGCGTGAGCGCCGCGAAGAAGCCAAGCAAGGCTCGCCCTCCGGGATCGGCCAACGGCAGCGGCGGCTCGGCCGCGTCGATCGCGGGCAACGCGCTGTCGCCCGCCTGCGTCGAGCCCGCGAGCGCACCTTGCGCGGCCTTCAACGCCGCTGAATCGGGCTGGGAAAGCTCGCTGCGGGTCTCGGTTTCGCTGGTGATTTTGGCTTCACCGATCGCGGGCGCCGGCTCGAGTCGTTTGCGCGCGGGCGCCTCCGTCGCGGGCGGCGGGTGGAGGATTCGCAGTGGCGCGAGCGTGGGCACGACCTCGGCCGTGACCCCCAACGCGAGCACCGTGGTGACGGCAATTGCGGCGCGAGAGATGAAGGGCGAAAGACCGAACCGGGAGCCCGAATGACGCTCGGGCTCAGTTGCTACAGGAGACATCGCCAAGCTGTTTGCAGACCGCGCGCAGCATCTTCAGATCGCGGTCCGTGGCCTGACCGCTTTGCACTTTTTGCCGCAGCGTGGCCTTGGCCTGCAGCAACTTGGTGCGATCGGCATCCTGCGCGCTGCTGGGCGCCGCCTCGTCGTCGAACGGATTTTTCCGCACGAGCGTCGCGGCGGGATCTTTCAACGCCGCCGCCTTGGCGTCGGGCGCCGCGGGTTCGTCGACGGCGCCGGGCGCGGTGCGCGTGGCTTGCGCCACCTTCTTGGGCGCACTCGGCAGCTCGCTCACGTCCACGGTCTGGGCTTCGAGCGCGGCCAGCTCGTTGGCGGCTCGCTTGCGGCGCACCGAGTCGACATTGGTCGCCCGCGCGATTTGGTCCAAAAACGCGCGTTTCTGCCCGGGATCGTCGCTGGCCTGCGCCTTTTCGAACAAGCCGTCGGCCCACGCGCCTTGGATCTGGCGGAAGTCCGTCGTCTGGCGCGCGTTACTGTCTTGAGGCAGCTCCGCGGCTTTGCGCACGGCGGCGTCGAGGTCTCCCTTGTCGAGCAGCGCTTTGGCTTCGGTCAACGTGCGCACGGCGGAGTCGGCGGGATCCGAATTGCCCGCGGCGATTTCCGGTTGCGGTGTGCTGCTGCGAGTGGCGAGCACGACCCCCAGCGCGACGACGATCGCCGCCACGCCGCCAATGGCTGCAAGCTTCACGCCGTGTGGCAGGCGACTGCTGCTCGCGCCCGGTTGCGGCGTGACCGACGCGCCTGCGAGCGTCAGCGCGCTCGCTTGCTGGCTCTCATCGGCGCCCGGCACGTAGATGTCGCCGGCCGGAATGAACTTCATGATCACGTCGCCCAGCTCAATCACGTCGCGCGCGTCGAGCAGGGTGCGCGGCAGCTCCACGCCGTTCACGCGCACCCCGTTGGCGCTTTCGCGGTCGACGATTTCGTAGCGCCCGTCGCCCAAAGGCTGAATTTCTGCGTGGACGCGGCTGACCGAGGGGTGATTGACCGAGACGTCGCATTCCTCCCCGCGTCCGAGCACCAGGGGCTGATCTTGGGTGAGGGGGAACTCCGCGCCTACCGTCGGCCCCACGACCATCACCAAGCGATCGGGTTGTCCGAGCAAGGCTTGGCTGCGCGGCGCGGCGGGCATGGTCACCGCCTTGTCGAACGCGATCGGCTCGAGGATAGAGTCGTCGAGCACTTGCAAGCGGTAGTCGCCGAGTTGCACCAAGTCGCCGTGCACGATCTCGTGCTTGTCGCTCACGCGCTGACCGTTGACGTAGCAGCCGTTGTAGCTGGTGAAGTCGAGCAAGAGCCAGCGTTCGCCGGACTTGGTCAGACGCGCGTGACGGCGCGAGATATTGCGCTCCGTCAGCCGCACCGTGTTCTCCTCGGCGCGTCCGATCGTGTAGTCGTCGCGAACGAGGTGGACGACGGTCTTACTCGCCTGGTCGTCCTCGATCGTCAGCTTCCACATCGGTGCGCCC
>Ga0247757_10001460_pt1 | contig 15470 bp, 13 predicted proteins | sample UWRJL126311R4_FD_180929 | JGI IMG/M metagenome (GOLD analysis project Ga0247757, IMG submission 180929) | Plant litter microbial communities from Arlington Agricultural Research Station in Wisconsin, United States - UWRJ-L126-311R-4 | ecosystem: Environmental > Terrestrial > Plant litter >... | reverse complement strand
CCGGCGGCCAGCAAACGGGGTAGTTTGGAGAACATGGCCCCACAGGGGAGCCAACTGCGCAACCGGCACCAGCGGCCAAAAATATTACAGTCAGATTTTGGGCGGCCACGTGCCGGCAACCCCCGCATTCGCCGCGGCCCAGGTCGCTCCCTTCCCATGCGCCCCCACCCACAAAAAATGCTGCAAACCCGCCCAAGTCCGTCCAGTAAACGGCTCGCATTTGTCCTCGTAGCTCAGCTGGATAGAGCATCGGTTTTCTAAACCGACGGTCGCGTGTTCGAGTCACGCCGGGGACGCCAATTTTTGTCCATGGGGAGCGATTTCTACGCCCAAAAATAATGACTTGCGTAGGCCCGAGGCATGCGGCTTCTTCGCCGTTCCGATGATGAATCGGGCTGTAGCGTAGCCTGGTAGCGCGCTTGCATGGGGTGCAAGAGGTCGTGAGTTCGAATCTCACCAGCCCGACCATTATCGAGCTATTTTTTGTTCTTTGGGGCAGTAGCTCAGTTGATAGAGCGCGTCGTTCGCAACGACGAGGTCGTCGGTTTGATCCCGATCTGCTCCACCACTTTAAGAAGGCCGTTTCCTCCGGGGAACGGCCTTTTTTGTTTCCGCAACCCACCTCCCGCCAGCCTCGGAAGCCCCGGCTTGCGCCCTGCCGGCCAGTTGCCGGATGGTAGGTCGTGGATTCCAGCGAACAACTCTGCCTTGCCTGCGGCCTGTGCTGCGACGGCACGCTTTTCCACCACGTGAAGCTCGAGGCGGGCGACGACGCCCGCAAACTCAAGGCGCTCGGGCTGCCGGTGAAAACCTCACGCAGCCAGACGCCCGTCACCCGCTTCCCCCAGCCCTGTGCGGCCTTGTGCGCGGATCGCACCTGCCGGGTGTATGCCGACCGGCCGAAGCAATGCCGGAGCTACGAATGCGGCGTGCTCAAGGAGTTCCAAGCCGGCCAGATCGCGTTCCCCTCCGCTTTGCGATTGGTCAAGCAGGCCCGGCAGGACGCCGACAAAATCCGCCGGCTCCTGCGCCAACTGGGCGATACCGAGGAGCACCGCTCCCTGAACGAGCGTTTCCGCCGGACCAAGCAACGGATGGAGTCGGGTTTCGCCGACGGAGACACGGCCGACACCTTCGCTGAACTGAGCCTCGCGATGCATTACTTCGGGCTGCTGACCCACGAGAAATTTTACACCAAGGCAGGGTCCGCCTGATATCCGGCAATTTAACGCCGCCGCCATCTTGGCCCCCAATTTGCTATTGCGAAGGTTGGGAGGCGGGGGGAATACGCCTGACTTCCATTTAACCTGAAATAGAAATCAAAACATGAAAAAGCCTGCCAAGAAGCCGTCCGTTCCGAAGGTCGCCAAAGCCGTCAAGGCCCCCGCGAAGAAAGCCGGCGCACCCGCCAAGAAGAAGTCCGCCGCCAGCACCGAACCGCCCGCCACCTTCATCTCCGCCCAGATCGATATCGGGTTCGGCAACCATCTCACCGTCCGCGGTTCCGGTCCCGGCCTGAGCTGGGACAAGGGTCTGGTCATGGACAACGTCGGATCCAACCTCTGGACCGTCGCCCTCGCCAAGGCCGCCAAGCCGGTCACCTTCAAGGTGCTCGTCAACGATTTGTCCTGGAGCGCCGGTGCCGACTATGTCGTCGCGCCCGGCAAAAGCGTGACGATCTTCCCGGCGTTCTGAAAGCGGGGGAGATCAACCGCGAAACGCACCAAATACACGAATAGGACGGATTCCTTTCGTGTGGTTCGTGTTTTCGTGGTGCCCGTTAATCCGGCAGATCCGGATTGAGTCCCATCAAAGCCGCGCGCACGTCGTCCGCGGACAGTTTTTCCCCGGCCGCATTCACGGCCGGCAGCACGGTGCCGCGCACGATGATCCGGGAAAACGGCCAGGGCACGTAGAGCCGGTCCCAGCTCTTCAACCGCCACGCGCGGGTGAATTCCACGCCCAGGATCACCATCGGTGCCCCGACCCGGCGGCTTACCACCACCGCTCCCGGCTCGACCACGTACATGGGTCCGCGCGGCCCGTCGGGCGTGATGCCAATGTCGTATCCCTGCCGCATGACCTCGATCAGCGTCCGCGCCGCCTCGCGCCCGAAATTGCTGCTGGAGCCGCGCACCGGCTGGAGCCCGATCATGCGATAAAACGCCGCCAGCCACGCGCCGTCCTTGCTGGCGCTGACCAGCCCGTACATGCGCCGCTGGGTGCGGAAGCGCCGGAACATCTCGGCCGAAACGAACAGCCGGTTGTGCCATAGCACGAACGTGATGGGCACGTCGGATTTCGTGAGGTGCGCAAAAGCACCCGTCTCGACCTGAACCCGCAAAGTCCGGCCCCACCCCCGGAGCAGGGTCGCCAGCAACCACAACAGCAATCGCCGCCAGCCGCTGACTTCATTGATCGTCGGTTTGTCTTCGGGGTGCAGGCCTTGGTTATGCGCGGAAGGCGGCCTTCCCGCCAAGTTAAACTTGCATCCGGGTTGGCGGAGGTCGTGCAGCCACCCGGTATCGGAAGTCTTGTCACCGTTTCCGGATTCCCGATTCTCGATTCCTGATTTCACGATGAGTCCCAGTCATCCGCTCCCGCCCTGCCCGCTCCTGCCCGCCGCCCCGGCGCAAATGGATGCGCGCGCGCTCACGGCGCACGGTGACGAACGCGACGCGGACTTCTACCTCACCGCCCTGACCTACGCACAATACCTGTGGCAGCGCGGCCTCGCGGCGCGCGCGATCCTGAAGCTCGATCGTGCGCTGCTGGCCGACGTTCGCGGCGATGAACCGGTGCTGCAACAGTGGCCTCTGCCCTACGCCCCGATCGGCTGGATGCTGAAGCATACCCCGCCCGACATCTTCATCGGCAATCCGCGCGTCCATTTCCAACACCTCGCCGACCGCATGAACGAGCCGCGCCGCGAGCAACGCCGGTGGCGCATCTGGGCCTGCTGGGCCATCGCGTGTGCCGTGCGCCCCGCGGATCCCGCCGACCCAAAACACGTGGTAACCGAACCCAAGCTGGAGGAAATTCACGCACACCTCCTCCGTCATGGCATACCCGGCGAAGCTGACCTGTGGCGGCGTTTGCTTGCGACTTGCAGATGAGGCGAAGACACGCCTTGTGGGACGCATGCCGGCCGCTAAAATGCCGTCGTACCCCCACCACCCCATGCGCCTGATCCTACCCCGACTCGTGTGGACCTTGGCTTTGTCCTCGGCCCTCCTCGCTCCCGCCAAAATCGAAGAATGGAAAGACACCCAAGGCAAAGTTTTCAAGGCCGAGCCCGCTGCGGATCTTGGACCTTTCGCCCTTTTCCGCACCGTGACCGGCGGTGGTATCCGGGTGCCGTGGCGTGCACTGTCGGCCGCTGATTGCGTGCGGTTCGAGCAACAGCTCGTCAACCGGCCGGCGCCTGCCGCCCGGTGGAGCGATGCCACGGGGGAGCTTACCGGGCGCTTGCGCGGCCACGTGAGCCAACTCGCCGGCATTACCCTGACGAATGCCCCCCTCGAAAATCGTCCGGAGCCAAACCTTGTGATCATATTTCTGGTCGATAACTCGGCCAGCGGGTCTTGGGATATGATCAAGGAAGCTGCTCCACTCTACGAGACCCTGCTGGCGAAACACCCGGGGACGGCTGCGGGAGTGCAGTATGGCGTAAATCACAGCCCGCAGGAGCATAGCGACATGGCCCAGCGTACCCAAGTGCCGTGGCTACTGGTCGACTATAGCGAGCAACGCCTCATACCCTCCCTTTTCCGCCTGTCGCCCAAGCGCGGTGAGTTTGCGCTCTATGCCGTGTCACGGGATGGCGTTCCTATCTTCGGCACCAGCAACCCCGACGAGGCCGCGGTGCGCCAGTTCTTCGTCGACGCCGAAGCGTTGCTGGGTTTGCTGCGACCGGAGAATCCCCTCAGTTGGCCGGATCGCGCGCACAATCTCGCCGCCCTCCACGCCGCACGCCATGCCCAGGACCGCGCGGGCCCGCTACTCGTCGGCAATCCCCTGGTGGCAAAAGGCCTCCGGGATCGCGGCATCTTTCGCGTCGCGGCGTCAATCGAGGTGGCCGCGGATGGCAAGGTTACGGCGGTCACACTGAAGGACGAAGACGCCATTCCCGAAGCGATGCGCAAGCCGTTGGTCACCGCCCTGCAGCGTTCCGCCGTTTTTGCCCCGGCGATCGATCACGGCCAGGCGGTCGCGGGCAGCTATGACTATTTAGTCGAAGTGCCCCGCTAATTCAGCCGGCCAAAGCAAAACCCCCGGGGGAACCGGGGGTTTTCTTTAATTGGCGGGATGGACGAGACTCGAACTCGCGACCTTCTGCGTGACAGGCAGACGCTCTAACCAACTGAGCTACCACCCCGTAAATCGGGAAAGAGGCCGGACGGTAGATTCCGAGAAAGGTGTGTCAAGCGTACTTTGGAAACTCTGTGGACGACATTTTTTGGAAGAAATTGAGGGCGTTTTTCCGGTCATTTTCGATCTGGGCCCGCAGCTCCTCCAGGCTGCCGAACTTGCTCTCGGGCCTGAGGAAATGCAGCCACTGCACCGTGAGTTTGTCGCCATAAGTGAGCGACGAGGTCTCCAGCAAATGCACTTCCAACAGCGGACGGTTCGTCTGCTCCACCGTCGGCCGCAGGCCATAGTTGGCGACGCCCTTCACCGGCTGTTTCTGGCCGGTCAGGACCTGCACCGCATAGACCCCGTAACGCGGTTTCTGGGCGGGTTCCCAGGCGATGTTGAGGGTTGGGAATCCGATGGTACGCCCCAACTGCCGGCCGCGCTCCACCACCCCGTCCGTGAAATAGGTGTACCCGAGCAGCGCGTTGACCTCGGTGATGGCCCCGTCGGCCAGCAATTCCCGGATGCGCGAGCTGCTGATCGGCGCGCCATTGTGGTTCAGGCGCTGGGCGCTGAAAACCGCGATCCCGGCCGCGCGCGCCTGTGCGTTGAGCAGCGCCACGTCACCCGCGCGGCCCCGGCCGAAACGCCAGTTCTCGCCGACATAGAGCGCCGCCAGCTGCGGAAGGTGCTGCCGCAGGTGCGCGACGAAATCCTGCGCCTCGATCGCCGCGTATTCGCGGGAGAAGTTCTGTTCGATGATGAAATCGACGCCCAGGCGCGCGAGCACGGTGCGCTTCATGGCAGCGGGCATGATCAGCGGCGTGGGATTGTCGGGCCGGAACAAGACACTGGGGTGCGGGGCGAAGGTCAGCACCCCCGCCAATCCCCCGCTCCGCCGCGCCGAGTGGATGGCGGCTTCGATCACCGACTGGTGCCCGAGGTGCAGGCCGTCAAACATGCCGATCGCCAGGTGCAGGGGCCGCGCCGGCAACCGCGCCTTGTCCAGTCCCTCGAACTGGAGCATCCCGCTCACTGGGCGATGCTTGGCGCCGCGGCGTGGACCGGGATCAGGCGCTTCTCGATTTCCGGCAGCGGCAGGGCCTCGATCTGCTCGAGCGGCAGGCCCTGGCTCATCTCAAATTTGCCGCTCGCCGTGCGCCGCAGGGCGGACAGGTGCGCGCCACAGCCGAGCTTCTGCCCCAGGTCGTGCGCGATCGTGCGGACGTAGGTGCCCTTGGTGCAGTGCAGGCGGAAGGTTAGTTTCGGCGAAACGAACGACAGGAGCTCGAACGCCATCACGCGGATAAAGCGCGGCTCCCGCTCCACTTCCTCGCCCTTGCGGGCCAGGTGGTAGAGCTTCACGCCATCGACCTTGATCGCCGAGTGCATCGGGGGAGTCTGGTACTGGTCGCCAAGGAATCCTTTCATGACTTCGCGCACCGCCGCCTCAGACAGCTCGGGCACGGGCCTGGTTTCCATGATTTCGCCCTCGGCATCCTGCGAGTCGGTCACCACGCCCAGCGTGGCCTCGCCCTCGTAGACCTTGTCCGTGCTCATGAGGTACTGCGAAATGCGGGTCGCCTTGCCGATGAGCATGATCAGCAGCCCGGTTGCCATCGGGTCGAGCGTGCCGGCGTGGCCGATCTTCTTCATGCCGAGCTTGCGGCGCAGGTGGTAAACGACGTCGTGCGACGTCAGGCCCTGGGGCTTGTCCACGAGCAACACGCCCTCCATCTCCTTGACTTGCATCAGGCTCATTTCAAAGCGGCGTCGACTTCCTTGAGGCGCAGCGTGATCGCCGTGAGCAGCTTGGGATAAAACTCGCCCAAGGTGCCCTTCCAGCTGAGGCCGGCGGCATTGGCGTGGCCGCCGCCGTTGAACTGCGCGGCCAGGGTATCCATGCGGTAGACGCTTTGCATGCCCCGGAGGCTGGCCTTGATCATCCCGGGGCGCTCCTCGATGAGCACGCCGATCTGAACGCCGTCGATGGAACGGGCGTAATCCACGAGGCCCTCGGTGTCCTCCGCCGTCGCGCCGGTCTTGTCGAAAATCCCCAGCGGCAGAACGCCGATACACACCCGGCCCTGGCACTCGATCTTCAAGGAACCGATGAAATGCTGGAGCAGCTGCAGCTTCCCGAGCGACTCGCGCTCGTAGAGTTCCTCGCCGGCCTGCGCCGGGTCGGCCCCGCGGGCGACCAGCTCGGCGCAGATGCGGAAGACCCGCTCGGAGGTCGACGCAAAGCGGAACTGGCCGGTGTCCGTCATGATGCCGGTGTAAAGCGCCTGGGCGGTCGTGCGGTCGATGGGCAGGTCCGCATCGAGAAACACGCCTGTGAGGACCTCCGCTGTCGCCGCCGAGGCGGTGTCCACAAAGTCAAAGCGCGCGAAACCCTGGTTGGACAGGTGGTGGTCGAAGCATGCCATCGGCGCCGGATACATCTCGCGAACCTTGTCCCCGGCCCGGCTGTGGTCGGCGCAATCGGTGAAAATGGCCACCTTGCCCTCCGGCGAGATCTCGTCCCGCTGGTAGAACGGCGTGTCGCCCACGAGAAAACGGATGCGGCGCGGCACCTTGTCCGGGTTGACGCAAACGGCGTCGACACCCTGCGAGCGCAGCAGGCGGCAGAGCGCCACCTGGGAGCCGATGCAGTCCGCATCGGGCCGCTGGTGGCCGATCACGACGACCTGCTTTCCGCGCAATTCGGAGAGCAGCACGGCAAAACGCGCGGCAAAACGAGAGTAGTAGATCACGGCTTCTTCTCCTTTTCCTTCTCCTGGCGGTCGATCTCGCCCAGCAGTTCCTCGACGCGCAGGGTCCGGGGCGCGTGGTTGTCGTGGACGAAGGCCAGCAGCGGCACATGGCGGATGACCACGTTCTTCGCGAGCATCTCGCGGATCTCGTCCCGCTTCCGCATGAGCAGCTTGCCCGCGGCCGCGAGCGCGGCCTCGTCGCCCAGCACGGAGTAGTAGACCTTCGCCTCGCGGAGATCGCCGGTCACCTCGACGCTGGTGATCGTGATGCCGACGGACTCGCTGGCGTGCTTCTTGCGCAGGTATGCGCTGATTTCACGCTGCAGCAGCTCGTTGACGCGGAGAAGTCGGTTGCTCATGGCGGGACGGGATGGAACCGTGGCCGGGGGAGATCGGGCCGCGGCGTCAGAGCGCCGCGCGGACCTTCTGGATTTCGAAGCACTCGATGCGGTCACCGGGCTGGTAGCCGTCGAAGCCGTCGAGGCGGATGCCGCACTCGAGGCCGGCGCGCACTTCGTTGGCGTCGTCCTTGAAGCGACGCAGGGTGCCGACCTTGCCCTCGAAGACGGATTCCTTGCCGCGGCGGACGCGCGCGGCGGAATTGCGGGTGATCTTGCCCTCCGTGACGAGACAGCCGGCAACGAAGCCCTTGGCGACCGGGAACACCTGGCGCACCTCGGCGCCGCCGAGCTTGTTTTCCTTGAGGTCCGGGTCGAGCAGGTCGGCCATCATCTCGCGGACGCGGTCGCCCAGCTCATAGATGATGCTGAAGTTCTCGATTGTCACGCCGTGGTGCTTGGTGAGCGCGGTGACGCCGTTCTCCTGCTTCGTGTTGAAACCGATGATGACCGCCTTGGCGGTGCTGGCCATCAGCACGTCGTTCTTCGTGATGATGCCGACGTCCGAGGCGACGATGTCGAGCGAGACCTTGGTGCTCTTGATGCCCTCGAGGACGTTCTTCACGGCCTCGAGCGAACCGAACACGTCGGACTTGATGACGACGCGCAGCACCTTGGCCTGCGTGGCCGCGATGTTGGCAAAGAGGGCGTCCAGGGAGACGTCCTTGGGGGCCGCGTCCTCGCTGACCGTGCTCTTCTTCAGCAAATCCTCGGCCTCCTCGGCCAGCTTCTCCGCCTCGCGGGCGTTCTTGGCCGAGACAAACTTGGCGCCGGAATCGGGCGCGCCCGACCAGCCGATGACACGCACGGGCATCGCCGGCGGGGCTTCCTTCACGTTGTTGCCCTGGTCGTCGAACATCGCGCGAACCTTCGCGTAGTGCGGGCCGCAAACGATGGCGTCGCCGACGCGGAGCGTGCCGCGCTGGACGATGACGGTCGCGAGCGGGCCGCGGCCCACCTCGACCTCGGACTCGATGATCACGCCGCTGGCCTCGGCCTTCGGGTTGGCCTTGAGCTCGAGCACGTCGGCCTGGAGGAGAATCATTTCGAGCAGTTCCGGGATGCCCTGGCCCTTGATCGCGGCCACCGGCACGGTGACCGTCTCACCACCCCAGTCTTCGGGGGCGATCTGGCGTTCCTGCATCTGCGTCTTCACGCGGTCGAGGTTGGCGCCCTTCACGTCCATCTTGTTGACGGCAACCATGAGCGAGACCTTGGCGTCGAGGGCGTGTTTTAGCGCCTCGTCGGTCTGCGGCATGAAGCCGTCGTCGGCCGCGACCACGAGCACCGCGATGTCGGTGACCGAGGCGCCGCGCGCGCGCATCTTGGTGAAGGCGGCGTGGCCGGGGGTGTCGAGGAAGGTGATCTTGCGGCCGTTGTGTTCGACCTGGTACGCGCCGATGTGCTGCGTGATGCCGCCGGCTTCACCCGCGGCGACGTTCGCCTTGCGGATGGCGTCGAGCAGCGAGGTCTTGCCGTGGTCGACGTGGCCCATGATCACGACAACCGGCGGACGCGGGGCGAGGTTCTTGAGATCCTCTTCCTTGGCCTTCTCCTCCTTGCTCTGCTTGACCTTCTCCGGCGTCGGGGCCGGCGCCTGCGTCTCGCCGCGGTGCTTGATGTCGAGCAGGAAGCCGTGCTTCTCCGCCAGCTTGGTGGCGACGGCCTCGTCGATCGACTGGTTCATCGATGCGAAGATGCTCATCTCCATGAGCTCCGAGATCAGCTTGAACGGCTTGAGGCCGAGCGCGACGGCGAAGTCGCGGACGATGATCGGCGGCTTGAGATGGATGATCTTGATCCCGCCTTCCTCGGTGATCGTGACCGAGCTGGCGGCGGCCGACGGAGTCGGCGGCAGGAAGGGAGCGGCCTTCGCGGTGGACGGCGGCGGCGGAACCGGCGGGCGGGCGGGCGCGGCGACCGGCGGCGGCGCAATCGGGGCTTTGGCCATGGGAGCCGGGGCGGGCGGCGGGGCCTTGAAAGTCGGAGCCGGCACCGCGGGGGCGACCGGCGACGGCTTCGGGGCCAGCGGCGTCACGTAGCGCGGCGTCAGCGCGGGCGGCGGCGGCGGGGCTTTGAAAGTCGGGGCCGGGGCGGGCTTGGGCGCGGCCGGGACGGCAGCGGGAGCCGCGACGACGGGGGCTGGAGCCGGATTGGCGGCGGCACGGGCGGCAGCGGCGGCCTTGGCGGCTTCCTCTTTTTCGCGCACGATGTCCTGCGCGGACTTCACGAACACACCGGCCGGCAGCTTGACCTTGCCGGGTTCCACCACCGGCGCCGGGGCGGTCGGCGCGGCTTCCGCCGCGGGAGTCGCCTCGACGGCGGGCTTCTTGGCCGCGAGTTCCTGCTCGAGCGCCTCCGCCGTGATGTTGTCCACCGTGCTCGAGACGCTCTTGGCCGGATAGCCGCGGTCCTTCAACAAGGCCATGAGGTCCTTGTTGTCCATGCTGAGCTTTTTCGCGAGTTCGTGGATGCGGATACTCATTCGGTGGGTGGCGGTGGTGGCGGGTAAGGCGGGATTGTTTTAGTCTTAGGAACCGGAAACCTTGGCGATGATGCCCGTGGCTTCCTGCTCGTTGAAGCCGGCGTCCATGAGATCCTTCGCCTCGACGCCCTCGAAGGCGGCGGGGGAATTGATGCCGTTGGCGACCAGGCGCTCGGCGAGGGCGACCTCGAAACCAAAGGTGCTGGTGAGCAGGCCGATGGCCTGCGCGCGCGGATCGGCGGCGGTGGTCTTGAACTCCTCGATGTCGAGGCGCCAGCCCACGAGGCGCGAGGTCAGGCGGGCATTCTGGCCCTTGCGACCGATGGCAACGGCGAGGTCGTCGTTCACGACGCGCACGAGCATGCGCTTGTTTTTCTCGTCGAGGATGATCTCGCGCGGCACGGCCGGCTTGAGCGCCTCGATGAGCATTTCCTTCGTGTCGGCGTGGTACGGGATGATGTCGATCTTCTCGCCGCCGAGTTCGCGCACGATGCTCTTCACGCGGGCGCCGCGGGCGCCGACGCAGGCGCCGACCGGGTCGACCTTCGGGTCGGTGCTGGTGACGGCGATCTTGGTGCGGTAGCCCGGCTCGCGGGCGAAGGCCTCGATCTTGACGGTGCCGTCGGCGATCTCGGTGACCTCGAGTTCGAAGAGGCGGCGGACAAACTTGGGGCTGGCGCGGCTGAGGATGATCTCGGGGCCGCGGCTGCTGTTTTCGATCTCAAGCAGGATGCAGCGGATGCGCTCGCCCGGGGCGTATTCCTCGCCCGGAACCTGTTCCTTGCCCGGCATGACGGCCTCGGCCTTGCCGAGGTCGATGAAGAGATCGTTGCGCTCGCGGCGGCGCACGGTGCCGCTGACGATGTCGCCCACGGAATCCTTGAAATCATCGTAGATGCGCTCCTTCTCGAAGGCACGCAGGCGCTGCATGATCGCCTGGCGGGCGGTCTGCGCGGCGATGCGGCCGAGGTAGGACGGGTCGATCTCGCGCTCGATGGTGTCACCGATCACGGCGCCGGCCTTGAAAACCTGGGCCTTTTCCACGTGGATCTGCAGCTTCGGATCGGCGACCGAATCAACCACCTTGAGGATCGACCACGCCTTGAGCTGGCCGTTCTTCGGGTTGATCTCGATCTTGATTTCCTGCCCGGAGTTCACGCCCTTCAATGCGGCCGTCTTGATCGCATTGATGATGGTGGAGATCATATCGGCACGGGGGATGCCTTTCTCCTTCTCCATGTATTCGAGAACGGACAGGATTTCGCTGCTCATGGTGTGTTTGGATTAATGGGAAAAAAAAGGCGGACCCGAGGGCCCACCTTTTAGAAAGTGAACTAGTTGTAGGGGGCGAAAGATATTGTCTGGCTTCAACGCTTGTCAAGCCCCGGCAAGTTTTCTGTTGGTCAGCGACTTGCGCGAGCTTCGTGTTCTGCCAACCAACCCAGGAATCCCTGTGCCCAGCCGTGGCAGAAAGGAGCCTGGGGCGAGCCGGCCAGCCCAAGCATGACCAGGGCCTTTCGCAGGCTGTCGGGCACGTCGCCCAAAAACCAATGAAACCAGACCGCCGACAGGTCGGACCGGGTTTCGGCCGCCACCAACGGGAGGAATCCGTCGCAAACCAGCGTGTCGAAACGCGAGCCCCCAAGGATCGAAGCCGTGATTTCCTCCGCCCATTCCTCCCGCCGCTTCGATAGCATGAGTTGTTTGCGTACCTGTGGGGTCGTCAGCGGGCCGGGGAGCGCAGGCTGGAGGCCTGCCACCATGCGCCGCAAATTCTCCGGCCAAGTGGGCCGGGCGAGCACCCACGCCCGGTATTGGCGCAACCGACCCAAGGGCTGGTTTGCCGGCCGGATGCCCTGCATCTGCCACTCCCCTCGCCGCTCGGCCACCAGCGATTCCGGCTCGAGACCCTCGCTCCACTCGGGCAACGGATGGACCGTGGCGGTTGCCAGCATCGGGGCGCGGTTGCGTTTGTAGCCGAGAATTTCCAGCGCGGCATGGTGCGCTGCCGCCGTCCAGCCGAGCTTCGCGAGGCGGAGCGCGGCGAAACGCAGCTTCATCTGCCAGCGCAGCTCCGCGTGCCGCCGCAACGTCGCTTCCATCTGGGAGCGGGCCATCGTCGCCAGGCCGGAGATTTTCTCCGCTGCATCCTGCTCGGTCATCCGCTCCAATACCTCGTCGGACGCATACTCCTCGAGCCCGCGGTGCAGGCAGGGCAGCAGTACCAGCGCGGGAATCTCGCTGCCATCCCGGCGCATGGCCCGCCGCTCGTCCGGGCCCGGCGGAAACAGGATCACATGCAACACGACGTTGTCGTAGGCGTGATCCTCCGCGTGGCGGTGCGCGTGCCAGTCGGCCGAGTGGAAATGCACCTCCACGTCGCCGGTGATCGTCTCGCCCTCGATCACGACCCGCGCCGCATGAAAATCCGGGCCGCCCAGCAGGTTCCAGGTACCCGGGCTGCGCAGGAGCAGGCTCCGTCCGTCGTACAGCCGCAGCCCGGTCTGCTCGAAGTCCCGGCGCAGCCAGATTTTTTGCACGACGCGCTCGGCGATCGTGAAAGGACCGTAGAGGCCCTGCATCTCCCCCACCTGTTCGTGTTTCATGGCCATCGGCATTAAAATGCCGCACGGCCCTGCGACGACTTGCGGACTCGACACAGTCGGAATTTTGCCAACGCTGCGAGACGAAAGTCGCTCGGTGGCTTGAGTCCGGAAGGGTGGCAGAGTGGTCTATCGCGGCGGTCTTGAAAACCGCTGAACCGCAAGGTTCCGGGGGTTCGAATCCCTCCCCTTCCGCCACCCGCCTGCGTTCCGCGAAGCGGAACTCCGGCGAGGTGCCTCGCCGGAGCTTCAGCGAAGGCGGGCTGAATACCGCTGAGTGTTATTCGACCAACAAAAAACCCTCCCGGCTTTCACCGGGAGGGCTGCACACTTACCCAAATCAGTCGCTCCGCCGGGAGCCGCTCAGGATGAGCAAAATGTGGAGCAAGCTGCCGAGCGAGGCCACGAAGGCCGCGATGTACGTCAGCGCGGCGGCATCGAGGGTGTCGTTGACGCCATGCATTTCATCGCGATCGAGGATGCCGAGGTTGACGAGCTGGGCCTTGGCCCGGTTGCTGGCGTCAAACTCGACCGGCAGGGTCACGAGTTGGAAAAGGCAAATGACCGCGAGCGCGGCGGCGCCGAGCGTCAGGAAAATGCCACCCAGGCCCTTCGCCCCGATCACGATGCCAATGATGATGAGGAACTGCGATGCACCGGCCGAGATCTGGGTCGCGGGCACGAGCGTCTGGCGCAGGGTCATCAGGGAATAGCCGACCTTGTGCTGGATGGCGTGGCCGGCTTCGTGCGCCGCCACGCCCAGCGCGGCGAGGCTCGTGCCGCGATAATTCTGCGACGACAGCGCCAGCCGCTTGTGGCTGGGATCATAGTGATCGCTGAGCTGGCCGGGCACCTCGACGATTTCGACATCACGGATGCCGGCACTCTCCATCACGGCCGCGGCGGCTTCACGGCCGGTGAGCCGGCCACGCGAGGGAATCTGCACGTTCTTGCTGTAGGCACTCTGCACGCGGAACTGCGCGTAGAGGCCGAACAGCATGGGAATCGCAATGAGGATGATCCAGAGGGTCATGGTTGGGATTGGTTTGCTGGCGGGAAAAGTCGGCAGGCCGCGCGCATTTTCCAGCGAAAATGGCTCCGCTGGAAAGCGTTTGGCGCGTTGTAACTCAGGCCAGGCCCGCGCGCACCAGCAGTGCCTGCTGGTCGGGCGGCCGGCCCATGAAGTCCACAAACAGCTCCATCGGGTCGGCGCTGTTGCCGCGACTGAGAATCTTCGCGACGAACTCGCGGCCCACTTTCTCGCTGAAGACGCCCTCGCGCTTGAAACGACTGAACGCGTCGGCATCGAGCACCTCCGCCCACTTGTAGGAATAGTAGCCGGCCGCGTAACCCACCGGGTCTGCGAAGATGTGCGTGAACCGGTTTTCAATCGTGGGCGTCGGCGGCTCCGTCGGCGTCAGGTAGTCGCCCAGCCGCGTTTGCAGCCAGGCGGCGAGGTCCGCCCCCCTGCCCTGCGCCGGTTGCATGTGGAGATCCAGGTCCATCCGCGCGAATGCCAGCTGGCGCATCGTGAACGCCGCGCTGCGGAAATTCCGCGCGGCAATCATGCGGCGGAAAAGCTCCTCCGGGACCGGCGCACCCGTTTCATGGTGCCGGGCGAACAGGTCGAGTCCTTCCCGCTCCCAGCACCAGTTCTCCATGATCTGCGAGGGCAGCTCCACGAAGTCCCACGCGACGTTCACGCCGTTGAACGACTTGATCTCCACCTCGCCGAGGAGGTGATGCAGCAGGTGCCCGAACTCATGGAAGACCGTCTCCACCTCATGGTGGCTGAGCAAGGCCGGCAGCCCGGCGGCCGGTGGCGTGAGGTTGCCGCAGATCATGCCGAGATGCGGCGCGCGCGGCCCGGCCGGCTGCGGTCCGCCGGTAATCAGGTAGTTCATCCACGCCCCGCCCCGCTTGGACTCGCGCGGGTGCCAATCGGTATAGAACGAGCCAAGGTGCTGTCCCGCCGCATCGTGCACGTCGTAATACTTCACCTCCGGATGCCAGACCTCGACGGCGCCGGCGGGCAGTTCCTTGACGCGCAGGCCGAAGATGCGCCGCGCCACCTCGAACATGCCGTCCAGCACGCCCGGCAATGGGAAATACGGACGCAATTGCTCCTCGTCGAAATCGTACCGCTTCTGTCGCAACTTCTCGGCCCAGTAGCCCACCTCCCACGGTGCCAGTCGGCTCACGGGCCGACCGGTTTCCTGCGCTTTGAATTCCTCCAGCTCCCGGCATTCCCGCAGGAAAGGCTCACGCACCTTGGCATGCAGGCCCGTGATAAAATCGAGCGCCTGGGCCCCGCTCTTCGCCATGCGGCGCGACAGGACCAGGTCGGCAAAATTCGGCCGGCCCAGCAGGGCGGCCTTCTCCTGCCGCAAGGCGACGATCTTGAGGACCAGTTCCTCGTTGGCGTGGGGCGCGCGGCGCCCGATGTCCGCCCCGGCGCGCCAAACCTCCTCGCGCAGGGTCGCGTCGTCGGCATACAGCATCACCGGTTCCTGCGACGGCTGGTGCAGGGTGAAACGCCAGGCCGGCTTTTCCGCGGAACCGTGGCCTTTCTTCACCGCGTTTTGCCGGGCGGCTTCTTTCGCGCGCTCGGGCAGTCCACGCAACCGGTCGGGATTCGTCACAATCAACTCCCATGCGTTGGTCGCATCGAGGACATTCTCGGAATACTTCTGCGTGAGCTGCGCGAGATCCTGCTGCAACGCTTCCAGGCGGGATTTCTTGTCCGCGGGCAGGTCGGCACCCTGCTGGCGAAAATCCTCCAGCGTCTCGTCGCGAAAGCGCCGGTGTTCTCCGCGCAACGCCGCCGAGGCCGGGTGCGCTGCCGCGGCCTTGAGCCGCAGCCAGAGTTCGG
>Ga0247757_10001459_pt1 | contig 15474 bp, 13 predicted proteins | sample UWRJL126311R4_FD_180929 | JGI IMG/M metagenome (GOLD analysis project Ga0247757, IMG submission 180929) | Plant litter microbial communities from Arlington Agricultural Research Station in Wisconsin, United States - UWRJ-L126-311R-4 | ecosystem: Environmental > Terrestrial > Plant litter >... | reverse complement strand
CTTGCGGGTGTGTGCGATGCCGGAGATCTTCGTCGGCCCGTCGAGCAACGGCGCGATGGCCGCCAGCGTGAGGAAGGTGTCGGAGAACTCGCGAAAGTTGCAGTCGACCGCGCGGCGCCCCGGGCCGACGGCCTCCATCACCTCGCGGAACCGGACGTCCCCCTGCAGCGTGCCGCCATAGTTGGGCAGGGCGAGGGCCCCGCCCGTGACGATCGGCAGCGCCAGGAAGTAGCTGCCGGCGGACGCGTCGCCCTCGACCTCGTAGGTCGTGGGGTTCGCGGCGAACTGCTGCAGCATCGCCTCGGTCATCGTCACGAACGGCTTCGACCCGGCGGCGCCCTTGAGGGTCACGGCGAGCGGTGACTTCGCATGCGGCGCCACCATAAGCAGCGCGGAGAGCATCTGGCTGCTCTCGCTGGCGTCGAGCTCGACGGTGCCGCCGGGGAGGCCGGCGGTGTGCAGCGTGAAGGGGAAACTCCGGCTGCTGGCGCGGGCGCCCTGGGACGCGAGCGCCTCGAGCAATGCGCCGATCGGGCGGCGGCGCATGGCCTCGTCGCCGTCGAAATGATAGACGCCGTCCGGCCGCAGGCACACGAAGGCCGTGAGGAAGCGGGCGGCGGTGCCGGCGTTGCCGACGTCGATGCGCGCCTCGCGCGCCGGGATCACGCCGCCGCGGCCAATGATCGAGATGGTCTGTGCGCTCTGGTTCGCCTTGATGTCGAAGCCGAGGGAGCGCAGCGCGGCGATCATGATCCACGTGTCGCGGCTGAACAGCGCGCCGCGCAGCGTGACGTCGCGCGGGCCGAGCGCGGCGAGGATCAGGGCGCGGTTGGTGATGCTTTTGGAACCCGGCAGCGTGACACTGCCGCGGACGGGCAGCGTGAACGGCACGATGGGAAGTTGGGCGGGGTAGACGCTCACGGGATGGGACGGAACTGGTCGCGATAGGCGCGGCCGCGCTCGAGGATGGCCTGGACTTCGAACCAGTCGCGGTTGGCGAGGGCGCGCTCCATGCCGTGGAGTTCCTCCTGGCAGGCGCGCAGGGCGCGGAGCACCTCGTCGCGATTCTGCTCGAGGATGGTTTTCCAAAGCTTCGGGTCGCTGCCGGCGATGCGGGTGGTGTCACGCAGGCCGCCGCCGGCGTAGTTGCGCCAGCGCACGTCCTTTTTCGCCAGCGCGGCACACAGGGTCGAGGCCAGCACCTGCGGCAGGTGGCTGATGTGCGCGACGATCTCGTCGTGGGCGTCGGGCGCGAAGGTGGCGACGTCGGAGCCCAGGGCCTTCCAGAACGCGGCGACTTGCTCCGCGGCCGCGGGGTCGGTTTCCGGCAGCGGCGTGACGAAGGTGACGCGGCCCTGGAAAAGGTCGGCGCGGCCGTGCTCCCAGCCGGTTTTCTCGGAGCCGGCCATCGGGTGCGAGCCGACGAAGTGGCGGCCGGCGGGCAGGACTAGCTGGCTGAGGCGGCAGATTTCGCCCTTCACGCTGCCGACATCCGTGACGACGGTGCCGGCGTCGAGGACGGGGCCGATCTGCTTTACGAGCGGCACGATCTGGTCGACCGGGGCGCAAACCACCACCAACCGGGCGCCTTTCACGGCTTCGGCGGGCGTGTCCGCGACGGCATCACACCACGGCTGCGTCCTGAGCTGCAGGCGCACCTCCGGGCGCCGGGCCCAGATGACGATGCGTTGGGCCACGCCGAGTTGCCGGGCGGCGCGGGCCACGGAGGCACCGAGCAGGCCGGGGGCGAGGATAGTGAGGGTGGGGAGCAAAAAGTGTGCGACTGACGGCTAGTTAGTAATTGGGGTCGGCCCGCGTAGGCAATGCGGTGTTTCGGACTTTTTCGTCCTAACCCCAACTATCACGGCGCGTGACCGGGCGGGAGGTTCAGGCCCCGCCGAGCTTCTTGAGGCGGGAGAACTCCGCAGGCGTGACCGGTGACACCGACAGCCGCCCCTGGCGCACGAAGGTCATGCCCTTGAGCGCGGCGTCGGCTTTGATTTCGGCGAGGGTGACGGGCTGCTTGAAGGGGGCGACGGCGGCCAGCTCCACGGCCACCCAGCCCTCCTCGTCGGCGGTGGTGTCGGGGAAGGCGGCCTTGGTGACCTTGGCGATCCCGACCACGCTCTTGGCGTCGCCGCTGTGGTACACGAACACCTGGTCGCCGACCGCCATCGCCTTGAGGTGGAGGCGGGCGGCGTAGTTGCGCACGCCGGTCCAGTCGGTGCGCTTGTCGCGCACGAGGTCGGCCCACGCGTAGGTTTCGGGTTCGGATTTCACGAGCCAGTAGTTCATGTGCGAAAGGTTAGAACCGCGGCGGGAACGAGAACGAGGCTGAAATTTCAGGGCCGAATGGCTCGAGCTTGCCGACTATGACATTGTCAAGGGGAGCGCGGACTGGTGCGATGCGGCGATGAGCCAGACACCGCCGGATCCCGAGCTGGAGAAGAAAGCCAATCGGGCACAAATGATCCTTTATGGGGTCATGATATTCTTCCTCATCCTGCCCTTTGTCTTGCTGTGGTTGAAAAACCGCGGAGTATTCGGGCACCCCTGACGCCCGCGCATGAATCGCACGCTGCTCGCCATCCGGATCTTTTTCATCGCCCTCTGCGTGACCGCCAGCTGGCTGGTCTGCTACACGATCGAGGAGTGGGATCACCGCCGCGGCCAGGCGATGGCGATCGGCCTGATGATCGGCATCCTCGTCGTGCTGGTCGACCTGATGTTGAAGGGTTTCTCCCTGCGCGGCCTGACCGCCCTGACCTTCGGCCTCGGCGTGGGCGCGATCATTTCCTGGATCATCGGCAATTCGCCGCTGCTCAACAAGGGTGACCCGTCGGTCATCTACCTCGTCCAGCTCTCCCTGTTCGTGATCTGCACCTACCTGGGCACGGTCATCGCCCTGCGCGGCAAAGACGACTTCAACCTCGTCATCCCGTACGTCCGGTTCGTGCCCCACGAGGTGGACGTGCCGCTCGTCGTGATCGACACCAGCGCCCTGATCGACGGGCGCATCGCCAAGCTCTACGAGACCCAGTTTCTCGGCGCGGCGCTTGTCATCCCCAGCTTTGTCCTCGCCGAGCTGCAAACCATCGCCGACTCGCCCGACCCGGTGAAGCAGGCGCGCGGCCGCCGCGGCCTGCAGGTGCTGAACGACCTGCGGGCGATCAAGCATATCGACATCCGCATCCACCAGAGCGAGGTTGCCCGCCGGCAGGACATCGAGGCCAAGCTCGTCTTCCTCGCGCAGTCGATGCGCGCCAAGCTCCTCACCACCGACACCAACCTGGCCTCGATGGCGCGGTTCCAGGGCGTGCCCTGGCTCAACCTGCACGCCCTCGAGAACGCGCTCCGCCCCGAACTCGTCATCGGCGAGAGCATCGCGCTCGACCTGGTGAAGCCCGGCAAGGAGGAAGGGCAGGCGCTCGGCTATCTCAACGACGGCTCGATGGTGGTGGTGAACAACGCGCGGGCCTTCGTCGGCAAGCGGGTCACGGCCGAGATCATCGGCGTGCTCCCCAGCGCCGGTGGCAAGATGATCTTCGCGAACCTGCTGGGCGAGAATGTGGCGACGTAGCCGGCGCCCGGTGGCGCCGGCGGCTTAGAGTCTAGAGCTTAGAGCTGAGGGCTCGGAGCAAGAGATACAGGAAGCGCTGCGCGGGTCCGGTCCGATCTGGCTCTGGACTCACAGCTCCAGGCTCTCCGCTTTTTGCCCTAACATTTTCCTTGCCGTCCCAACTGTACTAGTACAAGTAGGACGGCGTGCTCCCGTTCTCCATCGAACTCAAGCCCGGCCTGCCGATCACGGAGCAGGTGCTGTTCGCCGTGAAGAAGGCGGTGGTGACCGGCCGGCTGAAGCCCGGCACGCCGTTTCCCTCGGTGCGGGCCTTCAGCCAGGAGCTGCGCATCAACCCGAACACCGCGCACAAGATCATCGCCACCCTCGTGGCCGAGGGCGTGCTGGTGACGACGCCCGCCGTCGGCAGCGTCGTGGCCGAGCACGCCGCGGGTGACGGCGCGGAGCGGGCGGAACTGCTCGGCGCCGACCTCGAGCGCGTGGTGGTCGAGGCCAAGAAGCTCGGCCTGACCCTTGACGAAGTGCAAACCGGGCTCGCCGCCCACTGGAAGAAACTCAACCGGAAATAAACCATGAACCCTGGCACAAAAAAGAAGTTGAAGGTCCTCTTGGTCACGCTGCTCAGCACGGTCGCCCTGGCGTTGATTTTCCAAGCCCCGCTGCGCTGGACCGCGGGGAAAATCCACCGGGAGCTATTCCCCGAGCAAAATCCCGAGCGGCCCGTCTACGACGATACCGCGCAAGCTCCCGTGGATCTGGCGAATTTTGTGAAAGATGCCCGGCTGGCCTGGCCCCAGGCGAATGTGACCGTGGTGCACGGCGCGGCCCTGGACGTCGCGACCGGACTGCTTATGCACCCGGACATCGAGGTCGGTTCGGTGGTCAACGGGACGTTTGTGCCGTGGCACATGGCGCCTTGGCAGGCGTCGGCCCGGATCCACGAGGAAGTCGGGGGCATGGCCGGGTTCCTCGCGGAACCGAGCCGGTATGTCTTTCGCCGCAAGATGACCTGAGCCCTGCCGCACCCTGCTTTCCCGATCTCCCCACCTGGCAGCTTTCTTCTCCCATGAACATCATCGAAACCTCCCATCTCTCGCATTCCTACTGGCGCACGGAGGCGCTCAGCGACCTGACGCTGGCCGTGCCCGCGGGCAGCGTGATGGCGCTGCTCGGGTCGAACGGCGCCGGCAAGACAACGACGATCAAGGTGCTCATGAACCTGCTGCGCCCCACGTCCGGCTCCGCGCAGGTGCTCGGCGTGGACTCGCGGCGGATCGGGGAGCGCGAGCTGGCGCAGATCGGCTACGTGTCCGAGAACCAAAAGCTGCCCGAGTGGATGACCGTGCGCCAGCTGCTCGACTATTGCCGGCCGTTCTACCCGACCTGGGATCCCGCGCTGGAGACGAAGCTGCTGGCGCAGTTCGACCTGCCGCCGGAGCGCAAGCTCAAGCAACTGTCCCGCGGCATGAAGATGAAGGCCGCGCTGCTCTCGACGCTCGCGTACCGGCCCAAGCTGCTGGTGCTCGACGAGCCGTTCAGCGGGCTCGATCCGGTGGTGCGCGACGACTTCACCCGCGGCCTGCTCGAGGCGGCGCAGCTCGGCGACTGGACGGTGCTGGTTTCCTCCCACGACATCGAGGAGGTGGAGCGACTGGCCGATCACGTCGCGCTGCTCGAGGCGGGCCGCCTGCGCTTCACCGAGACGACCGAATCCTTGCTCGGCCGGTTCCGACGCATTGAAATCGACCAGGAGGACAGGGGTCTGGCCGGCGGGCTGCCGGCCACCTGGCTCGGTTGGGAAAGCGGAGCCGGCCGGGCCTCTTTCGTGGATTCCGCGTATGATCGCGAAGCCACCGAGCGGGCGTGCCGCGAGCGCTTCCCCGAGGCGGCCGTGCAGGCGCGGCCGATGACGCTGCGCGAAATCTTCATCACTCTGGCCCGCTCAGGCCGCAAAACCACCCACGGAGCCGCCGCATGAACCTCGTCTGGCACATCGTCAAAAAGGACCTCCGTGCGCTCCGCTGGCCGCTGGTGGTCTGGGCTGCCCTGATCGCCGCGAAGCTGATGATGGGCCTGCTGCTGCTCACCAGCACGTCGCCCAACGACCAGCACCTCTTCCAGACCCTGGACGCCCTGGCGAAGCTCCTGGCGGCATTCGAATGCCTCGGCGTGGTGCTCGTGGCCGCCCTGGTCCAGGAAGACCTGCTCGTGGGCACCACGGCTTTCTGGACAACGCGGCCGATTTCCGGCGGGCGCCTGCTGGCGGCCAAATTGCTCGGTCTGGGCGTCATCTTCGGCGTGATCCCGGTGCTCGTCACCGTGCCGTGGTGGCTGGCGTGCCAGCTCGACCTGGGGACGATGTGCATGGCCGCATTGGAGACGCTCGCGCTGCAACTCCTCGTGGTGATCCTCGGGCTCGCCTGTGCGGTCGTGACGGACGGTCTCGGGCGTTTCTTCCTGTGGCTGCTGGCTTTCCTGGCCGCCATCCCGCTCGCCGGGGCCACGGTTGCGGTCATCCTCCAACGCATGAACGCGGTGGTACCGGCGGATCTCGGGACGACGCGCGTGGTCCTCGGCGTTGGCGTGCTGATGCTGACCATCGCGGGGGTCGTCGGCCACCAATACCTCACGCGCCGCACCTGGCGCTCCATCGGGATGATCGTCGGGGGCATCGCCGTGGTCATGCTTATCGAATTGCTGTGGCCCTGGTCGTGGCACATCGACTCGCAGTGGAACAGCTTCCTTGCCCGGCGGACGCAGGAGGCCTGGCCGGCGGGCGCCGCGCCGGCGGGGCTGACCTTCACCGCCGATCGCGCCGAGCTCCGGCGCACAGTTGGTGGGCGCCCCGACCGCCCGGCGCAATTGCGGGTGAATTGCCACGCCGAGGGCATCCCGCCGGACCAAATGTTCGTGCCCGCGGCGAGTAATTACAGTTTGCGCTGGGCCGATGGTGTCACGGACGAGGGATGGACTTGGTTTCAGATTGGTGGCGAATTCCCTGAACTGCTTCTGCCACTGCCCCGAAAACCGGGGCTGCCATCGAAGGAATCGCCAAAATCATGCTCTATTCGAGCCAACCATGTCATTTCTGCCAAGATCGCCACGCGGTTGGCCCGGGAGTCGGCCGCCTACACGCTGCAAGCTCGGTTTTCGCTGGTGGAAGCCGGGACTATGGAGCGGGTGCCGGTGGCGCCGGGCAAGCGAGTCTTGTATGGATCGATGGGCGAGCGAATCGCGGGTGTGGAAAAGGAGGGCGAGTCCATGCTTGTCACTTTCGTGCGTCATCGCCCGGCCCTGATCAGCGACTACCTCGCCGAGATGGGCAACTATGTGCTGGGCTCCGGTGCGAATTGGTCCTCGCCTACGCACTACTTGCTGGTGAACCCCGAGGGGAAGGTGCTGGATAGGGGCGTAGGTGTGGAATCACATAGCTCACGGGTGGCTTCGGTGGAAGTGAGATGGGAAACCACTACCTACCGGGCCATGCCGATTAGTTTCGACGCCAAGAAACCCCGTTGGGAGGCGATCAAGGCGCTGGAAGAGGCGGAGTTGAGTCGGGTGACTTACCGTTCACTCGGAAGCTTCGCCTACGAGCTCAAAGTGGACCCTCTGGTGGTGGTGCCGGGCGAGGGCAGGTAGCCCGAAGGTTTGGAGTCGCCCGCACATCTGAAACCCCCAGTCTAGCGGCCATGAGTACCGGCGCCACCCCTGCGAGCCCGACGGAAGATTCCTCGGGTTCGTGGTCCGGCATCGGGTTGGACCTGCGTCAAGCGGTGCGGCAGTTCGCCAAGGCGAAGGGCTTCACCGCGGCCACGCTGCTGACGCTGGCGCTCTGCATCGGAGCGACGACGGCGATATTCTCCACGGTGTATTCGCTGATGCTGCGACCGCTGCCGTTCGCGGAATCCGAGCGCATCGTCGAGCTCTTCACCTCGGCGAAGAAAGCCGGCCTGAACAAGATGCCGAGCAACGTCGTGCAGTACCTCGACTACAAGCAGAACGCCACGTCCTACGAAACCCTGGCGCTGTGGTCGCCCGGCCAGAACATGCTGGGCGAGGAGGGGGCGGTGGAACGCGTCTGGAACGCGGCCATCTCCGCGGAGCTGTTCGACCTGTTGCGGGTGAAGCCGCTGCTCGGCGAGTTCTTCACCAAGGCGAATAACAAGGCCGGCGAGGAGAAGGTGGTGGTGCTGACGCAGTCGTTCTGGGTTTCCCAGTTCGGGGAGGACCCGGCGGTCATCGGCAAGACGCTCCGCTATGAGGGCGAACCCTACAAGATCATCGGGGTCGCCCCGCACGCGATGAGCGCGTTTGACGCGCAGATCAAATTTTTCCGCCCCCTCACCTGGAGCCCGCAGCAGGAAAACCCGCAGGGTCGCTACGGGCTTTATATCTTCCTGTTCGGCCGGCTGAAGCCGGGCGTCACGGTCGAGCAGGCCAATGCCGAAGCCGTGGTGATCGAGAAGCGCTACTACGATCAGGCCCCGCCGCCGGCCAAGAACTTCATCGAACGCTCGGGTGTCCAGGTCGAGGTCGGCCTCTTTCAGGCCCAGCGCGTGGAGCCGGTGCGCAACATGCTGCTCCTGCTGCAGGGCGGCGTGATTTTCGTGCTGCTGATCGGCTGCGTGAACGTCGCCAACCTGCTGCTCGTCCGCTCCAACGCCCGGCAGGCCGAGCTCGCGATCCGCTCCGCCCTCGGCGCCAGCCGCGGCCTCATCGCCCGCCAGCTCCTGACGGAAAGCCTCCTGCTCACCGGGGCCGGCGCGCTGCTGGGCCTGGGCGTGGCGTGGGGCGCCCTGCGGGCCTTCAATTTCTACATGGGCAAGATGCTGCCGCAATCGCTGCCTTCCACCCTCGACGCACGCGTGCTGGGTTTCGCCGTCCTGTTGAGCCTCGTGGTCGGCATCCTCATCGGACTCGTTCCGGTCTTTCACGTATGGCGGACGAACCTGGCCGAGGTGATCCAGCGCAGCTCGCGCAGCGCCTCCTCCGGCCGCGGGGTGCGGGCGCTCAGCAGCCTCCTCGTGATTGTCCAGGTGGCGGTGGCGCTGATGCTGCTGACCGGGGCCGGGCTGCTGATCCACAGCTTCGCGAACGCCCTGAGCGTCGATCCCGGACTCGATCCGAAGCACGTCATCGTCGGCCGCATCGCGCTGCCCGCCGCGCACCGCGGGAGCGACGAGGCGGCGAAGGGCATTCGCGACCGCCTGCAGAGCGCCTTTGCGGAAATTCCCGGCGTGACCGACGTGGCGTGGTCGTTCTCCACGCCGTTTCGCGGCGGCATCGGCATCAACGCCATGACCCTTGCCGACGACCCGCTGCCGCCGGGTTCGCCGCAGCCGGGCGCGTGGCGTGTGATCGGCTCGGTGGACTATTTCAAGACCCTGCGCCTGCGGCTCATCGAGGGACGGTTTCTGGAGGCGGGCGACGAGGCTTTTCCGGGCAAGCGCTTCGTGGTCGACGAGAACTTTGCGAAGAAATTTTTCCCCAAGGGCTCGGCCATCGGCGGCCGGATCTCCTTCAGCGGGCGCCCGGAGAAAATCGAGGACTGGCCGACCATCGTCGGCGTCGTGCGCAACGTGCCGCACAACGGCGTCGAGGACAAGTCGGGCAACCCGTACGTCTACGAACTGCCCCAGGGCCGGCCGGGCGGCATGACGTGGTTCCTGCGCACGGAGCGCCCGTTCGGCGACGTGCTGGCGGCCATGCGCGAGAAACTGCGGGCGATCGATCCCGCGATCCCGCTCTTCGACACCACGACCCTGGAGCAGGAGGTGAGCGGTTCCTTCGACAGCCGCCGCGCGGTGATGCTGTTGCTCGTGACCTTCGCCGTGCTGGCGCTCTTTCTGTCCGCCCTGGGTATTTACGGCGTGTTGGCCTATGACGTCTCCCAGCGCACCCGCGAGATCGGCGTGCGCGGCGCCCTCGGGGCGACGCGCGAGCAGGTCGTCGGGATGATCATCAAACAGGGGCTCTGGAAGAGCGTCATCGGCCTCGTGGCCGGCCTGATCGGCGCGGCCTTGCTCAGCCGGTACATGACGAGCCTGCTGTTTGAGGTGAAGCCGGCGGATCCGCTGGTCTATGCCGCCGTGTCGCTGGTCCTGCTGCTCGTGGCCTCGCTGGCCAGCTACGTGCCCGCGCGGCGTGCCGCGCGGATCGACCCGATGGTGGCGCTGCGCTACGAGTGAGCGAACGCGATCTGATTTGTTGCCGGCCTCGCTGAGGCCGGTTTTTGGTGGTCGTCGATTTCCATCTCGACGATCAGCGCGGGTGTGGAAACCGGCGCCCACCCCCGGGGTCAGCGACCCCGGCTACAGGGATTATTTTCCCAGCCAGTCGGCGAGGGCGGAGTCGTCGGCGATCTCCTGATAGAGCTGGTACTCGCGGGCCAGCAGCGACGCATAGGTCGGGTCGGCGAAGCGGCGGCAGTGGAGGAGGACCTTCGCGCGCTGGCCGGGTGCACGCACGAGGCGGCCGAGCGCCTGGTTCACCTTCTGCAGGCCGGGAATCTGGTAGACGCGGCGGAAAGCGGCCTCGCGGCCGAGGGAGGCGAGGGCGTCGGCCTTGGCCTTCTGGACGGCGTTGACCTCGGGGAGGGCGGGACCGACGACCATGGCGTGGGTGACGCGTCCGCCCAGCAAGTCGATACCCTCAGCAAAACTGCTGCCGAGCACGAGGAAGAGCGCGTCGCTGAAGGCCAGGTTCTCCTCGACCCACGCGGCCTGCGCCGCGAGGTCGCTGCCCTTGGGCTGGAGGGCGACACGCAGCACGGAACCATAGTCTTCGAGCGTCTTCTGGATCGCCTCGGCGTAGGCGTAGGAGGGGAAGAAGACCGCGACGCAGGGCGTCGCTGCGGAAACCTGAGACCTGAGACCTGAAAGCTGAAGGGAAGCGGCTTCGTGCAGGGCGACGACGGTCGCCGCGGTCGTTGAGTAGTGATTGGCGCGCTGGCGGTAGGTGGTCTCGACCCGCAGGTCCACGGCGACGTCGTAGGCACCGGTGCGCCACGGGGCCGGGGCTTCCAGGCGCGCGGCCGTGTCGAGGCCGCAGGCGGTCTGGAACTCATCGTACGGTTGCAGCGTGGCGGACATCAGGATCGCGCCGCCGAAGGTGCGAAGCGTCTCGCCGATCGCCGCGGCGGCGTCGAGGCAGGTGAACTCCAGCTGGCCGGGACGGGCGACCCAGAGCTTCTTCACCAGTTGCTCGTTTTCGAGGAAACCTTCCAGCGCCGCGAACTGCCAGAGCGTCGCGCTGTGGACCGGGCCGAGGTCGACGTAGTCCAGTGGCGTCGACGTGGCGAGCTCGGCGAGGCGCCCGACCTGGTGGTGGATCTCGGCCTCGGTGTCGGGATCGAGGGATTCAGCCGGCGCCAGCGTGGCCAGGAGGCGAACCCACTGTTCGACGGCGAGCGAAAGCGTCGGCGGCGCGCCGAGGTGATCGAGTTCCGCCAGCAGCAGGCGCGCGTCGCTCTCATTCGCGGCATGCGAGTAGGCGCCGGCGACGCGGGAGGGCAGGTTGTGGGCCTCGTCGACCACCAGCAGCGTCTCCCCCGGCGCGAAGCCGGGACGCTCGAAGAACAGGCCGCGGTTGTCGGGGGCGAAGACGTAGTTGTAGTCGCCGACCCAGACGTCGTTGAACGGCAGCGCGGCGCGGGTGATCTCGTAGGGGCAGATCTGCGCCGCGAGGCCGGCGGCGCGCAACGCCGGCAGGTCGTGCGGCTGGTGCTCGTCGGTGTAGAAGCGGTTCAGGCCGCTCGCCGGCCAGCGCTCGGCGCAGTCGCGCAGGAAATTGCAGCCATCGCGCACGCAGTGGAAGGTATGGTTGACGCAGTGCTCGCCCTTGTTGCGGACCTGCCAGGCCGCGACGGGCGTGGCGGAGGCTTGGGGCGCGAGGCCTGAGGCGAGAGGAGGGGCGGACTCATCCCGGGTCATGAGGCCGAGCGTCTGCATCACCTGCAGCTGGCCGGTGGATTTGCCGGTGAGCCAGACGAGCCGGGCGAACGCGCCGGCCTTGAGGCGGTTGAGTGCGAACTCGAGCACGCAGCCGGTCTTGCCGTAGCCGGTGGGGGCTTCGAAGAGCACCACAGAGGACGGAGGACGGAGAACAGAGGACAGGTCTTGCTGGATCGTTTCCTGGCCGGGGCGGAGCGTCGTGAAGGGCGGCTGGAAGACGAGGTGGCGGCGGCGTTCGGCGGCACGGCGCTGCAGGTTGAGAAATTCGACGATGGCGTCGAGCTGGTGAAAGACCAGGGCCTCGTCGAACGGCGTGAGCGCGACGGTCTGGGAGAGGCCGGAGCTGGCTTCGACGAAGAGGAGTTCGGCGCGAAGCGCCGAAAGCTGAGAGCTGAGAGCTGAGGGCTGAGAGCTCGATCTCAGCAGAACCAAGTACGCGGCGATCTGGAGAAAGTAGGCCGGGTAGTCGGCGCGCAGCGCGGCTTCCTCGGCGGGGAGCGGGTGCATCACGCTCTTGATCTCGCGGAGCAGCGGGCCGACCTGCTGGTCGATGCGGCCGTTGAGGGCGAAGGTCCAGCCGCGGTGGATCAGCCGGCCGGCGATGACGATCTCGAAGGCGGCGTGCGGAGCCTCGGCGACCGTGCGCTTCTGCAGTTCATTGTGCCAGTGCTGGCCGAGTTGGGCGCGCCACAGACCGGACGGACCGCCACTCCCTTCCTGCGGACCGAGGCTGAAGCCGGCGAATTCGCCGACGCTCAGCGTCACGGTGCGGGTTTCGAGGGAGAAGTTCATTGATGCGGAGGGCGGATTACGCGAATGAACGCGGATATAGCAATGATGCGATGAGTAGGGCCGGTCTGTGACCGGCCTGCTCGACAAGGCATGGCCGGTCACAGACCGGCCCTACTAGCTCAGTCGGATTTCGGTCTCCGCGGCGACCCAGGCCTCGAGGCGCTTGGTCACGCGGCCCACGGCGGCGGGTTCGGCGGTTTGGGTGGCGAGGGGCTGGTTCAGGACTTGCGCGGCGGTCTCGCGTTCGTCGGGGGGCAGACCCGGCCACCACTGCTGCTTTACCGGGTAGCCCTCGTCACGCAGCAGGCAGTAGAGGGATTTGACCCAGACGATGTCGGGGCGACCGCCGGCGGCGAGGGCGCCAAAGCTGGTGCGCAGCAGGTCGGTGACCGCGGGGCGGGATTCGTCCGGCACCGGATTGCGGGCGAGCAACTGCCCGAGGGCGGCGGCGGCGCGCAGCGCCTCGTAGGAGCGGCCGATGCCGTCGTGCCGCAGGAGGAAACGGTGCTCCTTCACGAACCACGTGCGGCCCTGGCTGGATGACTCGAGCCAGAGCTCGGCCTCGTCGAAAAGATCGAGCGGCGTCGCGGAGGTCTTGGTTTGCTTCAGGCGGCGCAGCAGGTGGAGCACGCCCTGTTCGGCGGAAAAGGCGGTCAGCTGCTCGAACGCATCGGAGCCCGACGGCTGGCGGGCGAGGATGAACGCGGTGGTCTGGAGCGGCTGGCCGGGCACCCGCCTACGCTCCTGGCGGAGCTACGGCGAGGCAAGTCGCTTGTGGAGGGCCCGCGTGCCTGCGGGCCGGAGGGGAACGTTAGAGCGGCCCGCAGGGACGCGGGCCCTCCAGATCAGCGCGCTCCGAGCGCGGCTTTCGCGACGGCGGGATCGGACCACGCCGGCAACACCGCGCCGCAGGAGATGATCGTCTTCATACCGTCGGCGACCGACATCTCCAGCTCGATGAGCTCCGTGCGCGGCAGGTACATGAAGAATCCGTTCACCGGGCTCGGGCAGGTGGGCACGAACACGGCCCAGTGGTCGGCACCGACATGGCCATGGGGCTCGCCCGGGACGGTGTTGGTGACGAAGCCAAGGGTGTAGGCGCCGGCGCGTGGGAACTGGACGAGGACGACCTTGCTGAACTGCGCGCGGTCCTTGGCGCCGAAGGTCTCGATGAACTGCTTCACGCTGTTGTAGAAGCCGCCGATGCCGGGGATGTTCTGGATCAGGCGTTCCGCCGCCGCGCCGACCAGCTGGCCGAGGAAAAGGTGGGACAGGTAGCCCAGCAGCGTGATCAGCCCGAGGGCGATGACCGTGGTCAGCACGTCCCAGAAAAGCGCCGGCAGGTGCTGCAGTGGCTCCGGCAGGTAGGGGGCGAAAAACGGGGTGATCGAGCCGCCGACCACGCCGATGAGCGCCCGCAGCGCCCACACGGTCACGACGAGCGGGGCGACCAGCACCAAGCCGGTGAGGAAGGCGTTGCGCAGGGACGTGAAGCGGGAGCGGGCCATGGAGGCGGATATACTCAGGCAATGCCGCGCAGAGGCAAAGGGAATCCGCATCGGACCGAGGTCGTCGATCTTCTGTAGGGTCGCCGCTTGCGGCGACCTTGCGCGTGAGGTCGGCGCAAGCGCCGACCCTACATCAAACCAGTCGGAACGCCGGAATCGCCCGCTCCTTTGCCAGCAGTTTCATCGCGCGGGCCTCCGCCGCCCGCATCTTGCGCTTCTTGGCGGGCACGAGGTCGTCGTAACCGGCGAGATGCAGCCAGCCGTGGACGACGTAGAGGGTGAGCTCGGCGGAGAAATTATTTTGGAGGGTCGGGCTCCCGCCCGACCGCGGTCGGGCGGGAGCCCGACCCTCCACGAGGTTGACATAACGCGCGGCCGTGTCCGCCGACACGCAGACCTCGCCCGCGAGTCCGGCCAGCGGATCGCCGTCGAAGGTGATGACGTCCGTCGCCGTCGGGTCGTCCATGAAGTCGGCGTGGATCTTCGCCAGCGCGGGATCGGTCAGGAACACGAGCGACAGTTCGCCCGCCGGGCAGCCCCCGAGGAATTTGGCGGCATGGGCGTCGAGGATCTCGATCACGCGGGCAACCTCGCCCCGGTCAATCCGCAGGCGCGGGTGGCGGTTGGTGATGGAGGTTTCGCGGGGCATGCGGGGGATGGAGGGCTCGCGTCCCTGCGAGCCGGCCCGCAGAGACGGGGGCCCTCCAGGGGTCAGGACGGCTCGGCGTTCTTCGCCTGCTCGTAGGCGTCGATGATCTTCTGCACGAGCGGGTGGCGGACGACATCCGCGGCGGTGAAGTGGTGGAAATCGATGCCGGGGATGTTGCGCAGGATGCGCGGCGCCTGGGCGAGGCCGGAGATCTTCGAGCGCGGCAGGTCGACCTGGGTGATGTCGCCGGTGACGATCATGCGCGACTCGTCGCCGAGGCGGGTGAGGAACATCATCATCTGCTCGGGCGTGGTGTTCTGGGCCTCGTCGAGGATGATGTAGGCATTGGCCAGCGTGCGGCCGCGCATGTAGGCGAGGGGGGCGATTTCGATCACGCCCTTCTCGGACAGCGTGGCGACGTCCTCCGCGTCGAGCATGTCGTGGAGCGCGTCGTAGAGCGGGCGCAGGTAGGGCAGGATCTTCTCGCGCAGGTCGCCGGGCAGGAAGCCGAGTGCCTCGCCGGCCTCGACCGCCGGGCGGGTGAGGACGATGCGCTGCACCTGGTTCTTCAACAGGGCGGAGATCGCCGCCGCCATGGCGAGGTAGGTTTTGCCGGTGCCGGCGGGGCCGATGCCGAAAACGACCGGGTTCTTCTGGATCGATTGCAGGTAGAGTTTCTGGCCGAGCGTTTTCGGGACGATGCTCTTGCGGCGGGTGGCGATGACGAGCGGCTCGTTGATCAGCGAGCGGAGGCCGGCGCCGTCGTCGCGGGCGTACAGCTCGAGCAGGCGGCGGAAATCCGGCGTACGGTAGGCGAGGCCCTGGTTGCGACCGGTGTTGAGCAGCGTGAGGAATTCCTCGGCGCGGGCCACGGCCTCGCCGGGGCCGTCGAGCTTGAGCCAGTCATCGCGGGTGACGATGCGGACGCCGAGGGTTTTTTCGACCAGGGCGAGATTGTCCTCGGTGCCGCAGTACAGCTGGCTGAGGTGGCGG
>Ga0247757_10001458_pt1 | contig 15486 bp, 13 predicted proteins | sample UWRJL126311R4_FD_180929 | JGI IMG/M metagenome (GOLD analysis project Ga0247757, IMG submission 180929) | Plant litter microbial communities from Arlington Agricultural Research Station in Wisconsin, United States - UWRJ-L126-311R-4 | ecosystem: Environmental > Terrestrial > Plant litter >... | reverse complement strand
TACATCCCCGCGCTCGAGAAGGGCGACGTCAACCTGATCCCCGAGTACGCGGGCAGCATCCTGTCGTTCCTCGACAAGAACGCGAACCAGAAGTCGAGCGACGAGGTCAAGTCGGCGCTCGATTCCGCGCTGCCGAAGGGACTGTCGGCCACCGACTTCGCTCCGGCCGCCGACTCCGACGCCCTCAATGTCACGTCCGAGTTCGCGTCGAAGAACAACCTGAAGTCGATCGCGGACCTCGCCAACCTGCCGTCGGTCACGGTGACCGCCAACCCGGAGTTCGAGACCCGTCCGGATGGCATCCCCGGCCTCAAGAGCGTGTACGGCCTGAACAACATCACGTTCTCGCCGATCAACGACGGCGGTGGCCCGGCCACGCTGAAGGCGCTCCTCGACGGAACGACGCAGGTGGCCGACATCTACTCGACCACCCCGTCGATCAAGGAGAACAAGCTCGTCACCCTCGAGGACCCGAAGAACCTCTTCGCCTCCCAGCAGGTGGTGCCGATCGTCACGACCGCCAAGCTCTCCGACAAGGTGAAGGCGACGCTGAACAAGGTCTCCGCCAAGCTGACGACCGATGATCTGCTCGACTTCAACACGCAGATCCAGGGCGACGACAAGGCCGACCCGAAGACGGTGGCCGCCGACTGGCTGAAGAAGAACGGCTTCTCCAAGTAGTCCGACGCCGACGCCGACGTCCGAGGGCCGGGGAGTTAGCGCTCCTCGGCCTTCGGCGTCTCCGGGGCCGGGGCATCCGCCTCCGCGTCGTCCCCGTCCCAGTGCCGCGCCTGGTGCCGCTCGACGAGCTTGCGGATCACGATGAGGGCCACGAGGAACAGGACGACGGCGCCCACGAACAGGTATCCGATGAAATGGATCTGCCCGGCGAGCCGGCGAACGCTCCCCGCCGCCAGGGTGCCGAAGGTGACGTAGAGCGTCGCCCAGAGCGCGCAGGCGGGAGCCGTCCAGGCCATGAAGCGGCGGTACGACATCTCGGTCGCGCCCGCCGTGAGCGGCACGAGGGAGTGCAGCACCGGCAAGAACCGCGAGACGAACACCGCGGGGCCGCCGCGGCGCCGCACGTAGCGCTCGGCGCGCATCCAGTTGCCCTCGCCGATCCGGCGGCCGAGCCTCGAGTGCCGGATCCCGTGGCCGAACCAGCGCCCGAGGGCGAATCCGAGGCTCTCGCCGGCGAGCGATCCCGCGACGACCGCGAGCAGCAGCGCGACGTACTCGACCGGCGACGACACCGCCGTGCTCGCGACGATCACGATCGTGTCGCCCGGGATGAGCAGGCCGATGAGGATCGACGTCTCGCAGAACATGCCGACCGCCGCGATGAGGGTGCGCAGCACCGGGTTCACGCTCTGCACGGTCGCGAGCAGCCACATCAGGGTGTGGTTCACGACGTCGTTGATGCCGCCGAAGAACGAGCCGATCGCCCCGAGCACCTCGTCGAGCCAGGTCATGCCGGCACCGCCGCGGGGAGCGGGCGGCGGAGCGCCGCGAGTCGCTCGCGCCACAGCCCGGCGCGGCCGGCCCGGGCGGCGACCGCCGGGCCGCCGTGCCAGTCCGTGACGACGCGGATGCCGTGCAGCGTGTTGAGCGCCCAGACCTCGGCGCCGCCGAGCTCCGCGGGCGTCGCGCGCTCGTGACGCACCTCCACGCCGTGCGCGCGGGCGAGGGAGACGAGGGCCCCGACCGTGACGCCGGGCAGCTGCGGGATCGCCGGGTCCGGCACGACGAGCGCCTCGCCCCGCCACCAGGCGAGGTGCGCCGTCGTGGTCTCGGCGACGGCGCCGCCCGCGGAGAGGAGGACCGCGTCGTCGGCTCCGCGGGACTGCGCCGCGGTGCGGACGGCGGTGAGGAGCTCGAGGTCCGGTCCCTTGACCGTCGGCTCCCGCCGCGGGTCCGGGGCGTCGTGGGTGGCGAGCGCGATCGTCTCGCGGAGTTCGGGGGCGGGGCGCACGCGGAGCACGAACTCGGGACGCTCCTCGCCGGGGTGTCCGATGCCGCGGAGCTCGAGGCGCGGGAACCACGCGCCGTCGCGGGGGAGTGCGGCGATCGCGGCATCCCAGAATCCGGCGCCGTCGAGCTCGGTCGGCACGGAGGGGAGGAACCGCGCCCGGTGCGCGTCGAGCGCGATCGTCGCGCCGTCGCGCAGCAGCCACGAATCCGCGGCGAGGATCCGCACCGGCCGCACCTCGCAGGCGTCGAGCGGCTCGAACCGTCCATCCCGCCATCGGGAGGCATGCGGCGCGCTCATAGGGTCAAGGGTATGCACGCCCCCTCCGAGCGCATCCGTCCCGAGGACGAGATGTCGCCGGACGCGCTCTTCGCGGTGCTCGCGGCGGAGCACGAGCACGTCTTCTGGCTCGACGGCGGTCCGGGCGGCACGAGCCGGGTCGGGTACGGCGCGCCCGTGCCGCTCGCGGCGGGGGCCGTGCTCCCGGGACTCCGCGACGCCCTCGCCGACGCGCCGCTCGGCCTGGTCGGCTGGCTCGGCTACGAGCTCCGTGCGGAGACGATGGGGATGCCGCTCGCGCGCGCCGCCGAACGCCCCCCGGCCGCGTTCCTCCGGGTCGAGCGCGAGTGGCAGGTGCGCGACCCGGGTCCGATCGTGCGGTCGCCGACGCTCCGGGCCCCGGACGTCGCCGAACGCACGACGCGACGGGATGCGGACGCCGCCTACCTCGCGAAGATCGCCGCGTGCCAGGACGCGATCCGCGCGGGCGAGGCCTACCTCCTCTGCCTCACGACCGAGTACCGGGTCGATGCCGGGATCGACGCACTCGCGACGTACCGGGCGCTCCGCGCCTCGAGCGCCACAGGGCGCGGCGGCGTGCTGCGCATCGGCGGGACGACGCTGCTGAGCGCGACGCCGGAGCGGTTCCTCGAGGTCGCGGACGGCGTCGCGCGCACCCGGCCGATCAAGGGCACGCGGCCGCGCGATCCCGATCCCGTCGAGGACGCGCGTCTCGCCGCCGAGCTCGCCGCGTCCGAGAAGGAACGGGCCGAGAACCTCATGATCGTCGACCTCATGCGCAACGACCTCGCGCGGGTCTGCCCGCCGGGCGCGGTCGCCGTGACGGGGCTGTTCGCGGTGGAGTCGCATCCGCAGGTCCACCAGCTCGTCTCGACGATCGAGGGGACGCTCGCCCCCGGCCGCGACGCGATCGACGCGATCGCCGCGTGCTTCCCCGCGGGGTCGATGACCGGGACCCCGAAGCGCCGCGCGATCGAGCTCCTCGACGAGCTCGAGGGAGCGGATCGCGGGCCGTACGCGGGCGCGTTCGGGCGGCTGGGGCCGGACGGGTCCGCTGCGCTCGACATGACCATCCGCACGATCGTCGTCGAGCCCGGCGGAGCCTCGATCGGCGCGGGCGGCGGCATCACGGCGCTCTCCGACCCGGCCGCGGAGCTCGCCGAGGTCGTGCTCAAGGCCCGCGCCCTGCTGGCCGCGCTGGCCGTTCGTTAGGCTGGAGAGTCTCCCTCTCGCCGATTCCTGGAGAGTCCCCCATGCCCGATGAGCAGACCCACGCGTCCGCGGATTCCGACGAGCGCTACGACCACGCCGCGCTCATGCAGAAGTGGGCGGCCCGCTGGGAGGAGCTCCAGCCGTTCCGCGCCGATCTGCCGGGCGACACGCGCCCGCGCAAGTACATCCTCGACATGTTCCCGTACCCCTCGGGCGACCTGCACATGGGCCACGCGGAGGCCTTCGCCTTCGGCGACATCGTCTCGCGCTACTGGCGGCTGCAGGGCTTCAACGTGCTGCACCCGATCGGCTGGGACAGCTTCGGCCTGCCCGCCGAGAACGCCGCGATCAAGCGCGGCACCGATCCGCGCGAGTGGACGTACGCGAACATCGCGCAGCAGAAGTCGAGCTTCCAGAAGTACGGCACGAGCTTCGACTGGAGCCGCGAGCTCCACACCTCCGATCCCGAGTACTACAAGTGGAACCAGTGGCTGTTCCTCCAGCTGTACGAGAAGGGCCTCGCCTACCGCAAGGACAGCTGGGTCAACTGGGATCCGGTGGACCAGACCGTGCTCGCCAACGAGCAGGTGCTGGCGGACGGCACCTCCGAGCGCTCGGGCGCCGTGGTCGTCAAGAAGAAGCTCACGCAGTGGTACTTCAAGATCACGGACTACGCCGACCGGCTCCTCGACGACCTGAACCAGCTCGAGGGCTCGTGGCCGTCGAAGGTCATCGCCATGCAGCGCAACTGGATCGGCCGCTCCACGGGTGCCGACGTCGACTTCGTCATCGAGGGACGGCAGGAGAAGGTGACCGTCTTCACGACGCGGCCCGACACCCTGTTCGGCGCGACGTTCATGGTCGTGGCGCCGGACTCCGACCTCGCGGCAGAGCTCGTCGCCGACGGGTCCGAGGAGATCCGTCGCGGCTTCCAGGACTACCTGGAGCAGGTGCAGAAGACCACCGAGGTGGAGCGCCAGGACGCGGGGCGCGTGAAGACCGGCGTGCCGCTCGGCCGGTTCGCGATCAACCCGGTGAACGGCGAGCGGATCCCGATCTGGGCCGCGGACTACGTGCTGGCCGACTACGGCCACGGCGCGGTCATGGCCGTCCCGGCGCACGACCAGCGCGACCTCGACTTCGCGATCCGGTTCGGCCTCCCGGTCAAGGTCGTCGTCGACACGAACGCGGCGATCACGGGCGCGATCCCGATCATCACCCCGGAGATGCTCGAGGAGGGCGCCGAGATCCCGGCGCTCGACCCGGTCTCGACGGGTGTGGCGCTGAACGGTCCCGGCCGGATGATCAACTCCGGCCCGCTCGACGGGCTCAGCAAGCAGAACGCGATCGCGCGCGTCATCGAGCTGCTGGAGTCGGCGGGCACCGGTCGCGCCGCGAAGACGTACCGGCTGCGCGACTGGCTCATCTCGCGCCAGCGCTACTGGGGCACGCCGATCCCGATCCTGCACGCGGAGGACGGCTCGCTGCACCCGGTGCCCGAGGAGCAGCTGCCCGTCGAGCTGCCGCCCACCGCGGGCCTCGACCTGAAGCCCAAGGGCTCCTCGCCGCTCGGAGCCGCGACCGGCTGGGTCGAGACCACGCTGCCCGACGGGCGGCCGGCGCGCCGCGACCCGGACACGATGGACACGTTCGTCGACAGCTCCTGGTACTTCCTGCGCTTCCTCGACCCGAACGACGCGACGCGGGCCTTCGATCCGCGCGAGGCGGACAAGTGGGCGCCGGTCGACCAGTACGTCGGCGGGGTGGAGCACGCGATCCTGCACCTGCTGTACGCGCGGTTCATCACGAAGGTGCTCTTCGACCTCGGGTACGTGTCGTTCACGGAGCCGTTCAGCGCGGTGCTGAACCAGGGCATGGTGCTCATGGACGGCTCCAAGATGTCGAAGTCGAAGGGCAACCTCGTCGAGTTCGCGAGCGAGCTGCGCGACCACGGCGCGGACGCGCTGCGCCTCACGATGGCGTTCGCGGGACCGCCCGAGGACGACATCGACTGGGCGGACGTGTCGCCGACCGGCTCGACGAAGTTCCTCGCGCGCGCCTGGCGCATCTCGGGCGAGGTCACCACCCCGACGGACGTCGACTGGAAGGGCGGTGACCAGGCCCTGCGCCGGGCGACGCACCACCTGCTCGCGGACGCGCCGGGCCTCGTCGAGGCGTTCAAGTTCAACGTCGTGGTGGCCCGGCTCATGGAGCTCGTGAACCAGATCCGCAAGACGATCGACAGCGGTCCCGGAGCCGGCGATCCCGCCGTGCGCGAGGCGATCGAGGCCGTCACCGTGCTGCTCTCGCTCTTCGCGCCGTACACGGCCGAGGACATGTGGGAGCGGCTCGGCTACGCGCCGTCGGTGGCCGAGGCCGGGCTGCGCAAGCCCGACCCGACGCTCCTCGTCGAGGAGTCGGTGACCGCGATCGTGCAGGTCGACGGCAAGGTCCGCGACCGGCTCGAGGTGTCGCCGAGCATCGCGGCGGAGGAGCTCGAGACGCTCGCGCGCGCCTCGGCCGGCGTCGCGCGCGCGGTCGGCGATCGCGAGATCGTCAACGTGATCGTGCGGGCGCCGCGCGTCGTCAACATCGCGACGAAGGGCTGACCGTCCCCAGGTCCGGATCCCGGAGCGCCGGGGCGTGATCGGAGCGGCTTAGCGTTCCCCGGTGAGCGCGACCCCGGCCCCCGATCCTCGCCGCGCCCGTGTGCGCGCGGGAGCCGGGGCCGCGCTCGTCCTGGTGCTGCTCGGGCTCGCCGCGGCGGTGCTCGTGACCACGCTGTCGCCGCACGGCGGCACGACGGTGGTCGCGGCGACGCCGCCGGGGTCGGGCTCGACGTCGGGCCCGGCGGGGGTCATGGCCTCGCCCACGCCCGGGGCCGTGTACGTGCAGGTCGTCGGGCAGGTCGCGCGCCCGGGGCTCTACCAGGTGCGCGACGGCGACCGGGTGATGGATGCCGTGGCCGCGGCCGGCGGGTTCACCCCGGTCGCGGATCAGGCGGGCATCAATCTCGCCCGCGTGGTCGCCGACGGCGAGCAGCTCGTGGTGCCCGCGATGGGCGAGGCGCCGCCGGCGGCGGGCGCGGGCGGCGGCGCGGGATCGGGCGGAGCCGGGGGAGCGGGCGCGGCGGCTCCCGGTGCGAAGGTCGACATCAACACCGCCGACGCGACCGCGCTCGAGACCCTGCCGCGCATCGGCCCCGCGACCGCGCAGAAGATCATCGACTGGCGCACGAAGAACGGCCGATTCCGCTCCGTGCAGGATCTGCGCAGCGTGAGCGGGATCGGCGACGCGACCTTCGCGCAACTCGAGCCGCTCGTAACGGTGTGAGCGCGGCGTGGTGACCGACCTGCGGCTGCTGCCGGCGGCGCTCCTCGCGTGGCTCGTGGCGGGCATCGGGATCGGCGTGCCCGGCTGGGGCGCCGGCCTGCTCGCGGTGGGGTGCGGCGTCGGGGCGGTCGTGTGCGCGCTCCTCGCCCGCGGACTGCGCTCGGTCCTCGCGCTCGCGGCGATCGCGCTGGTGGCCGGGGCTCTCGCGGGAGCAGCCGTCGCGGCCCAGGCGCCGGGGCGGTCGCCGTCCGTGCTGGCCGAGGCCGCCACGTCCGGACGGGTCGTCACCCTGCGGCTCGAGGCGACCTCGCTCGCCACGAGCGGACGGCTCGCGGGCACGGTGCTCGCGGCGACCGTGGGCGACGAGACGACATCCGCCTCCGTTCCGGTGCTCGTGATGGGGGAGCCGGAGGATCACTTCCTCGACCGCGCGCGCATCGGCGAGGTGCTCCAGCTCGACGCGTCGCTCCAGCCGGGCGACGACGGCGACACCGTGGCGTACCTCGCCCACCCGCGCGGGTCGCCGATCCTGGTCGCGCCGCCGCCGCCGCTCCTGCAGGCGGCCGACGGGGTGCGCGTGGCCCTGCTCCACGCGACGCGCGACCTGCCCGGCGACGGCGGCGACCTGCTGCCGGGGCTCGCGATCGGCGACACGGCGCAGGTCACCCCGGATCTCACCGCGTCGATGAAGGCGTCGTCGCTCACCCACCTGACCGCCGTGTCGGGCGCGAACTGCGCGATCGTCGTGGGACTCGTCCTCTGGGGCGCGTCGGCGATCGGGATGCCGCGCCTCGCCCGCCTCACGGTCGCCGCCGTCGCGCTCGCCGGCTTCGTCGTGCTCGTGACACCGCAGGGAAGCGTGATCCGCGCGGCCGTGATGGCGGCTGTCGCGCTGGTCGCGCTCGGTCTCGGGCGATCGGCCCGCGGGCTCCCGCTGCTGTGCGTCGCGGCCATCGTGCTGCTGACGGTGAATCCCTGGCTCGCACGCGACTACGGGTTCGCGCTGTCCGCGCTCGCGACGGGCGGTCTGCTGCTCCTCGCGGCGCCCATCGCGCGCGCCTTCGGGCGGATCCTGCCCCGCCGGCTCGCGCTGCTCGTCGCCGTGCCGATCGCGGCCCAGCTCGCGTGCCAGCCCGTGATCCTCCTGCTCAACCCGTCGCTGCCCGTCTACGGGATCGCGGCCAACCTGCTCGCCGAGCCTGCCGCGCCGCTCGTCACGGTCTTCGGACTCGCGGCGTGCGCCGCCGCGCCCGTCGTCCCGGGTCTCGCGACCGGGATCGCGTGGCTCGCCTGGCTGCCCGCCTCCTGGATCGCGGCGGTCGCCCGGTTCTTCTCACAGCTCCCGGGAGCGCAGAGCCCCTGGCCGCCCGGCGCCCTCGGGATCGCGCTGCTCGTCGTCGTGACGGTCGTCGGGCTGCTCGCGGCGCTGGCCGGCGCTCCGCCGCGGCTGCGCCGGGTCGCGCGGGCGGCGCTCGTCGTCGGGATCGTGGGCTACCTCGCGAGCGTCGTCGGGGTCCACGTCGTGACGATCGCGGGGCGCCCCGCCGACTGGGAGTTCGGGCTCTGCGACATCGGCCAGGGCGACGCGACGCTCATCCGCAGCGACGACCGCATCGCGCTCGTCGACACCGGACCCGACCCGAAGCGGCTCGCCGCCTGCCTCACCGAGCTTGGCATCGGCCACATCGACCTGCTGGTCCTGACCCACTACGACCTCGACCACGTGGGCGGCACCGATGCGGTCGTCGGCAGGGTCGACCGCGCGATCATCGGACCGCCGAGCGATCCCGGCGACGACCGTCTCGCCGACGAGCTGCGGGCGGGCGGAGCGCAGGTCGGCCAGGTGAGCATCGGCGTGAACGGGATGCTGGGCGAGCTGCGCTGGAACGTCGTCTGGCCGCCGCCGACAGGCGTCGAACCCGGCAACCCGGCCAGCGTCACGATCACGGTGACGCCGGGCGACGGCTGCCCGCTCTGCCTGGCCGGGATCCTCCTCGGCGACCTCGGCGAGGAGTCCCAGGACCGACTGCTCGGCCAGGCGCATCCGGGCCACTACGACGTCGTCAAGGTCGCGCATCACGGCAGCGCCGACCAGTCGCCGGAGCTCTACGCGGACCTCCACCCGACCCTCGGGCTCATCGGCGTGGGCGCCGGGAACGACTACGGGCATCCGACGCAGAAGCTGCTCGGCATCCTCGCGGCGAACGGCATCCGGCCGCTGCGCACCGATCTCGACGGCATCGTGCTGGTCGCGCCCGGCGACAGGCCCCACGAGGCCGTCGTCTGGCAGCAGAAGCACGACGGCCGCGAGGCGACCCTCACGGGCCCGGAGCTCGCCGCCGACCTGGGCGGGTCGAGCAGCCGGCACCGCCGCCGCACCGCGACCCCGTCCCGCCGGAGACCGTCACCCGCCCGAAGTAGGCTCGACGCATGGCGGCACCGGCGAGGCGAGGAGCATCGCGCGAGGCGTCGTCGGCGGCGAAGGCGGCGATCCCGCAGCTCGCGTGGGACCGGGTGCGACCCGCCCCCGTGGTCCTCGTGAGCGGTACCGAGACGGTCCTCGCCGACCGTGCGATCCGACTGCTGCGCGACACGCTGCGCACCGAGGACCCGACGCTCGAGGTCTCGGACCTGGAGGCCGGCTCCTACGCGCCGGGCGAGCTGCTCACGCTCGCGAGCCCGTCCTTATTCGCAGAGCCGCGGCTGATCCGGGTCGACGGCGTCGAGAAGACCAGCGACGCCTTCCTCGAGGAGGCGCTGGCCTACCTGAAGAGTCCGGCCGACGACACGTACCTGGTGCTCCGGCACGCGGGCGGCGTCCGCGGCAAGAAGCTGCTCGACGCGATCCGCGGCGGGCTCGGCGGCGGCGTCGAGATCGTGTGCGCGGAGCTCAAGCGCGACGCCGACAAGCTCGACTTCGTGAGCGCGGAGTTCGCGACCGCGCAGCGACGGATCACCGGGGGAGCGCAGCGCGCCCTCGTCGCCGCGTTCAGCGACGACCTCGCCGAGCTCGCGGCCGCGTGCCAGCAGCTGCTCGCCGATTCCGAGGCGGAGATCACCGAGGCGACCGTCGACAAATACTACGGCGGTCGTGTCGAGACCACCGCGTTCGACGTGGCCGATACGGCGATCGCGGGACGGCACGGCGAGTCCCTCGGCCTCCTGCGGCATGCGCTCGCCTCCGGCGCCGATCCCGTGCCGATCGTCGCCGCGTTCGCGAGCAAGATCCGCACGATGTCGAAGGTGGCCGCGGTCCGCGGCGGGGGCGGCCAGGTCGCCGCCCAGCTCGGCCTCGCGCCGTGGCAGATCGATCGGGCCCGGCGCGACCTGCAGGGCTGGAGCGACGAGGGGCTCGGCCGGGTGATCGAGGCCCTCGCGGAGGCGGACGCGCAGATCAAGGGCGCGGGGCGCGATCCCGTGTACGCCCTTGAGCGCATGGTCGCGATCGTGGCCGCGCGCGGCGAGACCGGCCGCGCCGGTTCGGGGGCCGGCGCCGCCGGCACCGCCCGGGGCCGTCGCTAGACCCACCTGCGAGCCGCCTGGGCATCCGACCCTCCTTCGGAGGACGTCATCCCGCGTTCACCCGCGCTCCCTAGCGTCCCGCGCATGGATGTCGTCGTCACCGTCGTGCTCGTCATCGTGGTGGCCCTGGTCTTCGATTTCACCAACGGGTTCCACGACACCGCCAACGCCATGGCGACCTCGGTCGCCACCGGCGCCCTCCGACCGCGGGTCGCGGTCCTGATCTCGGCGGTCCTCAACCTGGTCGGGGCGTTCCTCTCGACCGAGGTCGCCAAGACCATCTCCAACGGGATCATCAGGGAGGGTCCGAGCGGTGTCAGCATCACCCCGACGCTGATCTTCGCGGGCCTCGTCGGCGCGGTCCTCTGGAACCTGCTCACCTGGTACTTCGGCCTCCCCTCCAGCTCGACGCACGCGCTCTTCGGCGGACTCATCGGGGCGGCGATCATCGGCGGGGGCCTGGATGCGGTCAACTGGGCCGCGCTCCTCTCGAGCGTCGTGCTGCCCGCGCTGTTCTCCCCGTTCGTCGCGGGACTCATCGCGCTCGCCGCGACCTTCGCGGCCTACAAGATCACCCAGCAGGCGCTGGCGCGCGGATCGCAGACCGGATTCCGCCGCGCGCAGACCGTCTCGGCGTCGCTGGTCTCGCTCGCCCACGGCACCAACGACGCGCAGAAGACGATGGGCGTCATCACCCTCGCGCTGATCGCCGGACACGTGCTCGACGCGAAGGCCGGCGTCCCCTGGTGGGTGATCCTGATCTGCGGACTCGCGATCGCGCTCGGCACCTACACGGGCGGCTGGCGCATCATCCGCACGGTCGGCAAGCGGATCACCGACGTCCAGCCCGCGCAGGGCTTCGCGGCCGAGACGAGCGCGGCCGCGACGATCCTCTCGTCGTCGGCGCTCGGCTTCCCGCTCTCCACCACCCAGGTCACATCGGGCGCCGTCGTCGGCGCGGGCCTCGGCCGACGCCTCGCGTCCGTGCACTGGAACGTCGTGGGGCGGATCGCGACCGGCTGGGTCTTCACGCTTCCGGCCGCCGCCCTCGTCGGAGGCCTGGCGGCCGTCGTGGCCGGGTGGAGCGTCGCCGGGGTCATCATCGTGGCCGTGGTGGGAGCCGCCGCCATGGTCGGACTGTTCCTGCTCGCCCGCCGCCAGCCGGTGACGCACGAGAACGTCAACGAGGTCGAGGACGATGCGGAGATGGACGAGCCGGCACCGGCCGGGAGGGGAGCACGATGATCGACATCGACTGGGGAGCCTTCGGGCTCGTGCTGGTGGCGGCGCTCGTCGCCTCCGTGGTGATCGTGGTCTTCTACTCGGTCGCGCTGCGCCTGCTCGCGGTCGGCGGGGACGGCGGCCGCCGCCCCGCTGCGGCGACGATCGGCGCCGTCGTGTGCATCGCGATCTGCGTCGCGGCCGTGCTCTACGGGATCTACCTCGTGATCCCTCTGTTCCACGGCAAGTAGACGAAGGGCCCCGCACCGATCGGTGCGAGGCCCTTCGTGACGTGCGTGCTGCTCAGAGCGCGGCGACCTGCTTGGCGATGGCCGACTTGCGGTTCGCCGCCTGGTTCGCGTGGATGACGCCCTTGCTGGTCGCCTTGTCGAGCTTCTTCGTCGCGAGCTGGAGCGCGGCGGTCGCCTTGTCCTTGTCGCCCGCGGTGATCGCCTCGCGGGTGGCGCGGATGGCGGTCTTGAGCTCGCTCTTGACGGCCTTGTTGCGCTCCTGGGCCTTCTTGTTGGTGCCGATGCGCTTGATCTGCGACTTGATGTTGGCCATGCCTGTCCTTACGTCTGATGCGTCGAGTGGAAGTCGCCGTCCGCGGTAGAGGGGCGCGGTCGGCACACCGCGCGGTGGGACGCACGGAAAACCAAGGGTCCACGTTACCAGCCCGCGGCCCCGGGCAGAACAGTCAGTCGGTGAGGAACTCGGCCGGCCCCTCCGCGAGCGCCGTCCGGATCCGCCAGCGCATCTGCTCCGACATCTCGGGCATCCCGTCGAGCGGGTACCAGGCGACGGCGCTCGCCTCGCCGTCGACGGGCTGCGGATCGCCCGAGACGTAGCGGCAGGTGAACGTCAGATCGAGGTATCGGCTCCGGTCGCCGTTCGGGTAGACGATCTCGCCCGTGACGGAGGTCGACGCCAGCCGCTCGACGCGGATGACGACCCCGGCCTCCTCGAGGGCCTCGCGCGCCGCCGTGACCGCCGGCTGCTCGCCCGGGTCGATGATGCCGGTGACCGGGGTCCAGGCTCCGTCGTCGGACCGGCGGATCAGCAGGATGCGTTCACCGGCGTCGTCGAGGATCACCGCCGTGACGCCGGAGAGCCAGAGCGGTGCGTGACCGATCGTGGCGCGCAACTCGAGGACGAAGTCGGGGACCGGCATGCCGCCACGCTATCCGCCGCAGCGGCGGGGAGGTGTTCCGGGCCGCCGTCGGGTCAGGGTGCGGGCGGCGGCCCGGACCGGCGGGCATCACGCCGCCCGCCGCGGCTCCGGACGGTCTCGTGAGAGCCTGCAGTCGATCCGGAGCCTCGCTCATGATAGTGCATGTACGTCTCGAACGTGTATCACCGAGACATAGGGTGTCTGGATGTCGTTGCTCGTGATGCGCATGGATAGGCGGGTGCCCGTCGTCCGTTCCGCCGCCGCCGAGATCGTCGGCCGCCGCGTGCGCGACCTGCGCCGGGAGCTCGGCGTGAGCCAGGAGGGCCTCGCCGAGCTCGCCGGACTGCACTGGAGCTTCGTCGGCCAGACGGAGCGCGGCCTGCGCAACCTCACGCTGCACAATCTGGTCAAGCTCGCCGACGCCCTCGGCGTCGACCCGTCGGAGCTGGTGCGCGGCCTCACCGTGGCAGACCTGCCACGCGAGGAGCACGAGCCCTCCGCCACCGAGCGCATCCGCGAGCAGCGCGCACGCTGATCGGTCGCCTCAGGGCGAGACCACCACGACCGACGCCAGCTCGACCGGGATCGCCGTCCGCACGGTCGCCTGGATCTCCGCGACCGCGTCGGTGTGCTCGAGCAGCGCGAGCACCACGGACTCCGGAGCGCTCGACGTGACGCGCGCCGAGTACCGCACGGCGGAGGCGGGCGAGCCCGCGGCGGGGAAGTCGGCCTCCGCGGTCACCTCGATCGCGTCCACGGGGACGCCGCGCGCCGCGGCCTCGCGGTACACGTCGTTGCCGTAGCAGGTCGCGAGCGCGAGCAGCAGGAGCTCGCCGCCGCTCGCGCTCGATCCCGCCGCGCCGTCGCGGGGCGGGATCGCGATCGTGCGCGGGGCAGCGTCGCCGGTCGCGACCTCCGCGACGTGCTCGCCGATGCGATTCCGGATCGAAGCCGACATCCTCATGCTCTGGATCATGTCCCGCCCCGGCGAATGCGACAATGGTCCGTCATGTCTCCGCGCGCCCTGAAGCCCCTCGAGCCGGCTGCCACCGACCCCGCGCGCATCCGGAACTTCTGCATCATCGCCCACATCGATCACGGCAAGTCGACGCTGGCCGACCGCATGCTGCAGATCACGGGGGTCGTCTCCGACCGCGACATGCGCGCGCAGTACCTCGATCGGATGGACATCGAGCGCGAGCGCGGCATCACCATCAAATCGCAGGCCGTGCGGATGCCGTGGTCGTCCGGCTCCGACACGTTCGCCTTGAACATGATCGACACCCCCGGCCACGTGGACTTCACCTACGAGGTCTCGCGCTCGCTCGCCGCGTGCGAGGGCGCGATCCTGCTCGTCGACGCCGCGCAGGGCATCGAGGCCCAGACGCTCGCGAACCTGTACCTCGCACTCGAGAACGACCTCGAGATCATCCCGGTGCTCAACAAGATCGACCTGCCGGCCGCGGATCCCGACAAGTACGCGCGCGAGCTCGCCCAGCTGATCGGCGGCGACCCGGACGACGTGCTCCGGGTGAGCGGCAAGACCGGGATGGGCGTGGAGGAGCTGCTCGACCGCGTGGTGGAGAGGATCCCGGCGCCGCAGGGCGTGAAGGACGCGCCGGCGCGCGCCATGATCTTCGACTCCGTGTACGACGCGTACCGCGGGGTCGTCACCTACGTCCGCATGGTCGACGGGCAGCTGAACCCGCGCGAGCGGATCCAGATGATGTCGACGCGGGCGACGCACGACATCCTCGAGATCGGCGTCTCGAGTCCCGAGCCGACCCCGTCGAAGGGGCTCGGCGTCGGCGAGGTCGGCTACCTCATCACGGGTGTGAAGGATGTGCGCCAGTCGAAGGTGGGCGACACCGTCACGAGCGCGGCCAAGCCCGCGACCGAGGCGCTCCCCGGCTACACCGACCCGCTGCCCATGGTGTTCTCGGGCATCTACCCGATCGACGGCTCCGACTACCCGGTCCTGCGCGAGGCGCTCGACAAGCTGAAGCTGTCGGATGCGGCCCTCCAGTACGAGCCGGAGACCTCGGTCGCGCTCGGCTTCGGCTTCCGCTGCGGATTCCTCGGCCTGCTCCACCTCGAGATCATCACGGAGCGCCTGCAGCGCGAATTCGACCTCGACCTCATCACGACGGCGCCGAGCGTGCCGTACCAGGTGACCACCGAGGATCGGAAGACCGTCACCGTCACCAACCCGAGCGAGTACCCGACCGGCGCGAAGATCACCGAGGTGCTCGAGCCCGTCGTGAACGCGTCGATCCTCGCGCCGAAGGACTACGTCGGCGCGATCATGGACCTCTGCCAGAGCCGCCGCGGCACCATGAAGTCGATGGACTACCTGGGCGAGGACCGCGTGGAGCTGAAGTACACGCTCCCGCTCGGCGAGATCGTCTTCGACTTCTTCGACCAGCTCAAGTCGCGCACGCAGGGCTACGCGTCGCTCGACTACGAGCCCGCGGGCGAGGCGCCGGGGGAGCTCGTGAAGGTCGACATCCTGCTCCAGGGCGAGACCGTCGACGCATTCAGCGCGATCGTTCACAAGGACAAGGCGTACGCGTACGGCACGATGATGGCCACGCGGCTGCGGGAGCTGATCCCGCGGCAGCAGTTCGAGGTCCCGATCCAGGCCGCGATCGGCGCCCGCATCATCGCCCGCGAGAACATCCGCGCGATGCGCAAGGACGTCCTCGCCAAGTGCTACGGCGGCGACATCACCCGCAAGCGCAAGCTGCTCGAGAAGCAG
>Ga0247757_10001457_pt1 | contig 15488 bp, 17 predicted proteins | sample UWRJL126311R4_FD_180929 | JGI IMG/M metagenome (GOLD analysis project Ga0247757, IMG submission 180929) | Plant litter microbial communities from Arlington Agricultural Research Station in Wisconsin, United States - UWRJ-L126-311R-4 | ecosystem: Environmental > Terrestrial > Plant litter >... | reverse complement strand
GCCGGATGAGCTGGACCTGCTGGGCCTGCTGGGCCTGCTGGACCTGCTGGCCCTCTCGACGCTTTACACAACGATGGCTGCTCTGCACGCCAAAAGCAACCAGCCAGCTCCAGCGCCAGCTCCAGCGCCAGCTCCAGCTCCAGCAGCGGGGACCGCAGGCCAGGCCAACCCGTTCCCCGGTTGCAACCGCCTCCAGCGCGAGCAAGCCTCGGATGCGCTGACTCTGCACTGTGAGTCTCGCCCAGCCTGGTGCTCTCCGGTACTCGCGGTCGCACAGCACTGGCGGGTCTCAAGTCACAGCACAAGCAGCGCAGCAGAACGTAGCAGGAGCTTAGAAGCCCCCGTCGTCCCAGCGCATTCTACACGCGACAGGGAGTGCAACCGCAAACGCGAGCAAGGCGGCTGGGCGACGTGCGCGCAAAGGACAGGGCGTGCTGCTCCGAGAGGCCACTGGTGAAACGCCATGTTCCAGGCGATGGCTCTCACCTGCAGGCAGGACTGCTGCAATCGATCAATGGGTGGTGAGGTGTGAGTCGGGCGACCTTCTCTAGGGCGGGAGAAAAGATTTCAAGGGCCATCAACTGGTGGGCAGAGCGGGACGTGATTGGGACTGCCCGCAGAGGTACCAGACCGAGCCAAGCCGCCGCGGCCGAGTCATCACGTGATGTAAGCGAAGCCACATGCGATGCTGCTCAGAGTCCTGAGCGCCTGTGCCATGGGCAGCCGCCAGCAGACAGATATAATGCTATCGCTGCAACAGCTACGCCTGTCGTAGATGGTGTTCAGCACCTGCCACCAGCATCTTCTTTTCCGCATAGCATAGCATCGAGCACATCCATACCATACCTTCAGCGCAACGTCAACTACCCCGCAAGCACGGGACCCCGCTCCAAGTTCGTTCTATGACACACAGGTATTGCGGCGTTGACGCGTGTGCACGTGATTCTTCGCCGCCCCAACATATTGGCGCCTCACGCTCGTTGTTGCGCACGGACAAAAGTCGTGGTCCACCATCACCTAGGGCATCCACTGGCGAACACTCTTGTCGCCATCATGCCAGGCGTCTTAAACAAGAGAAAGGCACCTTCTGACGCTTTGGATGATGATGACAACGAGCAACAATCCGATTCCTCTTGCGACTCACTTGGATCGAAACGTGCCCATCACGTTCACCACGCGTCCAGGAGCGTCCAGGGCGTTGCTGGTGAGGATGATGGCCATGTCTACCAGCCAGGCTCTCTCATAAGAATCAAACTTACCAATTTTGTGACATACACGGCAGCTGAATTCCACCCAGGCCCAAGCCTGAACATGATCATTGGCCCGAACGGTACAGGCAAAAGTACACTTGTCTGTGCTATCTGCTTGGGTCTTGGATGGTCACCACAGGTGAATCTCTCTCCGCGTACAGACTTGATCAGGCTCTAACTTGGATAGCATCTCGGTAGAGCTAAAGAGATTGGTGAATACGTGAAGTACGGTAGTGCCGACGCCGAAATCGAAATCGAGCTCGCAGCCTCCGCAGCGCACACTTCGAATCCTATAATTCGCCGGATCATTAAGAGAGAGGGGAACAAGTCTGCTTTTTTCGTCAACGGGCGCAGCCAGCCACAGAAGGAGGTTGTGGCGTTAGCGCGATCCTTTTCAATACAGATTGACAATCTTTGTCAGTTCCTACCTCAGGATCGCGTGGTAGAATTCTCACGACTGGATCCCATTTCTCTGCTTCGAGAAACCCAGCGGGCTGCTGCCCCCGAGTATATGGTCCAGTGGCATGACAAACTCAAGATGCTTCGAGCTGAGCAAAAGAGCCTGGAAGTGCAACAGCAAAATGAGGGGGAGCATCTGAAGAATCTCCAAACCAAGCAAAACGCCACCCGCGAGGACGTCCAACGGTGGAACGAACGTGAAGAACTCATCACTAAGTCCCGGGTTCTTGAGAAAGTTCGCCCCATCATTAGTGAGCGAATACTCAAAAGTGAATTGGTCCAGATCAAAACAGCCCTCCAGGATGGTAAGCTGGAGCTTGCAAATTACCAAGCTGGAGTTGAGCCAGCACGCAGAGCTCAAGTGGAAATGGAGAAGTATCGAGACCAAGTCGAGCAGGTGTCGAGGTCCCGCAAGAATCGCTTTATTGCTACAAAACAGGCCGTTAATGATCTCGCTCTCAAGCTTGACACCCACCAAAAGTCTCTCGAGGCGTATGGCACGGAAATCGAGGCTGAGAAGCAGGGAGAGAAACAAAGAAAACAGGACATCAGACGCATTGAAGCCGACATAGCCAGGCTCAAACTTCAAAGAGAAGACCAACCTATGGAATACGATCAAGCTGCATTCGATAAGAAAAAGTCAGAGATACGCAACACCAGATCTCTGGCGGACCGTGAAGTAACAGAACTCAGCAATGAGCTGAAAACGAACTACACCAACGTACACAATCTTCGAGGGCAACTTCAGCGTCTCAGGACTGACCGTGAGCACCTCAACACACAGAGCGGCAGACAGGCTAGTGAACTGGTGAAACTATCAAAAGATACATCCGAGGCCTGGTGCTGGCTTGAAAAGAACATGAGCTCTCTACAGTTAGCAGGCCAGATCTATGGCCCTGCTATACTTCTCTGTTCAGTGCCTAATAAGAAATATGCCGACGCTATCGAGAGCCAACTTCGTCCTGGAGATCTGACCGCAATTACCTGCACGAATGCCGCTGATGCTCAACTTTTACAGAATAAGTTGTTAGGAAATAGAGATGGAGGTTTAGGGCTGCACCATATTACCATCCGCACAGTTCCACAACCACGTTCTTCCTATCCTTCTCCTCTTAGCAAGGAAGAACTGATGGGTCTTGGCTTTGAAGGATGGTTAATTGACTACATTGAGGGGCCAGATCCAGTTCTTGCTATGCTTTGCGATAGCACCAAGCTTCACAAAGCGGCATTTGCATCCGTACCGATCACGAATGAACAATACAACTTGTTGCAGAGAAGTGATTATATTCAAAAGTGGGTCAGTGGTTCTGAAGTATGCCAGATCGTGAGACGCCGGGAGTACGGAGCCTCGTCGACCAGTGTCACTCGCCTTCGAGAAGCACGATATTTTACCGATCAGTCAAGCGCGACAGAACAGATGCGGCAGCTCGATGGACAGATCAGAGAAATAGAAAGTCAAATCGAGAGTAAAAAAGAATTACACAAGCTAAAAAACAACGAACTCAGAGTCGCTAAAGAACAAATAGAAGAGGCGGACAATCAAAAAGTATGCCCCGTAACTTTTTTGTTTTCAGCGTCTCTGATTTTCCATAGGCACAAATTCAAGCCGAGCAGACTGAGATGAACAAGGCATATGCGGCTTGGGAGGCGATTCCTCGGAGGATAGGTAAGTCGTCCCACTTGTGTCTCTAGATCACAAATGTTTACAGAAATCAGATGCAAAACAAAAAGAGTTAGAAGAATTAAGGAGAAATAGTGAACAAACGCGCGATCGCATCAGAGTAATTGAAACGAAATCGGAGGATGCTGCGCTCGAAATGGCTGCTTTAGCTCTCAGATATGCTGTATGCTTTCAGCATGAAGTAAGCAAGACTGCACGCTAATTCGTTTTCCAGGAGAAACTCATACAACTACGTGTTGTACATGAAGCTTACATAGAAGTTGAGATACGCCTTATCGAAGCACGGTCTGAAGTAGACCACTTCGAGCAGGAGAACCAGGAGATTATTCGGGCTCTGAAGCAGAAAGAAGCAGAAGTTCAAGCCTTACAAAATGCCAAAGATTCTAAGAACATGGAATATAGGCAGGTATATAGTCAAGCGAAACGCCTTATTCAAAGTGTAACAGGCGAGGAAAGAGATATGATAAAGGAATTCAAAGATCTCTCATCCATCGAAGCACTTGAGATGGAAATTTCCGCTGTCGAGTCGCGCCTCCAATTGATGCATGAAGGCGACCCACATGCTATCAAGTCCTACGAAGAGCGGGAGCAAACAATTCAAAAAGTCCAGCAGCTTCTTGCAGAACTAGACAAAAAGCTTGAAGAGCACCGTGACCAGATAGTGAATCTCCGCGAGCAATGGGAGCCCGAGCTAGACGCCCTTGTTGCCCAGATCAGCCAGGGGTTTGCCCACAATTTTCAGCAAATTGGCTGTGCGGGACAAGTCGGAGTACATAAAGATGAAGAAGAATTCGAGAATTGGTCTATAAAGATTGAAGTCCGCTTTCGGTAAGTCTTAGTTATATTTTCTGGGAGGCAAACTAACAAATATCCAGCGAGAATGAATCGCTCTCTATTCTCGACTCACATCGTCAATCTGGCGGAGAGCGTGCCGTTTCGACCATCTTTTATCTGATGGCGCTACAAGATCTTGCGCGCTCACCTTTTAGAGTGGTAGATGAGATAAACCAGGGAATGGATCCACGCAATGAACGTATGGTTCATGAGCGCATGGTCGACATTGCTTGCCGCGAACACACGAGTCAATATTTCCTGGTCACACCCAAACTGCTCAATAATCTGAAGTTTCATCCAAAGATGAAGGTTCACTGCATTGCAAGTGGGGAATATATGCCGGATCAAAAGACGAATCTTAATTTCCAAAGCTTGGCCAAGATCGCGCTAAGAGTTAGGCGACAAGCAGCAAGCGCTGTCTGATTAAATGGTAAATCCACAGTAGATAGGTCAAACACCATACCCGACTTGTAATCCATACAGGCGAGAGATCATTGTGCACGGGATAGGCGAAGACTGGTATTTGGCGTTGCGCATATTCCAAGATGAAACAATCGCATGGTTCCGCAATCCAGTGTACTAGCCTTCCAGGCGTTCGACTGTCAGCGAGGTGCAGATCAACAACCTGTATTGTCTTCATCGCACTCATGTTGCTCATTTCCGCTTTGCGGTATACGGTGAACGCGTCAACGTAGCTACGTTCAACTCTAGCCACAACATCGACCCGACCAGCGTATTTTATCCCTATAACAAACACTACACTATACCACACTACCCAGTCCATTTATTGCTACTATGCTTCCAACCACCTCACCTCCTACAAAACCAAGTCCCGACCGTCTTCCTTCTATTCCACCCCCAAGCCATTATTCATTTATTCGTTTTTGTTCTTTACACTCGCAACAGTAGACGAGCGTTTCATGCGTACAACAGAAGTCTTAAGTTAACAGTGTGCCCATGTCTTAGTAACTCATAACAACACTAAGAAATGTCGCAGCAACTATATAGAGTATCCTGACCAGAAATCGATTACCATGATTAATTCTCATAAGAACCATCTGAAAAGACATACAATGATCTGCTTCTACCGACGAAAAGGTTGAAAGTGGATAAAAGTTGCTTATCTAATGTTCATTTCAGAAAAGGCGGAGAAATACAGACTGTCTCGCAAAATTCTCAGGCACATAGACAGTAAGCACTGTCGGTTGAGGATTTTCTGTGCAATCAGAATATATGCACAAGTTCATCACAGAAAGATTTGCAGACAGTATATGCACGCGACGACAGAGGACAGAGTAGAGTGTGGGCGATTATCCACCTAGCGTGTCTTTGAATCGCTCATCCAGAGCCACGTACGCATTATTCCAGGGTTTTAAGCATTTGTTCACCATGGCCAAGATTTCACCGCAAAGCAGTAGTCTCTTTATTTCTATCCACCGAACCTACGGTAGGATCTAGTACATTACTTAGTGAGGCCTCTTCAGCGATACGAGTCCGTTTGTAGTTAGGGGCTTCAGCAGTCTAGGGTGGCCGCTCCGGTGACGGCTCCATACAGTCTGCTTCTCCCAGACTAAAGTGTCCACCAGGCTCTTGTTAGGAGAGAAACATTTGTCAATATCTGTAAAGAGCAGGCTTGTTATCCTTCAATAAAGGACTCACTTTTGCGACTGGTGACTTCACAGCCATGCCTAGGTGGGGTAGTTAGTGGAAGTGAGGCTGCTGCTGGCAATGGTCTTAATAGACGTCTGTAAGGAAGGCAGGTGAGCAAACACTTCCGGACATAGAAACGCTCATGCTTCTCGTATAAAACCTGGGTAGTGATATTGAGGAGAGAGAAATGCTTTCGCTTTTGGACCGATAGACTCAGGTCTTCTGTCTCTGATCAATCATGTGAACACCCTTGGCCATGAAAACGCGAGAGCTTGCCTTGTTTTAACAACCCAGCAATTAGATCCAACGACTAGCACGAAAGCACATGTTATACACGCAAGTCCGTGGCCAATTTGAACCTGTACAGTCATCCAGGAGCCCCTACCGAAGAACACTCTTGCTGCACCATGCATGGCGAATCATTTGCATGGATAGGTTGATCATTACACACTGTAGCCAGTTATGCCAATGCCTTTGGACTATGCAGCCACTTCAAGCCACATGTGTGGCTATAAGCTATAAGACGATATGACAGACTTAAAGAAAAACATAAGCAAACATACATGCAGATTCATTGAGACATGTCCCTTGAATGTATGCTCACAAGTTTTCTTGGCTTTGGGGAAATACAGGGGATAAATCTCATGCACGGTCATAAGCTCTGGCCCATTGCAGTGCATCACGAAGCAGTGACGTTTTATCTTGATTATATTTTAACTACAACATGATGGCGGCTAAAGGTTTGCAGTTCAGCCAAGCGTGGCCTTTACCCAGGGCTTCCACCACTTCTCAATTCCCTCCTGATACTGCCAACCATTCCAATCATAATTGGTGAGAGCCCATGTGTCGGGGACGCCCTGTCCGCCACTTCTTATCCTGTAGCTCCCAGCCAAGCTCCACATAGCCCAGCTTACATTATGTTGGATAGTGAATTGTTTGAGGCAACCCTGCAGCGTATCGTTGAGCAGGGTCGCATCCTGAGCCCAACCAAATTCCGATAGAATAACGGGTGTTTCCCTTACGGCCTTCGGACAATCTTGGGTGATGTTGCATGCTGGTGGTGGGGACATTCCAAGTGCATTGAAGCCAGATTGGTACAATTCAGCCTCAATGATGGGACAATCGCCCGTGTCGAGGTCCTCGGACATACTGTAGAGATGCAGTTCATATACTACCTTATCGGCCCACGGGTGAGCGTCCAAATCGAAGACTATTGGCTCACGGCGGAAGCCATCGCGAACGGCATCACATTTGTAGCAGGGAGCAGTGTTGAGGTTCAATCCTGATGTGCTGATGACAGACTGGGATTAGTAAACTTGATAGTGAGGGCAAATGGGCACTCACAGGGCTGACAAGTCCTGGTCATATTGCAGGCCACTCCATGTCACCAAGAGGTCCGGATTTACCGCATAGATGGCATCGGTGGCAGCAGTGTAGTTACTCACCAATGACAACCAATTGTAGCCGATTGTTGATGTTGGCGCTGTTTCATTGATTGCTCGGCGAAGCTCGTTACGAAGGGACATAGATACGACATTGGGATGCCTCTTCGCCCAATTAGCAACATACTGGAGACCACGATGCCAATTCTTGATGGGGAAGTTGTAGTCGTCGAACCATGCGTTTCCATTGGTATTATTACAGCACCACTGTGCCTTGCCGACATGAACATCCGGATGGATGTAGATACCACGTTGGTGTGCGGCTTCAGCGATGTGGTCCCAAACTTCAAAGCGGCCAGTGTCTTTGGTCCAGCGTTTATTCCTCACCACCATCTCTTTAGTAACCTTAGTACCGTTCTCATAACCCAATGCATTGATCAAGGCAACTTCAAGAGGAACGTCACTGCCGTTGCGCTCATAAATTTGATCCACCATCTCTATGGCATATGTGAGACGGATGAAGTTGAATCCAACGCCTTTGACCATGTCAAGAATGTCTTCAACCGAACTCCATTCGACGCCTTCCGGGATCATTGACTCTCCGGATCCTGGCCAATTGACACCCGCCCAAATCACTGGCTGACCTCTGGCATCGATGACATCCCTGCCTTTTGTTCTGAGCGGTCCATATGGCCAGCTACCATTGTAGTCGGCTTGATTGAAACGGCTGGAGATGCTAGCTACATTGGCTGGCGATAGTGCGAAGCATGCAGCGGTCTGCAGGGTAGATGCACTGAACAATGCGAATCCGTATGTCCTCATCTCGCTGGAGTGGATATTGACATTTTCAGGCACCACGACGACTTATAAACCAAATACTTGTTGTGGTCCCTTCGGTCACTGAGCCTGTCACGGGCAATTGCACGATGCTAAGCGCCTATCCACCCGGGGCGGAAGATTTGCGCGGAGAATTCTCCACGAATTGATCGTCCTATATCGGTCCGATTCATGGTGTTATTGCCTTGTGAGGTTAATCAGCTCAATGACGTAATCATTTTCCCCGCGGAGAAGTCAGGCTACGGCCTCGTTTTGCTTGGATGTGTCTACCAGCCGAGGAACAAAACAGTCTGTGGTGGGATAGCTCGGGGCAGCTCTGGGGCGATACCATTGCGACAATGCGCCCGGCGCCATTGAATGCTTGTGAAAAATGATGTATTGTACTATACATGCCAAGTCATCGCCTTTGTCGTCGGCCGCCTCTCACGAAGATGGAGAAGCCAGAAACAAGACCACTATTCCATATCAATAGCCCTCGTAACCCTATACGATTTTCGTTTGCTTCCATGAAAACCCCGTTTTGGGATGCTGTCTCATTTCCCAAGGGACCCCCCCTGCTACTCTACTCAAGTGAATTTTGTGAGGGAACTACCGTACATGGTACTATGCCACTACCAGGGCTGGTACAAAAAGGACGGCGGGGCCCGTTATGTATCGTCAAAAAACTGATTACTTTTGGGATTTAATAGGAGGCCGTCATAAGGTTTGGGCTTATGCAACAAGTGCCACGTTCTCGGACAAGCACTAAAAGTCTCCGGTTTGGAACATGCATACTTAGATGCAGGTTGCGATCCAGCAATCTTCTCCTACTTCATGGACCCTTGCTTGGAAAGGTACCCCAGGGGGCGAACTCACCACGACGCCCACACGCATGTTCACTTCTGCCATGGTTGGCGGCCTCGGGTGCCCTCAAAAAGCGAATACGAGGCTGGACTATTCCCGCAGCCTTGGGTTATAATAGGAAGATCCGACCGGCGCCACGGACCCATCCCACGGAGCCATGTCTCGACTGCAAGCCCATCACTGCCTCATACAGCAATTCGAGCGATGGGCAGGACATCGACGATCGGTGCGTGATCTGATCGCAAAGGAACGGTCCGAAGCCTCTTCGCCTTCCCATGAGGACAAGAGTTGTCTTGGACAGGCCTCGCAATCGCACGCAGCGAGCGCTCGGGAAGACCCGGTGAGGGAGTGTACCGTATGTACGGAGGTACATGGGCGGGCAGGGGGCCATGGAGCGAAGGAACTCATCACTCTGCAGGACGAACTGCGGGGACCGGCGATCTTATCAAGTGCGTGGCACCAGACCGCTTGTCAGAACCACAAGGAAGAGCATCGAACCAGACGTCCGGACATCGGTTGCGCTGGCCTACATGCGTGGGATTTTTCGTTTAGCGCGAGTGGGTAATCGATCGCCTCCTTGGTCTTTTGTGACCAAGACTGTCACGTACCGCGGGCACCGGGGCGTGTTGCTTCTCGCGTGGAGTACCGGGATGCTGGTAGCTCTGGCCTCTTGCAACAACTTCACACCCTCGACAACGGCATGTACTGTATGGAATGCTAGCGAGACCCCACGAATACCCAGCCCATCCTCACCGCTAGCTACCTGGTACAAGAGTGTGTACGTAGCAGTGGCCACGGGAATAAGATGCACAGGAGTACATACGTGGCTACGGTGTCATGGCAAGCTAGCATTATTCCAGAACAAAAAGCAACTGTAAACGGCATCCTCCGGTAGCTCGATACGATATCCGACGCCGGCGGCCTTGCCCATGTGACGTCCCTTGCATGCAAGCCCAAACCGTCCACGTGCATGACGCGACGCATGCAGGTGCTCGAATAGGGAACACCCAATCCAGCATCTATGGCCGAGATTTCACCCTCTTGCCGGCCACATTTTTTGCGCATGTGTTGTTGGTGGTCGGTTACTGAGAATTTGGCACCGTTTCAGCTGCACGCTTCAAGGAGGGCTGACGGCAAGGGCGTCGGCTGAATACGGACTCTGGCAACTGTTGATGTTGTCGTTGTTGTAGGTACCAGCTTGGCCAGGAGGTGCGTCGGAAAGTTTCGTTGGGGCAGCCACAGTGGCCACAGTTACACCACACCCAGCATGTACCTACATTGTACATGTCGGCCGCCGTTTATTATTTTTAACCATTGCCACATGGCCGTCATGCGCAGCGAATTGGCCTGGGGGCTGGATCGCGGCAAGCACGCTGAAGCGCCAGGTATCGATCGTTGGACCCCCAAAAAGCTGCCGATGCGAAGTAGGTACCTGTGGCATGCCATGTGGGAAATAGGTAGAGAGCATGGCGGCCTGGTCGTGCGGAAGCGTCAAAAGTGCCGCGTGGCAGCGGAGTGCGCATGGGAAAAGTGGAGAAGAGGCGCCCAGCACAACACAGGGTGATTTACTGGACTAGGGAGCGGATCCGTCCGGATGGATACGAAAGCGCAGTGGATGGGGTAATCGAAATAAGGCGTGCCATTGCACCAGCCAATCTCACCGCTGGTGGGTGACATGTTGCAACCGGTGCAAGCATGCCTCTCTGCGGTGTGCCACCCACCACGACTGCCTTCTTTCCAGACGGCCTCTCCAGGAGCGGTTGCACCGTCTTTTGCGAGTCTTGGGCATGGCCGTTGGAACGTCCCAGGACCCACAGGTTGCGCGGTAGTCTCTCGGACCGAATGGCACCCTTGCCAGATCGCAGAGGGCCAAAACGTACGCTAAGTCGGCAAGCGCTTAGTCGGTCCTCGTGCGCTATACGCTTGTCTCGCTCGAGTCATTATCCACGAGGGGTCCTGGGACCCGGAAACCTTGACGCTGGAATCCTGCCTCCAGGTCGACCCATCAGGAAAATTCAACGAGCTCGGAGATTCCAGCAGACGAGAGCGTGTGCAGAGGCTCAGGCGCAGGCACGCTTCGGACTCGCAATCACCCACTCGCCTGCTCGATTGCTCTTCCAGCCCGTCGCCGTCGCCGTCGCCGTTGACTGCTGACCTCGGCACATGAGACAGTGAACAATATCCCCGTCTGAGATGCAGTTCTACTAGGCCCCATGCGGCTCGCTGCCCATCCAGTTGACAATGGTAATCTTCGCCCCTCCCCGCCGTATGCGCACGAGCAGCTGTCGTCGACGGCGGAACCGCGGCCCAGACAGCACGACATCGTGATGCCGAAGCGCGGACTCGCGTCCCGGTCAAACGGTTACTGGAAATTAAGGTTTGGCGCGACGTGTTACATGTTGATTGAGTGTCGCTTTGTCAGAAGCCTCGTATGGAATCGAGGTCCGCTGGATTGGGGGCTGCTGTTGGGATTCCATACGCACTGCTGAAGGCTGAATGTGTAAAGGCTCCATATGGTTGGAAGGCTCGTCTTGCCGAGCTCAACGGCTGTATGGCAGCTACACTGTGAGCGGTCCTAGGGTGCGCCGCTGTGCAATCAATTGGAGATGACGAGCAATACCGGTGGGTGATTCAAATACGATACGGCGACGATCGAACCTCCATGCTCTGCGTCGACCGCGACGCTGACCGAGGGCATGCGGCGGTGGATGCCATGGTCAGCCTTGTACACAGCATCGTTGATTTTGACTTCCTCTTTGCAGCTTCGTCTCCAGGGCTGGTGCGAGACTTAGCATCTCACCTTGCATGCTGCACGAGATTCGGCCTTCGTGTTTTGCTCATGGCTGCCCCACACATCCACCAATCTTGAATCGGCAACAGCGCCGCAGTCCCCCAGCTTCAAAAGCTTGGTAGCCCATGACCTTGATTGATGCACCCGCCGACCCTGGTATGAAGCCATGTCGAGTTTATTGGGCCGACGTGCTCCTGTAATCATCAAGTGAGACCAAATGGCCATGTACGACTGGCGGAGGCCAGCGAGCAAGACGCGAACGTCTGCATTGCATTGTTCAAGCTGGAATCAAAGCCCGAAACAGCACGGGTATCACCGACATTTTGAGCCCGTGTCCAGTGGTGCGCCGGAGATGGCCATGCCTGGACATGGGCAAACCGTCCGGGGGAAGCTGTCGCGCAATGAGTCGCATTCAGTGTCCATCATGTTCACCTGAAGGGAACTATTATACAAACTCAGCACCGATTTCGGTCGATGCTTGACTGCGCGGTCCACCCTAACCTAGTCGTACACGTAACCCACAAACCCACTGCAACCACGCCCCAGAAATGCATTTTACACACAGGATTATTGCGGCAACAAGCGGCGGGAAAACGCAAAGGCAGATTGCAAGGAAGATTGCGAGTATATCCTTCTCCGCCAACAACCAGTGGTAAATTGGAACCATGCCGCAATCGTTGCTCGAATGTGGCCCCCTTGAACCTAGAACCCTCGATACTTTTTCCAACCCTGTAGAACCCATTGCTTCTTCAGCATGACTCCAGACGCCCTTGTTCGATGGGGAATTGAAACCCAGCATGAGGAAAGAAAGTATTAGTGGATAGTTGCAGAAATGAACAGTGCCGCCAAAGCGTGCCATGAGAAATGCATAAGAGCAATGCCGGTGCAGCTGCACCAAAGACGAAACCTATGCAGTCTGCGATTTAGAGGAGGCTTACGACGATCCCGAATAATAGTGATGCACGCCGTGGTGATTGTATGCTATTGGTGGGCTTCCTTCTTCTTGAACCTGACTGAGTTGTCCCGGTTCGGGGAACCATTGGCCGCCAATAGAACGGCCTTGTATGGGAACTTCATGTCCGGTGGGCTGGCCACCACTAGAATACGGATTCCACGGTGGAGGGTAATTGTACGGATTTCCAGACACGATTGGCGCCGAGAGGGGCGCAGCTACATTTGATCCTAGCGTGGTTGCATGAACAGTTGAGTTGGTGGTATCTATTGTAGTTGGGTATGGGTATGACGGCGTTCTTCTAGGGAAGTCATGCGGTTGGTGACCAGGTCCCGGATTCTGGTAATGCTGATGTAGACCCTCAATGTTCCCGTAAGACATGGATCGGCTTGGCGGCTGAAAATTCGAAGGCGGCCAGCCAGTGGTTTCCTGGTGGTTCGCGTAGGACATGGTCGAACTGGTGCTCATAGTGGCGGGTGTGTGGCTTCCTGAAACATTCGACTCGCTCCCATAGGCTGGGGTCCCGGTAGTAGGAGATGGCCGCCAGTATCCTGCGGATGAGGATGGGCTTTCCGAGACGGAAGAAGAGGGTAAGAAACCAGTGTTTGGGGGCCATTGGGTGTCGATCGGATGCGGGTAGCCGAATGCTGGTTGCTGCACTGGCACTGTTTAGATTAGTTGAGCTGCTATCCTCGACAACGTCGGTATGCTTACATCCTGTGGCGGGTGTGACATGATGTGAGTCAACGTCGGGATCGGCAGGAACTTCATAGCTGGAGGTAACGTTGGATGCTACCGCTCCAGGAAAAGGAGGACGGAATTCGTCCACTTTTCCTCCCGACATGGACACAGGATGTCGCGGAGAAGAGGTATTCGAAGATGACGGCGCGCCGGCGCTGGCTTCCTTTGCTGGGCCGGGTTGGGTGCGTTGAGGTTCTGGGGCCTGATCAACCGGATAGAAGTTGCATTCTTTTTTCAAACGGATGCAGTTGGCACAGCGTCCAGTGGGCTCGTCCTGTGCGACAAGGCACCTAATCTTTCTCCTCCGACAGTGCCCTGCAAAGACGAGGTCAGTGATGTGTTGGGTGTGCAGAGGGTGGGTGACTGGTAGCTCACCGCAGGCGACCGAAGTCCGATGGTATCCCAACTTGTTCCTTCGCTTGTCCCCCGTCGGTGACAGCTCACTGGCGGTCCCCAGAGCCAGGTTACGCATATGTGGTGTGGACGATGAGCGTCTGATGACGGCGGTAGACTTGTCCTTGGAGGCACGCCTCTTTTTGCTGGCGTGTTGCGGCGACGAGGGGCCAATGGTCTGAGCGGGGAGGACAGAGCTGTAATCGGAATGTGCGTCTGCCATGGCCGAAGTAGGAGTTTCTGGGACAGCAAAGCCGGCACCAGGGGATTGGGTCAGTGGGTGATAGGACACTGCGTTAGTAATAGGCTGCAAAAGCAACGCGTGGTCCAACTTGGCGGCGACTTTTCTGGCACGATGGTCCACTCCGACAGCCATAGGAGGTCTGGGGGCGCAGACAGTCGGGCTAGACGAGACAAGGGAGCATTGAAGTGTTGCTCTGGAGAATCATCAGCATGGGGGAGGTCGGGTCAGGGCTGGTGTGGCGCGCTGTGCAGGCTGGGACTTGCGGGCGGGAGACATACCTAGGGAGCCGTATTCCCAGTGATGGAAGGCCCAAGGCCCGATATAGTCTGTGGTGGGGAGTTAGTGGCGGGCAGGGCGGTGGGTGGTGGGTGGTGGGCGAGAGCATACAATGACCAACGCGTGACACAAGACGTCGTCGTCTTGGGGCTGTTGTTCCTGGGCGGGCCTCTGGTTCTGGAGGGGGGAAGAGGGGCGTGCTACGGGAGAGGACCGGGAGGGGACGGGTGGGCGACGGGGGAGGCACTGGGGCACCGAAGCACTGGAGTCTGGAGTCCGCAGCACGACTTCAGCAATTCACGAGCACATCACCATGGGGATGGGGCGGGGAGGCTCGTGAGAGCAAGCGAGGACGAGGGCAGGATCAAGGCGAAAATGAAAATATTGCAGGACGTTGTTTGGCTGTGTGTCGTGGGTGATTAAAAGTGGCGAAGGGCGTTGACCACAGACGCTATTTCCACAACGGGCGCCTTGGGTCGTGGACAGGCATCGCGGGCACTGCAGGCATCTCTCGACGAGATTGAACGCATGGGCAGGCATGGGCAAGCATGGAGGCATGGGGCAGGGTGAGCAAGCGGGCGTGAGCAGGCGTGAGCAGGCCATCCTGGGGTCTTGGCCAGGCAGGACGATCTTGGGCAGCTCTGGCAGGAGCGCACCCTGTTCTGTTGGAGGCGCCGCTGGAGCCAACTGATGTGCGGGATGGATGAGGGATGAGGCAGCACGGTCGGCAGGGAACGCACGCGGCGCGCCCTGTCCCATCCTTCGGTGTTCTTGCGCGGCGCCGGCGCGCGGTGCTGCGCAGTGCTGCGTGGAGTCGGCCTGGCTGTCAGTGGCCGGGCGGACAGGCGCGGCGCCCGAGGGTGCAGTTGCTGGCGCTGGGGTGGAGTGCGTCGCGGGGGTGGGCGTCGGTCTGATCAGCGAGGCCATGCTGTTGGGTTGGTCAGTATCCAGCCGGGGGGACGGAGGGCGATGGTGACGGCGATGGATGGCAATGGTAGTGGTGGTGGTAGTGGTGGTGGTGGTGGTGGTGATAGTGGCGGTGGTGGTGTGGTAGTGGTGTGGTGGTGATGGATGGCAGATGGTAATGGGCAAACATGGCAGACGGTGCATTCGCCGTGATGCTACCATTCTAGGCCAGTGGAGGCACAGAATTCC
>Ga0247757_10001456_pt1 | contig 15491 bp, 6 predicted proteins | sample UWRJL126311R4_FD_180929 | JGI IMG/M metagenome (GOLD analysis project Ga0247757, IMG submission 180929) | Plant litter microbial communities from Arlington Agricultural Research Station in Wisconsin, United States - UWRJ-L126-311R-4 | ecosystem: Environmental > Terrestrial > Plant litter >... | reverse complement strand
TGCTGCAGTCACCGAGGGAAGGTGGGCTGAGGTGGTGTTAGTGCTGGATGTTGTCGAATTTGCACCATTGGTGCTGGGCTCAAGCTGACGGAAATGGTGATGCGAGCTTGTGTGCGTTGAGCGAGGCTCTGGAACAGCGGCTATGGCAGAGCCGGCTACCAGCATCACAGTGCCGGAAAATAGCGTAAGGAGCTTCATTTTTGTGAGGAATGCTATGAAGACTGAAGAGATGGACCTGCTGTCTGGAGGCGATGTGGAGGAACAAGCATGCTACAAGATATGCCCAGTTTTTTTGCGAGCATGCAATCTAGCCTCGAATTGATGAGCTCAGTGGTGGTACGCATTTCATAATTGATATCCATTTTCTTTTGGTATAAGCCTTACTTGTTTCATTCTCGCAATGTAATGAGATCATGATAGTGAGACGGGAACCACTGATATCCCAATAATAATTATAGGCGCTAACACAACACATTTAACGAAGCGCCATTGGCACATTAACTACCCACATAAATATAGATGTTAGGGATTGTACCTGATGCAGAAGGTTGTGAAAGTATGCTGAAACAGACTGCCGGCATTGTAATTCGGTGGGGGGTACGGATATCTTTGACCATTGGTGGAAGCTGAACACATGATCGCTACGAGAGTGCCCTCACAACCCTTATTTAATCTTATGTTCTCTTTGACGATTCTACTTCCTGTAAGAGATGTGTTCCAGCGCACTGTCATATCACAATTCACATATTTCCAAAGACTCGAACCATGCAGGGAAGTCCAGCATTGCAACTGTTCTCGATTAGCTGCAGGTTTTTTCTCACTAACATACACAAATACATAGATGTACACCCAATTTTCGATCGATATACTCCAGCCGTGATGCTCCTATAGGAAAGAAACCATGAGAAGTGCAACGACCCTAAGAGTCAACACCCATTCCCATTCGAACGCCGTGTGATGTAACACTTTAAAGACTACTTCTCATCTCCCAACTGCAATCACTCTGCCAGTAACCTACGCGAATGCGTTTTCCCTGTCCACCCACAAATCCTCCATCTCAGTAAAGTTGCGGAAGTGCAAAGGTCTGTGCACCGAGTCATAGAAACGGGCCGGGGTGTCCAACTTCACATTAATGGGCTGTTTCTCAACAGTGCCGAAAGTACTGCCCATGAAGCTGTAATTCCAGACGCCATTAGCGGGTATCAGGAAATAGCCGCGAATTTTATCGGATAGTAAAAGCTGGCATTTCTCTCCGAATGATGTCGAGAAGCCAGCGGGGTTGTCAGACAAAATGTCTTTGTTGGTTACTCCCCACTTGTATCCAGATGTTGTAAGACCCCAGGCGGCAAGCGAAACTGAACCTGGTGTGAATGACACAGTCATGGAAACGGTCTTGTTGTCCCAACTAGAATGAGCATTCATTAGGCGCGCGTGTTGAGTGACATCGCTGGCCTGCATGTATGGTGGCTCATTACCACTGACGGTATGGATGATACCAAGAGACTCAAGGCCGTTGATGTACTCATGCTGAGGCAAGTTCTTTGGCAGCTGGACATCACGCGTGTTGCCGACTTGAGGAACCATGACAATAGTGACAATCTCCTTCACTTGGTCGTTGTCTGGGGGCGATTTTCCATAGAGGTAGCCTGCAACTTGAATGCGCAGATCCGCGATTGTAATAAACCGCTTGAGCACATTCTTTGGCATGACGTATGTGAAATGATCCTCCTCCTTGATGTCGTCCGAACTAATGTATATATTGTTGGCACGTGTTCGGAGGTTCGACGTGGCAACCGCCCTTGTTCGCCACTCAGTTTTGGAGGCGAAAGAAGTCTGCTCATATTGTGAAGTGGTCGTAACAACCATCTCTTCGCCATGGATGTTCTGGGTCTTGGTCGTCACAGCGGTCAACTGCTGCTGCTCTGTTTGTTGTTTGTCGATTTCGGCAGCCTGTTGACGTTGCATCGAAGGTGCTGAGATTTCCATACCCAAGATGATATCACGGACCTCACTACTAGTAAGGGACGAGGTGTTGACGTTGTTCTTCTTGCCATAGTCGTTGAGAATGAGATCTCGCAGCTGCACTTCTACCTTAACCCACTGATCATCACCCAGTGTAGGCCAGATGTGATGCTCCTGTGTGATGACCGTCTTATCTGGACGGAGAAGAAGTTTTGTCTTGTCCTGATTGACGTGAAGAGCGCGCAGTATGAGGATTAGACGGGAGAAAGCAGTATACGAGGATATGGTCTTGAGCCACTCGTCATAAAGATTGAAAAGCACCATTTGGGGCCCAGTAGCTCGAAGAATCATATCACCCAATTTCTCAACCTTCATGGCAGCCTGGAAAGGAAGCTGTAATTCTGAAGCGCGTATCGAGATGTTGGGGAAGTCGAGTAGATGAACCTCAAGAGGGTCAAGCAAGCCCTTGCGTGTGACAATAAGCTGCTTCGGCTGTTCTTCAACGGGCAACGACCGAATCAACGCAGCTACTTCTTCAGCGGTTTTCCACTTAGCCAACTGACCTAGACGCTTCTGACCAGCCCAGACGCTGGTGTGGATAATCTTTAAGAAAAGCTGTCCAGTTCGGGGGTTGAAAATGAAAATGGCTCCATTGATGGGCTTGGTCGTCAAATTACCCTCGAAAGTCTTATGAATAGTGACACGATAGACGTTGGTATCGTCAATGAAGAGTTGAACCTGGTTACTGAAGAGCTCAGAGTAGTTCTGTGAATTCAAAAACTCTTGGTTGCTCTCAGAAGCATATAGCTGCAGACCCTTTCGGATACGCTCACGTAGGACGTAAAGTGCAGGGTTGGCTTTCATGACCTTGGCCATAGCTTGCTGAATGAGCAGTTTTAATCCCGGAAAGTACTGTCCATATGCGGAGTACAGGTTGTACGCCAAATCAATTCCGATCATCAAGCCGGTAGCGGAAGGATAAATGCTCATACTGTCTTGAGTGTAGTCCAAATACTTCGCACGGACATATCGTTCGATATCGTGGGAATCGTAATCACCATATCGGAGCTGGACGTCGATCCAGAACTTGTTCGTTGTGACTGACGTCATTTGATCCTTGTTGCTACTATCAAAGAGCATGGTTGGTTGTGAGACGCTCCATTTGTGGCTCGCGAAGAGAAGGATATCAGCGCAGGAGCTGTTCATCTTATATGATTTTCGCGGATGAATGGTTTCCTTCTGAACAGTCTCAATGCCTAAGGCTTCCAGCTCTTGATCAAACACTTGACAAAGATCCATAACAACGGATTCATGTATCTTCTGCCACAAGTGGGCACGGAAGATCTGAATGAGAGAGATTTTAAGAGTCGGGATTTTACCGTGTAAGAAGATACCTGTTAGATCAAGCTGGACCTGGAAACCAACGTAGACGTTGGCCCGATTAATTGTTGGAGACCACCAAAGTGTGAAACGACGGTTGGGGATCTGGTTGAGACCGGATCGTTGAGCGTTGGTTAGTTTCTTGAACTTCATAGACTCTTCGAAACCGCTGTTATGAAGAACCAGATAGTCAGATCGGAGATAGAGCTGGTCTTGATCAACACGGAAACCAGCCCAACCTGTAGCTTCTGACTCCAATTCGATGCTCTTGATCATGAAGCTGTGCATCTGTGGGATAATTCGCTCTTCTGCCTTTTTACGGGCAAGTAAACAAGGAATTTCCGTCAGATTACCAAAGATTTGAGCTACTAAATGTGGAGTTTGTCGAGTTCGATTCGGAGTCCATCGCATTCGCTCTGTAGTCCAGACACTAAACCCTAAGGATCGAGCAAGGGCAACTGTGTCCCAAAAGAGGTCTTTATGCCAGTCCATACTCTGTGAGAAACCAAACATGTTTTCAGGGTAAACATACCATCCGTCTGAATCGAGTAATCCAGCTAATACAGCAAGACGGACAGCCCTAGAATTCTTCATATAGACTTGAGGAATTCGTTTTTTATCATGTTCAGGACCCTTAACACCATGTTTGACGCAGATATTGAGCTGATCAAGTGCCAACAAGATCCGGTTGACACCGCCAGTGGCGCTATTGCCAGATGCCACCTCGTCAGCAAGCTCCTCTTCCTCCTTGGATGATAAGTCCCCAAGGATTCGTCGACCAGTTTGCAGACGAGTTTTTTGAACGCCTTCCTCATCTTCATCCTCGTCATCACTAGAGACCTCAATGATATCCAGATATTCGACAGGCTTCCTGTCAGCCTGGAAAGTCCATCCTGCATCAAGGCACTTCTGGATGATAGTCTGGCGGGAACATCTGGTATCGAGTCGCTCTGGAACTTTCCCTTGGTGAGTCTCCGGCATAGCTCTATTAGCTACCTTTGTCCTTCCAAGGCCACCATGCCAAACCAGTTCAGCCGCATAAGCAGACAAAAATTCCCGGATAGGAGTTTCGTGGTCATTGGTGATCGAACTATTGCTTCGAGTACCATCTCCTAACCAAAGCCCAAGGAAGTAGGGATCAAGTGGCACATCCAGCTCAGGTAGTTCAAACCCAGGGGATCGGAAAAGCATATACTTCAGTTGCTCATCCGAAGGTAAAGCTGCAAAAGCTGCAGCAGTCATCTCGACAGTATCGTAACGTTCGGATGTCGACACCTCAGGCTTGATGAATCCTGATCCCTTCTCTTTGTGGAGAACCAGGATATGATTAGCAGTAACCACAAGATCTTCCTTTTGACCACCAATCTTGATACGGTATAAGCGTTCGGTTCCCTTCACTATGTTCGACGCAATCCGTGGCCCACCATCTGGACCAAGAAGCTGATCACCCTCTTTCACATCTTCAACAGCAACATATGAACCATCGTAACGAATTAGTTGCGTCCCATTTGCAAGACACGCTTTCTCCCAAAACAGACCCTCCCAGGATGGGAATGCGGTCGCCTTGAACAATGTATGCTCAAGAATCGTTTCGACACCACCCAGCGCCTGAATAACATCGGTTCTGTAAGCGTTGAGGTTCCAAAGTTTACCATCGTGTCGCTGGCTAGTCCACCAAAAGGGATTGCTCTTCATGTGCTGGTATATCTTAAATTCCGTCCTGGCTCGGAACCCCTTATCAAAGCTCAGAGTGCTGCGATCTTTCTGGAAAAGAGTGTTGATACGGGGAAGACCACGATCCCAGCTATCTTCTAGATCTTCGAGCGTTAATCGGCGATTCTGCTGCTGTGCTTCCTGTCGCTTTTGCGAGTATTCCATCCACACTCGCTGTGAGTCAATGAACTCGGACTCCCAGGGAATGATGTAACGGAAGATATTAGGGATAAGAGTCTCCTCGTCATGAGACATGCCAGCGCGAAAGTGGGAAACGCCAGTGTCTGTCTGCTTAGACCATCGCTTATCGCTTGCTGGAATCAAGATATGCGAACCCGAGATCATGCCCAATCCTCCAAGTTCCTTGGGTGTGTAGAAAACTGCCGGAGGAAAGCGGGATGGCATCTTTGAGTTCAATCCAATCTTGACACGCGTTTGAATTTTCGTCTCACATTTGACAATGGTATCAAGGAGATTGACAGTTGAAACAGCCGCTTCTCGGTAGTAGGTGAACAATGCGATCAGTGTTGTATTCCATTTGTTAGCAATCTTGGTAAACGTCGTTGATCCAGAAGACATAAGAATCTGACGGATGCGATTATTGAACTTCTGGATATCTTCTTCGGTGACCTGCAGGAAGGCATGTGCAGTCCGCTCTTTTGTAGCATTGTCAACGAGAGACCAAACACTGTCTTTAGTTGGGAACTCGTCGCTTAGGTTCCGAATCTTTGGCAGAATGCGAACTTCGAAGCCGCACATGGAAAATAGCAAATTGGGGTTGTCGCGACTGTAAACGCTCGCAAAGGTATCGTCCCACTCGATCGTAGTGAGAGATCGCGGCAAACGATTCTTCAAATCCCAGAATACAGCACGGCCAAGGTTTACATCGTGCCGCATAAGACGCATTCGGGAGTCGCGCGGCCAGCACTTTTTGTTTCGATATCCAATGACGTTCTCAAAGTTGGGATCAGGATTTTCGGTTAAGAAACGCTGTATCAGGTCCCGAGATTGGTCGGCTGTGAAACGGAAGAAGACCCAAATTCGATCAATATATCTCGTGTATAAGCGGATTGGGTGCCGAATTTCAGTTTCCTTGTCTTTAAATTGAAGAAAGTCATTGGGGCTTTCGGGGGCACCCGCGATCTCATTTGCACGTTGCAGGCCGAGTAACAAGATATCGAGAACAAGTCCGTAGAACTGGAAGACAAAGCCCGAAAATTGTAGACCTCGAATCATGCCGTATGCATTGACGTGATTCATGTCCTTATAGTTAAGCTGGACATTATTCTTCGAGGTGATATAATCTGCCAAATTGTGATCCATGATAAGGCGAAGCAGACGGTTGAGCAATGTAAGATCGATCTTCTCATACACCTTTGATAACTGCGTCTCGATCATAACGTTGCATTCCCCATCTTGGTACTCCCATACTTTGTCCAGGTTGTTGATGCCTTGGGCCCATTTGTAGGTGAGGAGAGGTGGAACCTCAGAATCGGAAGGCTTGATCCATCCCGGAAACAGATGGCGTTGATCCGCCTGATACCATAGATATTGATCGAGGTAGGCATCTGTGATTTTCTCCATCGGCTCTACATCATATACAGGGTTGATGGTGCTATAGTTGTCGTTCATGTCAATGCCAACTTCCTTGAACGCACGCTGTGTGAGAAGGAATCGCTTGATCCTAGCCAGAGTTGTTCCAGGGGAATCGTAGGCCTGTTCGATAAGTGCAAGTTCCTCGCGTTGGCTTTGGTTCAAACGGCCTTTGACCGAGTATGCTTCGCGTAAACGCTCGAGTGCGAGAATAAGGATCTTAGTGTCGTGCTTATAGGAAACACTAGGGAAAGGGATTGGTTGAAATTTCCTCGCTTCCAACCAATGCACCATGGTTGTGTAGATGGCGACAGCTTCCTCAGACGACACGTATGGTCCATCTTTCATATAGTTATGTTGTCGCTCCTGTTCAGCCTTTAACCACAATCGGGTTAGACGTCCCAAATTCTTTTTGGCAACTGTTTTATCTACAGTAGCGCCGCGTCGGATACGCTCACGGTTGTAGTGTGCGACAGATATCCACCAGTCCGCTTTGCTCTTGACGTATCGAAGAATTATGTTTTCAATTGGGGCGGGAAGACCAGGAACCTTCCAAGGAATGTTACTTTTCCAGCATCGCCAGGCCTCTGACAGGTGCTGGAGAACAGTATTCACCTTGTTCTGCTTGATTCCCTCTGGCATCATGTCCATAAGATCGCTCATGACTGCGGCGCGTAATTCAAGATCGAAATGCGATTCAACACGCTGCTTGGTGACTGTCTTTGCAACGCCCTTGCTGTGTCGACCTTCGAACTGACGGGAGAGAAGGTTGCCAAGCCAACGTTCCAACAATGGGATAATTCCACGCATGAAGAAAAGCCAAACTCGCCAAGCCGGTGCCCAAAAGCCACATCCAGGGCCCTTTCCGACAGGACCTGAGTTAAAACGATAGTAGATGAGATGCTTCAAATCTTTGCATGATCGAATTTGATGCATCAGTTTGTATTTGTAGCGGTACATGCCTGTGAGTTGACCAACATGGTTGAAGGCATATAGAATGCCATCAGCAAGTTGAAAGGCATCGATGTTGCCAAGTCGATATTGGACTTGAGCATCAACGATAAGTTTGGTCAACCGGAGAATCTCACGCATGAGATGAAAAGCATTTCCAAACCGAGACTTCTTTCGTTCCTTTGTCGTCAAAGTCTTCACGGGCTTCAAATTGAAGTTGTAGTCAAGATGCAGATAGGTGAGATTCTTTCGGTGAATGAGAAGGTTCAACATGTTATAGCCCTGTCGGCAGACTTGAAGACCTGCTTCAACCCAATCAAGCTTTGTTTGTTGGAAGAACTTCGTTCCTTTTAAGGTGCGTAACAGATTCTGTTTGTTCTGTGCTTTTGGTGGCCGTTTGTGAAGCTCGTTTAGAACATAGGTCTTCAGCAGCTTCTGGTAAGACACTCGTACTTTGACAGGCAGGCCCTCAGGTACGTGCTCTAGATACCACTGCTTCACAAGAGGAACATCCTGAGCCCTAACCATTCTGCCAGAGCGTTTGTCGAACGGATGAGGCGCCCACCAGAGGGCGATAGACGAAGAAGTTTCTTCATTAAACAGTTCTTCATCGTCCATGAATGGCTCAAAGTCGTCCGGAAACTCGAAATCTTCATCCTCTTCATTTCCGTGGCCGAAAATATCATCTTCGTGACTCACGGTGATGTTCTTTGGTGCCACCGCTCGTGAAGAGATGGGGCTGATGCTCATATCGAAATAGAAGGTCGGTAACTCGGGGTGCTCTTCATTAACATACACCACTAGAGGATAGGAATGCCACGCCATTTTGACCGATCGTGGTAGGGAATTGAAGACGAATGGATATGATACACGATACTCCGTTCGTATAGGAGCACGGTAGATGATCCGGTCGATCGCATTGAACTCGCCAAAGTCCTCATCGTTGGGATTGATGTCTTTGTAGAGGGGCTCAAACCGAGGCCCTCCCGGGATTGCCACATTGAGTGCCTTCGCTGTCAAGAAACTATTCATTTCGAAAAGGTAGTAGTAGTTTTTGTCGACTACATCGGTTAAGAGCTGCCTGCTCAGTCGATAAAGCGTGGCCATCTGCGGAAGATCAAGGTTCCAAGTCTCATAGCTCACTCCATTTACATGTGGTGTGTCGAGTAAAGGCCGGTGCTCGTAGAACCAGTCATATACCGGACCATCCTCGTCCTCATTTAACTCCAACTGAATGGGCTCCAGAGGTTCCACATCCTCGATATTCTCAGAGTATGAAAGAGGTGGTTCTTCGTCATCGAAAGGTGGAAAACGCATGCGTTTGAAGTGTCGACGGTCCGTCTTCTCTTTCCGCATAGCCAACCACATAGCAGCCCATTGCGCATGGAATATAGGCTCGATCACGCGAGGAACTTCGTTCACCAGCGTCAAGCATCCGTTGGTATGATACAAAACTTTCACATCTCGTCGGCTCTCCCAGGGCATAGGCATGTTCTCGAGTAGCTTCAAGACAGCATGCGGCATGAACTTCAATGCGCCCAAGTAGCTGCGCTTGTCGCTCGTAAACTTCTTCTGTGACACATCACCGATGTCTCGAAAAACCTTTCGCAGGTGATCTGGCGGCATATCTGCCTTCTGAGTCTCCACATATCCAGCTTTGCGATTCTCGCCGAATCTCTGACGTTGCCGTCGCAGCCAATCTTTCTTCTTCTGCGCAAACTTGGCGATCTGAGGGTCTACTGGTGGTGGAGCGCCTGAGCGTCCTGCAATACCAGGCGGGCCTGGAGGAGGAGGGGGAGCGTAGGAAGAACCAGGACCGCCTAGAGGAGGAGGAGGTGGTGGTGGCGCATCATCAGGAGGCGGCGGAGGGGGAGAAGGGGGTGGTGGCGGATAATCCATCTTGAGGACACAGCAGAAAGCGAACAGCTAGGCTGATGCGATGAAAACTGTGCTTAGCCTACAGCTGGTGCTGTGAGTGGACGACAGAGGTGGGCCCGTGTCGCGACAGAAGTTGAGGTTAGACAACTGCCAGTCGCTTGTTGCGGCGCGCGCAACGCTCAAAAGATGATTAGAGGATACTGTAACGGGGGTATCAAATGAAGGAAGACGCGTAGTAGGGAAATTGACACCCCACACGATGGAGGGGACCTGCGGTGGTTGCAAGTGGCGGTTGATGATATCTTTTCTCAACGCGTAAGGCCACAGCTATCACGTGAGGTGCTTGGCACAGCACTAGCGCGCCTAAGCGAGCCGCTCGCACATTGCGCCCCAGACACCCGACAAAAGTTGACATCGACCGCCGACAATAACCTCACGCCCACGGTAGGTCTGTCAAACTACGCCATCTGACCAAAGCGACAAAGCTGACTCTTACAATAGATCAGGTACGAATAAATCTATCCCACACAAGCGATTCCCTACGCGCAACACGACACTTACATATCCGTAGAAACGCCACCGTCTGAATCTTTGTGGATACTAACAAAATGCCGTCCAACCGTCTCACCTACGTATGTCTGCCTGTGGAAGAGAAAACGCAAATCTCCACGTACGTTCCTCAATGGAAGGGAAACTGACAATGGGCAGCGCCGAAGGGCTCCCTACAACACTAGCAGCCAGAACGTCCGCGTGGTATGTACATCTACGCCAATGTTTTTATACGAAAGCTAACGTTATCGTAGATCAAGGTTTGTCTTCGCATTCGCAATTCAAACGATAACGATACTAAGTCATGCTCAGACCCCCGGCGGTGAGCTCCGATACCTGCACATCAAAAAGAAGGGCACCGCTCCCAAGTGCGGTGTATGTCCATCAGACTGCCGAGGATATGGGTGTTTTATTAACAGAAATAGGACTGCGGAACTAAACTCTCTGGTATCCCTGCCCTCCGTCCCCGCGAGTATGCCACCGTCAGTCGTCCGAAGAAGACCGTCCAGCGTGCCTATGGCGGTTCGCGATGCGCCAACTGCGTTCAGGACCGCATCGTCCGTGCTTTCCTGATCGAGGAGCAAAAGGTTGTGAAGAAGGTGCTTAAGGAGTCACAGCAGAAGAAGCGTTAAGCGGAAATGGCGGGAAGGATGATCGAAACTAGGCAACGGGTGTTCATGTGCATTACGGCAGTTGCCGGTTCAGGCGGGCTTCAGGATTTTACGATATCAAGGCGATTTCTGCATCAGGCTCGGGCATGCCCTGAACCGTCCGCTAAGTAGCAACAAAACTACTACTAGCAAGCCAACCCCATGAGGACGCGTAGCAAATGTGCATCTGATGTGATTGTGTGACGAAAGCTGTGGCTGCTAGTGATGGTGGTTGTGCTGGCGTGTCTGTTGTGGACTACGGGTTGTTCGCCGTGTCTGCAACAGCGCAACAGAGCACTACTTTGCTCTGGTAGTAGCTGATAACGTGAGACGGCGAGGCCTGAGCGCAAGTAACGTTGGGCGGTATTACGATGCAACACCGTCTTAATAGTAGTAGCAACAGGATATCGAGCTGAAGTAATTGGCAGCGTTGGGTGTTGGCAGGGACCCCTGCAGCCAAACAACTCGCGCCAACGCTCTCGACATCTACACGGCTACGACCTTTTCGTCTAGTCTGCCCCGCCACCATCGACTTCCGCGCTCGCTGAACCGCACGCTCGCTGCATGCGATATCGGGCGCCTCAGAAATGTTGTCCATGTCGCCTCAGACTCCCGGAAATGGTGGGCCAGGGAACCGGCCCCTTTCGTACATCGCGAGCCCCACGAGCGCCCGCTCCCAGACGTTCAAGCGAGCCGCGTCCAGCGACGACGAGGACAATGGCGACGCGGCGGGGACACGCCCGGCCAGTCGACGCAGCACTGTTGTCAAGCGAGCTTGTAACGAGTGTCGCCAGCAGAAGGTGGGCGACGTCCAATGTCGACACGGATGAATCCAAGCGCTGACCCGTGTAGCTGCGTTGCAATGTGCAGCAGGACCCCTTCGTGAGCTGTTCGCGGTGCCAGAAACAGCAGCTCAAATGTGTCATCGAGCCCAACTTCAAGCGCATCGGCAAGCGCACGCGCAACGCCGAAATGGAGCGCGAGATGGAGCAACTGCGCGAGCGTCTGGCCGTGTACGAAGGCACTGTAGGTAACCTGGGCCGTCTGGCTGCCGCCCCTACCATCAACAGCCTGCCCATGGTGAACGCGCCTCCGCCCATGGACAGCAACGGAAGCCGTCCCTTTGCACCTGGGCCAGCTCCCCAGTCCGCCCAGACTGAGCCAGACGATGCCTTTCTGCAGTCACAGCACCAACAGGTTGCCGCCACCTCGCTGCTGGACCTGCGCAGCGGTTCGCCCATGATGCACTCGCTCGACAGCCTGCGTCTCCCTCCAGCCCACGTCGCCGAGTTGTTCGCCGAGTTCTTCGACCGCTACCACCCATTCCTACCATTCCTTGATCCCCTGCGTGCTCCCGAGGATGTGCTCACCAAGGACGGCAAGTTGCTCTTCTGGGCGATCATAAGCGTTGCTGCTCGTCACTATACGCGTGACACGGGACTGCTGAACCGCCTAAAGGAGCCGCTCACGGACCTGATCTGGAAAACGATCAAGGGTCAGACGAATCACCATGTTGTCAAGGCTCTGTGTTTGCTCTGCTACTGGCCGCTGCCGCAGCATCGCACGGTCATGGATCCCACATTTATGCTGTGTGGTGTTATGATGCAAATTGCCATGCAAATTGGTCTTCATCAACCTACGCACCCTCAAGATTTTTCTCGCACCAAAGTCCGCCTACAAGAGGAAGACATACAAGATAGACTGCGGACATGGGCTGTGTGCAACATTGTGGCGCAAACGTATGTTTTGTGTGTCCCCCATACATCTTACCAGTGTACTAATAAGCAACAGTGTTTCCACCGGGCACGGTCAACCTTCCATCACTCTGTACGATTCTACATTGGACTTTAAGATGGACGACGAGGAGCACATGCGTACTATACCTCCTGACCTATCTGTACGACTACGCCAGGAGATGGCCGCCAGCCGTATTAACAAACTTTTGTATTCTGCTAACAACTATCGCTTTTCAGAAGGAGCAGCCGCGACCTACATGAATCTAGAAGCAGAACGTCTTCGGGAGGAACGTGGACTTTTCGACGGTGTCAACAAAGGTAGTCTCACCTCAATCCCCTTATTAGTCAGACTATAGCTAACGAAACTCGTAGGTCTTGAGGAGCTACATCACTGTGCCGTATCTCTCCACCTGCATTTATATTCTTTCTTCAACCGAGAAGCCCGTCTGGAGCGTCGAGATGATTTAGGGGCGCTGTACTGGGCTGCTATTGCTTTCCTGGATCGCGTATTCAATTTACAACGGGATGGGCGGTTGATTTATGCACCATACCATATCATGCAAATGGCGCTCGCTGCTGGCTTTGCGCTTCTAAAACTGCTCAACTCGGACTTTGCTGGAAGGTTACCTTCAGAAGGTCGTCAGTATGTGCTTCAGACTATAGAGGCCTTGCGAAAGTCGAAGGTCGAAACCAATGATCTTCTCGATCGTTTTGCCGAGGTCTTAGCACAACTTTGGAAAGAAAGCTCGCGCGGAAGGAGTCTTCACAGCATGTCCCAATCACCTGTGGTTAGCAATCCAGGCATTGCGAACATGTTTAACAACAATGTCCAGGCACCAACACCGAAAGGACAGCAGAATTCGACTCAACGAAGGGAGAGTACAGGTAAGCTTAAGCTTCTACACCAGTGCAAAGCTGTTGCCTTAATCATCAATCTAGGCATGCTTGAGGATCCTTTGGGTCTCATAGTTCGAAGCCGGATGAGTATGAGTGTTGTTTTTGACTGCGTCTGGCGTTGGCGCGAATCGCAAGTTAGCGGTGCTAGTGCTGCAGAACAGCTGGACATGACTGTTCGAGAGAATCCCACAAACCCTGATAGCTCCAGCAACTCCACGCCTCCACCGGGTATTGCAATTGAAAATCCTGCACACACGTTGCCGAACTTCAATCCGCACCTCAATACGCTTAGCATGCCATTGCAATTAACCAATGGACTAGCAAGTGCAGCAAGCGCGAATCCTTATGAATTTTTCGACTCGGTGAGCTGGATGTTGGAAGCTCAGGATTGGAGCAATCAATACAGCGGTGGCCCCTACTCTAACGAATTTGGATCTTGAAGAAATTTTTTCTTATCAGGCCAGCATATCTCCTGGAACACATCCAGCTCAACCCAAGCCACACTCTTCAACTGTGGATTACACGGCAGCCAGCACTAATGGTCCACTTGGGCATGTATAATGGATACCCCTTTTATGTACCTTTCGTCGATCTCCATCATATAGCGTCCTTCTTATACCCCCGATTTTGGTACTTTCCTCATGTCTTTTCATTACTGTTGCATGGTCTCCTACATTTTTGAGAATTACGATGTGTTAGCGAGGCGTTTGGGATCCGAGCGGTCCTTACTGCATGATGAGTGCCAACCGGTGCATGGAATATTATTTGGACTAAGTTTGATCGAGAAAAAGGATGCACGCTGGCACGAAGCTGGAGATTCCTACTGTTGATTAGGTGTCCTGCAGTTAGAAATGTTGAACATATGGAGAATGATCTAAGGGGATCCATCGATTCAACCTGGGAGTCCCATTGTCTAGGTTTGTTAATAACGAAGTATGAGAATTTGAAGGAAAAAAAAAAGGGTTTGCAGTGAAACGCCTTGTGATGCTGTCAATTTCTCATCAGCAACAAGGAAAGTGCGTTGGCGTCTAGTCTCAAGCTTATTGCTGCATTTCCAAACACAAGCAGCCACTTTGCGACTTGACTGACCGCTCGACGTGCGCTGCTGACGATTCATCCGCAGATCCTCAGTATTTTGTCAAACCATGATAGACTCACTAAAAAGCCTCACATCCCCTGCTACCCGCCTCGACGCTATCATCCTCACACTCAGTATCCAGCTTATCGCCGCCTTGCTTACTAGCTTCATGCTCATCTGGCATGTGTCGACAGTGCATCTTCTCTGGAATCATTCCATGCCCGAGGATTGGAAAGAGGAGTTCAAGAGGCAGGAGTTCGGTGGCAAGAGGGGTGCACTGTGGGGTGTGGTGTTGGCGTTCGTGAGTCTCCCAAATTTCGTAATAGAAAAGGCAGTGCGGAGGAGAACTGGGTGTCTAATAGTACGTAGATACCGGTTGATTGTATGCACACATTGCTAGCTTTGGACTATTTCCATGGTTGTCGGTTCGAGAGGAGTAGAGAGAATGGTGTCTTCGCAGGAAAAGCCGGCGCCGAAACCGTGTCTACCGCGTTAGACGATACTGTATCGAACCCAATGCAGACCTTCGTGACAGCGTGCACAACGGGTCCTATTCGATATAGTACAAATACGGGTTCATCACTCACCTTCAACACCGCACACGCAACACCACCTTTATCTCGAACATTAGACGAAACGCCTCCCTTCCTAGGAGATCAAAAGCCCACCATACCGCCTCTCCCAACTCATCCCGATTTCTCCACTTACCACCCTCTCCTCCTCCAATGTTACACATACCGTACCCGCTTCTGGCTCCTCGTGTTCTACGATACCTTCATCGTAGCCGTGCTCTTCGTCCACCTCGCTTTCCAGCTCCTGTTCCCTGAGCCTACCTCAAAAATGGATTGCCGTCTAGGCCTGCTTCGTGCATGCCGCCTTGTCGATGCGGATATCTTCGTGCCGAGTATGGCGGATTTTGTGGTTGCGATGGTGTTGCTCTGGTCGCATGTTTGGCAGCTTGCTTTTAGGGTCTGGGAGGTAGGGATGTGTGGCGTTAAGAGGGGGGAGATTTGTGATAACGCAGATAGTGAGGGTGAGAAGGGTGAGACCAGTGGAAATGCCGGGCGAGCGAGTGGGCATAGCAATAAAGGGAGTATAGGTGGA
>Ga0247757_10001455_pt1 | contig 15517 bp, 13 predicted proteins | sample UWRJL126311R4_FD_180929 | JGI IMG/M metagenome (GOLD analysis project Ga0247757, IMG submission 180929) | Plant litter microbial communities from Arlington Agricultural Research Station in Wisconsin, United States - UWRJ-L126-311R-4 | ecosystem: Environmental > Terrestrial > Plant litter >... | reverse complement strand
ACGCCCCCGCCTCCAAGCGCTTCGTCACCTATGGCGTCGACGACATCGAGTGCGGCAAGCAGACGATGGAAGAGCTCGCCAAGGTCATGGGCGGCAAGGGCATCGTCGCCATCCTCGCCGGCAACCAGAACGCCCCCAACCTCCAGAAGCGCGTGCAGGGCGCGAAGGAAGTCGCCGCCAAGTATCCCGGCATCACGATCCGCGACGTCTACTACCACAAGGAAACCCCGCAGGACGCCGCCGCCAAGGTCGAGCAGGTCATGCAGGCCAACCCCGACATCACCGGCTGGTGCATGATCGGCGGCTGGGCCCTCTTCACCGACAACGCCCTCAAGTGGAAGCCCGGCACCGTCCAGTGCGTCTCCGTCGACGCCCTCCCGGCCCAGCTCGGCTACATCCGCAGCGGCCACGTGCCCGTGCTCCTCGCCCAGCAGTGCTACGAGTGGGGCCACCGCACCGTCGAGCTCCTCGTCGCCAAGATCGCCGACCACCAGAATCCCCCCGCCGTGAAGGAAATCAGCCCGCTGATCCCCGTCACCAAGGACACCGTCGACGCCTTCGCGAAGAACTGGGACAAGTGGCTGCCGAAGTGAGCCGGCTCCGCCGGCTCACAGCTGAGAGCTGAGGGCTTAGAGCTGAGAGATCGATCTCTGACTCTTGCTCTCAGCCCTGGACTCTAAGCTCTCAGCTTCCTCCCCATGCCCTTCCTCGAATTCAGCAACCTCACCAAGCGCTTCCCCGGCGTGCTCGCGCTCGACGGGGTGGGCTTTGCGGTCGAGAAGGGCACGTGCCATGCGCTGATCGGGGAGAACGGCGCGGGCAAGAGCACGCTCGGCAAGATCCTCGCCGGCGTCCATATGGCCGACAGCGGCGAGATCCGGCTCGACGGCAAGGTGATCCACCCGACCTCGCCGCTCCACGCGCGCGAGCTCGGCATCGCGATGGTGCACCAGGAACTGGCGTTCTGCCCCAACCTCTCCGTCGCCGAGAACCTCTGCCTCGGCGACCTGCCGCGGAAGGCCGGCTTCGTCGACCGCCCCGAGCTGCGCCGCCGCGCCGCCGCCATGCTCGCCACGATCGGCGCCGACATCGATCCCGACGTCATCATTGGCACGCTCTCCACCGGCCGCGAACAGCTCGTGCAGATCGCCGCCGCCGTCGGCACCGGCGCCAAGGTCATCGTGATGGACGAGCCCACCAGCTCGCTCTCCGCCGCCGAAACCGCCGAGCTCTTCAAGCTCGTGCGCGAGCTCAAGGGCCGCGGCATCACCCTCATCTACGTGTCGCACCGCATGGAGGAACTGTTCGCCCTCTGCGACAACATCACCGTGCTCCGCGACGGCAAACACGTGTCCACCGGCCCCATCGCCGGCACCACGCCGCAGCAGGTCGTCACGCAGATGATCGGCCGCGAGCTGCTCATCGCCACGCCCAACCACCTTGCGCGCGAGCTTGGCGAGGAACGCCTGCGCGTCGAGGGGCTCCGTTCACCGGGGAAATTTTCGGACATCAACCTCTCGGTCCGCGCGGGCGAGATCGTCGGCGTCGCCGGCATCGTCGGCGCCGGCCGCAGCGAGGTGGTCGAGGCCATCTTCGGCCTGGATCCCGCCGCCACCGGCCGCGTCGGCGTCCGCTCCACCCAGCTGCCCGTCGGTTCGCGCCTCGCCGCGCTCGCGGCCGGCATCGGGCTCGTACCCGAGGACCGCAAGCGCCAGGGCCTCGTGCTCGGCATGAACAACCGCGAAAACACCTCGCTCGCCGCCCTGCCCGCGCTCACGTCCTTCGGCTGGGTGCGCCGCAACGAGGAACAGGCGCTCGCGCAGAAGTACACGCAACGCCTGCGCGTGAAGGCTCCCTCCCTCGAGACGATTACCGCCGGCCTCAGCGGCGGCAACCAGCAGAAGATCGCCCTCGCCAAGTGGCTGGCCCGTTCGTGCGACGTGCTGCTCATCGACGAGCCGACGCGCGGCGTCGACGTCGGCGCCAAGGCCGAAATCTACAGCCTCCTCGACGAGCTCGCCTGCGAGGGCAAGGCCCTGCTCATCGTTTCGTCGGAGCTGCCCGAACTCATCGGCCTCTGCCGCCGCATCCTCGTGATGCGGGAAGGCCACATCGCCGGCGAGTTGCCGCGCGCCGATTTCAGCGAGGCCGCCCTCATGCGCCTGATGGCCGGCGTCGCCGCGGCGTGAGGACTGGGCGGGATTTCCGCCTCACTTGGGATAGTCCGCACCCCGCGCGCTGGCCTGCACGCTTTCGGACCAGGCGGCGAGGGCCTGCTGGAGACGCGTGACGCGCTCGACGTTCGCGGCGGCCAGGTCGTGTCGCTCGGCGATGTCCTGCTCCAGATTGTAGAGCTGGAAGCTCTTTCGCCCGTCGACGCTGACGAGTTTCCACGGTCCGTCGATGACCGCGAGCTGGCGGGTCTGGCCGGGTTGCCAGCCTTCCGCGCGTTCGCGCATGGGATAGTCATAAAAGAGGAGGCCGTGCCGCGCGTCAGCCTTGCCCTCGAGCAGCGGCAGGACGTTTTCCCCGTCGAGGGGAAGCTTCTTCGCCGGCGCGGTGCCCGCGATCGCGGCCAGCGTCGGCAGGATGTCCACCGCCGCGATGGGCGCGTTCACCTGGCGGCCGCCCGCCAGCCCGTTGGGCCACACCAGCACGGAAGGTACGTGAATGCCGCCCTCGAAGACATCGCCTTTCTGGCCGCGAAACGGTCCGGCGGAATTCAGCTCGTGCACCCATGACGGGCCGTTGTCGCTGCAGAACCACAGCAGCGTATCCTGCTCGGCCCCGAGTTTGCGCAGCGTGTTGCGCAGCCGGCCGATCTGGGCGTCCATGGCCGAAATGGCCCCGAACCAATGCTGCTCGCGCATCGAGAGCTTGGCATAAGCCGCGCGCGCCTCCGGGCCGGCGGCGACCGGCGTGTGCGGCGTGACGAACCAGATTACCGCCAGGAAGGGCTGCTGTTTTTCGACCGACTCCGTGATGAACGCGAGGGCGGGATCCATGATCAGCTCCGAGGCGTCCCCGGCGATCGGTCCCGGCGCCGGGCGGCGCTCGCCCAGCCAGAAATTGTAGGGCCACCGCGGCAGCGGCTTTCCGACCAGCGTGCCCTCGCCGTACACGAGCGGCCGGTCCATGATGTACTTGTTGGCCGTGCTCACCGTGGTGGCGAGATTCCAGTCATCATCCCAAACCATCGGGTTGTAGTTGGGCACCGCGGACTCCGTCGCGAAGGAGACGTCGAAGCCGTGGTGCCACGGGGCCGAATAGGTGGCGGGCGGCAGCTTGGGCCCGGGAAACCCCTCGTCGCACTCCGGCGTCAGGGTGCCGAGGTGCCATTTGCCGAAAAAGCCCGTCCGGTAGCGGGCCGCCTGCAGCAGGTCGCCGATCGTCTCCTCCTCGCGCGGCAGCGGCACCCGGCCCGCCCAGATCGTGCCGTAGCGGTTCGGGTTGCGCCCGGTCATGCAGCTGCCGCGGGTGGGCGAACACACGGGTGCAACGTAGAAGCGGTTGAGCGTCACGCCGTCGTGGACCAGCTGATCCAGCGCCGGCGTGTGGACCTTCGGGTTGCCGTTGAACGCCACGTCGCCCCAGCCGAGGTCGTCGGCCATGACCAAAATGATGTTGGGCCGCTTCGGCCTGGCTTCCGCGCCGACGGCCACGGACGGGACGCCGGCGATTCCGACAAAGAGCCCGCCGAGCAGCGTAATGAGCGCCGGGGAATGGAATTTGGATTTCATACTTCGATGAGAGAGAAGGTTACTTTGTCGCCGCGGCCGGCTCCGCGACGAATTCGATCACGGCGCTTTCCACCGCGCGGCTCAGCGGCGAGGCAAAGCCGAATGTCATCAGCTCGGCGCCGCTCACGATCCGGTCGCTGATCGCCAGGCGCGACTTCGTTCCCGGCGTCAGGTTGAGTTCCTGCACCCGGTAGTTTCGGACCGGGTCCAGCCCGCGCAGCTTTACCGGCCCGACGGCGGTCTCGCCCAGTTGATAGATGAAGGCGAGGGCCCGGGTCCGGTCCTCGGACACGTAGCTCACGACGGCCCGCTTGCTTTCGTACGGGGACTCGAGGCGATACAGATCACCGCCCTGGATGAGGTCTCGCACACGCGTGCGGTAGATCTCAATGCCCTGCTGCAAGAGCGCCCGCTCGTCGTTCGTGAGCCTGGCGACGTCGCGATCGATCCCCAGCGCGCCGGTCAGGGCGACATCGATGGAAAACTTGAGCGGACGGTGCCCCATGCTGGTGATATGCGAAGACATCGCCCACGCCGGGTAAAAGTGACTGTAGCCCCATTGGATGTAGATCCGCTGGAGCGGATCGGTGCTGTCGCTGGGCCAAAACGTATGGAAATATTTCAGCGCGCCGTAGTCGACGCGTCCGCCGCCGCCGGCGCACAACATCGCCGTGACGTTCGGATACGTGTCGCGCATCCGGCGCATGATTTCATAGAGCGACCACTGGTAGTCGACCGGCAGGTTCTGCTGCTGGTCGGCGGGCAGGTAGGTTGAACCGGGCTGCGGCGCGACGCGGTTGGCGTCCCACTTGAGATACGTGATGCCGGGATTCTGCCCGAGCGTGCGATCGATCGCGGCCCAGACGAAATCGCGCGCTTCCGGGCGGCTGAGATCAAGCAGGGTCTGGTTGTTGAACGCCTGCAATTCCCGGTGCGGCTGCTGCAGCACCCAGTCCGGATGCGCCCGGTAGGCCTGGCTGCCGAGGTGGACGCTTTCCGGCTCCATCCAGATGCCGAACCCGAAGCCCCGTTGGCGGGCTTCCGTGGCGAGGAAGGAAAGACCGTGCGGCAGGATCTTCGGGTTCACCTGCCAGTCGCCCAAGCCCACCCGCTGGTGGTTGTGCGGGTCCTTGTCGCTGAACCACCCGTCATCGAGGAGAAACAGGTCGATGCCAAGGCCCTTGGCGCCGTCGAAGAGCGCCAGCAGCTTCGCCTCGTTGAAATCGAAGAACGTCGTCTCCCAGTTGTTGAGCAGGACCGGCCGCGGCTTGTCGCCGTCCCGCACGCCATACCGCCGCGCCCAGCGGTGAAAATTCCGGCTCACCTGCCCCTTGCCGGCGTCGCTCCACGACCAGAGCATCGCCGGGGTCGTGAACGGTTTTCCCGCCGGCAGCCGGTACTGCGCCCCGTACGGATTCGCGCCCGCGAGCACGCGCAGGTGTCCGTTCCCATCCAGGTCGAAGGCGAATTGAAAGTTGCCCGACCACGCCAGCGTCCCGCCGATCACTTCGCCCGATTCCTCCCGCGCCGCGCCATCGAGCGCGAGCAGGAACGAGGGGTTGCGCTGGAAATGCGCGCGCACGGTCAACTTGGAGTCCAGGATCTTCAGGCCGGGCGTCAGCCGTTCCTCCTGCCACTCGCCTTCCCGCAGGACGTCGCCCTGGAATTGCGACACCCAGTAGGCGCCGGCCTGAAATCCGGGCGAGGCCGAGGCGAAGCGACCGAGGACGATCGGCGCCGCTTCCTCGTGCGAAATCTCGGTCCATTGCTCGATGACGTCTTCCGCCGCGTACGTCCGGAAACAAAGTGACACTGTCAGCGGATAGTACCGGTCGCGCAGCTTGATCCGGGTCAGCACGCGATCCGGTGCTTCCCGGGTGACCTCGTGCGCGACGTAGGCGAGTTCAGTCGAGACGTTTCCGTCCGCATGGATCACCTGCAACGCAGGCTCCAGGAGATAGCCGCTGCCGGCGCAGGGCACGGCTTCCGTGGCCCAATCCGGCAGCGGATCCTTCGCGGGCCCGGCGGCGATCTTCCGGCCGAAGGACACCTGGCGCAACCGGCCGGCGGCATCCGGAACGAATGTCAGGGCGGAGTGCTCCGTCTCGATTGAAATAAACTCGGCGGCGCCTGCCGCGGTCGCCAGGAGGGCGATCGCGCAGGCGGCTGCCCCCACGCAGAGCCAGCCCTGCCGGACGGCGGCGGACGGACTATTTTTCAAAGGCCTCGTCCTCCCACGCCGCGGTCTTCAAGGCCGGCGGCGGTTTCGCGATGTCCGGCGCCTCGATCGTGGGCAGCGCCTTCGCCAGCTCGGCCTTGGCCGCGGCGAAGCGGGGATCGTCCGCGACGTTGGTAAACTCGTAGGGATCGTTTTGCTCGTCGTAGAACTCCTCGTCGCCGTTGCGGTAATGGATCAGCCGGTAACGCGCGTTGCGCAGGCTGTGGTTGCCGCGACCGTAGGTGGACAACACGGGACTGCCCCGCTCCTGCGTCCGCCCCGCGAGCAGGTCCGACAAATCCACGCCGTCCAGTTGGTGCGTCTCCGGCGGCTTGAGCCCGCAGCGAGCCAGCAGCGTCGGGTAAATGTCGAGCAGGCTGACGGGCGTGCGGACTTCCTGCACCGGCATTCCCGGGATGCTGATGCCAAACGGCACCCGGCAGGTCTGCTCCCACAGGGCGTACTTCAACCAGTGGTCCTTCTCCCCGGTGTGAAAGCCGTTGTCGCCGGCGAAGATCACGATCGTGTCGCGGTTGTTGGGTCCCTGCTCGAGCGCGTCGAGGACGCGACCGACCTGCTCGTCGACGTAGACGGTGGATGCCGAGATCGCCTGGATCGCCTTCTTCCACATGCCGGCCGCGATCACCGCGGCATGCTCGCGGCGGTTGGTCGCGATCCAGCGCGCCGGCTTCGGCAGGTCTTCCAAGTCATCCGCCCGGTAACCCTTGGGCAGCTGGATCGACTCCAGCGGGAACGGCGCGTAGTAGCGCTGCGGCACCGTCCACGGCCCATGCGGGCGGTAGAAGCCGCAGATCATGAAAAACGGCTGGTCGTGTTTTTCCCGGAGAATTGCGATGGTGCGGTTCGCCTGCTCGGTGTCCTGCTGCAGCTTCGTCGGGTCGTCGCGATCCCAGTCGTCGGGCAGCACGCCCCAGGCCCAGTTGTCCGTCGCCGGGCTGGGAACGGAATGCAACGAACCCGGGATGAGGTGCTGCGCCAGCTCGTGGTCCGGATGCGTGACGTCCGCGGGATTGTCGAGGTACTTGTAGTAGCCCGGCGTGAAGGCGCCGGCTTCGTCCGCGCCGAACGAATTGTGGGCGATCTTGCCGTAGCCGATCGTGAGGTAGCCGTTCGCGCGGAACAGCTGCGGCAGGTTCGTCACCTGGGCGATGAACGTCGCGGCGCGGCGGTACGCCTGGTTGTTGTAGTAGACGCCCGAACGCGTCGCGTGCACCCCCGTCAGCAGCGCGGTCCGCGACGCGCAGCAGATCGGCGCGTCGTTGTAGCCGCGGCTGAACCACGTGCCGCGCGCGGCGAGGCGCCGGATGTTGGGCGTGGGCACGTGGCTGTCCTGGTCCACCCCGATGAAGTTGTACGGGCAGTCGTCGATCATCACGATCAACACATTGGGCCGCGCCGGCGGCGCCGGGGCGGCGGGCGTCGCGCCGGGCAGCGCGCCACCGAGGAAAAAACCGAGCCCCACCGTGAGGGCGCGGGCGAAAGGCTTGCGATTGGGCATATGAAGTTCTCCTTCCCTGACCCGAATGGGCCGGGTTTCAGCGGGTCCCGCTGTCCGGCGCTCCCGGGCCCGTCTTGCGATCGGGATCGTTCGCCTTGTCGTACCGGTCGAGCTTCGCCCCGGGCGGCCGCCAGTGCGGCAGCGAGCGCGCGTCCTTCGCGCCGGCGACCGCGCCGATCGGCGAATGCCCGCCGGGCGTGCCCGCCTTGCGCACCTCCCACCAGCACTGGCCGCGATGGTTGTGCTCGTGGTCGATGGCGTAACCCGCGTCGGCCAGCATCGGGCCCGTCCAGCCCATGCAGTGGTCGCAGTAGTCGCGGTATTGCTTGAGGTCGTTGCGGATCAGGAAACCGCGCGACGGACACTGGTGGAAATCGATCCGGAACACGTCCGGCGTGTGGGAAATCGTGAAACCGAGATCCGGCGATTCCTCCAGCAGCGTGTGACCCCAATACTCGAGCATCCCGGGGATGCCCTTGTCGCGGATCAGCTTCGTCGCGTGCATCTGGGAGTCGCGGTAGATCGCCTCGTCCCAATAGGCCCGCACCAGCTCGTGTCCGCCGGCGCCCTCCAGCCAGCCGAAGGTCCACTCGTAGTGGCCGCAGAAATCGTAGCAGCCGATCACGGCGCGTTCTCCTTGATTTGCGTCAGGTCCTGCGGCGGCAAGCCCGCGGCGGACGTGGCGTAGGTGTGCACGCACGCGCCGTCCCCGCCGCACAGCCGCATTTCCAGGCCCGCCATCGCCGCCCGCGCGGAACCGAGGTGGTAGCAATGCTGGCAGAATTCCGGCACCGGCACCCGGCCGTGGGTGCGCAGGTGGTGGATGAGCGGGCAGACCTTCACCTGCAGCTCCACGCGGTCCGGTTTCCGCACGACGTCGACCTGGCCGCCGGGTTCCGCCGCAAAGAAATCGCGCCAGTACGCCGCCACCGCGTCCAACCCGCCCTGCCGCCAAGCCGCGTTGACCGGCGCGTAGTAGTCGCGGCCGAGATCCTGCAGGTAGCGGACCCAGCCCTCGCGCCCGAGGCGGCGCAGGAGGAAGCGAAACGTCGCATTGATCGCGAAATAGAAATCCGCGGACCCCTGCGGCTTCGTGTCGGTATAGGGCAGATGCGTGGCGGCCATGGCGCGGTCCTCAGCCTTGCGGCGGCTCGAGCAAATCGGCGCGATAACCGAGCCCGTCCGCGCCGCTGAGCGCGTCGGTGATCTGTTTCCGGCATTGTTCGGTCAACGGGTAGCCGAGCAGGTTCCGGCTCGTGCTGAAAATCCCCATCTGCACCAGCAGTTCCTTCAGGCCGCTCATCCAGCATTCGATCTTCGGCCCGCCATAGACCCGGAGCATGAGGTCGTTCATCCGCTCCTGCAGGCGCTGCGCCCCGGTGAGGTCGCCCGCGCGCACCGCGGCGATGATCCGGCGGGCGAGGCCCGCGTTGAAGATGCCGCCGCCGAGCAGCAGTCCGTCAAAGCCCGCCTTCAGGTAGTTCACGCAATCGAACTCGTCGCCATCGAGCAGGACCAGCCCGGGCTTCGCCTTGCGTGCCGCCACGAAGATATCCCGCCGCGCTGGCATCGCGGAGCTGTCCTTGATCAAAACGATGTTGGGCTCGGCGGCGAGTTCGGGCAGGTGCGACTCCGGCACCATGTACGGGCTGGCCTTGCCGCGATCATAGTAGCCGAGCGGCAGCACGCTCTCCCGCGCGATGTCGCGATAGAAACCGAGCACGCGCTCCGGCGTGGCGTTGAGGAAGAAATACGGCTGGGCCACCACGGCGAGCTCCGCGCCCCAGCGGGCGGCGGCCTCGATGTTCTTCAAGGTGCGCACCGCCGAGCTGTCCGTGACCTGCACCGTGAGGCGCAGGCGTCCGGCCGACGCCGCGGCCGCGGCGCGCACGAGGGTTTCGCGATCGGTGTCGGTGAGCCATGGCCCCTCGCCGCAGGTCCCCGCGAGCATCAGGCCGGTGCAGCCCATGCGCACATGGTGATCGACGAGCCGCTGGACGGAGGGCACGTCGACTTCGCCGGCGGCATTGAGCGGCGTCGGAGTGGCGGACCAAACCCCGCCGGTGAGCGAAAGTTTCTTCATGGATAAACCCAAGTCAGAGCATAAAGGGCGCGATCGGCGCGCCGGTCGTGCCGGGCGCGACTTCAAAGAGGTAGCCCGCCTCCGGTTCGGCCGGGCGGCCGTCGTCCGGCCGGGCGGTGGTGACGAACAGCCGGTCGAGCTTCGGACCGCCGAAGGCGCACGAGGTGACGTTGCCGACGGGAAAGGAAATGCTGAGCAGGCGGCGCGCGCGCACCGGGTCCCAGCGCGTCAGCTTGGCCGCGCCCCAATGCGCGAGCCAGAGGCAGCCCTCGGCGTCCATGCAGCAACCGTCCGGCCAGCCGTCATCATCCCCGAGCGTGATGGCGGTACGCCCGTTGTGGAGCATGCCCTTCTCGCCGTCGAAATCAAAGGCCTGCACGCGGAGCGTCGGGGAATCGACGTAGTAGACCGTCCGTCCGTCGGGCGCCCAGGCGAGGCCGTTGGAGATCGTGACCCCGCTCAGCATGGGCTCGACGTGGCGGTCGCGTGTGATGCGGTAGAGCCGTGACGCGCTCTTGCGGCCGTCGAGCGCGAGCGTGCCCGCCCAGAAGCGGCCCTGCGGGTCGACCTTGCCATCGTTGAACCGCGACTGCTTCGGATCGTGGCCCGGCACGGTCGCGTAGGGTTCCGCCGCCGCATTGTCCGGCGCGAGGAGATGGATGCCGTCGCGCATCGCCGCCAGGAGCCGGCCGTCGTCGGTCACGACGACCGCGCCGGGCATCTGCGGCAGCGCGTGCGTCCGCACCGCGCCCGCGGCCAGCGTCCACTCGAAAAGCTGCTGGCCGGCGATATCCACCCACCAGAGCGAGCCGCGCGCCGCATGCCAGCACGGTCCCTCGCCCAGGCGGGCGGGAACGCGTTGGCAGACCTCGGCGCGAGGCAGCTTCATGGCGGCGGGATCAGGAACGCGCGGGTTCGAGGACGACCGGGTTCGTCAGGGTCCCGATCTTCTCGATCTCGATCGTGACTTTGTCGCCGGCGCGCAGCCAGCGCGGGGAAGGTTTCGCGGCCATGCCGACGCCCTGCGGCGTGCCGGTGAGAATGACCGTCCCCGGCACGAGCGTGGTGCTGCCACTGAGGTACTCGATCAGCGCGGGCACTTCGAAGATCATGTCGCTCGTGTTCGAGTCCTGCACGCGGTCGCCGTTGAGCAGCGTGGAGATCCGGAGGGCGTTCGGGTTCGGGATCTCGTCCGTCGTCACCAGGCGCGGCCCGAGCGGGGCGAAGGTGTCGAAGAACTTCCCGCGGCACCACTGGCCGCCGCCGAGCTTGATCTGGTGGTCGCGGGCCGAGACGTCGTTGCAGCAGGTGTAGCCGAGCACGTACTCGAGCGCGCGGGCGCGCGGGACGTTCTTGGCCGCCTTGCCGATGACGACGGCGAGCTCGCACTCGTAGTCGACCTCGTCGCTGCGCAGGTGCTGCGGGATCTCGATCGGCGCGTCCGGGTGCTGGGTGGCGTTGATGCCCTTCACGAAGAGGATCGGCCGCTCCGGCGGCTTCGCGCCGGTTTCGGCGGCGTGCTGGCGGTAGTTGAGGCCGATGCAGAGGATCTGCGCCGGTGCGATGGGCGCGAGGAGCTTCGCCACGGTGGCGCGCTCGTTCGTGACCTCGAATTTGCCGTAGATGTCGCCGGCGATGCGGCGCACGGAGCCATCGGCCTGCTCGGCGCCCGGGTGGATCGCGCCGGTGGAATCCTGGTAGCGTACGATTTTCATGGGCTCAGTCCCTGGCGACCGCGATGCACTCGATCTCGTAATGGAGCGCCTTCCCGAGGCAGTTCGTGATCGTGGTGCGGGCCGGTTTCGGGTCCTTGAAGTACTCGCGGTAGAGCTCGTTGTAGCGCGGGAGATTCGCGTCGTCGCGAACGTAGTTGCGCGTCTGGACGACGTCCTTGAGGTCGCAGCCGGCGGCCTGGAGCACCTTGCGGAGATTTTCCACCGAGCGGCGGAACTCGTCCTCGAAGGTGCTGGAGATGATCTTGCCGGTGGGGTCGACGGACGCCTGGCCGGAGACGAAGACCAGGTTGCCGACGCGGACGGCGGGGCTGAAGGGCAGGTGCGAGACGGGGGTGTCCTTCTCGCGCGGGTAGGAGACTTCGGTTTTCATGAGAAGCGGAATTCGGGGCGTTCGATGGGATCGAGGGGAAAAACGGGCCGGCGCACCTGCCGCCACGGGAAGGTCGGGAGGTTGCTCGAGCACGGGCCGGGCGTCTCGACGTAGTGGGAGGTTTGCGAGATGCGGTCGTAGGCGCGCTTGTGGGCGATCGCCGCCTTCACGCCGATGACGGCAAAATCCTTCGGCTCGATCCCCTGGCTGCGCAACTGGCCGAGGTCGAACGGCGCGGTCTTGCGGCTGGTGAGCAGGACGGTCGTGCCGCCGATGCGGACGACGGCGGACGGGCCCATGTCGACGTTCACGCCGCCCATCGACGCCATGTGGCTCTGCTTGTCCTCGAGCACGAACTTGCCGTCGGTGCGCGAAACGAAGCTCGCCTCCGCGGGCACCGGGCCGGCGTCGAGCCGCGAGCCGCGGCCGCCGATCTGCAGGGCGCGCTTTTCGCCGGGCACGGCGCCGGCGAGGGCCTTGACGGAAATCGGATCCGCGATGACGACGAGCGAACGCGGCACCTGATACTTGAGCAGCGAGCGCAGGATGCCCGTGCCGTCGCCCGGGGCGCCGCCGCCGATGTTGTCGGAGGGCTCGACGAGGATGACCGGCTCGCGCGCCGCGGCGAGGTCGAGGGAGCGCACGACCTCGTCGACCGGGGCGTAGCGAATGACGCCCTTCTCGCGGAGCGTCCAGGCGAGCTGCGCGCCGCCGAGGAGGGCGGCCTTGGCCAGCTCCTCCGGGAGCGTCGTGACGATGCTGAGCGACACGCCGGTATCCGGCGTGTCCGCAAAGGAATAGCCGCCGGCGATGTTGCAGGCCCAGATGTCCGGGTTGCCCTCGAGCTTGAGCGCATACTGCTCGAGCGCGCGCATCGGGTCGGCATGCGTGCCCGTGCCCGGCGGGGCCCACATCACGGGCGGGCGGCACCACAACATGCGCGGCAGGCGTTTCGTCTCGAGGCAGCGCGCGAGAAGCTCCGCGCCGCGCACGGCCGCGGCCCGGGCGTCCGTGTGGGGATTCTCGCGATACATCACGAGGCCGTTCGCGAGCCGGCACATCCGCGGGCTGATGTTCCCGTGCAGGTCGAGCACGCCGAAGATCGGCACCGTGCCGCCGCCGGGCAGCGCGCGCAGGCGCGAAAGCAGTTCGCCCTCGGTGTCGCGCATGGTCTCGGTGGCCATGGCGCCATGCAGCACGAGGTAGATGGCGTCGATGCCCGCGGCCAGCGCGAGGGTCGCGCGGGGCGCCAGCTCGCTCCAATAACTCTCGAACGCCGCGTCTTCCACGATGGCGCTGGGTTGCACCTGCGCGTGGAAGGTCGGCACCACCTCCCAGCCGTGGCGCTCGGCCACCTCGAGGAAGCCGTCCGTCGGCGAGGCGTCGCCGCGCCGCTTGAGCATGTCGGGACCCGCGGCGGTCTCGAAATCGGACCAGCGCGTGACGCCTTCAAGGAAAGTGTGGGTCTCGTGGTAGAGACCGGCGAGCATGATGCGGGGTGGCTTCATGGGGCGATAAGGCGGATGCGGCTCAGGCCGGCTTCCAGGTTTCGGCGTGGCGGCGGAAACCGACGGCGGCGCGCTGGAGCGCCAGATCGATGTCGGCGCCGGTGTGGGCGAGGCTGATCGACCACAGGCCGCGCTCGATCGCGCGCACGCCCTCCTCGAGGAGGCAGCGGCGGAGATGCGCCCAGCGCGGTGCGTCGTGGCGGCGCACGTAGTCGCGGTAGTCGCGGATCGCGCCCTCGGTGGCGCCGGGCTTGAGCATGACCGCGTGGAAGATGAGGCCCGGGCCCTGCGGACGCAGGGGCACGCCGTGCTTGGCGGCGAGCTCGGACAACCCGGCCATCAGCTTGCGGCCGAGCGCCTGGATCGAGGCGGGGTGCTGGTCGCCGAGCGCCAGCACCTGGTCGAGCGACCACTTGCTGGCGGCGAGGCAGAGCGGGTTGCCGTTGAGCGTGCCGGCGTGCACGACTTCGCCGGAAAGGATCTTCGCCATCGCCGCGCGGGTGCCGGCGAGCGCCGCGAACGGCGTGCCGCCGCCGACGGCCTTGCCGAGGATCGTCAGGTCGGGACGGTAGTTGTAATAGCCCTGCGCGCACGCGGCGCCGAAGCGGAAGCCGGTGATCGTCTCATCCGAAATCATCAGCGCGCCCTCGCGGTCGCAGAGTTCGCGGATCGTCGTCATCAGGCCCGCGACGGGCTCGAGGCAGCAGGTGTTGCAGAGCACGGGCTCGAACACGATCGCGGCGATCTGGCCCTTGTAGCGGTCGACCACGCGGCGGAGGTGCTCCGGGTCGTTCCAGCGCGCGACGACGAACTGGTCGAGCACCTCGGGAATCACGCCCTTGCTCGGGTGCGTGCGCGCGGGCGACTCGTCGTCACCCCACTTGTCCATGGGGTTGGCGAAACCGACGAGGCCCTCGTCGGCCCAGCCGTGATAGTGACCCTCGAAGCGCAGGATCAGTTTCCGGCCGGTGTGGGCGCGGGCGAGGCGGAAGGCGGCCAGCACGACCTCGGTGGCGGAGTTGTTGAAGCGGACCAGTTCCGCCGCCGGGATCATGCGCTGGATGCGCTCGGAGACGTCCAGCTCCAGCTCGCTTTGCGCGGCCCAGTGCGTGCCGAGGCGGGCCTGCGCCGCGATCGCGTCGGCCATGCCGGCGGGCGCGTGGCCGTAGAGCAGCGCGCCCTGGCCGAGCTGGAAATCGAGGTAGTGGTTGCCGTCGACGTCCCAGAGGGACGCACCGCTGCCGCGGGTGAAGTACAGGGGAACGGGGGCCTCCATCTTGCGGATGCCGCTGTTGACGCCCGCCGCGATGCTGCGCTGGGCGCGCTCGAAGAGAGCCGAGGATTTGGCGAACGTGTAGGACATGGAAAGGGTCAGGCGGGGGTCGCGGCCGTCCGGCCGAGGTCCTGCATCGCGCGGACGAGCCGCGTGCGCTGGTCGGCGGGGAAACGGTGCACGGGCACGGAAACGCTGATCGCGGCCAGCGGCTCGCCGTGCGGTGCGAGCGAGGCGGCAACGCAGGCGACGCCCTCGACCGTTTCCTGCTCCTCGAGCGCGTAGCCCCGCTCGCGCGTCGCGGCGAGCTCGCGCTCCAGTTTCGTCCGCACCGCGGCGCGGCCGCGCGCCGGCAGCAGGGCGCAGGCCTTCACGACGAGCCGCGACTGCTGTTCCGCCGGCAGGCGCGCGACGATCGCGCGGCCGAGGGCGGTGGTGTGGAAAAGGTCGCGCGCGCCGGGCTTCACGATCCAGCGCAACGCCTGCGTCGTCTCGAGCACGTGCGCATAGCGGACGTACACGCCTTCGAGCAGGCCGAGGTTCACGGTCTCGTCGAATTCCGCGTGCAGCTGCTGCATCAGCGGCAGCGCCTCGTCACGCAGCGCCTCGTCGCGCCCGTACTCGTGCAGCGAGGAGAGCCGGCCCGAAAGTGCGTAGGCGCCACCCTTGTCCTCCTGGTCCACGTAGCCGAGATCGCGCAGGCTGCGCAGGATCCGGTAGACCGTCGGCTTCGGCATGCGGCACTCCTCGGCAAGCTCCGCGAGGCTCAGGGCCCGGCCCGTGCGGGCGAGGACCTCGAGGATCGTGAACGCCTTGTCGATGACCGCGATGCTCATGGTTTTTTGCTTGCGCTTCATTTCACAATGCGAAACGTTCGTTCCGTCAATCAAAATCCCAGTATGCTGATCGACTGTCACAACCACCTCGGGGTTGATTTGTATTTTTACGCAAACGGCTACAGCCCGTATTGCCAGGATTTGCCGGCGATGGTGACCGAGGGTACCCATTGCGGCGTCGACCGCTGGGTGGTGTTCCCGATGGTCGCCAACCTCACCTTCGACGTCGCGGCG
>Ga0247757_10001454_pt1 | contig 15535 bp, 14 predicted proteins | sample UWRJL126311R4_FD_180929 | JGI IMG/M metagenome (GOLD analysis project Ga0247757, IMG submission 180929) | Plant litter microbial communities from Arlington Agricultural Research Station in Wisconsin, United States - UWRJ-L126-311R-4 | ecosystem: Environmental > Terrestrial > Plant litter >... | reverse complement strand
CCGTGAAGGCCAGGGTGGTGGTGCGCTGATACCCCAGGCCGAGCGACGCTCCGAGAAGGAAACCGCCGCCCCACATGAGCGCGAAGTACGCCAGCAGGGGTACGGCGATCCGCATGACATCGATTGGGCGGCTAGTGATCTGGTCACCTTGAAGGGCGAACAGGATGACGATGGTGAAGAGCAGACCATAGAGCGCCCATGGACCGATGATGGTGAGGAATGCCGACTCGTACCACTGGCGGCCTCTGGCCCGCTCGCCCAACCGGCGAGACAGGTAGCCCGCGACGAGCGGGATACCGAAGAAGATCAGCACGGATCTGGCGATCTGCCACGGCGACGTGCTGATGGTCGTCTCTTCCAGGCCCAGCCAGCCGGGCAGGACCGACAGGTAGAACCACCCCAGCACGGCGAACATCAGGACCTGGAACACCGAGTTCACGGCGACGAGGACCGCCGCCGCCTCGCGGTCCCCGCAGGCGATGTCGTTCCAGATGATGACCATCGCGATGCAGCGGGCCAACCCGACGATGATCAGTCCCGTGCGGTACTCGGGCAGATCGGGCAGGAACAGCCACGCCACGGCGAACATCAGCGCGGGGCCCAGAATCCAGTTCAGCACAAGGGAACTGACGAGCAGTCTGCGGTCCCGGGTGACGGTGCCAAGGCGGTCGTACCGCACTTTGGCCAGCACCGGGTACATCATGACGAGCAGGCCCAGCGCGATGGGTACGGAGACGCCGTCGAACTGGACGCGCTCGAGCGCGTCGTTCAGTCCGGGCACCCATCGACCCAGGAGCAATCCGGCGGCCATCGCGATGCCGATCCAGACGGGAAGGAACCGGTCCAGCGTCGACAGTTTGTCCACCGCCGCAACGTCGCTCGCGTTCACTCGGTGTCGGTGCCGAGATGCTGCGGGCTGGTGCCGAAGGTGTCCGAATCCGCCAGCACCGTGTAGACCTCCCACCTCTCGCCGGCCGGACCGGAGACCCACACTTTGTCCTGGGTGGCGAAACAACAGGTGGTGTTGATCTCCTCGTCGGTGATGAGCCCTTCTCCGGCCAGCCGGGCGATCTCGGCGTGGACGGTGTCACTGGATGCGACCTCGACGCCGAGATGGTTGATGGTTCCGCCCTTGCCGGGGTTCTCCACCAACACGAGTTTCAGCGGTGGCTCGGTGACCGCGAAGTTGGCGTAACCGGGTTTCACCTTCGCCGGCCGGGTGTCGAACAGCTTCGCGTAGAAGGCGACGGCTTCGTCGATGTCGTCGACGTTGAGGGCGAGTTGTATGCGCGACATGGCGACCTCCGTACCTGTGCGACTTATGTCGAACTACTGACGGACGCCACCCTGCCACCTTTTTGATGAATGTCAATCTAGTGACACAATGGGCGCGTGCCCAAAGCCCTGCCGACCATCGACATGACCAGCCCGGTGTGCTGCGCGCCGGTCGCGTCGGGCCCGATGAGCGAGGACGACGCCCTGCAGGTGGCCCTGCGGCTGAAGGCGTTGGCCGACCCGATGCGGGTGCGGATCATGTCGATGCTGTTCGGGTCTGCGGCGGGTGAGGAGAACAGCGGCGACCTGTCCGCGGCGCTGGGCCTCAGCGAGTCCACCGTCAGCCATCACCTCGCGCACCTTCGGCGGGCCGGGTTCGTCGCGTCGGATCGTCGGGGGATGAACGTCTTTCACCGACCCTCGCGCGATGCGCTGGGCGCTCTGTGTGCGGTGCTGGACCCCAGCTGCTGCCGCTGAGGCCGGGTCGAACGGAAAATGCCGCAGGCCCATGACGGCCTGCGGCAATTCCCTGTCGTACGAACGTCTTTCGGCGAGCTCGGTTCAGTTGGCGCCGAGGGCCGCGAAGATCTGGTTGTAGCGCTCGGTCGGATCCAGCGTCAGGCCGTTCTTCACCATCACGGTCCACTCGTCGGCCAGCACCTCGGTGCGACCGGACTCGACCGCATCCAGTCCCGCGTCGGCGAAGGCCGTCGGGGAGATCTTCGGCCCGTCGATGCTCTTGCTCATGTCGGTGTCGACCAGGCCCATGTGCATGCCGACGACATGAGTTCCCTGCCCCTGCAGCTCGATTCGCGCGCTGTCGGTGAGGCTCCACGCGGCCGCCTTGGCTGCCGCGTAGGCACCGCCGCCGGGGACGGTGAACCAGGACAGGGCGGAGATGACGTTGACGATCGCGCCGCCCCCGTTGGCGCCCAGGATGGGAGCGAAGGCGCGGGTCATCAGCAGGGCGCCGTAGAAGTTGGTGTTCATCTCCCGCGTGATGGCGTCGAGATCACCGGTGATCAGGGAGGTGCCCGTCGAGATGCCCGCGTTGTTGATCAGCACCTGCACATCGCCGGCCGCGGCGGCCGCGGCCTGGATCTGGTCGGGGTTGGTGACGTCCAGGGCGATCGGTTCGACACCGTCGACGGTGATGCTGCTCGCGTCGCGCGCGGCCGCATAGATTTTCGCCGCGCCGCGCTCCTTGAGCTGCGACACGAAGCCGGCGCCGATACCCCGGTTGGCGCCGGTGACCAGTACGACTGCGTCCTTGATCTGCACGATGTCCTCATTTTCTATCGATCGCTATGGAATGCGAACGCCACCGTAACACATTCCGTAGCGATCGCTACGCTATGCTGAGCCATGGCTGGCAGACCCCTTGGCTTCGACCGCGACGCCGCGTTGGCGGTGGCGATCCGGCAGTTCTGGCACACGGGTTACGCCGAAACCACGATCTCGATGCTCACGGCGGCGATGGGGGTGACTCCGCCGAGCCTGTACGCGGCGTTCGGCGACAAGAACCGTCTGTTCGAAGAGGTCGCGGACACGTACTTCCGGCGCACGTGCGAAGCCGTCGACGAAGCCGCCGCGTTGCCGACCGCCCGCGAGTCCATCGCTCGGATCCTCAGCGACACCGCACGGGCCCACACCGACACCGCGACACCGCCCGGCTGCCTCATGCTCAGCGAACCGCGCCTGTCCGCGCAGCGTCTCGCGCTGCGCCGGCGCATCCAGGCCCGGCTCGATCGGGGGGTCCAGGACGGCGACCTGCCGGCGGACACGGCGACCGACCAGCTGGCCACCTACCTGGTCACGGTGTTGCGCGGCATGTCCGGCGCCGCCCGCGACGGCGGCACGTTCGACGAGCTTTCGGCGACCGCCGCGGTGGCCATGTCCACGCTGCCGCCCGACCCCCGCGAGGCCGGTGAGTCGCCGTAGGCGTCACGGGTTCTGAAGGACGTGCACGACCTGCTGCAGCGGATCGGAGACGGTCGACACCGCGCCCACGAACGGGTGGGATAGCTCGACCACCAGGAACAGTTGCGCCCCGACGAGAGTGCCGATGATGGCCACCATCGCGTAGTGATTCGCCGGTTTCTCGACCCCGTAGATGATGGCGCAGCCGAGCAGCAGGCTGCTGGTGACGATGATGACGGCCCACAGCGACCACGGGGGACCGGTGTCGGTGCGGGCTTGCAGGACCCGCTCCGTGCGGGCCTTGCTGAGATCGTTCAGGTTGCTGAAAGATGTTGACAGAAGCGTCTTCTGGGCATCGGTTCGGGTCTTGACCCGCTCGTAGGCAGCGTAGAGACGGTTGAGTGCCTCGTCAGCAGGCGGGTACGTCCGGCCGGCATTGGCCTCGTCCCATTCCTTCACGGCGGCCTGCTCGTATTCCAGCAGGCTCTGCCGGATCCGGTCGCCGTCGGGCTGGTCGAAGACGTGGGAATCCCTGGCCAGCTGCGCGCCGGCAGCACCTTCGGTGCGGACCACGCCGTCGGCGTGGCTGATCTGACCCCACATGGCGGACACGACGAAGCCGATGAAGAAGGCGAAGACGAACCCGACGACGCCGAACGCGAATTTCGTGACGTCGTTGTGCTCGTCGCCCCGCAGCCCGGGGAACCGACGGCGCACGATGACCTGGACGGCGATCGCCGTGCCCGCCGTCACCGCGACCATCATGATCAGCAGCAACCATGCCGGAACATGGGTGACCAACCACTGACTCACCGCTGCCCCCTCAGATCAGCCGGTCGCCCGCCGAAACGGCGGGCGACGGTGTCACTGTAGGCCGCGGGTCCGGGCGCCGGGGGCAAAGCGTTGTTCGCTGGACGGGTGCGGGACTACCATCGACGAGTACGGTTCCGCGATGCCGAGCTCGCGACCGTGCAGCAGGAGGCCGAGATGCGGCTCGCATACTTGGTGATCGGGGTGGCCGTGATCGCCCCCGGATCGATCGTCGTGCCGACCGCGGCTGCGGATTGCACCAGTGCGGCAGGCACCACCGTGTGTTCCCAGGGAGACGTGCGCGGCGCGAACACCGGTCAGGGACCCGGCGTGACGACGCCGAGCTATCCCTACCAGTGTTGGTACTGCGACGACGGCGGCCTGACATTCGTCTTCGTGCGGCCCGACAGACCCGACAGGCCCGACCGGCCTCACGGCGACCGGGGGCGTTGAGCCGCTGGCGATTCCGCTGCCGGTTCTGCCGGCGGCCGGGGTCCTCGGGCGCGCATGGCGAGCAGCCCTCCGCCGATCACCAGGGCCATGCCGGCGTAGGTGGCCGGCGCCGGTCGGTGGTCCCAGAACAGCCAGTCGATCAGCGCGGTGAACACGATCACCGAATAGATGAACGGGCCCAGCTTCTCGGCCGGCGCATAGCGGTAGGCGATCACGATGAGGACCTGCGACAGGAGTTGGGCGACCCCGACGCCGATCAGCCAGGGCCACGCCGGTGTGGTGATCGCGGCGAAGTCCGCCGCGGCGATGGGAACCGACATCGCGGTCGACAGCAGGAAGTAGTAGAACACGATCCGCAGCGTGGGTTCGGTGGCTCCCAACCAGCGCACCGACATCATGGCGACCGCCAGGAACACCGCTCCCGCGAACGCCGACACCTCACCGATGCTCAGGCCGTGGCCCTGTGGGCGGAGCACGAGCACCACACCGATGAAGCCGACGGCCGCGCCCAGCCAGGTCGACCCGGCCACCCGCTGCCGGGTCACCGCCCACGCGATCAATGGCATCCACAGCGGTGCGCTGTAGGTCAGCAGGGTCGCATTGGCCAGCGGTATCTGCCCGATGGCGAAGAACAGCGCGTACCAACAGGCGGTGCCGGTGGCTGACCGCAACACGTGCAAACCGATTCTGCGCGTGCGCATGGGCGCCCACCCGTGCCGCAGCGCGACCGGCGCCACCACGGCCAGACAGATGGCGTTCTGCGCCAGCAGCAACACTCCCGTCGACGTGTAGTGCCCTGAGACCTTGGCCAGGGCTCCGACCAGCGCGACGCAGAAGAACGCGAGGGTGGTGAGAAGGGCTCCCGCCGTGAGGTTTTCGGTGCGGTAACCGCCACGGTCAGCCGACACGGCCGCCGCCGGTGCGCCGCGGCGTCGGTCGTGGCGCGCCGGTCATCGGCTCACTGTAGGGCCGACACGGCACAGTTCTGCGCGAATCGCGGCCGCCCGGTGCTGACGTAGGCGTAATTTTGCTGCCAGCACACGCCCGGGGGTCGGCGAAGGGAACGCTCATGCTGCACGCCACGTACGTCGGACGGGTCGGGGCACTGGCCGTCACCCTCGGGGTCGGGTGGGCGGTGGCCACCGCGGGGGTGGCCAGTGCCGACGAGACGGCGGGCGGTGATACGCCCGCCGCCGCGACATCCTCGGACTCGAGCGCCGACTCGACGGTCGCGTCGAAAGCCGCGCAGCGGCGGGCCGAAGCCCAGCAGCGGCGGGCCGAAGCGCAGCAGCGCCGTCAGGACGTCCGGGACGCTGCCGCGACACGGCGCGCCGAACGTCGGGAGGCCCGCGAGAACCGGGACACCGACGCCCGGACCGCCGACCCACAGACCGGCACGCCGGACATCGAAGCCACCACCGTCGCCGTCATCAGCTCGCGGGCCGACGCCCCGGCCGGCCCGCCGCCGGCTGCTCCGCTGGCGGTGACCACGCTGCTGACCGCGGCGGCTGCGTCCCGCGAGGAACGAATCACGGCGCGGCGCACCACCGTGGCTCCGCCGGTCAATGCGCTGGCTCTCGACGACACCCCGAACGTCTTGGTGATCGGTGTGGACGGCACCAACCTGAGCAAGATCCTGGCCAATCCGTTGAACACGAACCTGTTCGGGCTCATGCAGGGCGGCACCACCGCGGCGTCCACCATCGTCGGCCACACCACGATCTCGAACCCGTCCTGGACGTCGATCCTGACCGGTGCCTGGGGTGAGAAGACCGGGGTGATCAACAACGTGTTCACCCCGTGGACCTACGACAAGTGGCCCACGGTGTTCGATCAACTCGAAACCCTCGACGGCGGCATCGAGACGACGGCCATCTCGGACTGGGACGTCATCGCCGGCATCGCAGGCGCCGGGTCGGCCGGAGTCGACAACAACCTCTACTTCACCCAGGTCGCGGGGGACACCGATTGGTCGAAGACCGACGACCGGGTCGGTGACGCCACCGAGGCCGCGATCGCGGCCGCCGACCCGAACGTGGGCAACTTCATCTTCAGCTACTTCGTCGGCGTCGACGAGAACGGCCACATGCACGGCGGCGACTCCCTGGAGTACGCGGAAGCCGTCAGCAACGTGGACCGCAACATCGGCGAGATCCTGTCCGCGGTGGCCGCCAGCGGTGAACAGTGGACCATCATCGTCGTCACCGATCACGGCCACCAGCCGCAGAAGGGCATCGGCCACGGCTTCCAATCCCCGCCCGAGACATCCACTTTCGTGATCGCGAACGGAGCCGGCTTCAGCTCGGGGGCGATCAACCTGACCTACTCGATCGTCGACGTCACCCCGACGGTGGTGACGCTGTTCGGGGGTCAGCCCTCGCCCGACTCCGACGGTGAGTCCCTGACCGATCAGGCAGACAGCAACGTCTTCCCGATCAATAACGGGCCCGCGCTGCGCGCGGGCCTGCAGGACATCCTCGCGACATACGGTTACCCGGACGCGGCCACCCAGTTCCGGCTCGACCTGCGCACACTGGTGACCTCGGTGCCGTACTTCGTCTTCGGTGCCACCACCCAGCTCACCGCGGGCCTGCAGGACCTCGTCGACATGGGCATCCCGCTGATCAGCCTCGTCGCCAAGGTCGCCATCGTGCCCGTGCAGCTCGTCGGCGGTGCGGCCTACGTGGTCACCAATCTCGCCGCGCAGATCGTGGCGAAGCTGACCGGGGTGGACGGCGCAAGCATCTTCCCGCTGCTGCCACCGGCCCCGCCGTCGGTCCAGCCGCAACCGGAGGAGGGCACTACGTTGGTCGATCTGTTCGCGGTGTGCGGTGACGACCCCGCCGCGGCCAGCTTCCTGCGGTGTGGGGCGCCGAGCATCGCCGTCTAGGGCCTGCCGTCAGGGGCCGCCGTCTAACGCTGCAGGGACCCGATGAAGTAGGACTCGTGTCCGGTCGGGTAGCCACCGCCGTCGGTGGCGATGTGCACGTGGTCGAAATGGTTGGCCGTCTCGTTGCCGTAATCGGCCGTCCAACTGGGTGCGCCGATACCCGGATAGATGGCCTGTCGCCAGATCACGTGCAGCACCCCCCAGCGCTTCGCGTTCGCCAGCGCATACCCGGCGATCTGGTTGCCGAGCTCGATGCCCTCTTTCGCGTTGTGGTTCGGGATCATCACGTCGATGGCCAGCCCGTTGGGATGCCATTTGAGCGGATCCTGCCGGTACCCGCCAATCGTCGTGATCTCCGGGAACATCATGCTGATCGCCCGTGCGGCCCAGATCGTCTTCACCTGCAGGCCCTGCTCGGGTGCGACACCGCGCGGCAGCGACAGGTCGAACACGCTCGCGTCCACCGGCGCACTGGCCGCGAGCAATTCGGCATCGGCGGGCGGGGCGGCGGCCGCGGGTGACGTGGATGGTCCGCCGGCGGGACCAGCCGCTTCGACGACGGGCGGCCTCGGGGTGGGGGCGGCCGATTCGGTGTGCTGCGCGTAGACCATGCCCGCCGACACGACCAGAGAAGCCGGGATCGCCAACCACCGGCCCCGGCCCTTGGCAAACAGCGACGCGGGCACGAACAGCACCATAACGCCACGGGTTAACGCCGTGGGCTCAGTTGGTGACGGCGGGTTTGAAAAAGGGGCGTGTTGGGCAAGCAGCTTTGTCGGCTGAGTGGGAGGCTTCGCGTGAACCACGATGGAAGGCGGGCCCGATGAGCGGTACAGCGGCAGGATCTGAGCAGGGCGGTGCGAGCCGGGACAAACTCGGCACCAGCCTCAAGTCGCGTCACATCACCATGATCTCGATCGCCGGCATCATCGGGGCGGGCCTGTTCGTCGGATCGGCCAACGCCATCGCCGAGGCGGGCCCCGCGGTGATCCTGTCCTACATCATGGCCGGCACTCTGGTGGTGCTCGTGATGCGGATGCTGGGGGAGATGGCCACCGCCAACCCGGACACCGGCTCGTTCTCCGTCTACGCCGACCGCGCCCTCGGTGGCTGGGCCGGGTTCAGCATCGGCTGGCTGTACTGGTGGTTCTGGGTGCTGGTGATCCCCGTCGAAGCCACCGCGGCCGCTGACATCCTGACCAGTCTGATCGGTGGCGCGCAATGGATCTGGGCGCTGGCGGTCACCCTGCTGCTCACCATCACCAACCTCGCGAGCGTCGGCAACTACGGTGAGTTCGAATTCTGGTTCGCGTTGATCAAGGTGGTCGCGATCGTCGCCTTCATCGGCATCGGCGTGGCCGCGATCTTCGGCGTCTTCCCCGACTCGCAGGTCAGCGGGATCCACCAACTCTGGCAGCCGGATGGCTTCCTGCCCAACGGATTCGGTGCGGTCATCGCCGGCATGCTGATCACGATGTTCTCGTTCATGGGCACCGAGATCGTGACCATCGCGGCGGCCGAATCGCCGGACCCGCAGGCCGGGATCTCCAAGGCAGTGCGCACCGTGATCTGGCGAATCTCGCTGTTCTACGTCGGATCGATCTTCGTCATCGTGGCGCTGATGCCCTACAACCAGCTGTCCGACGGGTCGTATCAGTCCACGCTGCAGGCCATCGGGATCCCCGGCTCCGGGATCATCATGGACATCGTCATCCTCACCGCGGTGGCGTCCTGCCTCAACTCCGCGCTGTACACCGCGTCGCGCATGTTGTTCTCGCTGAGCGACCGGGGTGACGCGCCGCAGGTGGTCCGCAAGATCGCCCGCAACGGCGCGCCCTGGGTTGCCGTCGTGGCGTCGACGGTGGTCGGATTCCTCGCCGTGATCGGCAATTACCTGCTGCCGGAGAAGATCTTCGGTTACCTGCTGGCCACCAGCGGCGCAGTGGCGCTGTTCGTCTACCTGGCCATCGCGGCCAGCCAGTTCGTCCTGGGCCGGCGGATGCGCGCCGAGGGTGAGCGCCCGCCGGTGCGGATGTGGCTGTTCCCCCATCTCACCGTCGTGGTGATGGTGCTCATCGTCGCCATCCTGGTGCTCATGGCGTTCGACCCCGATCAGCAACAGGCGATCCTGCTGTCGGTGATCTCGGCGGTCGTCATCATCGCGCTCGGCGTGGTCATCCACCGGCGGCACGACCGCGTGGAGAAGTCCGTCACGACCACCTGACTCGGGGCGGTGGGGCGACGACCAGCAGAGACCGGCGGGTGACGGCTGTCGGGGATCCCGTGCATACAGCCCTGCGCAGGCAGAATTTACCGTAGCGTCAGCGTGACCACTCCGACCGCGGAGGTGCGCTGATCAGCCCTCAGCGCCGATTGGCAAGGAGCTGAGGCATGCGCATCGTCGTCGACCTCAATCGCTGTCTTGGCTACGCCCAATGCGTCCCGCTCGCGCCCGAGGTGCTACAGCTCATAGGCGAGGAAGCCCTCGCCTATGACCCCAACCCCGACGACTCGCAACGCCAGCAGGTCGCGCGAGCCGTGGCGTCCTGCCCGGTGCAGGCGATCATCGCCGAGATGGATCCCCCCTCGGACCGAACCACCAGGACTACGTCGTGAGTACTCATCCGATGATCGACGAGCTCGTCAGGACGTTCAAAGCCGAAGGCAGGATCGTGATCGTCGGCGCGTCGCTGGCCGGTCTGAGGGCCGCCGAAGCGTTGCGGGACGAGGGCTTCACCGGCTCGCTGACCATCATCGGCGAGGAGGTCCACGAGCCCTACGACCGGCCGCCGCTGTCCAAGCAGGTGCTCAAGGGATGGGTCCCGGCCGGCAACACCAAGCTTCCCCGCTTGCGTGCCGTCGACGCCGACTGGCGCCTCGGCGTGGCGGCCACCCGCCTGGACCGCGACAACCGAGAGGTTGTGCTGGCCAACGGCGACACGGTGCCCTACGACCGGTTGCTCATCGCCACCGGAGTCCGGTCCCGCGCGTGGTTCAACCCCGAGGAAGCCAAGCTGAAGGGTCTGTTCACGCTGCGGACCAGCGACGACGCGGCACGCATCCAGCAGGCGTTCAGAGCCCGTCCGAAGCGGGTGCTGATCGTGGGCGCCGGCTTCATCGGTTCGGAGATGGCCTCGGTGTGCCGGGACCTCGACCTGGACGTGACGGTCGCCGAGCGCTCCAGCGCCCCCCTGGTCGGGCCGCTCGGCGGGGTGATCGGTGACATCGCCGCCACGATGCAGCGCGATGCCGGCGTCGACCTGCGGACCGGGGTGGCGGTGGAGGCGCTGAAGGGGGACGAGGACGGGCACGTCCGGCAGGCGCAATTGTCGGACGGGACGCTGCTCGACGTCGACGTGGTGGTCGCGTCCCTTGGATCGATACGCAACGTCGAATGGCTCGAGACCGCCGAACTGGCCGCAGGATTCTGGGGGGTCGCGTGCGACGCGGGATGCCGGGCCTTCGACATCAACGGCGTCGTGACCGACAACATCTTCGTCGCCGGCGACATCGCGCGGGCACCCCACGTGCTCTACGACTACCAGTTCATGGCGATCGAGCACGTGGACGCCGCCGTCCTGGGCGCCCGGACCGCGGCGCACAACATGGTCAGTCTCGAGAAGGGACGGCGCCCGCACCTGCCGCTGCCGCAGTTCTGGTCCGGCCAGTTCGGCGTCAACATCAAGGGCGTCGGTGTGTGCTCGTTCGGCGACGAGATCGTCTTCACCCAGGGTTCGGTGAAGGACCTCCGGTTCGCCGCCGCGTTCGGGAAGAACGGACGCATCGTCGGCGCCATCACCTTCAACCACGGCAAGTGGCTGGAGTACTACGGCAGGCTGATCGAACAATCGGCGCCGTTCCCGCCTCCACCGGCGGGATATGACGTGCCGGCGAACTCCGAGGTGATGTCGGCCCGATTCCCGGATCCGCGGGAGCCGACCGGGCTCCCCGACGTCGTGCTGACCGGCCACGACCCGACCTCACGGGGCGCCGAATTCCGCCCCAAGAGCCGCTAGCCTCCCCAGAACTGGAGCCCCGATGACAACCGCGGAAACCGCCTGGACCGACGCGATGCGATACGAGAACCGCCACGACCCGTACCGGTTCTTCGACGAGCTCCGCCGGACGCCGGTCGTGCAGGTGGCCGACAAGGTCTTCGTGGTGACCGGGTACCGGGAACTGCTGCAGCTCACACACGATCCCCACGTCAGCTCCGACATCTCGCGCAGTCCGATCTCGGCCCGGCCGGCGACGCGCACCGACGTCGGCGCCGACCACATGCAGGCCTACGGTCGCGAAGCCAGCCTGATCGTGTCCGATCCGGCCAAACACGACAGGCAGCGCCGCCAGGTGATGCGGCACTTCGCGCCGCCGCATTCACCGCACGTCATCCCGGACATGGCGGCAGGCATCCAGTCGCTGTGCGACGAGCTGCTGGACACGGTCATCGCGGGGGGCGGCACGACGTTCGACGTCGTCGACGACTACGCCTATCCGGTGCCGGTCGCGGTCATCTGCCAGATCCTCGGTGTCCCGCTGGAGGACGAACCCACCTTCCACGCCTGGATCTTCGACTTCATGGTCGGTGCGGACATGGGCCCGGACGCCGAGACCGAGGAAGGCAAGGCGCGCAAGCGGAAAGGGCAGGAGAGCACTGCTGCCCTGACTGCGTACATGGCCGAGCTGATCCAGAAATTCCTGAGTGAACCTACGGACTGCGTGCTGTCCAAGCTGGTCAACGACACGGACGGGCCCGACGGACCGATGACGCCGCAGGAGGCCGCCGCCAACGCGATGCTGCTTCTCATCGCCGGGCACGACTCCACGGTCAACACCATCGCGCACTGCGTGCTGACCCTGCTTCGCAATCCCGAGTCGATCGAATTGCTCCGCGAGAAGCGAGAATTGGTCCCCAAGGCGATCGAAGAGGTTCTGCGATTGCAGTCCGCGGTGCAGTTCTTCCCCAGCCGCAGCGTGACCGCCGACATCGCCGTCGGCGGGACCGTCATCCCGGCGGGCTCGGCGGTCCATCTGCTCTACGGCGCGGCCAACCGCGATCCGAACCGATTCCCCGACCCGGACACGTTCGACATCCACCGACCCGACAACGAGCACGTGGGCTGGGGTCGCGGCGTGCACAGCTGCATGGGAGGTCCACTGGCCCGGCTGGAAGTCAACATCGCGCTGGAGACGTTCCTGCGACGTGTCGAGAATGCGCGTCTTGTCGTCGACCCGCCGCCCTACCGGGTGAACCAGGTATTCCGCGGCCCCCTGCACCTCGAGGTCGAGTTCGACCGGATCACCGCGGCGGGGTAGCGCCATCAAGGCTTTTCAGTTGGTCGAATGGCAGCGGCCCGGTCAGCTTCGCGACGTACCGGTCCCCGAGCCGGGGCCGGGAGAGGTGTTGATCAAGGTCGGCGGTGCCGGTGCCTGCCACTCGGACCTGCATCTGTTGGAAGCACCGGCCGGCGCAGCGGGTTTCGCGCCGCCGTTCACCCTCGGTCACGAGAACGCCGGCTGGGTCGAGTCGATGGGGCCGGGAGCGACCGGTTTCACCATCGGTGAACCGGTGATCGTCTACGGCCCATGGGGCTGCGGGCTGTGCATGAACTGCCGACAGGGGCTGGAGAACTACTGCCAGACGCCGGGGTACCCCAAGCCGGGCGGGCTCGGCGGCGCCGACGGCGGCATGGCCGAATATCTGCTCGTCCCGGCAACGCGCGACCTGATTCCCCTGGGCGGTCTGGATCCCCGTGAGGCGGCGCCGCTCAGCGACGCCGGACTGACCAGTTATCACGCCGTGAAACGATCGATGCACCTTCTCGGTCCTGGCTCGACCGCCGTCGTCATCGGCGCAGGCGGCCTCGGCCAGATGGCGATTCAGATCATCAAGGCGCTGGCATCGGCGACAACCGTTGTCGCGGTGGATACTTCGGCCGACAAGCTGGGTGTCGCCACCACGATGGGCGCCGACGCGGCATTGCTCTCCGGCGACGACACCGTCACACGCATCCTGGACATCACCAAGCACCGGGGCGCCGAACTCGTGCTCGACCTCGTGGCGGTCGGTCCGACCCTCTCCATGGCGGCTCAGGTGTCGCGGGTGCTCGGGCACCTCACCATCGTCGGGCTCGGGACCGCAGCCCTGCCCGTCAACTTCCACAGCCCGGCGCAGGAATGTTCGGTCGCTTCGCCGTTCTGGGGCGCCATCCCTGAGCTGATCGAGGTCATCGACCTCGCCCAGACCGGCAAGATCACCATGCTCGTCGAGCACTTCACCCTCGACGACGCGGCACATGCCTATCAGCTGCTGCACGACGGCAGAGTCCGGGGTCGCGCCGTCATCACGCCGAACGGCTGACATCCCACCGACCGCACCGAGCCGTCCCGAGGGGTGATGACACCGTGCCACCGCTGGATCCTTTCCAGCCATGCCCGAGTCCGCACCGGACCGATCCCGTCGGCGGGCCCGTTCGGTAGGCTGCGCCAGAGGGTGGCGACGCCATCGAGAGAGGCACCGCCGGTGCCGTCGGCACCCACCACGAGACCTGCCCCAGTATTTGACCGCACCTGACGCCGGGAGACCAATCACATGAGCGCCGAGCAGCCCATCATCTTCTACACGCTGACCGACGAGGCGCCGCTGCTCGCCACCTACGCTTTCCTGCCGGTCGTCCAGACCTTCGCCGAGGCCGCCGGTATCGACGTGCAGTCCCGCGACATCTCGGTCGCCGCGCGCATCCTCGCCGAGTTCTCCGACCGGCTCACCGAGGATCAGCGGGTACCCGACAACCTCACCGAACTCGGCGAGCTCACCCAGTTCCCCGAGACCAACATCATCAAGCTGCCGAACATCAGCGCCTCGGTGCCGCAGCTGCTCGCGGCGATCAAGGAGCTCAAGGGCAAGGGCTACGACCTGCCCGACTACCCGGGTGAGCCCAAGAACGACGACGAGCGCGAGATCAAGGAGCGCTACGCCAAGATCCTCGGCAGCGCGGTGAATCCTGTTCTGCGCGAGGGAAACTCGGATCGGCGTGCGCCGAAGGCGGTCAAGGAGTACGCCAAGAAGCACCCGCACAGCATGGGCCAGTGGTCGCAGGCGTCGCGTACGCACGTCGCCACCATGAAGAACGGCGACTTCTACCACGGCGAGAAGTCGATGACCCTCGACAAGGCCCGCACGGTGAACATGGTGTTCACCGCGAAGGGCGGCGAGCCGACCGCGCTCAAGTCCGGGGTGAAGCTCGACGAGGGCGACGTCATCGACAGCATGTTCATGAGCAAGAAAGCCCTGATCTCGTTCTACGAGGAGCAGATCGAGGACGCCTACAAGACCGGCGTGATGTTCTCGCTGCACGTCAAGGCCACGATGATGAAGGTGAGCCACCCGATCGTCTTCGGGCACGCCGTCAAGGTGTTCTACAAGGACGCGTTCGCCAAGCACCAGAAGCTGTTCGACGAGCTGGGCGTGAACGTCAACAACGGCCTGTCCGACCTCTACAGCAAGATCGAATCGCTGCCCGCGTCGCAGCGCGAGGAGATCGTCAACGACCTGCACGCCTGCCACGAGCACCGGCCCGAGCTGGCGATGGTCGACTCGGCCAAGGGCATCTCGAACTTCCACTCGCCGTCGGACGTCATCGTCGATGCGTCGATGCCGGCGATGATCCGGCTCGGCGGCAAGATGTACGGCGCCGACGGCCGCACCAAGGACACCAAGGCCGTCAACCCCGAGTCGACGTTCTCCCGGATGTACCAGGAGGTCATCAACTTCTGTAAGACCAACGGCCAGTTCGACCCCACCACGATGGGGACCGTGCCCAACGTCGGGCTGATGGCGCAGAAGGCCGAGGAGTACGGCAGCCACGACAAGACGTTCGAGATTGCGCAAGACGGTGTCGCCGACATCGTCGACGCCGACACCGGCGAGGTACTTCTCAGCCAGGACGTCGAGGAGGGCGACATCTGGCGCATGCCGATCGTCAAGGACGCCCCGATCCAGGACTGGGTGAAGCTGGCCGTGACCCGGGCCCGCGCATCGGGCATGCCGGTGGTGTTCTGGCTCGACGACGAGCGGCCCCACGAGAACGAACTGCGCGCCAAGGTGAAGAAGTACCTCGGCGACCACGACACCGAGGGCCTCGAGATCACCATCCTGCCGCAGGTGTGGGCGATGCGGTACACGCT
>Ga0247757_10001453_pt1 | contig 15559 bp, 10 predicted proteins | sample UWRJL126311R4_FD_180929 | JGI IMG/M metagenome (GOLD analysis project Ga0247757, IMG submission 180929) | Plant litter microbial communities from Arlington Agricultural Research Station in Wisconsin, United States - UWRJ-L126-311R-4 | ecosystem: Environmental > Terrestrial > Plant litter >... | reverse complement strand
CTTCAGTCCGCCGTCGATGGAAACAGCTTCCGCCATTTGCGCACGAGCCAGACGCCGGGATAGACGAAGACGTTGGTGTAGTTGACGTGGACCAGCTCCCACTGCGCCGGGGGGAAGAGCGCCGCCAGCTGCGCCTTGGAGTAGCGGCGGTAGTGGTGCAGGACCACGTCCCAGTCGCTCCAGAGCGCCATGCTGGCCGGCACGGTGACGAGCGCCACGCCGCCGGGCTTGAGCAGGCGGAGGAAACCGTCGACGACCGCGCGGTCGTCCGGCGTGTGCTCGAGCACGTCGAGGGCGGTGACGTAGTCGAGGCTGCCGTCCGGCAACGGCACGCGGTCGCCGGCGAGGCTGATCACCTGGTCGGGCCGGAATTTCGTGCGCAGCATCCGCAGCGCCTCCTCGTGGTCGTCGAGGACCATCACCCGGCACTGCGCCGACATTTCCTGGGCAAAGCGTCCCGTGCCGGCGCCGCAGTCCAACAGCAGGTCGGTCGCGCGCGGCGGGCCGGCGCGGCGCAGCCAGTCGCGGGCGATCTCCCGCTTGCCGGCATAGTACCAATGCCGGTCCTCCTGGCGCTCCATGTTGGCGTATTCTTCGGCGTTCATCTGGGCGAAAAGCACCGGGAGGTTGTGTGGGTCGCGGGAATCTGTCCATATTCCTTATCACCGCGACCGACCCGTCCCTTTCCCCTCGATGAAATCCCCGTTCCTGGACCGCCTGGCACCGGTCGCAGTCGCCGTCATCCTGCTCCTGCACGCCGCGGTGGCGCTCTGGGCGGCGGCGCAGGAGAGCGTGACGGCGGACGAGATCCTCTATGTCACCGGCGGCTACTACATCGACCGCTACGGCGACTACCGGATCCAGCCGGAGAACGGCGTGCTGCCGCAGCGGCTGCACGGGCTGGCGGCGCTTTGGACCGGCGCAACCACGCCGCCGCTGGCGGGCAACGAGTACTGGCGCACGTCCTCGAACCTGGTGAACAGCTACCAGTTCTTCTACGAGACCGGCCACGACCACGTCCCGATGCTGCAGCTCGCGCGCACGCTGAACACGCTCTTCTCGCTCGGCGCTGGCCTGCTGGTCTTCCTGTGGGCGCGGCACCTCGCCGGCACCGCGGCGGGGCTCGTGGCCGTGACACTCTACGCCGCCGACCCGCATGTCCTCGCCCACGCGGCGCTCGCGACCTCGGACATGGCGGCGGTGTTCCTCCTGTTCGCCAGTGCCAGCGCGTTCTGGTGGCAGCTGGCCGCGCCCGGCTGGCGCCGCACGGGATTGAGCGCGCTGGTCTTCGGCCTCGCCTGCGTGGCGAAATATTCCGCGGTGCTGCTCATCCCGGTTTTTGCCGTGCTGCTGCTGTGGCGTATCGCCGGCGAACGCGACCGGCTCCGCGACTGGCTGCGGCGCGGCGCGGGCCTCGTGGCGCTCCACGTGCTCGGGGCGGTGGCGGTGATCTGGCTTTGTTATGGCTTCCGCTATTCCGGCTTCTCGCCCGCGTTGCCGCCCGCGGACCACTACGCCTCCGCGTGGTCGGAGGTGCTGCCGTACATCGGCTGGCAGGGCAAGGTCGTCGCCCTGGCCTGCCAATGGCGGCTGCTGCCCGAAGCCTTCCTGTACGGCTATGCGTGGGTGGTGCAGTCCGCCAGCGCCCGCGCCGCCTTCCTCGCCGGTGACTACGGCATCTATGGATGGACGAGTTTCTTCCCGCTGGCCTTCGCGTGGAAATCCACGCTCGCGTTGCTGGTTGGACTCGCCCTGGCGCTGGTCGCGCTCGCCCGGCGCTGGCTCGCCCGCCGCGCCCTCATCGCCGCCGATCTGCAGCGGGTCGCGCCGCTCGTGGTTTTCCTCGCGGTGTACGCGGCGTTTTCCCTGACGAGCCGGCTCAACATCGGCCACCGGCACCTGCTGCCGATTTATCCCCTGCTGTACATCTGGGTCGGAGCCTGGGTTGCCTGCGTCCAGGCCCCCCCGGGCGGACGCAGCGGCCTGATCGCCGCGCTGATCGCCGTGCAGGTCATGGCGAGCGCGAACGTCGCGCCGCATTTTCTCGCCTTCTTCAACCGCCTCGCCGGCGGCCCGGCCAACGGCTACCGGCTGCTGGTGGACAGCTCGCTCGACTGGGGCCAGGACCTGCCCGGCCTCCGCGACTGGCTGCACTCCCCCGGCGGGCGGCGCGGCGACGAACCGGTGTTTCTTTCCTATTTCGGCTCGGGCGAACCCAAGTACTACGACATCCAGGCCACGCGCCTGCCTTTTGTGAACGGCTTCAAGTTCACCCGCCCGTGGTACGAGCCCCGGCCCGGCCTCTACTGCATCGGCGCCACCATGCTCCAGCAGGTCTACAGCGGTTTCGGCGGCCACTGGACTCCCGCGCTCGAGCAGGAGTACCGGCAGCTCGCCGTGCTGGCACCGGCCTTCCGCGATTTCCTGACCAAGCCCGAAGCCCGGCCCGCCTTGCTGCAACTGACGAGCGCGCAGAAATGGGAGGAAAACTGGCGGCGCTACGACGGCCTGCGCTTCGCCCGCCTCTGTGCAAAACTTCGGACGCGCGAACCGGACGCCATGGTCGGTTACTCCATCCTGGTTTACCGCGTGAACGCCGCCGAGCTCGACGAAGCGCTCGGCCGGCCACCGTCACCCTGACCGCTCCGGCGCCGTACGCCAGGACCGTGGGCCTGCCAGTCGATGGAATCATAGGCCGATCGTTGTAGGTCGGGCTTCATGCCCGACACGAATGCGCATCAGTCGGGGATAAACCCCGACCTACATCAAATCCTGCGCCAGGCGCGCGCCTGCGCCGTCACGGCTTCCAGCAGCCAGCCGGACAGCAGGATCATCAGCACCCAGCTGAAGGGCTGGGTGCACAACCGCCAGCCGAGCGCCGGCCGGTAGGCCAGGCCAAGGGTGTTCACGACGAGGCAGAGCGTCCCATCGGCCCAGATCGCGACAAGCCAGCAGGCGAGCGCGACCCGCGCCGGCGTCCGCCCCGCTCTCGCCTCGCGCCAGAGCCAGGGGAACAGCCAGAGGCCGAAGACCCAACGGTAAGTATAACTCGTCCCGGCTACGAAGCAGCCGACGAGCAGACAGGCGCCGGCAGCAAACAGCAGCCGTTCCCACTCCGGGCCGCGCATGTTGTCCGCGAGCCCGCGCGTTCCGCCCTGGCGCCACGCCAACCAAGCGCCCGCCCCGAGGATCGCCAGCGCCAGGGCCAGCAGCACGGGCCGGCCAAGCCCAAGGTCCCGCCAGAGCACGGGAGCGCCAAATTCGTGGATCGTCTGCGGTAGCTCGAACATGCCGCGGCCGATCGACGCCCGCTCGCTCCACAAGGCGAGGCCCGCGGCGGCCACCGTCAGCACGAAAGCCCCGAGGGTTGCGCGCCGCCACGGCAGCACGGCAAGCAGCGCCCCGGCCGCCACGATGGGGTAATATTTCAATCCCGTCGCCAACACCACGGCTCCACCGAAAATTGCCAGCCGGCCCGCCCCGCGACCGCCGCGCAGCGCCAGGAGCCCCGCGCCGAGCAGTGCGAAGATCAGCAGGTCGTTGTTCGCCCGCTGCAGGGCGATGAGCGTCGGCGGGGCGAGGAAACCCGCCGCCAGCACGCCGGCGGCGGCGTAGCTGGCCGGACGCACACTCGCGAGCGCCACCGCCAGGAACGCCAGCGCACAGGCGCCGCCAAAGGCGAAGTTGTCGGCCCGGGTGAGCCCCAGCCAGCGCAAGCCGAGCCACCAATCCGAATACACGTGCGGCCGGTTGAGCGCATCGAGTGTGTTGGCGTCCGCCGTCGCCGCCCCCGCCCGCGCCGCGTCGTTCGCCGCGAGGATCGCGTGCGAATCGAGGAACCACTCGCGGTGAAAGGGAAAGCCCAGCGTCATCAACACGTCGGGCCACAGCATGACGCTGGCGTACCCGGTCAGCAGCAGGACCAGGAGCAGGCGAAAGGGAGTGAACAGGCGGCCGGTCATGGCTTCGGCGGTCCCGCCGGGGCGTCCAGTTCCAGCAGGATGAACGTCGGGTTGGACATCACCACCTTGAGCCGGTTGTCGAGCGAGGCGAGCACGCCGCGGTCCCGCAGGAAATCGAAGCTGATCGACATGCGCTTGAGCAGCAGGTGGCTGTAGCCCAGCGACCGCAGGCGCGCGGCTGCGTCCGGCCGCACCGTTCCCGAGAAAAGCCACGCCACCTCCGGGCTCCAGAGCGGCGAGTAGGACTTCCCCTCGCGCTGGAAAAACTCGCGCAACCCGGCGGAGTCCGACAACACGCGGCCCGGAACGACGCGGGCGACCTCGCGAAGGAACGGCGTGTTCTCCCGCTCGAAGTCATGCCGCAGCTGGTCACCCGCGCGCCCCCACTCCCCCGGCGGCAGCGTGTACGGGTTCTGCGGGATCGTCCACGCACGCACCGACGCATCGCCAGCGAACAGCGTGAGCCCGAGCATCACGCCGGCGAGGTGGGTGCGGCCGGGAACCTCGCGCGCGAGTGCGGCCCCGCCCCAGGCGCAGCCCAACACGAGGACCGGGCTCAGCACGCGCATCGAGTAAAACAGCCCGCCCGCCGTGTAGGGAATCGAGGTGTACCAGATCGCCACGAAGAGTCCCGCGACCGCGACGACCAGGCCCCAACCGGCCTGCCGGCGCTGCAGCCACAACCCGGCCGCCAGGCCGACCAGCGCGGGCAGCGCCGTCACCAGGCCGAGGCGCGCCATTTCCCGCCAGGTCGCGGCGTGGCGCAACTGGTCGCCGTAGATCGCCTGGTAGTTTTTCATCCAGCTGTCGAAAACGGGATTCGTCGGGAACCCGGCGAAGTCCTGCGCGTACACGGGGTTGCCCGTCAGCAGCCAGACCCGGCCGTGCCACCCCAGCGGCAGCAGCGCCGCCAGGAGCGTGAAGCCTAGCGCCGCGCGCCACGACCGGTCCTGCGCCACGATCCACGCGGCGCCCGCCATCGCGGCCACGGCCCCGTACTCGCGCGCGCACGCCGCCACCGCCGCGCTCACCGCGGCCGCCACGAGCAGCGCGGGGGCGCGCGTTTCGCGCCACTTCGCCAGGTAGAGCACCATGCCGCCGGCGCCGAGCGCGGTGAGCCCGGTTTCCTGGCCGAGGTTGAAGGCGAACTGGAGCAGCATGGTCATCCCGCCGAGCGCACAGGCGAACCAGCCGCCGCGTTCCCCACCCCAGTGGCGGCCGAGACCGAACAGTAGCGCGAGCAGGCCGGCGACCTGGCCGAGCACGGGAATCGCGGTCCACACCTGCGCGGTGCTCCCACACGCGAGGTAGGTCCACGCGTAGAGGGACGCGACCAGCGGGTTGATGCCGTCCGCCCAGAAATACTGCGCAAACCCCGCCGTGGTGGTCGGAGGATAGAAATCGAGGTTGCCCTGCTCAACGAGCAGCTCCGCGAGCAGGTTCCAGCGGAAGCTGGCATCCGCACCCGACAACGGCTGCAACCACGCATGCCACACGGCGACGAAGACCAGCGGCAAGGCCGGCAGCGCCAGCCACCATTCGCGGCGCGCGGCGGTGGCGGCGTGCGCGACGCCCCGCGCCTTCAGCCAGCCGGGCACCGCGACCAGCGCCAGCCACAACCCGAGCGAAGGCAACGTCACCGGGATCCCGCCGGCCGCCAGGCCGAGCACACCGGCGAGGATCGCGAGCGCGGAAAGCAATCCGCCGCCGAACCAGGGCAGCGGCCAGCGCCAGGCCCGGGCCCAGCCGAGTCCCGGCAGGATCAGTCCGGCCCCGGCGACCAGGATTCCCACCAGCTCCCGCAGGCTCACGGCTCTCCTTTCGCCGCGCGGCGGCGCCAGACGCCGAAAAAGGCGTCGTACAGCAGGAAGTCGCGTCCCGGCAGCCACGTCTCGGCGGCGATGGCCGGGCGCACGTCGTGGAGCTTCACCAGGTTGTAGTCGTGGTCGAACGCGGCCTTTTCCTCGGGCGTGAACGCGGCGTACTCCCCGGCGCGCAACACCACCCAGTCGGTTTTCAGCGCCACCGCCAGCGCCGCCATCCGCAGGATGCCCTGCCGGCGCAGCGCCACCACGTCGGGCGCGCATAGGCCGGGCGTGTCGCGCATCGAGAGGTTGGAATAATAGCCGATGTAGCCCAGCGGCTCGAGGAAGACGGTTTCATGCGGAGACCGGGCGGACATCCCCAGGCTGCGTCCGATCGGCGCGCGCAGACCCCACTCGATGATGCGCTGTTGCGCGCGCAACTGCGCGGTGACGACGACGAACAGGCCGATTTGGAAAACGACCAGCGCCGTCGCGACGCCCGCGACCGTCCAGCGCAGGGGCGGCCGCGCGCGCCATGCCTCCAGCGTGGTGGCCACGCCTCCCGCCACGGCGAGGTAGGCGAGGACCGTCCAGCCGGGGAAATACCACGGGGCGCGCGTCGTGATGGTCAGGTAGATTCCGCCGAGGAAGAACGCGAGGCCCGCCACCCGCGCCGGGCGCGGGCAGCGCGGCCACGCCGCCACGGCGACCGCGCCCCAGGCCAACAACCGGCCGTACCACTGCAGCCAGCCGGGCCAGTTGGCGAGGTAGGCATATGGCGGCAGGAAGGCATCGTGCGCCGCGGAGTGGCCGAAGAAATAATTCCACGGATAGGCCGCGATGAGCGAGAGCAGTTCCCCCTTGGGCAGGGTGCCGCTCTTGGCGAGGATGGTGTTGGGCACCGGCGAGCCGTAGTAGCTCCACGCCCAGGCGAACCACGGCGTGTAGATCGCGGCGGCCACGGCGGCCATGATGAGCCAGTCCTTGAATCTCCACGGCGTCTCGCCGCGCAGCAGCGCAACCGCGGCCGCGAGCGCGCCGACGTAGATGAATCCGTCGGGCCGCGTCCACATCGCCGCGCCCAGCGCCACGCCCGCGAGTACCGGTCGGTGGTCGAGCAGCGCGCGCCACACGCACACCACGGCGAGCACCAGCAGCGCCGTTTCCATGCCGTTGGTGGAAAACGCGGCCGTCTTCACGTCGAAGCTCCAGAACAGCGCCGCCACCGCCAGCGCCACGCCATCGCGCAACCGCGGCGCGGCGAGCCACCAGGCCAGGCCAAGGCAGAGCACGGCCACCACGCGGAACCAGCCCATCACCGTCACGGGATCGTCCGTACCCGCCAGCCCCGCCAGGCCGGCCGGCAGCAGCGTCCCGAGCGGCGAGGTGAAGGCGTGCACCCGGTGGCCGGCCTCGTAGACGAGTCCGTGCCCGTGCAGCAGGTTGAGGCTGCAGCGGTACGTGATGAAAAAATCCTCCCAGATGTTGCCCGTCACGAGCGTGAAGACGGCCGGGCCGGCGACGACCAGCAGCAACAGCAACGCGCGCGTAGTCCGCAACGGGTTCATCGCACCGGGCGGTCGACGGGTGCAGCCGGCGCCTCGACGGGCGGCGGCGTGGAAGGCTTGAAGTCCGCCGGCAGGTCGATCGACACGACGCGGCTGACCCGGGCCAGCTTCGTACCAAAGCGCCGCTCGGCGAGCAGCTCGAGGTGGATCCAATCGGGCAGCGCCTCCTCGGGCACGAGCTGGTATCCGCCGTCGGCCGAGGTCGGGCGGAGGCTTTGGGTGACGAGGATTTCGTTGAAGTCCGGCAGGTGCAGGTGCTCCGCCAGCCGGTCGGCGACGGCGCGGGCCCGCTCGATCAGGATGGCCGGCGTGGAATTGATCATCCAGGGCAGCGGCGACTTGTTGCTCAGGATGAGGCGGGTGCCCGGCGGGCGGCCTTCGACCACGCGCTGTTCCCAGGCGAGCTCGTCATTTCCCATGTGCGAGTAGTAGTGGTACGACTGTTTGGGCGCCGAGACCGCGAGCGTGAAGGCCGCCGCGGCCACGAGGCCAGCGATACTGGCGGGCACCTTCCGATCCGCCCAGGCCGCGGCGGCCACGATGGCGAGGACGAAGAGCAGGTACATCGGCAGGGCGAAACGCGAAGCCATGGGGTCGTTGAAGGCCGCCCAGTAGTAGAACATCATGAGCGAGGTGATCGCCAGGATGCCGCCGCCGAACAGGCACAGGCTGGCCGGCAAGGCCGGCAGCTCCCGCAGCGACCGGCGTTTCGCCACGCCCCTGCCCGCCACGACGAGCAGCGCGAGCGCGCCGACGACGGCGACCGCGCGCGAATTCGCCAGGGCCATGCCGTCCGCCATGAAGAAATTCCAGGCGGCCTGCAGGTTGCCCGCCAGGTAGTCGAGGCTGAAGCGGGAAGTCTGGTTCTCGCGCAGTTCCCACATGACCGGCGTGTGCGCGACCACCTTTTGCTGGAGCGCCACCGGCAGGAGCAGCAGCGGGGCGAGCACAGCGGCCCACGAGAGCACGAGGCGGCGGGCGCGCCACCAGCCCCACAGGATGGCGCCCGCGGCGGGCACCACATAGATCGCCGACTCGTAGCGCGACTGCACCAGCAGCACGGTGCCGAGGACGAACGCGGACAGCCGCGTCTCGTCGGGTTGCCGCAGCCAGGCGGCGCCCAGGATCATCGCCACCACCAGCATGCAGAAGTTGAGCAGCTCCATGCCCGCGCCGGTCGCGTTTTGCGCCAGCAGCGGCAGCGAGCCCAGCAGGGCCACCGCCAGCAGGCCGCCCCGCCAGCCATTCAGCTGCCGTCCGATCCAGTAGACCAGCGCGAGGGTGAGCGCGAACAGCGCGGCATTGAGCGCGAACGCGTTGCCGGTCCGGTAGCCGGTGAGGTCGTGCACCAGCGAAATCATGAACGGGAAAAACCCCGGCCGCTTGTCCACGTAGCTGTCGATCGACAGGAACACGCCGCCGATCTCGTAGCCGCGCACGATGGCGGAATTTTCCCGGAAGAAATGCAGGTTGTAGGCCGTGGATTGCAGGACGTACTCGTCGTAGAGGATCTTGCTGCGGAAGGTCTCGTGCGTCAGCGCCACCGCCACGAACAGCGCGATGGTCCCGCCGGCGGCCGCCCATTCCCGGCGCGGCAGCGGCGCGCGGTCGGCGCGCGAACGGTACGCGCGCCAGAGCGCCAGCAGCCACCCGGCGAAGGTCGCCAGGATGACGTAGTAGGAGCCGAAGCGCAGGATGCTCCGCGAATCGTCCACCGAAAAGGCGACGAACCCGAAGAATAGCGCCGCCGCGGCCGCGCACCCGAACAGGGCCAGCCGCAGGAGCGGCCGGACGGGGGGCGGGCTGGCGTTGGCGGCGGGATCGCTCACGGGCGGATCAGGGCAGCCGCTTGATCATCTGATCGAAGTATTCCTGCCGGACCTTGTCGCGTTCGGCGGGAGACATCTTCTCGAGCGGGGAGATGGCGCGCGGCGGCGGCGTGGTGGGACCCGGCTTGATGGCAACGACGCGGCTGATGCGGCTGACGGTCAGCGGCGTGAAGCGCCGCTCCCAATAGGTCTTCAGTTCGAAGTCGGGCCCGAGGTCGTCGTCCTTCTGCACGATCTGCCGGCCGGTGGCGGGGTCGACGTCGTAGCGCTGGAACACATAGAACGCGCCAAACGTGTGGTTCTGGTAGTTGAAGATGATGATATCCTTGTTCTTGAGCGCCTGCGGGACCGGCGTGGCGGAGACCAGGTGCGTGATCCAGATCAGCGCGTTGTTGTCGATGAACAGGTAATCCTTCTCCGGGTGCGCCGCGATGAACTCGCGCCGCCACTCCATCTCGCGGCCCACGTAGTAATCCAGCGAGTAGTCATGGCGCGACATGCTCGGCAGCGAGTAGGCGAAGAACCCGAACGCCACCACGCCCATGAGCGCGCGCCAGATCCAGGGGCGGCGGAAGAGCTCGGCGGCGGCCATGATGATCGCGATCACGAGCCAGAGGTTGAGCGGCAGGCTGAGCCGGCGGATGACCGGATCGTCGAACCGGCCCCAGAAGTAGACGAGCATCAGCAGCGAGTGGGCGCCGAACCCGAGCGTGAACAACGCCGCCGTCAGGGGCACCGGCGCCGCCGTGCGGAAGCGCGCCAGGACCTTGGCCGACGCCAGGATCGCAAACGGCAGCGCCAGCCAGCCGAGCGCGGACAGGACCAGCGAATTGGAATGCGAACCGGTGGTGTCGAAGAAGAAATTGAGCCAGTGCGAGAAATTGTCCGGCGCGTACTTGAGGGCGAACGGGCGCTCGAAACCGGGCTGGCTGGCGAGTTCCCACGACGATTCCTGCGCACTGAAGATCTTCTGGTGGAGCGCCGCCGGCACGAGGAGCAGCGGGACGAACACCGCGCCCCAGTCGAGAACCGGGCGGCCTTCCTTCCCCCACGCCCACAGCACCAGGAGGCCGACCGGGAGGAGGAACAGGAGGGACTCGTAACGCGTCTGCGCCAGGAGCACGGCGGACAGCAGCAGCGCCAGCTGGCTCGCGGGGTCGCGCTTCTCCGCATAGCGCAGGCCCAGCAGGAACGTCAGCAGGATCATGAACAGGTTGAGCAGCTCGAAGCCGCCGCCCGTGGCGTTCTGCGCGAGGAGCGGCAGGCTGGTCAGCAGCAGCACCGCGAGCACGCCGGCCTCGACGCCGACCAGCCGGCGGCCGAGCCGGTAGGCGAACGCGAGCAGGCCGAAGGTCAGCGCGGTGTTGAGGGCGAAAACATTCTCCGGGCGGTAACCGGTGAGGTCGTGCAGCGTGGAGACGAGGAACGGCTGGAAGAGCGGGCGCTTGTCGAGCCGGCCGTCGAGCAACTGGAAGGCGCCCTGCAGGTCGTGGCCCCGGATCGCGTACAGCGGATGCTTGTCGAAGTGCATCCCCATCGACGTGTCCAGCAGCATGATCTCATCCATGAGGATCTTGAAGCCATAGCGCTCATGGACGAGGAGCAGCAGGCCGCACCCCGCGATCAGCGCGATGATCTTCCACTCGCCCGCCGCGGGCCGGGCCGGGCGCCAGCCGTCGTGGCGCACGAGCCGGTAGAGCGACCAGACGAACCACGTGAAGGTGGCCAGCATCGCCCAGTAGCCGCCGACCGTGATCAGCGCGAGGGCCGGGGCGGGCGGAATGGCCACGAAGCCCAGGACGATCGCCGCGAGGGCGACCAGGGCGAAGACTTGCAGGCGGCGGTCATCACGAACGAGCGCGATAAGATTCATACGGGTACGGAGAAGTGCAGACGGGACTCTGCCGCAGAGAGTTGAAAGCAGATTATGCCCGCAGAACAACACCCTCTTTGCGCCGCGGGAAGGAACCGCGCGGCCCCGCGGAAAACGGGCGCAAAAAAAAGGCCGCCCGGTGAGGGGCGGCCAATTTGAAGAATCAGACGACGGCCGAATTACGGCGAGTACGTGATCGTGCGGAGACCGGCGACACCAGAGATGGTGATCGTGGTGCCCTGCGTGAAGGAGGTCGGGTAGGTCTCGCCGGCGACCGTGTTGAGCGCCTTAACATAGTTCGTGGCGCCGATCAGGTTGCCCTGGGAAACGCTCGAACCACCGTATTCCAGATAGTACTGGTCGGCGGCCGCGGAGAGCTGGCGAGCGTTGTTGAGGACGGCTTTGTCCTGGGAGGCCTGACGAACCTTCTGGAACGCAGGAATGGCCATGGCGGCCAGGAGGCCGATGATGACCACGACGATCATGATTTCGACGAGCGTGAAGCCCTTGTTGGAACGGGTATTCATTGTATGGAGGTTTATGCTGCTATTATTTTCTGCCCTCACCAAAAGCGGTGTGAGCGCTTTGCATTAGGGGAAATTTTCCAAAGCATCACAAGGTCTATAATGTGAAGGAACGGTAAAACAAGGGGTCCGATTTTTGGAAAAAATCGGCACCTAAAAAATCGCAACATACTTTAAGGTTGCAACTTACAAACAAAAACGGCGTGGGTATAAACCCCTAGACGCTATTTGAGCAACTTGGCGATCGGGAGCTCCGTCGCATCCTTCCAAAGCGACTCCATGCGGTACTTGTCGCGGTTCTCCGGGGTGAAGAGGTGCACCATCACATCGAACGCATCGACGACCAGCCAGCCGCTCGCCCGGCCCGTATCCATGCCGAGGATGCGCACCTTCTGGGCATCGATGACCTTTTCGAGTTCGACGCGCAACGCGCGGAGATGCGGCTCGGAGTTGCCGGTCGCGAGCACGAGGTAATCCGTGATGCTGGACTGCTGGCTGACGTCGAGCACGCACAGTGCCTCGGCCTTCTTGTCGTCGAGCGCCCGCACGACGAGCTTCAGCAAATCCACGGTCGGGCTGTCCTTCAGCGCCGGCTTCGGGGCCGCCTTGGGCGCCTTGGGCGCCGCCTTGCCGGTGGCCTTCGCGGGAGCCTTCTTGCGGGGGGCGGCTTTGGTGGGTTTGCGCTTGGGCGTCGTCATGGATTGGTCCGATACAGCTGCCTGCCCTCGATATAGGCGATAACTTTTTGCGGGCAGAAATAGTTCAGGGAACGCCCCTCCTTCACCCGCTGCCGGAGTTCGCTGGAGCTGATTTCGATCAGATGGCCGTCGCAGCGATGCAGGCGCAGGTCGTCGATCTCGACGTGCGGCTTCACCGGATGCTTGGGCCGCTCGAGAAAGATGAATTCCACCAGGTGGACGAGCTCGGCGATCTGCTTCCATTTGTGCAGCAGCGGCAGCTGGTCGCCGCCGATGATCCAAAAGAGCTCGTCCTGCGGGAACTGGGCGCGGAAGTGCCGGACCGAGTCGATCGTGTAGCTGATGCCGCCCTTGCGCAGCTCATAGTCGGAGATTTCGAGGCGGCGGTCCCACTCGATGGCCGCACGCATCATGGTGAGCCGGTCCTCGATCGAGGACTGGACGTCGTTGGGTTTCAGCGGGGCCTGCGCGGCGGGCACCAGGAACAGGCGGTCGAGGTGAAACTGCTCGAGCACGTCCTGCGCCGCGATCAGGTGGCCGAAGTGCACCGGGTCGAAGCTGCCGCCCAGAAAGCCGATCTTCATGGGCACGGCGGTAATGACGGGACGATGGGGAAGACTCTTGCCACCGACCCCACTTCATTCCGCAATCTCGCCTCGGCAATCCCAAACCTCGCCCGGGTGGCGGAATGGCAGACGCTGGGGACTTAAAATCCCTTTTCCGTAAGGAAGTGTGGGTTCGAGCCCCACCCCGGGCATCAGCCTTCGCCGAGCGAAGCGAGCGCGAAGGCTGCCGTCCGTAGGCTCGGCGAAGGACGGCGTTTCACCCGCGCTCGCGGCCAGAGTGGCTACGGCTGACACGGTCAGCCAATACTCGCCGAGCGAAGCGAGCGCGGAGGCTGCCGTCCGCCTAGCGAAGCGCGGCGTGCAGGATTTCCGCGGGATGCTGCGCCCGGCGGCCGGTGGCGTCCTCGATCTGGTGCCGGCAGCTCGTGCCCGGCGCGCAGATGACCGTCTCGGGGGCGGCCGCCCGCACGGTCGGGAAGAGGACCAGTTCGCCGATTTGCTGGGAAACCGCGAAATGCTCGGCCTCGAAGCCGAACGAACCGGCCATGCCGCAGCAGCCACTCGGGATCAAGCGCACCTCGTGGCCGGCGGGCAGCTCGAGCGCAGCCACCGCGGGGTTGAGCGAGGAGAGCGCCTTCTGGTGACAGTGACCGTGCAGCCGGATGAGCTTCTTTTCCGCCCGGAACGATTCGCGCCGGATGCGCCCGGCGGCGATCTCGCGGCCGAAAAATTCCTCGAACAGCAGGACGTGGCGCGCCAGCGCCTTGGCCGCCCCGCGCAACGGCGCCGGCATGAGGTCCGGGTATTCGTCGCGGAAACCGAGGATGGCCGACGGCTCGAGGCCGATGAGCGGGGTGCCCTCGTTGACGAGATCGCGCAACAACTCGACGTTGCGAATGGCGAGACCGCGCGCCTCGCGCACGAGCCCCTTCGACAGCTGCGCGCGGCCGCTCTCGACGTGCGGCGGGATCACCACCTCGTAGCCGAGCGCGTTGAGCAGCTCGACCGCCTTGATGCCGATGTCCGCATCGGTGTAGTTCGTGAACTCGTCGCAGAAGAGGTAAACGCGCCCGTGCGGATAAGCCCGGCCCGCCGGGTTGGCGTGTTTTTGATGCCACGCCGCCAGCGTCGTGCCCTGCAACCGGGGCAGGCTGCGCCCCACCGCGAAGCCGGAGAACTGCTTGATCCAGCGCGAGGTGTCCGGGGCGCTGACGAGCCAGTTGTAGACGGCGGGCAGGCGGGCGGCGAGGCGCATGGAGGAGGCGAAGCCGGCGACGAGTCGCGAGCGCAGCGGCACGCCGTGGGTGTCGTGGTAGTGCTGCTGCCATTCCGCCTTCAGCCGCGCGACGTCGACATTGGACGGGCACTCGGACTTGCAGCCCTTGCACGAGAGGCAGAGGTCCATGACGCCCTTGATCTCGGGGCTGTCCCACGGGTTCGTGACGTCGCGGGGGTGCGTGAGCACCTGGCGCAGCAGGTTCGCGCGGGCGCGGGTGGTGTCCTGCTCGTTGCGCGTCGCCATGTAGCTCGGGCACATGGTGCCGCCCGTCAGGTGCGACTTGCGGCACTCGCCCACCCCGTTGCATTTCTCGGCGGCGCGCAGGATGCCCTGCGTGGCGCTGAAATCGAAGATCGTCTCGTACTCGGGGGACGGCTGGCCCGGGCTGTGCCGCAGCGAGGTGTCCATCGGCGGCGTGTCGATGATCTTGCCGGGATTGAACAGTCCGTGCGGATCGAAGGTCTCCTTCAGCCGGCGCATCATGGCGTAGCATTCGGGCCCGACCATGAACGGGATGAATTCCCCGCGGAGGCGGCCGTCGCCATGCTCGCCGGAAAGCGAGCCGCGGTACTTCTTCACCAGCGCGGCGACGTCGGTCGCGATGCCGCGGAACATCCGCAAGCCCTCGGCCGTTTTCAGGTCGAAGAGCGGCCGCGTGTGCAGCTCGCCGGCGCCGGCGTGGGCGTAGTACACGCTGCCGACGCCGTATTTGTCGCGCAGCAGCGCGTCGAACTCGGCGATGTAGGCCGGCAGGTCCTCGACGGCGACGGCGGTGTCCTCGACCACCTCGCGCGGCTTGGCGTCGCCCTCGACGTTGGCCATCAGGCCCTGGCCGGCCCGGCGCAGGTCCCAGACGCGGTTGCAGTCCTCGCCCCACACCAGCGGGTACGCGTAGCCGAGCCCGGCCGCGCGGAAGTCGGCGGCGAGCGCCGCCATCTCCCGCTCGAGGTGCGCGCGCTCGGCGTGGCGGAACTCCACCACGAGCACGGCGCCCGGGTCGCCCTGGACGAAGAAGCGGTTCTTCGCCTGCTCGAGGTTGGTCTTCGTGCACTCGAGGATGTGGCGGTCGATCAGTTCGCAGCCGAAGGGCCGGCGGCGCATGGCCACCAGCGTGGCCTGGAGCGATTCGTTGATGCTGGTGAAGTGCGCACACATCAGCGCGCCCGGGGGCGGCAGCGGCTCGCAGTTGAGCTCGAACTCGACGCCGAGGAACAGGGTGCCCTCGGACCCCGCGAGGAGGCGGCAGAGGTTGAACGGCCGGTCCGACGCCGGGTCGAACACCGCGCAATCCATCAGCGCGTCCAGGGCATAACCGGTGTTGCGCCGGGTCACGGTGGCCTTCGGGAAATGGTCGCGGACCAGCTGGCGGTTGCGGGCGTCGCCGAGCAGGTCGCGCACGAAGCGGTAGATCCGCGTCTCGAGGCCGTCGGGGCCGGCGCACTTCGCGGCAAATTC
>Ga0247757_10001452_pt1 | contig 15563 bp, 3 predicted proteins | sample UWRJL126311R4_FD_180929 | JGI IMG/M metagenome (GOLD analysis project Ga0247757, IMG submission 180929) | Plant litter microbial communities from Arlington Agricultural Research Station in Wisconsin, United States - UWRJ-L126-311R-4 | ecosystem: Environmental > Terrestrial > Plant litter >... | reverse complement strand
CGTCCACGGCCGCGATAAGGTGGCTATTCTAATTCTAGTTCTAGGTAATAGTTATTACCTAATTCGCTAATTTCCTTATTATATTCCTTAGGGGTATTAATAATAGTAGAATTATCTTAGTAGTATAGCTATATAGTAGTAATTCTAAATATTAATTAATTACTATTAATATTAAGTATCGTAGCTATTTAGTTAGTATTCCATGCTAGCAACTTATAGGGGCCAGTCTATCCCTTTCCTTCTTACTATACCTTAACATTGCTTTAAAGTAGAAGTTCTAGTATATAAGTAATATTAGGTCTATTACGAGTAGCTAGGGTATTACTTATTTAATATTTAGCTTTAATTCTTTAAACTTTAGCTATTACTTTTTAAATTATAATAGCTTAAGTTACTATCGAGGGTAATAGTAGTAAGGTCTTTACTATTCGAGGGTAAGTACTAAATACTAGAAGTATAAAAATAAGTCTATTTAGGCTAGTAGTATTATTCGCGGTCTTTATAGCTATTTAAAGAATCGATTCGGGTGTTATTACTATTTATTTAATCTCTATAGTAATAACTTTATATACTCTTTAAATTACTATATAATATCGTTCAACCTTTCTAATTAAATTATAAGCCTTAATAGGAACCTCTTATACGTCTATCGCTATAGAACTTGCGTTATTTATAAATTCTTAACTAGTAAAGTTTCTTCCTATATTGGTTACGATAATATTAGGTAGTCTAACGTATATATTAATCTATATAGTTTAAAGCGTATTCTATATAGTTCCTAATTATATATCTATTAGAAATCGCGCTACTTAGAACGCTATTACCTTATTAATTACGTATAGAATAGACTTTTAGTTAATATATATAATATCGATAATAATTTAAGAGTTAAAGTCGATATTATCCTTAATAGTAAACTTAAATCGTCTAAGTACTTTACTATAGATTTAGTACTAGTAGTAGAATCTAGTAATCTTCTTAAGTATTTCCTTATTAATATCGTCATATCCAGCTCTGCTTAGTACTTTATATAATCGTTCTATAGCTAGGTAGCTAAATTATTAATATAACTATCGTAACTCCTTTTTAGTAAGGTAGTAAATAGCTATCTCCTAATTACTAAGTAGAAGCTATAGGTACCCCTACTTCTAAATGACTAGGTAGTTAGTTCCTTAGTATACAAGCGTATTATTAATATTATTAAAATAGATTTTATATTAATCTATATTAGCTAGGTAGAGTAGAAATAGTATATTCGTCGATATTACTATAAACTAAATAATACTAAATAGTATCTTTACGTCGACGTTTCTAATAGACGAATACTTAGGGCTATTATTAAAACGAATATAGTAATATCCTATAGTAGACTCGTTAATAACAGCTAATAGCTATATTTACTATAAAGCCTTAACCTATATCTATCCTACTATTAATATTCTAGTAGCGCTAGTATTAGGTATAATTCCTTAGAAGACATTCTCGCTATATCGCGTATTAAAAGTAAATAAGTAGCTATCTTCCTTAGCTATCTTATTATTATAGTATAGGTCCTTACTAGTAATTATATAAGTTATCGTAGTATTATTAAGTATTATAACGATAGCTTATCTATTAATAGTTCTATATAAAGTAGTAAAGAATTAATTATTTTATAATAGGTAGAATATATTAAGATCCTTATCCTTATCGCTATTTATAATATCGCTAAGGTTAATCCCTTTAAATTCTATTAGAAATATTTTATAGTTAGGGTTAAGGTTATAGTCCTATATATATATTCGAAATCGTCGTCGTAATCGCTTATACTCTTTAATTAGGTAGCGTATTAACTAGTAGTTCTATTTTCTATATACGAAATATTTTCTATTCTAATATTAATTATAATTCTAACGATAGTTTCTATTTTAATTCTCGTAACAGTAATTATTCTAATCCCTATAGCGATAATTATTCTAATTCTCTTAATATTGGTTTCGATTCTAATTATAACGTTAATCTATATAGAAAGAATTATTATTATAATACTCTAGCTCATTCTAATTCTATAAAATAAACTAATAGCTATAATCGTTACTATTATAGCGTATCTATAGTTTAACAGTACTGCGAAGGTCTATAGTAATACCTTTAAATATTATTACTAGGTAAATAAGTACTTATACGTATACTAGTATACCTTAATATATAGAAACTAGTTATCCTACTAGGCTTCCTTTATTAGCTCTAAAGTTCTAAATAAGCCCTTAGTAGGTTTACTATAATTATTTAATAATAATCTCTAGGTATTCTACTAGATTCTTATTAGGGTTAGTAGTAATAATATTTCTAAGTATTATTATACGCTATTCGTTTAAGAAAAGCTGATAGTTCTTAGGTATATAAAAATATATATATATTCGAGTAACTATAACGTCGAATAGTAGGTCCTTTTATATAAGATGCTAATAGTAGAATAATTATATCTTTCCTTTTAATATAGTACTAAAGGCAGTTATGTAGTTTAATTCGTTAACGCTAGCCTTTATATAGAGGTTATAGAAAATATTAAGTTTAATATTTAGTACGTTATATAAATCGCTAGTAAACTTTATATCGTTATTATATAGCTTTACTAAGTTGGTAAGAGCGTAAATCCCTATATACTAAGGAACTGGTTATTTTAATAGCACTAGTATAGATACTAGTAATAGTATAGGTACTAATAATAGTACTAGTACTAATAACGGTACTAGTACTAGTATATTACTAAAACTATTTATATTCTTTCGTTTTATTATTTACTAATATACGAAGATTAGGTTATTTATTATAATAGTAAGTTCAGGTTCTAGCTATAGTAGGTACTTATCTAGGTTAAGAAGGTTAAGGAACTGGTCTATTAGGTTTCCTCGTTAACTATATACTATATAGATACCACGTTTCTAAAAGAATTCCTTTATTCTCTTCTTAATTTAGTAATCAATCGTATTAAAGTATTACTTTAACTATTATATAAATTCTTCCTTATATTAACCTAGTAGGATAATATTAATTAATCTATCTTCTTTAGTATATTTAATCTATTCGAAGGCGATAGTATTTAAGTATTCTTTATTAAGTTATTTATCGTTAAAGTTATATAGCTTATTCTCGTATTTACTAATATAAAGGTCTATAAACTATAGGCGTGTTTGAATTTCTTTATATTACGATATACTATTAGGTCGCGTATAAGTTAATTATCATAAATTACGTAGTTAATATAGATCTAGTTCCTAGGCTAGGCTAGTACTAGGGAGCTTTGTAGTAGATCTCTTTTAGTTCTATTAAAAGAGGTACTATCTAATTAAAGTAGTCCTTAATAGGCGTCCCTATTCTTTATACTAACTATTACTATCCTAGGCTAGTACTAAGAAGAATATTAAAAGTTAGTCGCTTCTAATACTAGAGCTAAGTCCTAGTAAGCTAAGAAAACTCCTCCTATTAGATATTCCTTACTAATTTATAGCTTTTTTATAGTCTAGCTACTAATTAGTATTAGTATAGTAATAGGTATATAGGTTAAATTAATCTACAGCTATAAAGTAGGTTCGAGAGTAGATAATTTATTCTATAAAAGAGAGAACTATAGAGGAGTTTATATATATAAAGGCGCGATTCTATTTATAATATATAGAATACTATAGGACCTAGCTCGCGCGCGTAAGCGTAATAGGTTATAGTAAGGAAGAGAAAAAAAGGGGTATAGTAAGGAGCGTAGCTAGGGGCGTAGTAAGGGGTATAGTAAGGGAACGTAGGTAGTAAATATAGCTAGTGACGTAACTATTACGTAACGAGTTACGTAACTTGGAGAGCTACTAGTATACTAGTAGAAAGCTATTAGTAAGCTACTAGAAAGCTACGGGCGAACCAATAGTAAGTAGTTACGTAATACTAGTTATATAACTTGGAGAGCTACTAGTATACTAGTAGAAAGCTGCTAGTAAGCTGCTAGAAAGCTGCGGGAAAGCTACCAGCAAGCTAAGTAGTTATATAACGTAATTCTAACAATACTACTTATAGACTTTATTATATAACTTAATTAATAAGTTCTACGCTATTTATAGACTTTATTATATAATTTAATTAATAAGTTCTATACTACTTATAGACTTTATTATATAACTTTCTATTATATATCTAAATTATACTTAGTATCTTAGCCTAGGTCTAAGTTATTAATCCTAGGCTACTAGTTATCCCTACTATTACTATTACTATAAGGTATAACTATAATAATCTTTAAAGGCTAGAGTTTATAGATAATCTAGTTTCTATTTTTTATCCCTAGTTAACTCTATATAACCTCTAAGAATAGATAGATATTAAATAAGATAAGTATAAAATAGCTATAGTAAATCTTTATCTCTAAAACTACTATATCTAATAGCTAATAGCGCCTTCTAATTCTAGATAGCTATAATAGCTATATTGATATTAAGTTCCTTTAGTTTAATAAGTAATATAGAATCTACCTCTTATATCTACTTATATCTACCTTATATATTTTATAGCCTCTAAATCTCGCTCTATTCTCTATTATTAAGTCTAGCTACTAAAATTAAATCTAGAACCTTATATTATTTAATAATATAGTACCTATTAAAAAAGAATGCTTTATTATATATTATTATTATATTAGGGAGGAAGGCTTTATACTATAAGTAATTTAAGTTAGCTAAAAGGCTACTAGCTTTAGTCTATTTAATATTAATTAAATACTCGGCTTATTATAAGTTTCTTATAGGCCTATAATACCTATATACTAGGAATAGCTATAAGTTCCTATAGAGAGATTCCTTAGTACCCTTTAGGGCCTTTATAATCTCTACTTTATATAGTAGGACGTCTAGAAGCTCGAGAATCTAGGGTATAGGATAAGGCTTCTACTATATAAAGTAGGTAAGGCACTCGTAGCTATAAAAACTAGAGTTACAGGCCTAGAAGTATAGAAAAGACTTCTTAAATATTAACTATAGACTATTTACTCTAAGCCCCGTTAAAAGCGTGTTTAGGTAGACCTAAATAAACGCTTCGCAGACGTTAAGAATATAGTATAGGCTATACGTACAGCTGAGGCCTTACGGGCCCGCCAGTAGAGAGCTACTATAGCGAACGCCTTAGAGGGGGCTGCTATAGCTGCTGCTGCTCGAACTCTTGAATCTATATGTACGCAGTGGCAATTATAATACATGTTGTTGAGTAATACTATCTTTTGTACAGGGGATGCGCTGTGGCGGAGTGTTCGGAAACCATATGTGTTCGGAAACTATATAGCCGAGCTTAGCGAGATAGAGGTGAATGGCAACTTTCTGGGCGAGGCGCAGAAGCCCAGGACGAGCAGCATTGCAGTACTGGTCAAGAATCATCACTGGAGATAACTGCGAAGATATGTTTTGCTTCCTTAACGAGTATAGAGTGCTTGTGTGCAAGCAGCACCGTACAGGCGTTGTGAATCTCGACAAGCATCTGCGAGTACAGCATGCAACGCCCGCAGCGCAGCGGAGGGAAGTTGTACAATATTTCTCGCAATTTTCCAGGGCCGAACCGAGTACGATCAAACTTCCCGAGGCCGGCTTCGAACGGCAAAGAACTACTCCCAAAACGACGAGCGTCCAGGGGTGAAGCTCGTGGGATGGTTTCCGCAAACTCCATATCACCACTATCGAAAAAGCGTCCTACTTGTTTTGCATGAAAACGCAACTAATACCTCCCATAGCGAAGCAACGTCTATACTTTTACAATCACTAATAAAAGATCTAGAGAACAGGGGGGCAAAGGAATACAAGTATTGGGTTGAGAACCCAGATAGGACACTTGCGTCCATCGATGAATTAAACCCCGGGAGTATGATAAGGACAAAGGTAGCAGAAGGAGCACGTCGGCACCGAGCACGCCGCTATCTCAGAAGGCTGTTTGGAAGCGCTTCTGAGTTCAGAAAGAAGTGATTAAGGAAACAAACATGTTACGATTGCTGTGTTTATTTTTACACGGCCTGGTTTTTCGAGTGGGATCTAAAATCACCGCACCCTTTTACGAAATCTATTCCGTTTCCAATCCCCTGCTGCGCGACCCTCCCTCTTTACCTTTCCCAAACTCGGCTCTACCGCACAAGACGCTACATCCGGCACCCACCTCCTATTCAAAAAGCGATCCAATTTATCATTGATCGCGCGCTCCACCTGTTCCCCAGCCTCTTCCACGTAGTCCGCCACCGTAGCATCCAGCTCCTGAAACTTCTCATCCACCATCTGATCGATATCCGCCTGCAAATCCTCGAGCGCATCGTCTTTCCTGCTTTGGATATCGAGTTTCTGGTCTTCTATAGTTGCGATGAATTCATCATCGGCGGCATTGCGCAGATATTGCGCATCGTATACTGTGTCTTCGCAGATGGTGGTGAGTTTCTTCTCGCAGTAGGCGGAGGCTCGGGCGGAGAGGAAAGCGCGGAGGGAGGAGCGGAGGAGGAGTGATGGATCGATGGCGGGATTCATTTTCGGGGGTGATGTGGGGTTTGAATCAGGGGGAGGTGGTGATGATGCTGTGATGGATATTGATGTATCGATGAATTGCGCCAGCATTTCTGGAAACATCTGTTGCATCATCTTTCGCATGGTATCCTCGAGATGAGGGGGTATGTGTGGTGTGTCTGCGAGTGAAGGATGTGGTGATTTGGTATCGAGAAAATGACGAGTGTGTGTCGATTCGTCGACCGTGGAAGACGGTGGCCTACTGGGGCTCGAAATTGTTGTAGCTTTCTCGGTGGGGGACCCTTCGGGCACGTAAAAAACGCGTTTCGGCGGCGGCGAGAGTGGTGGGCTTTGGGATACTATGATGATATCACGTGTGAGTTAAGTGCTCCAGGAAACAAGAGAGTTAATATTGAAATTGTTTAAGAAGACAAACTCACTGTGCCGGACACGTTTACGGCTCGCATCTGCGTACGATGGTGGCTCGTTTGATTCAACAAGGTACTGCTCGGTAGGACTAAATACTGACCAGTCCTCAAGCCGGCGTCCTTTGAGGTTCTTCTCGTCAATGCGAAAGCCAGTGAACGTTTCTGGCTGGCTGACAATAGTCAGGAACGGACCGATTTGTTTCGGCTGGAACCATTTCCAGTCGAACAGTATTGTGATCTCGATGGCCTTGGCTAGGTCTACCAGTTGGCGAAAGTGGAGCTCGTGACTAGGTTGAGGTGCTATGCTTCCTGACACGTTCGGACAAAGGATAGCGCAAGGTTTCTTGAGGTTCAACGAGAGAGCTCGAACTTCAGGGGTCTGGTTTCGCGCAATGTGGCTCGATTCTGTTAGTGAAAGAGTCCTCTTTGCGGTCATGCACGTCGTTGTGGCAGGGACAAGATTATCAGCATCGTATAAGAAGTGGAAGGGTTGGGCGCCGATGAAACCATGCACGTGAGTCGTGTGTTGGAGAGAAAATGTGGCATGCAAGCCGTCTTTGAATTTAACCTGAAAAGTGCATCGTAAGAGTGAACATGTATTATTGTCAGTTGCAACATAAGCCAATGCACCAATACCTGCCTTGCGAAAAAGGTTGTATGTCATTCTGTATCCAGTCTATCTGCCCAATCCAATCTAATCAAAGCAAACAAACACTCACGAGGTGCGCCCTCGCAACAAATTCTCCAACCGCTGCCACCGCCGGCAGCCTTCAGGATGCGCGCACTACACTTGACCGTCTGCGAACCACCCCTCCAATGCAAGCAAACCAGCGCGTGGGCCGAAACCGAGGCACGCCGTGATTGCCAACTTCAGAGGCCTTGTGAAATTCGCAAGGATGGTGGGCGGAGGGGTCAGTCTAAGCGTAGGCAAGCAGAGAAGAACAGCGTAAGCGGTGAAGGAGACACCTCGTCTCTAACGTAGCAAGCCAGCGCGGGGCCGAAACCGAGGCGCGCCGTGATTGCCAACGCTAAAGAGAGTGCGCCCTCAGCGGATCACGATAAAACTACTCGTATCGCGGGATCGAAGATGGGGGCGATGAATTCGAGATGAAAGGGTTGGTGATAGCGGTTGAGGGGTAGGTGCGTGTGGTGCAAGAGATGGCGCGGCCTTACAAGACTAAGAAGACCGGGCGCGCTAAATTTGTCAGCAGTCACGTGAGCTTCTTCAATCACGTGACCTTTATCCATCCTAGTTGTCAGAATATTACTACTCACGTGATACTAGTCACATGACGGCTTCTCTAGGAACGCTGCCAGAAAACCGCTAGTACGCCGGCGGTAAACCGGCGGAAAGCTGCTAGATAGCTGCGGGAAAGCTGAGTAGTTATATAATACTAGTTATATAATAGCTTCTCTAGGAATACTACTAGAAAACCGCTAGTATACTACTAAAAAACTACTAATATATTAGTAAAAAACTAAATAGTTATATAATAGCTTCTCTAGTAAAGAAAAGACTATAATATTTACTAAATATATAACTATTATATAACTTAAAAAATTATTAATTTATTAATAGAAAGTTATTAAAAAACTACTAGAAAGTATAAAGAAGCTTTAATTAGTTAATTAGTTATATAATATTAAGTATATAATAGCTATTAGTATAGTAATAGGTATATAGATATAAGGTCTAGTTATAGGTAATAGTATTTACTTTATACTAGGATAGATAGTAAAAGGATAGTAGGATAGATTACTATATAATAGCGGTTAGGTGAAAGTAAGAATAATACTTAACTTCCTCTAGTCGTGGGTTTAGCGTAGCTTATAAGCTTCTTCTTATAAATCCTACTAACCTTCCTAGGCTAGTATTAGTATAACGTAAACCTTTATCTAGTATACTATCCTTTATCTAGTATTCCAGCCTTATATCTATTCCTCCATTATAATAGATTAAATCATCCTATAGCTATAATAACTTTATATAAAAGAAGATAATTAATTCTATAAAAAGAACTATAGAGGAGTTTATATATATAAAGATATAATTCCTTCTATAATATATAAAGCGTTATTAGCTAAATAAATTTATAAATAAGACTTTTATCTTAAGTATACTAAATAGATCTTAAAGATAATAGTATTTCCCCTACTATATAATAACTTAAAGATTATATAAAGAAAAGATTTTAAAGGATTTAGAATAAAAGCTAGTAGGACTAGGGCCTAGCGTTACTTTATCCCTTTTATAAGAGTTAAAAAGACCTAAAACTATAGTTAGATTATTTACTATTTTAACTCTTATTAAATAGTTAATAGTATTTTAATAGCTTATAGTATACTAGTACTACGCTACTACCTAGTACTATAATTATTAAATATATCTTAATAACTATCTTAATAACTATAATATTATAACTCTACTATAGTACTACTAGAAGTATAATTATAGAATATAATCTTAATACTTTATAGAGGTCTATATAAATATACCTATAGTCCTTTATTTATTTAAACTACTCTATCTAAAACTTACTATATCCTAAAAAAATACTATAATTTAAAAAGAACTATCTAAAACTTTTTTTATATTTAGATATATATATATTAAAATATATAGGCGCCCTATTACCTATAAGATCCCTAAGTTAACTAGAATTATCTATAGAGCCTATTACTAACTTCGCTATAATATTTTACTAAGATAATAATAATATTACTATCCCCTACCCTACTAGTATAAATACCTACTATACTTTTATAGCCCTTAAAGTAGCTAAATACTTTATTCTAGATATAGCTAGATTCCTAGAGAATAGGATAGAAGAGAATATCTAGAATATAGCCCTTAGCGTAGATAAATACGCTAAATTCAATAATATATATCTAGACCTACTTAAGATAGTCTAAATATACTACTTTAAATAATATATTATATACTATTTAATAAAGTAGGAAGGAGGAAAAAAAGTAAGGATAATATTAAATAATATATTAGTAGTAAAAAGACTATAAAAGGAGTAATTAATCTAGGTTATAAGTAGGATATAGCTATTATAGAGTAAGAGCTTTAAAAAGGAGCTCTATAATAAATTAACTAGTAAAGAGAGTATTACCTAAATATAGGTAATTATTAGAGCTATATAGTCTAAAGGTTACTAATAAGTAGATAAAGGAGATAGAGGGAGATAAAGGGTATAAATAGTTTAAAGAAATAAAGGGGCTATAAAGGTAGAGGTAGTAGTAAAGGATATAGACTATAGTAGTAATCTTTTTAAAAGTTCTTATTTATATAATATTAGGTTGATTTACTTAAATATATATTTATATAATTAAAATATTTAAAGGGTTTATACGCGATTAGTAGGAAAGATTAGTAACTATATATTACTTCTACCTAAGAAGATAAAGATACTAAATAAATAATATAATATTATCTAAAGATGATATAGTACTAAAGCGCTATAAGACCTAGCTTATATATATAATAATTTATAATAAAGGAAAAGAAAAAGGGTATAGTAAAGAATATAGTAAAGGGTATAATTATAAGGACGGGCATGGGCTCCTATATCGACGTATAGATAATAAGGTAGATTAGCTCTATTTTAGCTATACTAAGATAAGGAAGAGAATAGGTATAAAGGTTTAGCAAGACTATATAGTGTTTAAACTTATTAATATGCCGATATCTTGCTAGGGCTAAGGTTCTACTATCGCTTTAAGTAAAAGGTCTAATTATATAATAAAACTATATAATAAAAGTAATTATATAATAAGGTAGTCTATTATATTACCCCCCTCTAAGGGAGGCTTATCCTTAAGTCTTATAATCTTTCTTCCTTACTACTTCCTTCTTAGTATTTGATTTAAATATTCCTAATTTACTACTTTATTATCTTGATTTATTACTATTAGGTTCTCATCTTCTTTATAAGCCTTTAGCTAGGCTAATAGTTATACTAGTAGGCTAGGCTTCTTTAGGTAGACTTTATAATAGTTCCTAATTTTATAAGGAGCTTTAATAAAGCCTCGAGTATTATACTAGGTAGAATTAGGGTTATAGGCCATCTAGGAGACCTTATACTATAGTCGACCTCTATAGATACGACTATTAAGTATTTCCTCTATAGGCTACTCTAGGTTATTATTAATCTTAATTAGTTTTTCCTCTAGTTTTACTTAATCTAGTAGGGGTTTAGACGCTTTATATAATCGATCTATATAAAATACGTTATATATATATATATATATATAGTAGTAACTTTAGTTAATAGGAGTATCCTTTTATCACGATAATAGGGTAGGGGCTATATATTTATTAATTAAGCTTTTAACTAGGTTATCCTATTGTAAAACCCTTCGGCGTAATATATACTTAATCTCCTATAGAAAAATCGGGTTTATAATATTTCTTATTTACTTATTATACCTAATACTTCTAAGCTTATTTAATTCTTTATTAGGCTATTTTAATAGCTAGTTTAATAGTATTATAATAAGCTTTTACGTAGTTCTATACTTCCTTATAAGTTATCTACTCGTAGATTATTAAGGACTTAGTTATATATTCCTTCTAGTCCTAGTAATAGATAGGTTTATAACCGAATTCGATTTTAAAGGGCGATAAGCTAGTAGTCTCGTATAGTAATATAGCTTATACCTAGTCTATATATAGTAGTAGGTCCAACTAGTTATCTTAATAGAAGTTAACGAAGGGGTGAAGGTACTAGTCGAGATATTAATTTATAATCTTAGTATTTCTATTAGTTTAAGGGTAATAAGCTATTAAGAACTTCTATTTAATTCTTATTAACCTATAGAGTTTATTTATAAATACTAAAATAAACTAAGGTCCTTAGTTAGAGATAATAGACTTAGGAGGACTATAGATATACTATATATAACGATAATATATATCTACTTGTAATGGACTAGCCCTAAAGTTTAAAGAATATAGGTATTAAAATATTATAAATTTCTACGAAGGTGAAATGAATGAAGTCCGATATCCTTGGTCTATATATACCCTCCTCGCTTACTAAGGATTGCCTTTATATTACTTCTATACCGTTTCTATGTAACCTCTATATCATCTCTATATAATCTCTATATCGTCTCTATACTATTTTTATATAATCTCCGTTCGGTTTCCGTATAATCTCCGTACGTATTATAAAGCTGGGCAAAGCCCAGTCTATAACACTATTACTTATTCTACTATCGTTGTTTTATAGTAAGATAAAGAAAATAATCGCTTACTTAATTAATCTATAATAACGAAGGCGTAGTTATATCCCTTCTTATTAGGTAGAAAAGACTTAAAGTCTATTAAGACGTTTTATTAAGCTTGTTCTAGTATTAGTAGCGATTTTAGTAGTCCTAATATATAATTATATAGTACGTAACTCTATTAGTAAGCCTTATAAGCGGCGATATAAGTATTAATATCTTTCTATAGCGTTATTTAGAAATATCGCTCTTTAAATAGCTTTGCTATTTTCCTTTTACTAGGGTAAGCTATAATTTATATTATATAAACTATATAAATTAGGTATATTCGTAGGAAATAGACTATAGGGATAAATAATCGCTCCTTATATAGTAGTAGTCCTTCTAAATTTAGCTTCTAATCTTTACTTTTTAATACCCTTTTATATAGAGGTTATAGGCTTTCATGATTCTAATTAGCTTTTAGTATATAGTTAATTATCGCATACAGGTTATTAGGCGAGGGTAAACTTATAAAGGTATTAAAAGATACTACTTTAAGTGTCTATTCTAGTCTATTATAAGCGAGTTAAGTAAGGTTATTAATAATAGTATTAATTATACTAATATTAAGCTATTCTACTTATAGGAAGGATTATATATAAGCTAAATAATCCTTTTCCTTCTAGGTCTTTAGTTCCTTTTATTTATACGATAGTATATTAGCGACTATATTCATAGTACCTAGGTAGTAGGAGAGAGTTATATTATAGTTGGCGATAGTAATTACCTATTATATTTACTAGAACGTTAGCTCTTACTTTATAGAGAAGAACTTAAGCGCTTAATAATCTATTAGAGTATTAAATAATTATTATAGGCTAATAAGCTAAGATCTCTATTCCTTAAATTTATAGATAACTATAAGTATCTCCTTATTATATATATTATAGTTTATCTATAGTCTATTTATAGTTTTAGAGTAGAAAGTAACTAGATACTAGAGACTATTATCCTATAGCTATAAGAGTACTCCTATAGTAATACTATTATTTATATTAGTCTTAAGTTAGGTTTAATAATAGAGTAAGTAGTAAGCTAGGATATTATCTAATAATATAAGGTCCTTAACTTATTAGAAAGCTATTAATTCTTAATTATTAAATATACGCTAAGCTCCCTTTTTAAGTAGCTTTATAAATAATCTAATAACTCGTCTATAATCCTTAAGAAAAGCCTTATAGAAATTATAGAATCCTAGGAATAACTATAGGCTTTTTACTAATATAGGAATAGGCTAGTCCTTAATAATAGTAACCTTCTTAGGGTCTTTTTATATACCTTCTATACTAATAATTAGTCCTAAGAACTTTATTTTCTTAATAGTAAATTTACTTTTTCTAATATCTACCTATAGACTAGTATTATAGAGTCGCTTAAATACTTACGCGATATACGCTTTATACTCTAGTAGGTCCTTAAAATATATAAGGATATTATAAAGGTAGGCTATATAGAAGTTATTAAGTAGTCTATATAGAACCTTATTAATATAGCGTTAGAACGTCGCTAGGTTATTATAGAGACTAAAGGGTAAAATATAATATTTATAGTTACTATATCGCGTGTAAAAGGTAGTTAGGTCTTTAACCTTTTTATTAAGTCGAATATAATAGAAGGCCTAGTAGATATCGAGCTTTATAAATACTTTTATATACGCTAATCGCGTTAAAGTCTCTTAGATAAAAAGGATTAGGTATATATCTTTCTTTATAATTACATTAAGTTTTTAATAGTCGACGTAGAATTACTACCCCCCTCTAGGTTTCTTTATAAAAAGGATAGGTAAGGTATATAAGGCGTCGCTATAAGTAATAAAACTATATTAAAGATAATTATCAAGATAGCTTTTTACTAGTTCGAGTTATTTAAGAGATATACTATAGAGAGGACTAGTTATTAATATATTCTTAGAAATTAGTTTAATCTTATAGTCGATATCCTTTCTATATAGTAGTAGCTTATTAAAATCCTTCTTAAAGAAGTATACTAGGGTAGTACTAGTATAACTAGGGTATAGTAGCTTCTCGTTAATAAGCTATTAGAGTTCTACCTTAAGGTCTTCCCCTATAGATTCCTCCTTCTAATTCTAAATCAACTTATCTACTTTATAGATATTAATATATCTAAGTATTATATTTTTCTATTAGATATATATTATAAAGGTAGTAGCTCTAATAGTATTAATCTCGAGGCTAGCTTTTATAAATATTTCTTATAAGATTAGCTAATAATAAGGTGCTCTTTATATCATCTTAGGTAGCTATTAAGGGTAGAGTTATTTATTTATTTTTTGAAGATTTTTATAAGTATCTATATACTAAGTAATAGGATACTTCTATAAATATTATAGAATCGATATATTTATCTACCTATCGCGTTAATTAATATTAATCTAATATACTAGGTTAATACCTAGTAAGGGTCCTTATTACGTAGGAATTGTAATATTATATTTATAATTAATCTTCGTATTATTAGGCTAGTAAAGGCTTTACTATTTATAATTTAACTAGATATCTCTATCCTTTAAAAGCTTCTTTCTAATAATTATATTATAATACCTAATATTATAGAATACGAAGTAGGTACGTAGGCGATAGCTATTAAGTACTAGGTCTATCTATATATACTTATCTACTTATCTATTTAGATAGCTATCGTAATCTACTAAAAGTATTACTTCTATACTATATATTAAAGTATAAAGCTTCTTTTTAATTATATAGAGATACTTAGGGTAGACTAGGACGTAGCTACTAGCTCTAGTATTAATAAGAGCGTTTAATTTAACTATTAGTCTATTTATTAAGATTTAGTATAATATAGTAAATTACTTACTATTAAATAGTTGATTATATATACTAATAACTCTATTAGGTAACTCTAAGGAGAAGATTTCCTCTAAAGAGATACTTTTCCTAATTTATTATTAGATAATCCCTTAACTATTTTATAGAATATTTCCTTTTCTATATCAACTAGAAATTCTACTATTTATTTATCGATTTACTTAATAGTCTTCTACTATACTAGTTTACTTAAATATAAATAAATTATATAGCTAGGTTTATAATAATAGTAGTAGGTTAGCTGCTCTACCTAGGCTAGTATAGTAATTAGAACGCAAGGGCGAGGGAGAGGTAGTAAGGGTATTACTACTTAAGTTAGTATAGGTATATAAGGCTTAGGTAGAATTACTATCTTCTTTATATAATATTTAGTACGTATAGCTATATATTTATTAATAGTAGTAATTATATAAGCTAGGGTGTAAGCTTTTATAATAAATCTATTATAGTTATCTTTAAGTAGAGTAATATTATAGCTTAGGTTAATATATAGGGAATTAGTTAGTTTATTATAGAAC
>Ga0247757_10001451_pt1 | contig 15575 bp, 7 predicted proteins | sample UWRJL126311R4_FD_180929 | JGI IMG/M metagenome (GOLD analysis project Ga0247757, IMG submission 180929) | Plant litter microbial communities from Arlington Agricultural Research Station in Wisconsin, United States - UWRJ-L126-311R-4 | ecosystem: Environmental > Terrestrial > Plant litter >... | reverse complement strand
AGACTTCTAGTTTTTCTCTTTAAATATCTTGTTTTGTTTTCATTATAGCGTTAAAACTGGCTGAGTTATAGCCTTTTAAAAAGGGTATCTTTTTTGATTAGTCGTTTTTTATGTCACCCTACTGTATAATACTCTAGAAGATTAATATACTTATAGCAGCGATTTTACTAATAACTCTAATAGTATTGTTAGGAAACCTACTTATATCCTACTCTATAAGGTTTATTAAGCTTAAGTTAAAGAAAGAGACTTCTATATTCTTAAGAAAGTTCGCCAGTTAAAGTTCCTTAATAGTACCGGTAGATATTACTGTCGGTATTCTATTATTCGGCAGCCTACTACTAGCTATATTAATCGATTCGGGATAAGGAGGGGCTATAATAGCGATACCACCTATAGTAAAAGTGGATATATAGAGAAGGGTACTAATAGCTATTAAGAAGTATATAGTTATAGTAAGTAGGATTATATAAGTTAGGTATTAAGTATACCTATATATATATTCAAGAAATTTAGAAGATACATTTATCCCTAATATAGCCCTTCGAGCGATTATTTTAAGCCCTAATCGTTTATAATAAATAGGGTTATATTTGGTACCTATTAGCTCTAAATCTAAATTAATTACGGCTTATATATCTATAGTAGTAGCCTAGTAATTTTAGAAACCAAAATTCTTTTAGATTGATTGGGTATTATCTAGAAGGTTTCCCTACTAAATTTTAGGTAATACTAAGGCCTAGTTTTATACCCCTTTATTATATTTATATAAGAGATACTAATAGTGGTTATCCCTACTTTATAAAGATTCCTTAGAACTTTTATATTAAACTCTATAAGACTTTATTTACTCTCTATATCATCTAAACTTTTAAGTAAAGCCGAATTAGAGGACTATTAGAACTGGTATAATAAGTTATTACGTCGTAATAATAAAATCCCTAAGTTGGACGAGGAATAGTAGGAAATAATATATAATATTATCGACGACCTTTTCTAGTATAGCCGCTATTAATAAAAATTAATCGCTCGTTTTAAGGGAGAGATAATAGGCGCTCTAGGAGTACTTAAAAAGGAAGTTACTAAGTTTAAAAGTTATAAGAGGTAGAGAGAAGCTAGCGAGCTAAGGAAGGTAAAGAGAGTAAAGGGGTATAGTTCTCGTATATAAACCTCGTTTAAAAATCTAGTTTAAATAGAATTTTTTTTCTTTCTATTTATATTTAATTAGTATGTTAAAATTTACTAGTAATATAGCCATTAATAATTGAGTCGAAAGACTAGCGACTATAGCGGGTAGTATATTAACGTTAGGCTATTTTATAGTTATTTCCTGTACCTAAGAGTAATCTACCGGTAGATAAAGCGTTTAAACGTGTAATTTAACCTTCCTCCTAATACTATCAGCCCTATTTTACTTTTAGAACTAGGGGTATTATCTATATAGGAACGTCTAATATTTTTATCTAAAAGATAATAACTTAAAACGCTGCTCGATAATTTTAATAACCTAGTTAGAATAGCTACTACAAAGCTTAAGGAACTACTAGAAAAAAATAGTATAAATAAGTAATTATATTTAGGCCATTCTTCGCTAATTGTTTTATATTTATATCGTATTTATATCAAGTAATTTCTCAATACAATTAATAGCCTATAAGAAGATCTGCCTATTAAAATGGACGAATATACTTATAGTACGGGTATTTACTTATATCAGCCTATATATCGATCTTTTACTCCTCTAAGTTCCCCGCTTATATAAGCGGCGATCTAATAGTATTTAACCTAACCTTAATAGCCTCTATTTAGTATAAATAGTAGGGGTTTAAAATAGTACCCTTAGGGGTAATAATAGGGATAAAGATTATCTCCCCGTTTCTTATTATAAAACTATCTTCTAGACTGGTCCTATATTTAGACCCCTTATTCTATTCTTAGCCCTTTAGCTTACCTACGATATTTCTAGTATATCTTATAAATATTCTAAATTTAGATTATAATCTTAAAAATATAAATACTAGAAGATTTCTTAAACTATTTCTACTATCTAGTATTATTATTATTCTATTTCTCTATCGATCTAATATAAAGTTAATCTTCGTACTAGCCTTCCTTAGCATAAGTCTATCTACGTCTCTAATTAAATTTACGCCTCCTAGTATTACTATTTTAGTAATCAACGATATTATAGGCTATAGTATCTAAGCTATTATTCCTATAGATGGTACTATATTTACTATTCCCGACCTATTCTAAAACTCTAATATTAATAAGCGCGGGCAAATTCTAGCGACCAGTATATAACTTATCTAATTTATTAAAGGCGTCTTTTACTCCTTTAATAGAGATACTACTATAGTTTATCTTAACCCTACTATAACCTTTACTATTCTAAATATAGAGGATATAACCTCTCTAGCGCTTTTAAATAATATTATTTTTTAGTACTAGATTTAATTAATAGATGGTATATTAAATAGAAGTTATATTATAGACTGTTCTTAATTATTTCTAATTACTACTATGATATATTTAAAGCCTAAGTTCTATAATATACTTACTACAGCTATATACGTTATTAAAGATATCGTAGTTTATTTTATTAAGAAATATAACTCTCTATATCTTAGTAATAATAGCGATAATATATAGTGTAATTTTTAAATAAAAGGGCTCTAATATCCGTCCCTAGATTACCGGACACCCTATATAACTGGATAAACTATCGGTACTTTAACTTTTAGCAGCTGCGAAACCTATATATATAACGAATATTATAATAATTCTATAAAAATAATCTACTATAGCTAATTTTAGATATATATAATCTACTTTTCCCTAAAATTATATTCGCATCGTTGCCTCCGCGCCTAATTTATATAGTACCTTATATTATAGTAAAATATACTTCCCTACCTATAGCGCTATTATTAAGTCTTTTTTACTCTAGCTTTTTATAGAATAGCCTTATCCTACCCTCGCGACCACCTTCTAATTCTAAGAATTTACTATTAACCCTATACGTACTATAGGGCGCGATTTTATATAGTGCCGCCCTACTAATTAGTACTTCTAGTGGAAGCGAACTACTAATTTAGGCTAGTATAAAATAACCCTACACATCTTACGTTATATACCGGCGGGTATTTTATTATACTTATAAGATATATAGCTATATAAGGTACACCTTAGCGTTTAAATTATTAATAAATCCGATCTAGGATTAGGAGTAGTGATAAGGCTACTTATTTAGTTAGCTAACGCGCTTCTAGCGGCGAAATTAGCTTCGATATAGCGATCCTATATACCTTAAGATACAGTCTAACGTATAGTAATATCTATTTTATAGTATAGCTACGTAACTATACTACCCCGGAGTGCCGAGATCCGCTATTACCCCTTCTACTAACTAATAGAATAACCTAATTAAGCCCTCTACGCCCTTATACTTCTTAAGTCTACTAGCGTGCTAATTCCTATAATAAGCCGTAGTAAGCTTTAGTATCAGCTCGTTAAAAGGAAATATAATATAATAGGAAGGATATAGGCTAGGGTAGAGCGCGACGGGCCTAGAAGTTAAAACCTGCGCTTCGGTATATAGGTTTAACCGACTATTACTAGTAAAACGCCGTCGTTATAAGTATACACGAAGGTAGAAAGCCCTATATATTTTAGTAATATACTATTATATAGTTAAACAACCAGTGGCTCCTTATATAAGTACTATAATCTCTAGAGTCGTAGAGACGTAGCCTAGTTTAAGCTCTAAGGGTTACTAGGAGCTTTAGATTATTTATATTTATAAGAGACGAGTACTAATAGAGCTATAATAGTAGATATACTTAGTAATACTCTATACTATCTATAGTTATATCTAGTACTCTTTCTCTTTAGCTAGATCTATAAACTATCGCCTCCAGCATAAGGTCTATACTAGAGTAGGCTAGCTATCCTCCCTACTAGCGGTAGTAACTTAAAGTACTATCTTATAGAGGCGGTACTATATAATAATTTCTAAGCAAACTACGGTACTTTAAGTATACTATTTTCGTACTATATCTAGCCTATTACTTTAACTATAATACCCTAAATTAGTAGGTATTATATAGAAGCTTATAAAATCAGTTTCTACTTTTTCCTATTTATATCTAGTTTAGCCTTATACTATTTAGCGTAGGCTAAGCCAGTTTTACTCTAGTATAGATAGGGGTAAGGCTAAAAAATATAATAAATAAAACTGCTTAGCGCCTAAGTTACTAACGAAATTAGCTTTTATTTAAGTATAGCTATATCTTAGCGAAAGTCTTAGTATCCTAGCTATCTAATAGATATTTAGTTAACTATCTATTACTACCTATATCAGCCTTCTAATTAATTATTAGACTAGGTCTAGGAGGCCTACTAATCTAACAACGTCTTAACCTCTTTTTATCTACTATATACTTTAGTAAAAGATTAGAAGAATATAATAAACCTACTTTTAGATATATATTACTCTATAGGTCTCTAAAGTTCTAACTAGAGTTAGGTACTATAGTCTTCTAATATAGGGAGATATAGTACGACTAGTTCAGCTAGATATAGTTATCTCGCCTACTAAGCAGCTATATCACCTGTCTCTAATACTATTAATTTACTTTAAGTATAAGTATTCTAAAGTTAAGTAAGGTAATACTTAGAGTTTAATTCTTATAATAGTATAAGTTCTAATTTTTAACTATATTATAAGTCTTTAATTATTTCTATAGTTAAGAGAAATCGTTCCTTTTTCTGCTAGTAATAGCAAAGCTGGGTAGGACTATACCGCAGACGCCGAGTCCTCAGCATCTCAAGATCAACACCGACACCCGTCCTATTCAGGACCGGCGCGATGGATTGAGCTCTATCATTGACCGACTCGCAGAAAAAGCCATCATGGCAACGCATGCAGCATGCAATTACACGAAGGCAAGATGAAAGATGACGCCGGCATGCTGAATGTCAGGCCGGGCTCGCTTATGAGAACCAATTCCGCATTGCTCAAGTGACTACTCGAGAAGCCACACATGCATATGTTGCGTGCTTCCATGCACGATTTCAGGATACTCCAGAGGGCGCCACTTGTGAAAGTCGCGTGATTTACGCGTGGCGCATCTCATACGATCTCACGTTATTCAGCTTCGGTATCAGCCGCTCCTCAGTCATGTACATGATAATCGTGTCTAAGGTTTGCATGCCCCCCTAGTGTTTTGCATCATTTGCGCACTCTATGCGATCTCAACTATCCCTCGTTTAGTCGCTTGTCACCAACCGATGCTACCTCAACATGGAAGCCATAACAGGCTCCATGTTGCCCGAACCCCCGACCTACTGGCCTCCCCCCTATAGCGCAACCTGCGAGAAAGGAACAGGCTTCTTCCAGGTCAAAGAGGGGAGCCGCAAAGCGACATTTCAGCTGGGCGCATCCTTCAAGAAGGTACCAAGGATACGCCAGTTTCTCCCACGACTGTCGCTATTAGAGGCGATGCGGAAATATTTCTTCGAAGAGGAACACGACCATGCACAGCGCAGACTGGTTCTACATGGACATGGTGGCATGGGAAAAACCCAGCTCGCTCTGGGGTTTGCACGGCAATACCAAGACCTGTTCTCTGCCATCTTTTTCATCAATGCTCAGACGAAGGACTCGATTATTGAAAGTTTCAGGGATGGGTTGGACAGGATATATGCGAATTCCACTGACGCCCGGTTGTCCTTACCGGAGCGAAAACCAACAGTGGAGGATGAAATTGTATCATCATTTCTGGAATGGCTTGCTTATCCACAGAATGATAAATGGCTGCTACTATACGACAACGTCGGCCGAAATACTATTTCGGATCATCCAATCGAACAGTGGCTTCCCTCATCAAACCGTGGGAATCTGATCATTACCACGAGGCTTCCGGAATTTGCTCGACTCGGCAATGCAATCGGTATCGAAACAATGACTGCGGCTGAGTCAAGCGCCCTCTTGAAGATCAATCTCTCCGAGACGTTGCCGACTTTCGAGGAGGCTGTTCATAGCAAACCCGTCCATACTATGGAGGAGCTCACCACAGGCAAGTGCACAAGGTGTTTTTGATTGGTCCTAGCTGACTGGTTGGAAGCGGAAGAGGAAATATTGAAGCAATTGCATGGCTCACCCCTTGCAATAGTTCAAGCTAGCCAATGTCTACAGGCTGCTTCAATGAACCTTGTAGAGTTTGCAGAACTTCTTTCAAGGCATGGCGGAGATTCCTTCGAATCAGCCGTTCTGAATAAACACAAAGATGAAGATCCAGGGGGTCGAGCCTTCGCCACTTGGAAGGCTTCGTTCTACCAGATCCGAGACTCACCCAGAGAAGACTTCTTGAATGCGGCGGAGATGCTCATTCTGCTTTCTTATATCGATCCACATGATATATCTTATGATCTGGTTCAATTCGGTCTGCTGGACTCCGAGGCTCCGACATGGTTCCGGATGGTTACCAAGACTCCAGCTTCTATGGCGGAAACAATGGGCGTCTTAGTGCAGCATGGGCTTCTCAACGATACCGAAAAGCAAGGATGTTACGCCATGCATGACCTCTCTCATGCATTCTGTCGAGAGTACGCGGCATTGGTGGACAACCACGCTAAGCTCTCGCTCGCTATCTCTATCGTTGGTTTTAGTATTCCTCAATTTTGGGCTCCCGATCGGGCCCTGCGCGAACAAAGATTGATCCCACACGTCAACACCGTAATGAGCTGTATCGATGGACCGATCGATGTCTGCACTCTGCGACTAGATACTTTAAACAGCTCTGAACGTGAATCCACCCTCAAGATGCTCGGATACAGACTCCACGATCAATGGATTCTACCAGAAGAGGTCATTGTTCCGCTCGACATGCTCGTCCAGCTCCTCCATAGATATTTGCGTTACGACGAAGCGCGCAAGCTTTTAGAGGCAGGCTTGGCGGCTCTTCCAGCATCAACTTCAAATCCACGGACCAGACCAAAGCTCTGTATGCTGTGGTACAACTACGCTTGGACGATTACCAAATGTGGCGAGCCTGATAAGGCTATAGCTTTGGCGGAGAACGCCGTGACAGGGCTGACAACATCTTTCGGGCCGAATGCATTGGTCACGATCTTTGCCCTGGCAGGCTTAGCGGACTGTTACAATTTCTCCAATCAACCTGAGCAATCCCACTCCATCGACGAAGACGTGATGTCCAGGATCGTAGTCGTAGCAGGAGAGCAGAGTTTAAGAACTCATGCGTTCAAGAAGAATACGGCGTATACGTTGGACATGCTAGGAAAGCGCGAGGAAGCTCTGGAAATAGTGAAGAGCTGCACGGCATATTATCAGAAAGAACTTGGCGATCATCATCCTGTCACACTCGCAGCGCTTTCTCACCTGGCCGGTCTGACCGATCTACTCAGTGAGGACAGCGACATGAATGCCTTGTCGCTCCAGCGACGTACTTTCCAGGGTTACCGCGCCTTATACGGCATGACGCACAGGAGAACAATAACCGAGGCAAAATATCTGGCGGATATGCTTGAAAGACGGTCAGAGTACGATGACTCCATAAAGATTCGGCAAGAAGTCGTGGAAGCCTTGCGAGGCCAACGTGAAACAGACAATATAGCCATCGCCGATGCCTTGTTAGAGCTAGGAAAAGCCTACCTTTTCGCAGAACAAACGGCGGCGGCTGAAGATGCCCTCATGGAAGTCTCCTACCTGGCGCGGACTCAACTCCAACAGGATTCGGCGGTGTCACTGGTTCTCACAGTTTCTAGCATACTCGTAACAGTATCTAGGACTGATGAGGCTATTGCCATGCTGGAAGACTGCCTGCAAGACCTGAGATCGAGCCTCACACCTTGGCATCCTGCTGTGATAAGGGTACTGGGGGCCCTTGCCGAAAAATACGGTAGCCAAGAGCGCTCTGCGGAAATGATACGTGTTCATAATGAGTTGATTAATCTGGGGCTTCAAGTCAGCTCTTGCGAGGACGATATAGGAGATGAGGCAATGAGGGTAATCGGAAACACTGCAATACGAAACGGAGACTTGGAGCTGGACGACGAAGCAACTGCCCAGCTCGCTCAAGTCGTTCTAAATTACTTCAGTAAACATGGAGGCGACGAGTCTGCAGAGTGCGTCCTGGCCTGGAGTCTTATCGGGAAAGCCTCTCATAGGCTGTATCATACTGAAGAGGCCACAAAGGCGCTTTCACATCTCGCCGACCTCCGAAGCTCTCTAGGGGGAATGAGTAAGTTGGTCGCCACCGACGCAATCTGGGAACTTTCACAATTGCATGAAGAGCAAGGGGATATGGGGAAAGCCGAAGACTTTGCACGTACGGCACTGAATGGCTACAGGGAGCTTGGCGACTCGCAAGGCATTCTAGTTGTATCCGTGTCCGAGGGAATGCGGTTTCTCAAATCTTCTCGTTACGCTGAGTCGAGAGACATGTTTGAGATCGCAGAGAGCGTCCAGGACCGGGATTCTCCGAAGGACAACCGTCAATGGTTAATAGCCGTCTCCGAACTTGGGCAAGCTTATCGGGGGCTTGGCAACCTGGATCGCGCGGAGGAGAAATTCAAGATCGCGTTGGCTGGTTTCGAGAAGGACTATGGCGAAACGAACAATGATACCCTCATAGTTCTTCGGAATCTTTCTCGAACGCTTTGGCGCCATTGTCGATATTCCGACGCTAAAGAATATGCCCTCCGCCTTCAAGTGAGGGAAACAGAAGCTTCGGGTACTCACTCGGTGTCCGCGTTGACAGCTCTGCTACACTTGGGCATCCTGTGCGCCTGTATGCAAGAATTCGAAGAAGCAAAGTCGCATGTCTTACGCACCTTAGATGGTTGCGTACAAGAGCTTGGGACGGACCATTGGAGAACAGCTCAGGCGATCAAGGTATATCGTGCGATTGAGGATATGATGGCGAAAGAAAGGGATACTGCTAGCGATTCCGACGTTTTGCCTGGCGGCTGGTATGTGGAATTTGATGAAGATTGGGCCCCGAAATTGTGCACCCCCGAAGGGAAGAACATCCTCGGAGCACAGCCTCTCTTCATGGAGAAGCCTTCTGACAAGGACGTCTTGGACATACTTCTTTTGCTGCGAAAAGACGGCCGAGATTCCACCACGAGCCCCATTCCCGGTAACGAAACAGACCCTGAAACCCTACCTGAAGACATTCAATGTGGACTCGCTTGTATTGACGGCTATCGTCGGAGCGTTTGGACATACAGTGCTCACGAGGCTACCAAGTACAAGGAAATACCACTCTACATCAAGGGTATGCCGGTTATAATTCTTCCACCAGATTCCTGTTCCGGACTTGATCTCTCTGCAAAAGTGAAGGACCCGTGGAGCGCACGTATTGATCCTGCCGATCCGTTGACGGAGGACGTGATTTTATGCATATTATCCACGTATCCGGAGGCTATGGGCTTCTATCTCCTCCTCAGCGGTCATTTACAGCTGATCTTAGCGAGCGATAGCGACTACAGCGTGCAGAACGCAGCCCGACCTGCACGCTTCGGTGGTTTAGAGGTCATGTCTGTCTCATCCGGTCCATTACCTACGGTCAGCGTAGTAGATGAACCGACTCAGACATCCCCGGTCCCTAAAGTATGGGCCGGTCTTGAGAACTTGCTACCATCGCACCCAAGTCCACCAAATAGGATATCGCTTAATCTTGGTGGTCAGATCGAGGCTAGATTGAGGAGACGAATCTACACTCGTCGACGTCTGGGGAGAGTGGGCCTACGGACGAGGGCCAAGTCTCCGCACGGCACATCCCATCAATACCTTACCGTTTCAACTCATGTACTTCGCAGTGCATGCCAGAAGAATCCCGGCTACATCGAACCCACTATTCTAGGGAGTTCTGACCCCCCAGACAAGTGGTACGAAAACATAGCCATCTACGCATCCGACTCTCAGGTATGTCTCCTTACTCATGCACCGAGTATTAAAGCTCGAGCAGGCTGTTGATGAGTCCTAGGTTGGAGATGTCGTGCACACGTTCGACAAATCTCCCGATGCTTATCCTTGTGGATATAGCAACGATGTCAGTTTGGTCGAGCCACACGACAATGTTACAGTTCACAATGCCGAGTCCATACATAGGCTTCGGTGGCTTGCGGAGGGAGAGTGGGACGAACTCCGAGCCACTCGAAAGAGGGTCTGGATCATGGGGAATCTGTCTGATGGAGAGTCTCTTGAGTCACTTAAGGAATCCGACTACTCGGTACGGGATCTTGCAGGCTGATGTCTTGCACACTCGCTAACTCCGTACAGATCATTGGGCAAGGCATTTTCCGACTGTTGCATCCCAACGATCACCGTAGAATGAGTGCTGAAGCGGATTTTTGGTCGAATCAGGTCGCTCGCTGTGTGCTCTACAGGATAAACCCACCTCTCAAAGACCCCTGGGGTACGAGCGGAGCCGTTGTAGTTGCTGACATGGCAAAGGAGAAAAGCGATCAGAGTGACTTAGTAGTGGTTGGGTTCCATTCTTTCTTGCAACCGGCCAGTCCGAGAAAACCCATGCCGGATGCCCTACCATTCATAACGCAGGAATCTGATCCCGATGAAGTAAGTGCTCTGGAGGCGAAGCTTCGAGAAAGTCTGGAAGAAGGCGAAGTCGTCTTCTATGGTGCCTTCCAAGTTCCAAATGACCTTCAGGAGCACCATCACATTCATTGAACTTCGCAAATTTGACCTTCGCTTTTGAATCAGGAAATATGATGAGGTAGTATACGGGCGACAGAGTGCTATCTACTTGATCGCTTTAAAGGACGCACCTGTTTGAGCAATGGCGAGGAAAAATTGGAGAATAGTGAGAGGAATAATCACAACGGCAAACCTGTAAGGAGTCAGCCTTGCGTTAATATTTGTTGGATAGCTCAAGCCGGTGATACGCACATCATACCCCACCAATTTGCTGTGTCCCTCCGATCTCTGAAGAGCGATCGAAGGTTCCAGGGTTTCGCTCGATCCTGGTATTCTCGAAGAGCCACAATCCTGGGCCAAAGGCTGGGAAATGTCTCTGGCTTCCAGTCTCTTTTTGGGCTGGGCCCCATATAAAACCAAATAGCTGGGTCGAAGAGATCAAAGCCAGGCGATCCTTGGCCACCCTCACTGCCGCTCTCAACACTGTGCCTTCCATCGAGCGGACAGCACATCTCTCTTTTGAGCGAAGTGAGCGCTTGACGGCTTGCGCGGCAGTACGCGCATTTGCGACACCAGCACCACAAGGAACGTAGGATCATGCGCTCTGCAATGCTCCGATGCGGCGAAAGGATGGTTGCGTTGTGGGGCTGCATGGTATTCGATATTATGATGTAGCTACCAACGTCTAGGTCGATATTGAAGAGCCTGACATATGATGACGCAACCTCTTGTACAAGACTGCCGCTCATTGCCCTAGGAAACGCCGTCGAAAGGGTAGATGGCAATGAAAATACCTCTACGGTGGTTCGGCCATGGCTCTTAGATAGCAGTAGGTGCCGCGCCATGTTTGTAGTCCAGTGGACATCCACAGCAGCTAACGTCTTTAACGTATAGAGGTTGAGATCCGACACTGTGATATAGGACGATTCTTCGAGATCCAGGGAGGGGTCGAATTCCCCTCTAGGCAGCAATTCGCTGAGCGCGCCCGAAGTTTGTCGATTCTGAGCTCCAGCATCGTTGCTATCGCTCGTTTTTGTTCCGCCTGCGGTATCTTTTACGCTTGATGAAGTCTGCCACAGCTTGTGAACATCCGATTTGCCAATACACGGAACCGCAGGGCATCGATACAGGAGTTCATCTAAGTTGCACTCAACGGCAGGCTTCAGTTGGGTCGCGTCATCACCAGTGGTCCGCTCTATGGGTCGAGTTCTCTGCGACCCCTCCTGGAAGTAGCTCTCCATGGCCAGCCACGCGCCCAACATACAGAAGACTTGGTCTGTGATCGTATCCAGTAGGTCAATCTTGGAATCCCTCAATGGAGATTTGTCTCCTCTGTGTTTCTCCAGATCTTCCAGGACATATTTTATGAAGGCGCCGATGGACAAAGTCTCGGGAGCTTTTTTTTCCTTCCCAGACCGAGCGGTAAAGTACTTGACCATGTCCACGAAGTATCGAAGGTAATCTTGCTCGGAGAAGAAGTTGGAGCTACGCCGCGCCGTCGCTCTGTTTCCGATGTGGAGGAAGTACGCTTCGGATCCATTGGGTGCTTTTTTGATCCGAAGGATCTTTTTCAATTCGGACTTTAGGGTCGCGACATCTCCATCGCGCCGGTCCTGAATAGGACGGGTGTCGGTGTTGATCTTGAGATGCTGAGGACTCGGCGTCTGCGGCATAGTCCTACCCAACTTTGCTATTGCCGGCAGAAAGAGGAACGATTTCTCTTAACTACAGAAATAATCGAAGACTTATAATACAGTTAAAAATCAGAACTTACGCTATTATAAGGATTAAACCCTAAGTATTATCTTACTTAACTTCAGAATACTTATACTCGGAGCGAACCGATGGTGTTAGAGACAGGTGATGTGGCTGCTTAGTAGGCGAGATAACTGCATCTAGCTGAACTAGTCGCACCATATCTCCCCATATCGGAAGACCATGGTACCTAACTCTAGTTGGAACTTTAGAGACCTATAGAGTAATATTGTCAGATCCGATGGAGAATCGGTTCACGTGTGAATGTTGCACAAGTATTAACGTACCTGGCATGCGAGCTGGCCAGGCAAGCGAGTCGGCCACTTTTGCCAAGACCCCACCAAAATACACCATCAACCGCGATGCCTCAACGATATAATGATCTGTCTACTTCAAAAGAAGCCCGTATACAGCTCGCGATTCAGGCTATAAATCAAGACGCGAATATCTCTGAACGACGCGCTGCAGCAATCTACAACGTCTCTCGAACAACACTACAAGACCGACGCGCTGGAACTACCTTTCGACGCGACTGCACCCCCAACTCAACAAAGCTCCTTCTAACAGAAGAGGAGGTGATTGTCCAGCATATACTTGACCTAGACGCGCGAGGATTCCCGCCCCGGCTCGCTACTGTTAAAGAAATGGCCGATTCTTTGCTGGCAGAGCGCCACCGAGACCCCGTCGGCCAGAAATGGGCTACAAGCTTCGTTAGACGCCGGCCAGAGCTCAAAGTCAAGTTCAATCGAAAGTACGACTATAAGAGAGCTAAGTGCGAGGATCCTGAGGTTATGCAAGGCTGGTTCCGGCTTATAGAGAATACTAAAGCCAAGTACGGTATCCTCGACGAAGACACTTATAACTTTGACGAATCTAGCTTTATGATGGGCATAATATCAACTGGAGCGGTAGTTATAGGTGCGGAGCGTCGAGGACGACCGAAATCAATTCAACAGGGTAATCGGGAGTGGACTACGGTGATCCAGGGCATTAACGCGACTGGGTGGGCGATCCCACCCTTTATTATCTTCCAGGGCAAGCACCACCTCACTACTTGGTACAAAGAGGAGAACATACCTCACGATTGGGTTATCGCGGTCTCTGAGAACGGCTGGACGACTAATGAGCTTGGTCTTGCGTGGTTAAAGCACTTTGACTAGTATACTAAGTCGCGTACTGTTGGGGTAGCGCGTCTGCTTATTATTGACGGCCACGAGAGCCATGACTCGCTCCTGTCCTAGCAATATTGTAAGGATAATAACATTATTACTCTCTACATGCCACCACACTCGTCGCACCTCCTACAACCACTAGATGTGGGGTGTTTCTCGCCTCTAAAGACGGCGTACGGGCGCCAAGCTGAGGATCTGATGCGCAACCGAATCACGCACATCACTAAGATAGAGTTTCTACCTTGCTTTATCGCCGCTTATAAGGCTGCAATTACAGAAAGTAATATCTTAGGAGGCTTTCGAGGTGCTGGCTTGGTCCCTCTTGATCCAGAAGCAGTGATATCGAAGCTTGATATCAAGTTGCGCACGCCTTCACCCTGTACCGTCAACGAGGACTCCTGGCAGTCGCAAACACCTGGCAATATCCTAGAATTTGGGTCCCAGTCGACGCTCGTAAAGGAGAGGATTCAGAGGCATCTAGATAGCTCGCCAACTAGCATGGTTGAGGCCTTTGAAAAGATGGCGAAAGGCGCGGCGTTGGTAGCGCATAAGCTAGTATTGGCGCAAAAACAGATTGCTGAGCTTCAAGCTGCTAATAAAGCCGCCACGCGCCGTAAATCGCATAAAAGAAAGCGGATACAGCAGGAAGGGGTCCTTATAGTTAAAGATGGGGCCCGCCTGGCAGCTCTACGAGAGTTTGGGGCGCGTAGTGATGGGAGGAAGAGTAAGAAGAGGGTGCGCGCTGAAACGGGAGGCCAACCCTCAAGGCGCTGTAGGCAGTGCGGCGAGGCAGGGCACAACTCAAGAACCTGTCAGTAGATAGATAAGTAGCCTACAAGCATATATGGACGTTTTCGCAAAGGCTTCGTACAAACGTCCGAATATACTGTGGTTGGGAGTGTAGTTTTGGTGGGGTCTTGGCAAAAGTGGCCGACTCGCTTGCCTGGCCAGCTCGCATGCCAGGTACGTTAGATGGATGTGTATTGTGTTCTGTCTTGTTGTTGGTCGCTCCGTGTGCCGCCCACAGCTGTTAGGTGTTCGGCTAGGCCTCCCGTTTAGTCAGCCTCTTCAGCCACCTCTTCCAGCCTTCCGATGAGCATTCGGTCAACTATCTTCGGCCTTTTATTTGAGCACCAGTCCTGGTCTAGGAGGTCTACTAATCTGACAAATATATATCTAAAAGTAGGTTTATTATATTCTTCTAATCTCTTACTAAAGTATGTGGTAGATAAAGAGAGGTTAAGACGTTATCAGATTAGTACGCCTCCTGGACCTAGTCTGATAATTAATTAGAAAGCCGATATAGGTAGTAGTAGATAGTTGACTAAATATCTATTAGATAGCTAGGATACTAAGACTTTTACTAAGATATAGCTATACTTAAATAGAAGCTAATTTCGTTAGTAACTTAGGCGCTAAGCAGTTTTATTTATTATATTTTTTAGCCTTACCCCTATCTATACTAGAGTAAAACTGGCTTAGTATAAGGAAGCTATCCTTATAGGCCTAGTAGACTATATAATAGGAAGTACTTAAACTCTCCCGTCGAGTAGACGAGATCGCTAGCAATTCGTCTATCTATAACTAGTAATATAGCCTTTAATACTTCTCCACTTATAACGTGCCTGTATTATCCTACTACTTTTATACTTAACCTATACTAAATAGTATAAGGCTAAACTAGATATAAATAGGAAAAAGTAGAAACCAATTTTATAAGCTTCTATATAATACCTACTAATTTAAGGTATTATATAGTAGGGTGAAACAAAAAAAGAATAATCGAAAAAGATACCTTTTTTATATACCTATAATATAGTTAGTATTAACGCTATAATAAAAAGTAAATAAGATTTTTAAAGAGAAAAACTTAGACATTTATTCTATAATTAGTAATCTTGATTAGTAAGCATATTCAAAGTAGAGTTAATCGCTAAATATAGAGAAAAAAAAAACCTAAATTT
>Ga0247757_10001450_pt1 | contig 15589 bp, 12 predicted proteins | sample UWRJL126311R4_FD_180929 | JGI IMG/M metagenome (GOLD analysis project Ga0247757, IMG submission 180929) | Plant litter microbial communities from Arlington Agricultural Research Station in Wisconsin, United States - UWRJ-L126-311R-4 | ecosystem: Environmental > Terrestrial > Plant litter >... | reverse complement strand
GCGCGGGAGGCTCAGATGACAACGAAGCCGGCGCGAGCGGCCTCGGCGGAAGTCCTTCCGGTGGCACGGATACTGTTGGCGCCTGCGCGAACGACGCGCATCAATTCGCGAGCGAAGTGATCGATCATTCGTTCGGCGGCGGTCAAAACACCAACCAGACCGCCGGCTTCCCCGCCGTGCTCTTCGGCTCGCCCGCCGCGAACAATCCGAACGCAGTCGTTTCGCTCGGCAACGGCGGCTGGGTGGTGTTGGGCTTCTCCGGCAACGCGATCGTGGATGGTCGGGGCCCGGACTTCACCGTGTTCGAAAATCCGCTGTTCGCGTTCAAAGAGCTCGCTACCATCGCGGTCAGTGAAGATGCCGAGCACTGGGTCGAATTTCCGTGCATCGCTGAGCAAGACGCGGGCGACTACGGGTTCTGCGCGGGCGTGAACGTCGTCTATTCGAGCCCCCGTAACGGCATCGATCCGTTGGACCCCGCCGTGTCGGGCGGCGATCACTACGATTTAGCCGATGTCGGCGTGAGTCGCGCGCGCTTCGTGCGCATCACCGACCGCGTGGATTTGACGGGCAACGCGGGCGTGTTCGATCTCGACGCGGTGGCGATCGTGCATGGCGAGCTTCCGCGCAATTGCGGGCCCTAGTCCGCGAAACGGTTGCTGGGTCCGATCCGGACGGCCTCGCCCGCCTGGACCCCTCAGCGCGTCCTGTTCGGATCTGAGCGAGCGCCACTTAGCGCAAAACGTTCGAGTCAAGGTCTGGCAGTCGCGGATCTGATTTGCGACACGACGCGAGACATTTGGCGCGCGATCCCGGGTGCTCTGACAGGATAGCCAGGACCTGCACGTGCACCTCTGCAAGAGATCGGAAGCCGGGAACGCGCGGGTACAGGCTTCGCCAACGGTCAAATGCCGTCAGAGGTCGATATCGATCAAACAAACTTCGTCGCCACGCGAAAAAGCGGATGCTGTCTCTCCTTGCCCGGGGCTTTGCTCGTCTGTGCGGGGTAGCGTCGACACGAAGATTCTTTGATCGATCTGGGCGCGACGCCGAATAGGACGGATGACGGTGATGTCCACCGCCACTTCAGACCTTCGGCACAGCCCTCAGCCAAAGCGCCTGATCGCTCGCACCTTCGATTGATTTGATCGAATTGCCCTTCGCCCGAATGCGGCAGGCACGGCAATTTCGCGGAAATTTGCACCATGCGCAAGAAGCTGAATTTTTCGATGACGCGCGGCCTGCATGTGGGAGCCGCCGTGATTCTCGCGGTCGCGTGTTCGGCCAGCACGGATCAGAACCAAGGTGGCTCGGCGGGCTCATCCGTAGGCGCCGCTGGGTCCGCCAACGGAGGCAAGAACAGTGGCGGAGCCCCGAGCAGCGGCACAGCAGGGTCGCCGACCATTCCCGCCGCTGGTGGTGCCAGTGGCTCAAGCATGACGGGCACGGCCAGCAGTAGCGGCGCGCCGGCGCAGGCGGGGGCGACTGGTACCAGCACGGCCGGCGCGCCATCGGGAGGCTCGACCTCGAGCGGAGGCAGCGGGGTCGGCAGTACCGCAGGTGGAAGCAGCGTTGCGGGCGCGGGCGGCGCTCCGGGCGCTGGTGGCGTTGCGGGAGGCTCGGCGGATACCTGTGCGAATGGAGCGACGGCCAAGCCGTGCCCCCCGACTGAGCCGAATTCCATAGCCTATATTGGTTGCTCGATGGCCGACAACATCGGCCAAGGATACGGGCAGGTCGGGGGCAAGATCATGTGGAACAACAGTGGCTACGGCACGGGCGCCAAAGTGGTCGAGAATTGGGGTGCCAGCGGCGACGGTTGGAGTCTCTTCAACACCAAGCTGAACGCGATCGGAGGCAAGGACAAGGTCAAGGCGATCATGGTGCAGATCTGTATTCTGAGCACGCGGAGCGAGGCCAACGTCAAAGCGATGATTCAGGCGGCGCGCGATCACGTCAATCCGGGCACTCATATCTACCTCGTCGGTCAACCGAGTTACGAAGCGGGACACAGCTGCTTCCTCGCGGGAGACGGCGGTGCCGAATGGACAGAAGCCACTGCCAAAAAGATGGCCATGGATTCGACAGTCAACAAAGACCTCACGTACTTGGGGCAGTTCAAACTCGACACCACCAAGGGCGAAAGCTCCGATGGCTGCCACGCGGCGGGGCCGGGCTTTACGGCACTTGGTAACCAGGCGAAAGCGTACTGGGGCGGCTAGACCGTGAAGCCGCTCGTTCCCCTCGCGCTGTGCGCAGTCGGGGTAGCGTCGCTCTGCGGTTGCGGGAGCTCGAACGCCGATTCTCAGTATATCGTGGCGATGCTCCAGTCTCCGTTGGCGCGAGCAAGTGATCTGACGACGTCCGATATCGCAACCCTCGTGGGTCGCGCCGTCTCGCAAGCGGGCGGTCTCGATTTCATCCACGACGGGCGGACCGTCGTCCTCAAACCCAACCTGCCTACGGTGTATCAAGACAACGGCGAGACGTTGGCAAGTCCGACGGTCAGCGGTATCGATACTGATTGGCGTATCGCGAAGGCCGTCGCCGATCTCGTACGCGCGCAGAATCCGACAGGCAAAATCTTGGTCATGGAGGGCTCGACCTTCGCGACGAAGATTGCCTACGCGGCTCTTGGCTACACGACGGAAAACTTCGGCTCGTCGGTTGATGAATTCATCGCGCTCGAAGGCGCGTCTTGCACCGACACTTCCACCGCTGGGCTCGAGCAGCGCGTGGCGCTCAGCGGGAAGCAATACTGGGTAGACCGACGCTACATGGCGGCGGATGTGGTCATCAGCCTGCCTACTCTGGCGACGGACGCTTGGTCCGGCATTGGAGGCGCCGTCGCGAGCTTAGGCATTGGCTCAACGCCCGCCGGGCAGTACTCGAGCGGCGAAAACTCCAATGACTGCACGCGCTCTAAGATTGACCGATCGAGCCCAGCGACCACCGGCGCGTTCATCCGCGACTATTACGCGATCAAGCCGGCTCAATTGGTCGTGGTGGACGGATTGCAGGGACTCGAACACGGCCCCTTACCCGTCTTGGATCAAAGCAGCGCTGACTACGTTTCCTCGGTCAAGAATATGCGCCTAATTCTCGCCGGTCGGAACGCGCTCGCCGTGGACGCGACGCTGGCCCGAGTCATGAAGTGCGACCCCGAGAAAGTCCCGCACCTGACCATGCTCGAGGCCGACGGGTTTGGCTCCACGGACGCAGCCCGCATCGCCGTCATGGGTACTCCCGTGAGTGAGGTCGCGCGACCCTTCGCCAGCAGGCAGACGGAGATTTGTCCTGGAAAGTGATCGGCGTCGCGCATCCAGAAGACGGCCCTCGTTCTCTCGTTGGAGCCTGCGCGTCGTGTTCTTCAGCGCGCTGCTCACGATCGGTTGCAGAACCCAGAGCAGCCGTTCGCAACCGTCTTGGACCGGGACGGCTCCGAGTTGCGGCGTCATAGAGGCAAGCTGTGGCCCAGCCGAGAACGACGATTGCTGCAAGAGTCTGCTGGTTCCGGGCGGCAGCTTCAACCGCGGGTACGATGGGATCTTGTACAAGGAAGCGAACCACCCGGCGACGCTGAGCGACTTCTACCTCGACAAGTACGAGATCACGGTCGGGCGGTTTCGCGCTTTCGTGAACGCGGGCCTCGGCACGCAGCTGAGCCCGCCGGCGGAAGGATCCGGCGCGCATCAGAAGGTCGCCAACTCGGGCTGGAACTCACGCTGGAACGTGCAGCTAGCCGCGGATACGGCGAAGTTGAAGGCGGCTCTCCGGTGCGATCCGATCTTTGGGACTTGGACCGACATGCCCGGTAGCAACGAGTCCAAGCCGCTCGAGTGCTTGGACTGGTATACGGCTTTTGCGTTTTGCGCCTGGGACGGCGGACGGCTGCCGACCTACGCAGAATGGAACTACGCGGCTTCGGGGGGCAGCGAGCAGCGCTATTACCCGTGGTCGAATCCGCCCAGTTCGGAGAAGATCGATGACAGCTACGCGGTCTACTGCGGTGGCACTTGCTTGCCGCAACTGGTGGGCTCGAAGTCGCCCCGGGGCGATGCGAAGTGGGGTCAAGCCGACCTCGGCGGCAATGCCTGGGAGTGGACGCTCGACTGGAGTCCAACTGAGTACATGATGCCGTGCCATGACTGTGCCCAGGTGAGTGAAGGCTCCTACCGGGTCTTCTTAGGCGGTAGCAACAACGACATCGATTCGACCCTGCTCTCGGCTTCTCGTCACGTTTCGGTGCCCGAGTATCACGGGGTCGTCGGTGCCCGCTGCGCCAGAGCGGGTTGAGCGCGGGTCGGGCCATCCTGTGTGCTCTTTTGTGGTCCTGTGGGCCGTGCGTCGGGTGACAAATTCCAAGCACGAAGAAACCTAGTGCCGTCGACTCGTTGGCCGTACCGACTCGAGCCAGCGCCGCGACACGATTTCGACGAGAGCGGCAGATTCTTTGATCGAAACCTGGTCCCCGACGCATCTTGATTTGGAACTTGCTGGCCCGAATGAGCGAACCTGAGGTGACCCGCGAGCGGCCAGTAGAAGCTTCGGAGGCCGACCGCCTTCGACTCGGACGGATGTTTACCGATCATCATGTGATGGTTTGGCGCTCTCTCCGCCGACGTGGTCTGAGTCCGGATGAGGCGGCGGATGCCGTTCAGGAGACGTTCATGATCGCACTGCGTCGACTCGAGGACATTCCAGTAGACAGCGAACGAGCCTTCCTGATGGGCACGGCTCGCCGCGTTGCGCTCAACCTCGGACGCAAAACCATCCGTCTTCACCTCGACGATGACATGGACCAGCGCATTTCCGAAGCCCGAGATGCCGGCGAAACGCATGCGGATCTTCAACTTTGCGACCTCGCCCTCTCGAAATTGAGCCCCGAGCTGGCAGAGACATTCGTGCTGTACGAGATCGAGGGTCTGTCCTCCCCGGAGATCGCGGCATTGCTCGAAGTACCGCTAGGCAGCGTCGCATCACGCCTCCGACGCGCACGTGAGCAATTCCGCGAAGTGGTCGCGCGCGTCGAGAGCGGACTGCTAAGACTTCGGGGGCCGTCATGAGCAAGCATGAGAGCATTCCCCCTGAACGGCTGCGGTCGGGCGTGGGTACTGAGCTCGAGCGACGGCTCCTCGATGCCGCCAGCATCGAACGACCTTCACCTGAATTGTCTCAGCGAATGGCGCGAGCGATTGGCGTTTCGCTAGGCGCACCAGGAAGCCCAACCAGCGGAAGCTCAGTGACAGATCCGACGGTGGTCCAAGGGGCGGGGGCTTCGGGTTCGTTGCTGCCGTGGATCTCCGGCGCGCTGGTAGGCGCGGGGGTCATCGCCGGCGTGTTGCTAGCGACTCACTCCGAAACGAAGAATGCCGTGCCGGGCGCGGCACCGGCCGTGATTTTCGCATCGGCTGCGTCGTCAGCGGTTGCTCCCCCCGTGTCGACGCCACGCGAGGCCGCGCAAGCCACTGAATTGCAGGATGTCAATGGAGAGCCGCCGGTGAGAGCCGCTGCGCAACCTTCCGCGCGCGTCCGTGTTGGGACCGCCGCGGGTGAGCTTGCGAATCAAATCGCGCTCGTTGACGCCGCCCGAAGTGCGCTAGCGGGCGGCAATGCCCAACGCGCGCTCGCGATAGTGGCGGAGTATCAGGGCGCTTATCCCACCGGGACATTTCGCCCAGAAGTGGCTGCAGTCAAGATTGAGGCGTTGGTGAAGATGGGCCGAATGACGGACGCGCGGACGCTCGCGGAACGGTTCGTTGTCGCATACGGGCAAGGGCCGCTCGCCGCGCGGGTGGCTCGCCTCGCCCAAATTGCAGATCCCTAGGGCCGATCGCTTGCGCCTTGTTGCGCGCTGTCTTCATGCTCACCGCCAGCGAACGCCGATGCCAAGATTTGCTGCCGCACTGACCGCGGGCACCGTGTGGAAGGTGGCTGGGTTAAATTCAAATGAGTCCCGCACCAGGTTTGCTCCAACGGCAAGCCGACCGGACGCTTCGAGCACACCTACCAAGCGCCAGGAGACGAGCATCGCACCGCCCACTACTCCAAAGAGCCGCGCGCTTGGTGCCGCCGGGTTGACGGTATCCGTAGCTTCGGCCGTGAAGCGCCCAAGCAGCGTCGAAGCACATGGGCCGGCTTCGATCACGCCCAGTCGAAGTCGAAGTGGACAGACATCGAGTGTCGCGGCATCCAACGTAAACGAGGCTGTGCCTCCTCGTTCCTCGAGCCCAGAGCGCCAAGCATGGTGCGCGCCAAGCACCAGCGCTGGCGACCAAACAGATGGGCGCTCGAGACGGGCAATGGCAAAAAACGCAACGCCGGGCATGAGTCCAGGTGCCGCGCCAATGAATGACTCAGCTGCGATCTGGCCTCCGAAGCTGAGTCGATTTGGGGAGTCAGCGCCTGAGTCGTCCACCGATAACGTATCCCCTTTCCTCGTCGAGCCGAGGGGGCGAAGTTCGACCGATGTTCTTGGTGGCGAGGTGGTCGCGGGCCCCGCACGGCTCGTGTCTTCGCCCTCGCGACGAGCGGGACTTGCGCTTGCTTTCGGCACCGACCTACCGTCCGCCGTGCTAGCTTCGCCGCGAGTGTCGACGGACGCTGGATCGAGTGTGACAGCGATGATCAACGCGACTGCGTCTGCCGCTTCCGTGCAGCTGCGAGCCTGGACATTGCGGGTCGCGGGTTGGGTACCGGCGGCGGCGAGAGTGACCGCGGCTGCAACTCCACCCCCCGCCGCAACTCCAGCATGGACTCGAATCGTCAATGCGCTGCGGCCTCGTTCAGCAACGAAGTGCATACGCGGCGAGCGAGCGCGAACCCTGGCAATCACGTCGGCCTGGCTGGTGCAGCGCGGGTCCGCATCGACCTCGAGGTGCGCGGAGACGACGGCCACGGTCGGCTGGGCGACGGCGGTGCGGAGTTGCGCCACGAACGTCAATGCCGCGAGCGGGAATGACGAGTGCCGAGCCTTGTACGCAATCAGTGCATATCGGAGCATCGCAGGATGAATCTAGCGAGATCTGTACTGAGCTTTGGCTGCACGGCAATCGCCTTGTTCGTCACCGAAAGTTGTGGCGGTGAGCTCATCCGTTTGGGAGACGAAGCGACCCCGGGCAGTGCAGGCGGCGGCGGCGGAACAGCAGGCTGGGACGGCGCTTCAGGCATGGCGAGCGGGATCGGCGGGGAAATGGTCATGGGGCCGGGCGTCGAAGGAGGAGGAGCGGGCGCAAGTTCGATGTGCGTGCACGCCTCGGTGTTTGCGAATGAGGTTCTCTGGATCGGCGACTCGTGGATTCAACGACCTGGAACGCAACACGTTCGAGTCAGGGACCTCGCGCGCGCAGCGGGAGCCATCGGCCCGGACGAAGACTACGCCAACTCCGCCATGGACGCTTCTAGCATGGCGGCAGTCGCAAAACAGTACGACTCCCGACAAAGCGGCACCACGAAGGTCAAGGTTCTACTGATGGACGGCGGCACGTGGGATCCGATCGCCGCTCAGATGTCCGGCGGTTCTGCAGCCGTCCCTGCCGCGATCGATCAATCCCTCGCCACGTTCCAAAACTTTCTGACCAAGGTCGCGAATGACGGCACGGTCGAGCACATCGTCTACTTCCTAGTTCCAGAGTTGCCGACCGTACCCGGCGTTGCCACCATGCGGCCCCGGCTGCTGCAGGCGTGCACCGAGAGCGTCGTGCCTTGCCACTTCATCGATCTCCAACCTTATTGGTCAGGCCATCCGGAGTACACCGCAGCGGACGGGATTCAATCTTCAGAAGCGGGCGCGGTGGTAATCGCGGACCTGATTTGGGACACGATGCGAGACAATTGCATCGCGCAGTGAGCGCGCTCACGCTCGCTCACGCAAGGCCGCGCCGTGAACTCCCGAGCCGCTTCGCGAAGCCATCCGGGACCTGGTGGGCACCACCTGCGTTTGTAGGCATTGTACGCAAAATTGCCAACGAGAGCCTGGCCGCTGAGTAGACTCGGTGCGTTCGCATGGCCAATCGTTCGTAGCTTTACGCCCTCGACAACCGCCCGAAGAACTTCGCCGATCGCCCAGAAGCAATTTCAGGCCTGTCGGAGTGGGCCTACGCGGTACCCTTTGCCTATCGCGTATTGATGTCCGGCGACACGCAGCTGGGCGCGTCATTCGTTTCAGACGGATTCGATCACGGCGTCGCAGATCGCCAAGAGCCCGGGCGATCCGCGACGACATAGGCAAACGTGGCCAACGCCGCGACCGCTTTCTGCAGATTGACCGGATCGATCTTGTCTAGGGTGTCCGCGGCGGAGTGGTGCACGTCGAAGTAATGATCCATGTCGAGCATCACGCCGAACAGCGGGACACCGCCGGGTTTCAGGGCTTGGATGTCGTCGCCCGAGTAACCGGCGATCATCGCGTTGGCGCCAAGGGGGGCGAGCAGGGCGGAGTATTCGCGCGCTTCGGCGAGGTAGGGCTGTTCGCCTTCGGTCATGAACCCGAGTGGCGTGCCAGCTCCGGTGTCCAGCTCGAACGCGGCTACGTGTTGCGTGAGTTCGGCGCTGTGGTCTTTGGCGTATTGCGCGGCGCCGCGGCGGCCGTTTTCTTCGTTGGTGAACAGCACCGCGCGTAGGGTGCGTCGGGGGACCAGGCCCAGCGAACGGAGCGTGGTCAGGGTTTGCATCACGGTCACCACGCCCGCGCCGTCGTCTTGCGCGCCTTGGCCGACGTCCCAGGAGTCGAGGTGGGCGCTGATAAGCACGATTTCGTTCGGGCGCTCACGCCCGCGGATCTCGCCGATGACGTTCGCGGAGTCGGCGTCGGGGAGACTTTGGGGCAGTAGCGTGAGTTGCAGTTTGGGCTTTTGGCCGCTGTCTGCGAGGCGATGGATCAGCGCTGCGTCTTCGACGGAGACGCTCGCGGCCGGGATATTCTTGGCTTTTCCTTCGAGTAAGCGCTGTGACCCGGTGTGAGGCGCGCCTAGGCTTCGGGTCGTGAGCGAGCGCACGAGTACGGCGAGCGCGCCGAGCGGAGCCGCGCGGGCGGCGCCCGTCACGCGGTACGCGATCGCTTCGCCGTAACTCGGCCCGGGGTGGCCCTTGGGCGACATCGGGTGGTCGAAGAGCACGATCTTGCCCTTGGCCTCCGCTTTGCGCGCTTCGAGTTCGTCGAACGAGCTGACCACCAGGATCTCGGCCGTGATTCCAGCCGCGGGGGTAGCCACGCTGCCTCCCAATGTCGACACCGCGATCTCGCGCGCCACGGGCGTCAGCAAGGTCGCGCTTTGCTTGCCGCGCACCCAATGTGGCACGCGCACGGGTTCGAGGACGACCGGTTCGTGGCCGTCGGCAATCAGCGTTTCTTTGGCCCAAATCACAGCGCGCTCGAGGGCGGGGGAGCCGCTCAGCCGCGCGCCGATGCGGTCGGTCAGGTAGCTGAGTTTGCGAAAGGCGCTGTCGTTCGCGAGGCTGGCTTCGCGGATGCGACGCGCGGCGTCGGCGTAGGGGGCGGCGGCGGCGCTGAGCGGGGCGGGCGTGGGGCTCGGAGTGCCCGTCGCGGGCGGTGGACTCGGCGCGCTTGGCGTCGCGAGTGGTTGGGTCGACGGCTCGGCGCAGGGCACCGTGGCGACGGCCGGCGGGGGCGTTGCGCAGCTCGCCAGAGCCCAGCCGGCTAACGTTGCGATTCGAAAAGCGCTTCTCAATGCCGGCATCGCGGCACGGTAGTGGCGCCCGCGAGCCCGCACAAGACGGCCTCACTTCAAATGAAATTGATATTCATATCCATTTTCATTTCTTTGAGACTGCGCTAAAGGGGGAACGTGTACCGTCGCCTTTCAGCTTCTTTCCTTGGCAATTACCTAGTTCGCGTCGCGCTGCTCGGGGCGGCTGCAGCGAGTAGCGCGTGCACGACGCAAACGCCGGTCAGCACGCCCGCGACGACCGCCCCGGGGGCGAGCTGTGATTCGCGCAAGGACCAAGAGTCGATCTTGGCCATGGCCGGTTCCTATCACGTCACCTTCGACTTCGAAGAGACGGACGTGCTGACGCCTGGCTACGAGAAGCACAAGTCGCTGCACACGGGCGCAACCGAATTCGTGACCGTGGTCGAGAATACGCCGGGGCGCGTTTCGCTCCAGCACGTCTTGGTGATCGGCGACATGATCACCAAACACTGGCGCCAAGATTGGGCCTTCGAAGACCGTGAGCTGCTCGAGTTTCACGGCAAAAATCATTGGTCCAAGCGCACGCTGTCGGCGGACGCTGCGCGCTGCACTTGGACGCAAGCGGTGTTCGAGGTCGATGATGCGCCTCGTTACGAGGGCGTGGGCCGCTGGGCGCACGACGCGCAATCTTCGGTCTGGCAATCGAACGAAACCTGGCGCCCGCTGCCGCGTCGCGAGTACACGAAGCGTAGTGACTATGACGTGCTGCTCGGGGTGAACCGCCACCGCATCACCAAGACTGGATGGAATCACGAGCAAGACAACATCAAAATCGTGCTCGAACCGCATCACCAGCTGGTGCGCGAGCGCGGGCTCAATACCTACACTCATGTCGACCCGAGCGAGACCAAAGTGGCCGCCGATTACTGGCAAACGTCCCGCGCATTTTGGGCAGAAGTGCGCGCGGAGTGGGCGCGCGTGCTCGCTCCTCGTCAGCAGTTGCGGCTGACCACCGAAGTCGGCGGCAAGCGCTTGTACGAGCCACTGTTCGACCGGCTCGATGACAAAGCGGCGCCGACCGATCCGCCGGCCACACGCGCATTCGTCCACGAGACCATCGGGCCATACGTGCTCGCCCCCGACGCTCAGCCGTGAGGGGTTGCTGCGGGCTGATGTTGCTCTTGGCCGTCTCGGGTCTCCAGCGCCGCGCCAGCGCGCAGAGTGATGCGCGAGCCGCGGCGGCCCCCGCGAGCACCGAGGTGGTGGTCACCGGCACGCGCACCCCGGAGCAATCGCAGCGCGCGACTATCAAAACCGATATCGTGACGGGCGCAGAGGCCGAGCGGCGGGGCGCGACCAACGCGGCCGAAGCGCTGGCCAGCCAGCCCGGCGTGCAGGTGAGCCCGGGCGCGTACGGCTACCTCGGCAATGTCAGCCCGATCCAAATTCAGGGCTTCGATCTGGGACGCGTGTTGATCTTGGAAGACGGCGAGCCCGTGATCGGCGACGTGGGCGGCGCGATCGATCTGGCCGGGATCCCGATCAGCGACATCGAGCGCATCGAGATCGTGACCGGGCCCTCCAGCGCGCTGTACGGTTCGAGCGCGATTGGCGGTGTGGTCAATGTGATCAGCGCGCCGCCGACTCGGGAAGGACCGAGCGCGCGAGCGCGCGCCGAGTATCGCAGCCACCGCACGCTGGTGTTGCAGGGCAGCGGTGCTTATCGAGGCCAAAATTCCTGGGCAAAACTCGACCTCTCGCGCACTCGTCAAGATGGCGTGGCCGAGGCGCCCGGTCTGCCGGACACGCAAATCCCCGAAACCGCGCGCTCGCTCGTGGGGATGCGCGTCGGCACGCAGCTGAACCGCAACATCGACGTCAGCTTGCGTGCGCGCTGGCTGCATCAGCGCTTCGATGGGCTCGAGTCCACGGAGTACCCCGGGCTCGGGCGCTACCTGACCGATCTGCCGCAGCGCAGCGACCGCTTCGCGCTGCACTTCTTGGAGAATGTTCGGCTCAACCGCCGGCTCGGGTTGCGCCTGTCGCTCGCGCGCCAATGGGTCGACACTCGCTCTGGCAATTTTCGGCGCGACTCGCCGATCGGCCAAGAGCACGTGAGCGCGCAAAGCATGCAGAGCTTCGAAGCCACCGCGACCGCAGCGGACGGGCCGCGCACGTGGGTGGTCGGCACGCGCTTCGACACGCAGCAACTGACGCAGGAGCTGCGCAATCGGCAGCGGGTCGCAGACCAGCTCGTCACGGTGGCGACCCCCGAGGTCACGCCGCAGGGTTTGCACAGTGCCGCGTTGTACACACAGTTGGCCTGGAAACTCAGCGGTTGGCTCACCGTGCTGCCCGGCGCGCGCGGCGAGTACCACGGCCGCCACGGCAGTGTGCTCGCGCCGCGGCTCGCCTTGGCAGCACGCCCCGATGAGGTGTGGACGGTGCGCGCCGGCGCGGGGCGCGGCTTCCGAACCCCGAACGCCGAGGAACTCGGCTTCAATTTCGACCACTCGATTTACGGTTACCGCGTGATTGGCAATCCCGCGCTAGAGCCCGAGCGCTCGTGGGGCGTGAACGCGGACGTGGCGTTCGCGCCGACCAAGTTCGCCACCTTCCGCGCGGGGGCGTTCGCCAATTGGGTGAACAATCTGATCGATATCGATTTGGCCTCCGGAGTGACGACGGGTACCGTTGCGACGTACACGTACAAGAACTTCCAGCGCGTGCGCACCATGGGCTCGAACCTCGGCTTCACGCTGCAGCATGCAGACCGCTACCGAGCCGACTTATCGTACGATTACTTGTGGACGCGCGATGTGCTGAGCGGCACGCCGCTGAGCGGTCGCCCGGCACACACGTTGACCGCGTCGCTGCGGGCGGCGTTGCCGGGGCGGCTCGAAATGTACGTGCGCGCGCGCTTCGTCGACCGCGCGTTCGTCGACAGTGAGACGAGATCACCCGGCTATCAAACGACCGACGCGCGGCTCTCGTACACGCTTTGGCCGGCGGCGCGCGCGTACGTCGGGGTGCTCAACTTGTTCGATGTTCACCAAGATCCGGGACGAATCGGCGATTTTCGACCACCCCTCGGGCGCGTGCTGTGTGCCGGTTTGAGCGTCGGTCTGCCCGCGGAGGAAACGCCATGAATCGCTTGCGGCATTGCCTGCTCGAATTGGGGGTCGCCGGTTTGGCATTGGCGTGCTCGAACTCGTCCGGCAACCCGGCGGGGCCGGGCCCGGCTGACTCGGGCGCGGACGACCCCTCCGTGTACGACAGCACCACCGTGCTCGAAGTCCCGGTGCCGGATTCCGGGCGCGTCTTCGTTCAGCTCGCGAAACCCGCGCTGGTCACACCGAGCCAGCCTGCGGACTCGCGCGAGTGGGACCTCGCGTTCGAAGGCTACGACGTGTTCAGCAACAGCGGTCCCTCGGGCAGCGGGCAGGGAGCGGCGTTCGGGCAACTCGATGTTTCGGACTTGCGCGAGGCCACTGTACCGGAAGTGCCCTTTTTGTCGCCCGACAAGGCAGGCGGCGCATTCGTCGATTGGTACGCGTACGACGGCAGCAGCCACGCGCTGTACAGTCGCTTTCACGTGTACGGCATCGAACGGGGCAATTTGCTCTGGAAGGTACAAATCGCCAGCTACTACTCCGAGCAAGACAACGCGCCGGTGAGCGGGCGGTATCGCATTCGCTACGCCGCGCTCGGCGACAACGTGGGCGAGACGCAAGACGTGCAGGTGGATGGCACCGCGGGAGGCATCACCGGGACGGCCAGCGCGCCCAGCGGTTGCCTCGACCTCGAGAGCGGGACGGTGAGCCAACTGACTCCGGTCGCGGCGCGAATCTCGCAGGATTGGGATCTGTGCTTTCGCCGCGATTCGATCAGCGTCAATGGCGAGGTGGGCGGGCCGCGCGGGGTAGGCGCGGCCGATCTGCAAGCCAGCGAGACGAGCGGCGAGACCCTGGCCGGGATTCGCGCTCAGAGCGAGGCGGATGCACTCACACGCTTCGAGGCGGTGTCCGCTTCGTCCTTCGAAGGCGCGCAATTCCGTGGCGATCATGTGGTCAGCGCGTTCGAGACGGGCGTCTGGGTCGTCCCCGAAAGCAGCCCCAAAGAGCCGGCTCGCGCCGCGTGGCTCGTGAAAGCCGCCGCTGGCGAACAGAAATTCTTGGTCGCGTTCAGTGCATTTCGAGAACCCACGACGTCGTCTCCCGGCACCGTCGTGTTGCATGTCAAGCCGGTGAAGTAGTGAAGCCAATGAAGCGAATGATTTTGGGTGCGTTGATCTTGTCCCTCTACGGTTGTGGCTCCGACGCGAGCCGCAATCCCGGCGCGGCCGGAACCGGCAACGTGGGTGATGCAGGTGCGGGCAACATCGGCGCCGCCGGCAATGGCAACGGAGCCGCAGGGAGTGATGACCACGGAGGGGCCGGGAGCGATGGCTCGGGGACCGGGGAGTGTTCGGCGGCGCGCGAGCAGCTGCTCGGCGCCGTGGACAGCGTGTCGACGGGTGAGGTCACCGTGCTCGCGACGGAAGACGACGTGACCTCGTTGTACATCGATGCGACAGCCGGCGGCACGGCCGCGGCCGCGTCGAATCCCTGGATTTTCGTGTCGCTCGCGGACTCGGAGCGCGTGGACGTGACGGACGTGACGTCCACCGAATCCACGGCCTGGGATCTCGCGCTCAAGCGTGCGCTCTTGTACACGAACAGCGGCGAAGCGGGCCCGGGCCAGGGCGGCGCCGCGCTGATCGACAAGGAGTTCGCCGACGTCAGCGCGGACGACGCCCGCGATGCCGAGTTCTCGACCGAGAAGTTCTTCGACGCGGAGTGCAACCCGACCCTGGACGTCACGGGCGCGGCTTCCACCAGCTTCAGCACCTGGTACGACTATGACTCCGAGTCACACGCGCTCAGCCCGCACCCGGGTACGTGGCTCGTGCACGGTGGCACGGGCAAGCTCTACAAGCTGCGCATCACCAATTACTACGGGACGTCCGACGGCGGCACGGGCATGGCCGGCGGCGCGTACCTGATCGACGTGGCGGCGCTCTAGTTCAGCGCATGACCCGGTTACGGCCCGCGTTTTTTGCCGCGTAGAGCCGCTGGTCGGCGCGCTCGAACAGCCGCGTTTCGTCTGCGTCGGCGTGGTCGTACTCGGCGCAGCCGATGCTCACCGTCACCTGCAAACGAGCCTCACGGTAGGTCACGACCAGGTCGGAAACGGCTTGGCGAATGCGCTCGGCGACGACCACCGCGTCTTCGAGCTTGGTCTCGAGCAGGGCCACGACGAACTCCTCGCCGCCATAGCGGGCGGCGAGGTCATCCGTGCGCAGGCAAGAGAGTAAGTTGCTCGCCACCGCGCGCAGCGTGATGTCACCGACTTGGTGCCCGTAGTAGTCGTTGACGTCTTTGAAATGATCGATGTCGATCATCAAAATCGAAAAGCTACGGTTGTAGCGGCGGGCACGGGAGAACTCGCGCGCCAGCTCCCCCGCCAAGTGACGCTTGTTGCGGAGGCCAGTGAGCGCGTCGGTCGTGGCGATCGAGAAAATTTGTTCGTGCAGGGCGGCCTCGAGATCGGAGGCGCTCAGGTACTTGAAGATCGTCGAGCCGACTTTGATGCGGTCGCCCGTGCGCAGCTCGGCGATACCAGTCAACTCAGCGTCATTGTGCAGGGTGCCGTTGGTCGAGCCGACGTCCATCAACACCACGCGATCTCCGCGTTTTTCGATGCGCGCGTGGCGGCGCGACACGCCTTCGTCCTCGAGCACGAGCTCGTTGTCGGGGGCGCGACCGAGCCGCAAAGGCAGGCGATCGAGCTTGATGCAGCGGCCCGCGCCGCCGTCACGCTGATAGACGACGACCAGGCAATCGTCACTGGCAGGCGCGACCGGGACGGCGTGCGCTACGTCGCTCACGGCCGTGTCC
>Ga0247757_10001449_pt1 | contig 15597 bp, 14 predicted proteins | sample UWRJL126311R4_FD_180929 | JGI IMG/M metagenome (GOLD analysis project Ga0247757, IMG submission 180929) | Plant litter microbial communities from Arlington Agricultural Research Station in Wisconsin, United States - UWRJ-L126-311R-4 | ecosystem: Environmental > Terrestrial > Plant litter >... | reverse complement strand
GTCGGGCGGCCGCCGCCCGGGGGTCGGGCGCGGCCGTGATCGCCCGCACCACGCCGGCGCGGCGGGCGCCCGCCGCGAGCACCTCGGGTAGCCGGGCCGCGTCGATGCCGCCGATCGCGAACCAGGGTTTGTCGGGCCGCAGCGCGGCCGTGGCGCGCACCAGGTCCAGACCGGGCGCGGGACGGCCCGGCTTGGTGGGCGTCGGCCAGCACGGCCCGACGCAGAAGTAGTCCGGACCGCCAGGGGGGTCCTGGGCGATCGCGGCACGCACCTGGTCGATGTCGTGGGTGGACCGGCCGACGACTCCGGTGAAGATCTCGCGGGCCACCTCCAGCGGCAGGTCGTCCTGGCCCAGGTGCAGCACGTCCGCGCCGGCGGCGCGCGCGAGGTCGGCCCGGTCGTTGACCGCGATCAGCGCCCGGTGGCGGCGCGCGGCGTCGGCGAGCACCTGCAGCGCGGCGAGCTCCTCGCGCGCCTCCAGTGGACCGAACTCGCGTTCACCGGCCGAGCCCTTGTCCCGGAGCTGGATCACGTCCACCCCGCCGGCCAAGGCGGCATCGGCGAACTCCGCGAGGTCGCCGCGCTCCCGGCGGGCGTCGGTGCACAGGTACAACAAGGCGTCACGCACACTGCGAACCGTAGCGCCACCGCCACGTAGGCTTGGCGGGCAGCACCATCACAGGCAACACCAACCACACGGGAGTCCCGGGTCCGGGGACTGAGAGTGGGCCAGCCGGCCCTGACCGTCGTACCTGATCCGGGTCATGCCGGCGAAGGGAGACGAAGTGTCCGACACCCCGCAGCGGCTCGCCGTCGTCGGTGGCGGCGTCATCGGGCTCGCCGTGGCGCGCCGGGCCGCGCAGGACGGCTGGCACGTCCGGGTGCACCGCGCCGGGCAACCGGGGGCGTCATGGGTGGCCGGCGGCATGCTGGCCCCGCACAGCGAGGCCTGGCCGGGGGAGGAGCGGCTGCTCCGGCTCGGGCTGGCGTCCCTCGAGCTGTGGCACAGCGGGTTCCTCGACGGACTGCCCCCCGACGTCGTGACGGCCCGCGAGTCGTTGGTCGTCGCCGTCGACCGAGGTGATGCCGCCGACCTCGCGACGGTCGCCGAATGGCTCGCCGCGCAGGGCCACCCGGTCACCGTCACCAGGGCGGCCCGCGACATCGAACCCGCACTCGCGCAGAGCATCCGGCACGGATTCGTGGCGAGCACCGAACTCGCGGTGGACAACCGCGCCGTGGTCGACGCGCTGGCGGCGCACTGCGAACGCCTCGGCGTCGCATGGGCACCGCCGGTGGGCGCACTCGACGAGATCACCGACGCCGACGCGGTGGTGCTCGCCAACGGCATCGACGCCCCGGCGCTGTGGCCCGGTCTGCCGATCCGGCCGGTGAAAGGCGAGGTGCTGCGCCTGCGGTGGCGGCGGGGCTGCCTGCCCGTGCCGCAGCGGGTGGTGCGCGCCCGGGTGCACGGCAGGCAGGTGTACCTGGTGCCGCGCCGCGACGGCGTGGTCGTCGGGGCGACGCAGTACGAGCACGGCCGCGACACCGCGCCGTCGGTGGCCGGGGTGCGGGAACTGCTCGACGACGCCTGCGAGGTGATGCCCGCCCTCGGCGAGTACGAACTCGCCGAGTGCGCCGCCGGTCTGCGCCCGATGACCGCGGACAACGTCCCGCTGGTGGGCCGGCTCGACGAGCGCACCCTGGTGGCCGCCGGACACGGCCGGTCGGGATTCCTGTTGGCGCCATGGACCGCAGAGGCGATCGCGGCGGAGTTGCGGGCAGCGCCGCTGCCCGGTGTGCTGGAAGGAGCGGTGCCGTGAAGCTGACGGTCAACGACGAACCGGTGGACGTCGACGCACGGACCACCGTCGCGGATCTGTTGCAGCGGTTGGGATATCCGGACAAGGGCATCGCGGTCGCCATCGACTGGGCGGTGATCCCCCGCTCGGAATGGGACGTGGAGTTGACCGAAGGGGCCAAGATCGAAGTGGTGACGGCGGTGCAGGGTGGTTGATCTCAGCTCGGAACGAGTCATGGAGCACGGCACGGGCACGCTGAGCATCGCCGGGCGGGAGTTCGGGTCGCGGCTCATCCTGGGCACCGGGGGTGCGGCCAGCCTGGCGGTCCTCGAGGAGGCGCTGGTCGCGTCGCAGACCGAGCTGACCACGGTGGCGATGCGCCGGGTCGACGCCGACGCGGGCACGGGCGTGCTGGATCTGCTGACCCGCCTCGGCATCACGGCGCTGCCGAACACCGCCGGGTGTCGCGGGGCGGCCGAAGCGGTGATGACTGCGCAACTGGCGCGCGAGGCGCTGCAGACGAACTGGGTGAAACTCGAGGTGATCGCCGACGAGCGCACACTGCTGCCCGACGCGATCGAATTGGTCAAGGCCGCAGAACAATTGGTGGACGACGGATTCGTCGTGCTGCCCTACACCAACGACGACCCGGTGCTGGCGCGGCGGCTGGAGGACACCGGGTGCGCGGCGGTGATGCCGCTGGGCTCGCCGATCGGCACCGGGCTCGGCATCGCCAACCCGCACCACATCGAGATGATCGTCGACCGTGCGTCGGTCCCGGTCATCCTGGACGCCGGTATCGGGACCGCCAGCGACGCCACACTGGCGATGGAGCTCGGCTGCGACGCGGTTCTGCTGGCCACCGCGGTGACCAGGGCAACCGACCCCGCGACGATGGCGGCGGCGATGTCGGCCGCGGTGCGGGCGGGCTATCTCGCCCGCCGGGCCGGCCGCATCCCCAAGCGGTTCTGGGCTCAGGCGTCCAGCCCGTCGCTGTGACCCTCGAACTCGATGCGTTGACGAAGACCTTCGGCACCGTGCGCGCCGTCGACGGGCTGACGTGCACCGTCGAATCCGGAGTGGTGACCGGCTTTCTCGGACCCAACGGTGCGGGCAAGACGACGACGATGCGGATGATCCTCGGGCTGGACCGTCCGACGTCGGGCTCGGCCACGATCGATGGTCGGGCGTATCACCAACTGGCCCACCCGCTGCGCACGGTCGGGTCCCTGCTCGACGCGAGGCAGGTGCATCCGAACCGCTCGGCCCGCAACCATCTGCGCTGGCTGGCGGCGAGCAACCGGATCCCGGTGCGGCGCGTCGACGAGGTGCTCGAGAGGGTCGGGTTGTCCTCGGCCGCCCGCGCGCGAGCGGGCACGCTGTCGCTGGGCATGAGCCAGCGCCTCGGCATCGCCGCCGCACTGCTCGGTGACCCGCCGGTGCTGCTGTTCGACGAACCGGTCAACGGGCTGGACCCCGAGGGCATCCACTGGGTGCGATCGCTGATGCGCACGTTGGCCGGCGAGGGCCGTACGGTCTTCGTGTCCAGTCACCTGCTCTCCGAAATGGCCGACACCGCAGACCGATTGGTGGTCATCGGGCGGGGCAGGCTGATCGCCTCGATGTCGGTGGCCGACTTCCTGAGCCGGTCCGGTGGTGGTGGGGTGCGGGTGCGCAGTCCCCAGGCCGCCGCGCTGCGGGCGGCACTGACCGCGGAAGGCATGACGGTGGTCGACGACGATGACGCCCTGCTGGTCCGGCAGAGCAGTACCGAAGCCGTGGGTGAGATCGCCGCCCGGCATGGGCTGGTGCTGCACGAATTACGGCTGCAGCAGGCGTCGTTGGAGCAGGCCTACCTGTCCTCGACCGATGACAGCGTCACCTACCGGGCCGGCGGATGAGCGCCTCCCTGCCTGCCGCGGTGGCCGCCGAACGGGTCAAGCTGACCACGCTGCGCTCCCCGCTGTGGTCGGTCGCCGTGGCCGCAGTGCTCAGCGTGGGTCTGGCGGCGCTGCAGCCGCGATCCGCGGTGCTGGGTGTCGCGGTGCTCGGGGTGCCGGTGCTCATGGTGGTGGCCGTGCTGACGGTCACGGGGGAGTACCGCACCGGCATGATCGCCACCACGTTCCTGGCCACCCCGGCCCGCTTCGTGGTGCTGTGCGCCAAAGCCGTTGTCGCCGGGCTGTTCTGCGGGCTGTCGGCGGTGCTGATGGCGGTGGCCGCCTATCTGGTGGCGCGCGAGCCTCTCGACGGGCGCACGGTGGCGGCGGTCGGGGTCTACGGCGCGTCGGCGGCGGTGCTCGGCGTCGGGGTGGGGGCACTGCTGCGGCACAGTGCGGGCGCGGTCTCGGTGGTGCTGCTGTGGCCGCTGCTGGTCGAACCGGTGCTGGGCAACCTTCCCGAGCGCGGTGCACAGATCGGGCCGTACCTGCCGTTCGCGAACATGTTCCGCTTCCTCGACGTCACCTGGCTGTTCCCCGCATACGACTGGCACTGGGGCCCGGTCGGCGCGTTGGCGTATTTCGCCGTGGTGGCGGCCGGGGTGTTCGGTGCCGCGGTGCTCGTCGTCGCGCGCCGGGACGCGTGACGTCCAGTGGCTGACACCCTGTCGATTTACTCAACACACTGTTGACCAGATCGACACGATGTTGATAGCTTTACACCATGACTGAATTTGTCGACGCCGTGATCGTCGGGGCCGGAATCTCCGGCATCAGCGCCGCCTGGCACCTGCAGCAGCAATGCCCCACCAAGAACTACGTGATCCTCGAGCGCCGCGAGCAGCTCGGCGGCACGTGGAACCTGTTCAAGTACCCGGGCATCCGCTCGGACTCCGACATGTACACGCTGGGGTTCCACTTCAAGCCGTGGGCCACCGACCAGATGATCGCCGACGGGCCGTCGATCTGGAACTACCTCAACGAGGCCGCGGTCGAGAACGGCATCGACAAGCACATCCGCTACGACCACCGCGTGCTGACCGCCAACTGGTCCGACGAGCACCACCGGTGGGAACTGACCGTCGAGCGCGGGGGCGAGCGCGTCGAGATCCACACCAACTTCCTGTGGGCGTGCAGCGGCTACTACGACTACGACAAGGGGTTCTCGCCCGAGTTCGCCGGCGAGCAGGACTTCACCGGCACCGTCGTGCATCCGCAGCACTGGCCCGAGGACCTGGACTACCAGGGCAAGAACATCGTCGTCATCGGCAGCGGCGCCACCGCGATCACGCTGATCCCGGCGCTCGTGGATTCCGGTGCCGGGCACGTCACCATGCTCCAGCGCACCCCCACCTACATCGGCTCGCTGCCGGACAAGGACCCCTTCGCCGCCCGCGCCTACGGGCTGCTGCCGGAGAAGTCCGCCTACCGCGTCGTGCGCTGGAAGGCCATCCTGCAGGCCACCGCGCAGTACCAGCTGGCCCGCACCCTGCCCAACGTGTTCCGGAAAGCGTTGCGCACCATGGCCGAACGGCGCCTGCCCGAGGGCTTCGACTACGACAAGCACTTCAGCCCCAGCTACAAGCCGTGGGATCAGCGGGTGTGCCTGGCCCCCAACGGCGACATCTTCAAGGCCATCCGCAAGGGCAAGGCCGACGTCGTCACCGACGTGATCGACCGCTTCACCGCCGACGGCATCGCGCTGAGGTCCGGTGAGCACCTGAAGGCCGACATCATCATCACCGCGACCGGGCTGAACGTGCAGTTCTTCGGCGGGGCGCAGGTGCTGCGCAACGGCGAACCGCAGGACCTGTCCCACGCGGTGGCCTACAAGGGTCTGATGCTCTCGGGGCTGCCCAACGTGGCCTTCACCTTCGGCTACACCAACGCGTCCTGGACGCTCAAGGCCGACCTGACGTCCGAGTACGTCAGCCGGCTGCTGCGCTACATGGACAGCAAGGGCTATGACACCGTGGTGCCCCGGGATCCGGCCGCCGACGTCGAGCAGCTGCCCTTCGTCGACCTGACCTCCGGCTACATCCAGCGGGCGCTGGACGAGCTGCCCAAGTCCGGATCGAAGGCGCCGTGGCGGCTCAAGCAGAACTACCTTGTCGACCTGCGGGTGATCCGCACCGGCAAGATCGACGACGGCACCCTGGAGTTCAGCAAGCATCGAGCCATGGCCACGGCGTGACCTCGGCGCAGCCGCTGACCTTCGAGCTCGAACACCTCGAGATCGGCGCGCTGTCCTGGGGGCCCGCCGACGGACGCCTCGTGCTCTGCCTGCACGGTTTCCCCGACAGTGCCTGGGGCTGGCAGAAATTCGCGTCGCTGATGGCCGAGCGGGGGCTGCGCGTGGTGGCGCCGTTCTCGCGGGGGTACGCACCGACGGGTCCCGCCGCCGACGGTGACTACCACATCGGGGCGCTGATGTACGACGCGCTCGCGGTGTACCGCGCGCTCGGCGCGCCTGCCGACGCCGTCGTCATCGGGCACGACTGGGGCGCGTTCACCGCTGCCGGGCTGGCCGCATCGCCGGACTCGCCGTTCGCCGCGCACGTCACGATGGCGGTCGCTCCGATCGGCACTGTCCAGCGCGCCCGCGGCGACGTCCGGCGGCAACTGCGGATGCTGCCCCGGCAACTGCGCAACAGCTGGTACATCGGGTTCTTCCAGATGCCCGGTCTGCCGGAACGTCTACTTCCCCGGGTGATTCCCCGGTTGTGGCGGGACTGGGGACCGCCAGGGTTCCCCACCGACGCCGAACTGTCGGCCGCGCTGGCCGCCCTCCCGTCGGCGGCGCACCGGCACGCGGCCGTCGGGTACTACCGCGCGCTGGTGCGGCCGACGCGGCCCGCGCCGCGTTATGCCGAACTGCACCGCTGGCGCTTCGAGCCGCCGCGGGTTCCGATCCTGCACCTGCAGGGTGCGCAGGACGGCGCGATGCTGGCCGAGTACGCCGAGTCGATCGCCGACGTGCTGCCCGCGGGTAGCCGAGTGCACACCCTGCCGACCGCAGGACATTTCCTGCAGATCGAGGAGCCGGAGCTGACAGCCGACGCGGTGCTGGACCATCTCGTCGCGCGCTAACGTGGTGCGGTGACCCCCACCCCACCCGCACTGCGGATGGCGGCCGTGCTCGTCGCCGCGCTGCTGGCGATCAGCGGCTGCAGCCGTGAGAGCCGAACCGACACCCCGCCGTCACCACCGCCGGCCCAGCCCGGCGCCGCCACCGAGTTCGCCGACGCGCTGGCGCACAAGGTCACCGTCGATGCCACGATGGCCCACCTGCGGGCACTGCAGGACATCGCCAACGCCAACGGCGGCAACCGGGCGCTGGGCACCTCGGGGTACGACGCCAGCGTCGACTATGTCGCCAAAGCCTTGCGGGACAAGGGTTTCGACGTGCAGACCCCCGAGTTCGAGGTTCGCCTGCCGTGGGCCGACGCCCCGGCACTGAGCGTCGGCGGCGCGAGGGTCACGGCCAAACCGCTGCAGTACACGATCGGCGCTCCCGGGGCCGGAGTGTCCGGTCCGATCGTCGCCGCCCGCGTCGATGACACCCCCGGTTGCACCGCCGCGGACTACGACGGGTTGCCCACCAAGGGCGCGGTGGTCCTCGTCGACCGTGGCACGTGCCCGTTCGGGGAGAAGCAGACGGCGGCCGCCGCCCGCGGAGCGGTCGCCCTCATCGTCGCCAACAGCCAGGACGGTGAGATGAACGGCGGCACGCTCGGGGACGGCACCGACGTCAAGATCCCGGTGATCAGCGTGTCGAAAGCCGACGGTGCGAAGCTGCGTGGCGAGGCGGGCACACCGGCGACGATCGTGCTCAACGCCGGTGTCCGCGTCGAGAAGACCCGAAACGTGATCGCGCAGACCAAGTCCGGGTCGACCGGTGATGTCGTGATGGTCGGTGCGCACCTCGACAGCGTGCCCGAGGGACCCGGCATCAACGACAACGGTTCCGGGGTGGCCGCGGTTCTGGAAACCGCGCTGCAGCTGGGGAGTTCGCCTCAGATCGCCAACGCCGTCCGATTCGGCTTCTGGGGTGCCGAGGAACTCGGCCTGCTGGGGTCCAACAACTATGTCGGCTCGCTCGATGTCGATCAGCTCGAAGACATTGCGCTGTACCTGAATTTCGACATGCTCGGGTCGCCCAATCCGGGGTACCTCACCTACGACGGCGACCAGTCCACCGCCCCGGATGCCGGGCAGCGCGTCCCACGGGTGCCCGAGGGTTCGGCCGGTATCGAGCGGACGCTGGTGGGGTACCTGGACGGCGCCGGTAAACCGGCGCGGGACACCTCGTTCGACGGTCGCTCGGACTACGACGGGTTCACCCAGGCCGGAGTGCCTGCCGGAGGGCTCTTCTCGGGTGCGGAGGAGAAGATGAGCCCCGAGGAGGCCACGTTGTGGGGCGGTCAGGCCGACCAGCCGTTCGACCCGAACTATCACAAGGCCACCGACACGTTCGACCACGTCGACCGCACCGCCATGCAGATCAACGGCAGCGGTGCCGCCTACGCGGTGGGGCTGTACGCGCAGGATCAGCGCGGCCGCAACGGTGTTCCGGTGCGCGACGACCGGACCCGCCACAAGCTGCCCGCATCATGAGGGTCCGCACCGCCGCGATCGCTCTCGTCGCGCTCGTGGGGGCGGTGACCTCCTGTTCGTCGCCCGACCCCGCCCCCCCGGACTTGGCGGCCGAGCTGGCGTCCAAGGTCACGGTCGACGGGGTCTACCGGCACCTGGTGGAGCTGCAGAAGATCGCCGACGAGCACGACGGGAATCGCGCCGACGGTTCGCCCGGCTACCAGGCGAGTGTCGACTATGTGGCGAAAGTGCTGCACGACAAAGGTTTCGACGTGCAGACCCCTGAGTTCCAGCGGCTGTCGGGCTCGCGGGGCGGTAAACCGGCGCTCACGGTCGCCGGGCGCACGTACCGCGCCGATCAGGCGTCACTGCTGCTGACCACCCGGCCGGGCGGGGTGCGTGCGCTGTCGCTGCGGCCGCGCAAGCCCGCGGGGTGCACGGCCGCCGACTACGGCAGCGTGTCGGTCAAGGGTGCGATCGCCGTGGTCGACGACAGCGGGTGCTCGATCGTCGCCAAGCACGACGTCGCGGTCGGCAAGGGCGCCGTCGGCCTGCTGGTGGTCAGTCAGGCCACCCCGGAACGCCCGGTCGGGGCACCGCCCGGGCTCTTCACCCCGGGCTACTACCAGAACATGACGATCCCGGTCGGCGTGGTCGATCCGAGTGCCGACGCCGCGTTGCGGCGCACCGACGCGCCGGTCACGCTGGTGCTCGACAACAAGCCGGTGATGACCACCTCACGTAATGTGATCGCGCAGACCACCTCCGGCGATGCGCACGACGTGGTCGTCGTCGGGGCGCATCTCGACAGTGCCGGGTCGGGGCCTGGCATCAACGACAACGGATCCGGTGTCGCGACGGTTCTGGAGACTGCTCTCCAACTCGGGCCGCAGCACACCGGTGCCAACGCCGTGCGGTTCGCGCTCTGGGGGGCGGGGGAGGTCTCGGCCGACGGCGCGGCCGACTATGTGCGCTCGCTGGATCAGGGCCAGCTCGACGACGTCGCGCTCTACCTGGACTTCGACGTTCTCGCGTCGACGAACGCCGGGTACTTCACCGACGACGGCGACCAGTCCTCACAACCCGGTGCCACCGTGGCGCCTCTGCCGGACGGGTCGGCGGGCATCGAGCGCACGCTGGCTGCCCGGCTCAACGTCGAGGGGGTGCGGCCGGCGGACATCCCGCTCACCCGCGGCACCGACTACGCGCGGTTCCTGGCCGCCGGCGTGCCGGTGGGCGGACTGACGACGGGCACCTCGCAGCGCAAAACCGATGTGCAAGCCCGGATCTGGGGCGGCCGAGCCGGTGTCGCCTTCGATCCGAACTACCGCACCGCCCGCGACACCGTCGACAACGTCGACCGCGACGCGCTCGGCATCATGGCCCCGGCCGCGGCGTTCGCGGTCGGCACCTATGCGCAGTCGATCGAGGGCGTCAACGGGGTGCCTGCCCGGGATCAGCGGAAGCGGCACGAGCCCTAGCGCGGGTCCGCAACCCCAGCAGCCGCATCCCGTGGTAGATCACCAGCGCGGCGATCGATCCCAACGCGATACCGGTGAACTGCAGATCGCCTGCGGTCCAGGTGAAGTCGGCGATGCCGATGATCAGCGGGATGGCCGCGGTCATCTGGTTGACCGGCTGGGAGAAGTCGACGTGATTGGTCAGCCAGATCCGCACACCGAGGATCCCGACCAGCCCGTAGAGCACCACGGTCGCCCCGCCCAGCACACCGGGCGGCACCGCCGAGATCGCGGCACCGACCTTGGGGCACAGCGACAGCAGGATCGCCACGCCCGCGGCGACCCAGTAGGGCGCGGTCGAATACACCCGGGTCGCCGCCATCACGCCGATGTTCTCGGCGTACGTGGTGGTCGCCGAGCCGCCACCGAATCCGGCCAGCGTGGTGGCGATTCCGTCGGCCGCCAGCGCGCGTCCCATGAGCGGGTCGACGTCACGCCGGGTCATCTGTCCGACCGACTTGACGTGTCCGATGTTCTCGGCGATCAGCGCCACGACGGCGGGCAGGAACAGCGGCAGCACCGACAGCGAGAACGTGGGCGCCTGGAATTCGGGCAGCCCGATCCACGGCGCGGCCGCGATGGCCGAGGTGTCGACCTCACCGAGCACCAGCGCGAGGACGTATCCCGCGGTCACGGCGAGGAAGATCGCCAACCTGCCGATCATGCCACGGAAGAACGCCAGCACCCCGACCAGCAGCACCAGGGTGACCACCCCCAGCACCGGCCCCTTCTCGAAGTTCGACTTGGCCACCGGCGCGAGGTTCAGCCCGATCAGCGCGACGATCGCGCCGGTCACCACGGGCGGCAGCGTCAGGTCGATCCAGCGCGTGCCCGCGACGTGCACGACGCCGCCGACGATCATCAGCAGCACCCCGACCGCGATGATGCCGCCCAGTGCGCTGCCCGTCCCGTTCGAGGCGACGGCGGCGGTGATCGGGGCGATCACCGAGAAGCTCGACCCCAGGTAGCTGGGCAGCCGGTTACCGGTGATCAGTAGGAAGAGCAGGGTGCCCACACCGGAGAACAGCAGGGTGGTGGCCGGCGGGAAGCCGGTCAGCACGGGCACCAGGAACGTCGCCCCGAACATCGCGACGACGTGTTGGGCGCCCAGTCCGATGGTGCGGGGCCAGCTCAGCCGTTCGTCGGGAGCGACGACGAAGTCGGGATCGGCGCGGGAATCAACACGTGTCCAAGCGACGGGCATCCTGCGACTACACACCATGACGGCGCGTGTCGCAGTGCAATGGGGTGATGGCGCGGGCGGTACGGGTCAGTCGGCGCGCGGTCTGATCGCTGCCACCGCGTCGTAGACCGTCCACCATGTCAGCTCGAACCGGGCCGGGCTGATCACCCCGGCGGCCCGCAGGGCATCGGCGTCGCGCAGCGTCTGCGCGAGTTCGGTCATGCTGTCGCACAACGCCTTCGACACCGGGTCGTAGCGGCGCGGCAGCAGGGTCGCGGCGAGGACCCGAACCCGGCCGCGCGCCGCGCCGGCGGTGGCGAACGCCGCGACCACGCAGGCGGTGAGCAGACCGGTGGACACGAGCTGGGCGAGCCACGGGTCGAGGTGGCGGATCAGCGTGACCTCCGACAGGACCCACAGCAGTGCACCCCACAGCGGCCATCCCCGCCATACCCGGATGCGACGGCGTTCGGCGTCGGTGCTGCCCGGCGGGTAGACGACAAGCAGGTAGCGGGTGCCGAACCGGTCGGGCTGGATGGTCAGCGAACCCCAGCGCGCCTCGCCCTGCAGCGCGCGTCGCACCACGGCGATCATGCGGCCTGCACCTCCCCGGGCACGGTGACCGCAGCCATCGTCACGGTGGGGCGCGGGACCTGCAGGGTCAGGCAGGCGTCGTCGAGGGACTGGTCGATGATCTCGGCCTGCCTGCCGAGTTCGGCGATCCAGTCGCCGGTCGAGCAGGGCACCGCACCCAGGACCAGGTGGGTCAGCATCCGGCCGTGCGCCTCCCAGACGCGGTACATCCGGCACACGAGATCCCCGACCGCGGCCGGGAAACTGACGTAGTCGTGCGCGGTGACCCCCACGTCGGCGTGCAGCCCGACCACCTCCAGCCGCGCCGCGGCGGCCACGGCGGCGATCACCGTAGCGGTGTCACCGGACCCGTCGTCGACCATCACCGCGACGCGTTGCCTGCGGTGCCTGCCCACCGCGCGGGCGATCATCTCGACGTGGTCGACGGTGCGCACCACGATCATGCCGACCGCCAGACTGCCCGCGCATCCGACCAATTCGTCGGGGCGCACCCCGTCGGCGTGGACGGCCACCCGGTACGGGTGCACGCCGGCCGAGATCACCGCGCCCAGCTCGTCACTGCCGCGAACGTGCACGCCGACGTCGTTGGCGCGCACCCACCGCGCCACGGCGTGGTCTCGCACCGAGAAACCCGGATAGGCCACCTCCATCGGTGCCAGGCACCGGCGATACTGTGCGAGCGCACCTGTCGACTTCACCGCTCCAGCCTTCGGCCCCGCGGCACCGGGTGACACCCCGCCTAGCGGACTCTTGACGGCGCCGGTGCGAACTTTGACGCTTCCCTGACACGGGCCCGGGCACGAACGCCCGATCAGCGGCACCCGTAAAGACATCCGGCGAACGCGGAACCTGCTGAGATGTGGCTCACACGCTGGATTTGTGACCGGTCTGAGTGCCCCCGGCACCCCCCGCGCTCGAATGCCGTTAAGGAGTGCCGCAGGACCGTAAAAATGGCATCAAGATCGCGGTCGAGGCCATGCGCCCGGGGTGATGCTCAATGCGGCCCGCGAGATCCGCCGGTCCACGCTCGTGTGGGAGAACCATGGCTGTAGTCGTTTTCATCGCCCTGACGGTGGCGATCTTCGCCCTGCTCGGCCTCGTGCAGAAGGTGGTCGAGCGGCTGTGAGCTACCAGAACATCATCGGCCTCGTGCTGGCGATCCTCGTCGCCGTCTTCCTGTTTGCCGCCCTACTGTTTCCCGAGAGGTTCTAGTGAGCTCGACCACCGCGGGGATCGTCTTCCTCGTCTCACTCGTCGTCGCGCTGGCGGCCGTGCACGTGCCGCTGGGCGACTACATGTACCGCGTCTACTCGTCGAAGAAACACCTCGGCGGTGAGCGCGTCATCTACCGCCTGATCGGTGCCGATCCGCAGGCCGAGCAGACCTGGGGCGGTTACGCCCGCAGCGTGCTCGCCTTCTCCGGCGTCAGCATCGTCTTCCTGTTCATCCTGCAGCTGGTGCAGGGCAGGCTGCCGCTGCACCTCAACGACCCGGCGACCCCGATGACCCCGGCCCTGGCCTGGAACACCGCGGTCAGCTTCGTCACCAACACCAACTGGCAGGCCTACTCCGGTGAATCCACCCAGGGCCACCTGGTGCAGATGGCCGGTCTGGCGGTGCAGAACTTCGTCTCCGCAGCGGTCGGGATGGCCGTCGCGATGGCGTTCGTGCGCGGGCTGGCCCGCCGCAACACCAGCGAGCTCGGCAACTTCTGGGTCGATCTGGTCCGCGGCTCCATCCGGATCCTGCTGCCGCTGTCGGTCGTCGCGGCGATCGTGCTCATCGCAGGCGGCGCCATCCAGAACTTCGCGCTGCACACCCAGATCGTCGACACCCTCACCGGGGCGCAGCAGACGATCCCCGGCGGGCCCGTCGCCAGCCAGGAAGCCATCAAGGAGATCGGGACCAACGGCGGCGGCTTCTTCAACGCCAACTCGGCCCACCCGTTCGAGAACCCGACCGCCTGGACCAACTGGGTGGAGATCTTCCTGCTGCTGGTGATCGCGTTCTCGTTGCCGCGCACCTTCGGCCGGATGGTCGACAGCCGCAGGCAGGGTTACGCGATCGTCGCCGTGATGGGTGTCATCGCCACCTTCAGCGTCGCCCTGACGATGCTGTTCCAGCTGCAGGCCCACGGCACGGTGCCGACCGCGGTCGGCGCCGCGATGGAGGGGGTCGAGCAGCGCTTCGGGGTCGCCGACTCGGCGGTGTTCGCCACGTCGACGACGCTCACGTCCACCGGTGCGGTGAACTCGTTCCACGACTCCTACACCAGCCTCGGCGGCATGATGACGATGTTCAACATGCAGCTCGGTGAGGTCGCGCCCGGCGGTGTCGGCTCGGGCCTCTACGGCATGCTCATCCTCGCCATCATCACCGTGTTCGTCGCGGGCCTGATGGTCGGGCGCACCCCGGAGTACCTGGGCAAGAAGATCACCCCGCGTGAAATCAAGCTGGCCGCAACCTATTTCCTGATCACCCCGCTGATCGTGCTGACCGGAACGGCCGTGGCGATGGCACTGCCCGGCCAGCGGGCCGGCATGCTGAACACCGGGCCGCACGGTCTGTCGGAGGTGCTCTACGCCTTCACCTCCGCGGGCAACAACAACGGTTCGGCGTTCGCCGGGATCAGCGTCAACACCGACTGGTACAACACCGCGCTCGGCATGGCGATGGCGTTCGGCCGCTTCCTGCCGATCATCTTCGCGCTCGCCCTCGCCGGGTCACTGGCCCGCCAGGGCAAGACCCCGGAGTCGGTCGGCACCCTGCCCACCCACCGGCCGCAGTTCGTCGGCATGGTCGCCGGCGTGACGGTGATCCTGGTCGCCCTGACCTTCCTGCCCATGCTCGCGCTCGGGCCCCTCGCTGAAGGAATCCACTGATGTCTGTCACCATGGCTGAGGCCACAACCGAAAAACGTTCGGCGCCAACGACACCGCCGAAGATGCAGGGTGGCCTGCTCGACCCGAAGATGCTTTGGACCTCGCTGCCCGGTGCGCTGGTCAAACTCGACCCCCGCACCCTGTGGCGCAACCCGGTGATGTTCATCGTCGAGCTGGGCGCGGTGTGGAGCACCGTGCTGGCCATCGCCGATCCGACCTGGTTCGGCTGGCTGATCGTCGTATGGCTCTGGCTGACGGTGATCTTCGCCAACCTCGCCGAGGCAGTCGCCGAGGGCCGGGGCAAGGCGCAGGCCGAGACGCTGCGCAAGACCAAGACCTCGACGATGGCCCGCAGGCTCGTCGACTGGCAACCCGGCGCACCGACGCGCGACCGCGCGGAGGACGTCGCCGCGCCGCTGCTTGCCCAGGGTGACGTCGTCGTCGTGGAGGCCGGCCAGGTCATCCCCGGTGACGGTGACGTCGTGGAAGGCATTGCCTCGGTGGACGAATCGGCGATCACCGGTGAGTCCGCCCCGGTGATCCGCGAATCGGGTGGCGACCGGTCGGCGGTCACCGGCGGCACCACGGTGCTGTCGGACCGCATCGTCGTGCGCATCACCCAGAAGCCGGGTGAGAGCTTCATCGACCGGATGATCGCGCTCGTCGAGGGCGCCAACCGGCAGAAGACGCCGAACGAGATCGCGCTCAACATCCTGCTGGCCTCGTTGACGATCATCTTCGTGTTCGCCGTCGCGACCCTGCAGCCGCTGGCCATCTTCTCCAAGATGAACAACCCGGGTGTGCCGGACAGCTTGGCGCTCAACGGTTCCGGTGTCACCGGCATCGTGATGGTGTCCCTGCTGGTCTGCCTCATCCCCACCACGATCGGCGCACTGCTCTCGGCGATCGGCATCGCAGGCATGGACCGCCTGGTGCAGCGCAACGTCCTCGCGATGTCGGGGCGCGCCGTGGAAGCCGCGGGCGACGTGAACACGCTGCTGCTCGACAAGACGGGCACCATCACGCTCGGCAACCGGCAGGCGGCGGCGTTCGTACCGCTCGACGGAGTCGGTGACGAGC
>Ga0247757_10001448_pt1 | contig 15601 bp, 8 predicted proteins | sample UWRJL126311R4_FD_180929 | JGI IMG/M metagenome (GOLD analysis project Ga0247757, IMG submission 180929) | Plant litter microbial communities from Arlington Agricultural Research Station in Wisconsin, United States - UWRJ-L126-311R-4 | ecosystem: Environmental > Terrestrial > Plant litter >... | reverse complement strand
ATAACTCTCTCCTATCGCCCTAGTACTGCAAATATTATTGCCGATGTACTATCGCGCAAATAAGAGGAACTAAAGACTTAGAAGGAAAAGGACCATTCTACTTGTATAAGAGCGTTCCTTTACGTAGAGCAACTATTTATAGAATTAATCATCTACTCTCGAACCTACTTTGTAGCTGCAGATTGATTTAACCCGTGCACCTATTGCCGTGCCAACAAGTTACTTAGTAATAATCTAAGTATTCTATATTAAAGTAGTTATTATTCTTAAAACTAGATTTAAATAGCTAAGTTAACCCTAAGGAATTAGAATTACTCTATAGAAAATCCTTTTTAAATATATTCTATATTATCCTTACTTATCTAATTATATATAGTTCTACTTATTCTTAGAATCTACTATATTCTCTATTTTTAGTAAGGTTAGTATTCTTAGTAAGGATATTTTCTAGGTTATATAACCTCTAAGTTATCCTACCCTACTATTATATACTATCTAGTCTTTTATAAGGTATATTACCTATAAATACTCTATATATCTCCTTATTTAGTAATTATTATATTATTACTATTTAATAGATAATACTAAGAATAGTAATCTTAAGGATAGTTCTAACCTTAAGGGTACTATAGAATTTTAGGATAAGGAAAATTCTATATAATTAGATAGATAAGGATAGTATATAATATATTTAAGAAGAATTTCCTATAGAGTAATTCTAATTTCTTATAGTTAACTTAGTAATCTAAATCTTATTCCAAGATTAATAACTACCTTAATACCAAATACTTAGATTATTACTAAGTAACTATTTGTCTTCTCTACTATAGATTATACTAAATAATCCTATATATATGGCCGTTATCTTAGGTAAGACGCTAGCGAGTAATATAGCAGCTTTCTAGCAGCTCTCCACCAGTTTGCTGGCGGCGCGCCGCCGGAAAGCTATTATATAACTAGTATTATATAACTAGTCAGCTAACTAGAGCTTTCTTATACTTTCTAGCAGCTTTCTAGCAGCTTGCTAGCGGCACGCCGCTGGAAAGCTATCATATAACTAGTATCACATAACTAGTCAGCTGACTCAAGCTTTCTCATGCTTTCTGGCAGCTTTCTGGCAGCTCTCCGCCGGTTTGCTGGCGGCTTTCTGGCAGCGTTCCTAGAGGAGCCATCATGTGACTAGTATCACGTGAGTAGCGATATTCTGACATTTCCTCCACCGTTTTTCGATCGTTTTCTGACGGTTTTCCGCCGGTTTTCCACCGGTTTTCCGCCGGTTTTCCACCGGTTTTCCGCCGGTTTGCTGACAGCATGCCGGTGGCGTTCCTTAGGAATGCGTGTCAGAATATATTACTACTCACGTGACACCAGTCACATGATGGCTCCACTAGGAACGCTGCCAGAAAGCCACCAGCACGCCGCCAGCACGTCGCCAGAAAACCGCCAGCACGCCGCCAGAAAGCTGCAGGAAAGCTGAGTAGTCACATGGCACTAGTCACATGACGACTTCTCTAGGAACACTGCCAGAAAGCCGCCAGCACGCCGCCAGAAAGCCGCCAGCACGCCGGCGGAAAGCTGAGTAGTCACATGACACCATCACCTGACGGCTTCTCTAGGAACGCTGCCAGAAAGCCGCCAGCACACCGCCAGAAAGCCGCCAGCAAACCGACGGAAAGCTGCCAGAAAGCGCCAGTCAGCTGCGCCACCCAAAACACCATGACGGCTACGCGCATTTCACACGACCATACAATCAATGCCGGCCACTGCAATCGATGCGGAAGCGCCTTACGCGCCATTGAAACACGATAACGTGGTTACTTCGAACCACAACCAGGGGAAAACGTATGGGTGAAAGGTATATAAGAAGGACGCGCAGAGGACCTTTGTATAGTCAGAGAGAAAAATCACATTCAATTATTGCAGAGAATCAATCAGTTTCTTCAATCAGTTTCTTCAATCAATCAATTTCCTCAATCAAGATGTCTTATTGACATTTTCCTCTTCTTGGTGTTGGCACTTCCTCTATGAGGAGACTTTCAATCGCTTCCATCTTTCCGACTCTAGTCCTTAATCGCTTGTACTCTCGGTCTTACCCTCCCAATCGCTTGTACTCTCGGTCTCACCCTCCCAATCGCTTGTACTCTCGGTCTCACCCTCCCAATCAGGTTTGACTCGCCTCTTCTTCCTTGTACTCTCGGTCTCACCCTCCCAATCAGGTTTAACTCGCCTCTTCTTCCTTGTACTCTCGGTCTCACTCTCCCAATCAGGATCCTCGTCATCTCTCTTTTGACTCGCCTCGTCTTCCAACCTACAAAACTTCTCCTCATCCTCCTCACTTAGGACTTCAGGAGGCGTAGCTTCCCTATACCTTACCTTAGCTCCAGCTGGTAGGCTCATCTTGACTAGTGAACCGGTCGATAGCTGCTGCATCCGCTCTTCAGCTTTATATAAGTATTCGCAGAGCTCCTCAGTAGAAATGTTTATCAACCGATCATAATCTATAATAGCTTGGGAGAGTTCGGGAGGTGCGAATGAGGAGAGGAAAAGCGAGAGACCGGGGGAGGAGACCGGGTTGCCTTGGGCGTCGCGGAAGGGCTGATCCTTGATCTTTTGTGCGGCAATAAGCTCTAGGTCGCCCTCGTCATTTTGGACGTACTCTGGTTGCCAGACTGAGAACACGGCTTCCCTTGAGTTCGCCTGATACTCGATATCTAAGCCTACAACAGCTCGGACGCTCCCATCCGAGTCTAGAATATATCTATCCGCAAGTTTTGGTAGATCTTTCCTCTTTATCGAATATGATACTTCAATGATAACACCAGGCCATTCTGCGTCCTTATGTGTGAATGTGATATCAGGCGAGTGTTTTGACTTCTGTAAGGTATCACTATCTGTACGCGGGGGGAAGAAGATATCGGGATGTCCACTACTTTGTAGGCATTGAGCGAACTGTATAATAGCTTCGTGTAAAGTAGTTGAGAAAGCGAACGAAAAAACTTGGCTGATAACACTTAGCTTAACCAATTCCAGGAACAGCTCATGTAGTGGCGTCGGCATACGGACAACTACTTGGTTGCGGTCGGCGTCAAAATCGTACCGGATCTTATCGTCCACGAAGCCCCAGAGCGAGTCGTCAGTATCAGCGAGCAGTAGACGCTCTATCTCCCCGTACTCCTCAGGCTGCTTAAGCTGGAATTTTTTCCACGGCTGCGACTCGTCCTCGCCTACGTACCCGGATTTGATCTTTTTGAACAAGGCGACAATCTGGTTAGCTACCGGGAAGGTACCGCGGGGTAGGGTGATTCCTTTATCCGTCATTATAATTAGAGTAGGTTCGAGTGTTGAGGTTAAGGCGGATAGGAGGGCGTACAGAGTTGAAGTTGCAGTCAGGTGCACCAAGCCGCTAGCTTAGCTAAGCGAGCGCCTTAGGTAGTATTGGCACGGCAATAGGTGTACGGGGGTGAATCAACTACAGCTGCAATAACTTTATATAAGAGTAGACGACTAATTCTATGGAGAAGGCTATTGAGGAATTTATATACACGAAAACGCGACGCGTTATCTCTTTACAACGTACGGAGCGCTTTAGTCCATAGCGCGTAGGCGCAATTGTCAGATTTTCTGTGTTCTAAGAATGATAAATTTGATTAAAGAAATTGATTGATTAAGTAAACTGATTGATTCTCTATAATAATTAAATGTAATTATTCTCTATAGAAAACGTCCTTCACGCTACCTCCTTATATACCTTTTCCTCCACCGTATTTCGTCCGCATTCTGACGGTTTTCCGCTGGTTTGCTGGCGGCATTCCGGCGGCGTTCCTAAGGAACGCTACTAGTACTTATAGAGAACACTACTAGTGTTCTCGCGTTCCTAGGAGTATCGTCAGCTGACTCGCGCTTTCCGGCAGCTTTCTGGCAGCGTTCCTAGAGAAGCCGTCATGTGCCCGGTGTCATGTGACTACTCAGCTTCCCGGCAGCGTGCTAGCAGCTTTCTAGCAGCGTTCCTAGAGAAGCCGTTATATAACTAGTATCATGTGACTAGTAATATTCTGATAGATCATTGTAAGTGTCAGAATAGTAGTCACATGACACTAGTTACATGACGGCTTCTCTAGGATCGCTACCAGAAAGTCGCCAGCACGCCGCCAGCAAACCGGCGGAAAGCTGCCAGAAAGCTGCAGGAAAGCTGAGTAGTCACATGATGCTTTCTCTAGGAACGCTGCCAGAAAGCCGCTAGCACGCCGCCGGAGAACCGCCAGCTTGCTGACGGAAAGCTGCCAGAAAGCTGCCAGAAAGCGCGAGAAAGCGCTAGTCAGTTGAGTATTCACGTGATATTAGTCACGTGATAGCTTTCCGTCAGCACGCCGCCGGAAAACCGACAGCAAACCGGCAGAAAGCCGCCAGGAAGTATGGAAATCAATGTAGCAGGTCCAGCCTAGACTGAAGGCTCGAAGCTGAAGGGGTGTGTGTAGAATATCATCACTCACGTGATACTAGTCACATGACGGCTTCTCTAGGAACGCTGCCAGAAAGCCGCCAGCACGCCGCCAGAAAGCTGCCAGAAAGCTGCCGGAAAGCGCCAGAAAGCGCGAGTTAGCTGACGATACTCCTAGGAACGCGAGAATACTAGAGGGCTAGTAGCGATCCTCAGGAACGCCGCCGGAAAGCCGCCAGCAAGCCGCCAGCAAGCCGCCAGCAAACCGCCGGAATGCCTCCAGAAAACTGACGGAGGAATGTGTGGGCGAAAGGTATATATAAGAAGGACGTGCAGAGGACCTTTCTATAGACAGAATAATCACATTCAATTATCGCAGAGAATCAATGAAATTCTTCAATCAATCAATTTCTTCAATCAAATTTATCCTTCTGAACACAGAAAATCTGACAATACCCAGTATGACTATTGCTATATATATATATATTTATATAAACGATTGTTTGCTCCTAGGTGGTGTAGTATAGCGGTTGTGTAATATATTTATATTGCGAAGTTGTCGCGAAGATTATCACGTATCCAGTTCCACTAGGTTCTTCGGTGTCACCCCTTGCTATACCTCGTCTTCCTTTCCTCTCCTCCTTTACCTCGCTACCATAGCGAGCTGGTATGGGCTATCAATAGTCGAAACAAGACAGGAATACCATGGAAGATGGATTAGAAGGGTTATATATCAAGACAAATTCATTCTTATCGCACTATAACTTCTTTGAAACTTCCAGACTGTAACTTCTTTGAAACCTCCAGACATGTTATAAGTAATACTACTCACCTCGCTCATTCACTACCTTCGATCCTTACGTTTTAAAATTGCTGAATCATCTTCTCATAGTTTTGCTGCAACGCTAATAGTTCCTGCAACTTCTTCTTTACTTCCTTTTGCACAACGCTGTTTACCTTCTCTTTAAACTCCGGGCTATCGATAAACTGTCTCTGCTTCGTCACACCGTCAATAGCTTTCCCCAATTTGTTTTGCACTTTAGTAATCTCCTCCTGGATATTACTATCACCTGGAAGCTCGAGGAAGACTACTACATCACTCGAAACTACGTAGACGGCGCAACCGGTAGGCGTTGCATTTTCCCGGCCGAGAACGTCAATAGAGGATGCATTTTTACCGGATATAGATCGGATAGCCTGAAGCTTAGACGTCGTTCTCTCATATACGGTAAAGTCGGCCGTCTGGATAAATACTGTGTTGACGTTAGCGGGCCTCTATAGCTTGACACCTCTATTCTGCAATTCTATCCAGTGAGATACAGGTCACACCGTCGCCCTTGACTTGAGTATGGTCTGGCTTGTTTCGTAGTTGTAGAGTAACCCCAGGACTCGTAAAGGCTTAACCAGAGGCCAAAAAAATGAAACTGCCGAAAAGATGAACTATAATATGGAATTGAAACTTACTTTTTGGATGATCTGTCTTGTACTCCGCAAGGAGAGATCGGATTCCCTTTGCGCAGCCCAACACCAATCCATACGCATCTTCAGACTTGATATCATTGAACAACTCGTTATATTGCGGGTACAACTAGGGGTCAGCATCTCTTTTTCCTCAGCGTTCACGGCTTACGTACCATCGCAAACATGATCGAGTCGGCTTTGTTAGTAGGCTGTCTTGGTAACCTCTGCCACAATTCCTCTGATAAGAAGGGCATAAAAGGGTGGATAAGGCGAAGTCCCCCTTCGATAGCAATGTACAAAGTATTCAGGGCAGTTAATCGCTGCTCAGGAGACCCCTCGCCGAAGATAGCTTTCGAGTTCTCGATAAAGATGTCGCATAATTCGTCATAGAGGTAGCTATGTATGATCCGAGTAGTATGCGATAGTTCTCGGGCTCGCATTGCCTCATTAGCCTCTTTCACAGTATTGTTGAATCTTGAGATAATCCACCGCTCCGACAAAGACTCTTTGCCAGACAAAGCTAGCGTCTGGTTTGGTATAAAGCCTTTGCCATACTTGTCAAAAGTGCCCAAGACGTATTTAGTTGCCTGATAGAGCTTATTACAGAAGCGACGGTACGCATGCATTACCTTGACATCAAAGTTGATATCCTCTCCACTTGCGGTATATTGAATAAGTGAAAATCTGAGCGCGTCGGCACCACACTCAGGAATCCCTTGCGGAAACGCGGCTTGTTGGAACTGCGTCGCTTTCGCTATTTCTTTCGGATCGAGATTACCCTCGTATAGCTTCGCGTGAAGCTGCTCCAGCGTGATACCTTCCATTACATCGATTGGGTCGACAACGTTTCCTAGCGACTTGGACATCTTCCTGCCAAAAGTATCGCGAACCTAAGTTAGAATAGTTAGTAAAGTCAACAGCCGTAGATAGATCAACATACCAGAGAATGGCAGTATACTTCGCTGAAAGGTATCTTGCCGGTCAACTTCAGAGACAGCATCACCATTCTTGCTACCCAGAAAAACAAGATATCCCAACCTGTCTCTAGTAGGGAAGTAGGAAACAATTTTTCAAGATCATGGGTATTCTCCGGCCAGCCAAGCGTAGAAAAAGGCCATAACCCAGAACTAAACCAAGTGTCCAGCACGTCTGGATCGCGCATGAGTGTTACATGCTTACCTGGAAACTTAGTCTCAGCTTTCTTGAGTGCCTCCTCTTCCGTCCTCCCAGTAACCCACTCTTCTGTATTAGCGCCGTCTACGTAAATATAATACGCTGGGCATTGGTGACCCCACCAAATTTGACGAGAGAGACACCAGGGTTCGATATTTTCCAACCATCTCTTAAACGAACGAGAGGCCCTATCCGGTTGTATCTTAATTTTGCCGTCTTCGACAGCATCTAAGGCAGCCTTCGCCATGTCATCCATGCGCATCCACCATTGGGGCTTTATAATCGGTTCAATAACATCCTTGGTTTTAGAGCATAGAGGGATAATCATAGGGTTGTCCTCTGTTTTGACGTAAAGATTGAGCTCTTTAAGCTTAGCAACCACAGTATACCGGGCATCAAAGCGCCTTTGACCTTCGAATTCTCCAGCGTTATTGTTGAGACGACCGTCGTCAGTAAAGATATTAATAACTTCAAGTCCATGCCGTTTGCTAATAGCAAAATCATTCTTATCGTGGGCTGGAGTGATCTTTACAGCACCAGTTCCAAAACCTATCTCAACATGTGTATCGGCAACAACCGGCAAGAGACGATCGAGTAAAGGATGCTTAGCGTACTTGCCGACAAGATGCTTGTAACGTTGATCATTAGGATGGACAGCAATACCGGTATCGCCTAGAATTGTTTCGGGCCGGGTAGTAGCGACTGCAATATATTCACCCTGGGTTCCATCGATTGGGTATTTGAATATGGTAAGCACACCAAATTCAACTTTCCTATTATAGCCGGGTACATCAATCAACGTTCTTCCTGATAATTCCTGATTCTCAACTTCGAGATTAGAAAGGGCAGTTTGGAGGCGGGTGCACCAATTGACCAATCTATTTTCTCGGTAAATCAGGCCCTCGTCGTGTAGCCGGCAGAACGTTTCTGTTACTGCTCTTGAGAGATTGGCGTCCATAGTGAAAGCTTCACGCGTCCAGTCGAATGACCCACCCATCCGTTTGAGCACTGCGTTGATTTTATTGTGGTAGTCTCCCTTCCATTTCCATATCCTATCCACAAGTGCAGCGCGCCCAATGTCATGTCGCGTCTTGCCTTCGCGTCGCCACAGCATATTTTCGACCACAGACTGGGTAGAAATGCCTGCATGATCACATCCGGGGAGGTAGAGAACCGTCATGCCCTGCATTCGATAGTATCGGATCAGGGCGTCTTGTATTGACGAGGCTAAAGCATGGCCAAGATGGAGGGCGCCGGTAACGTTGGGTGGCGGAGCAGAGATGACAAAATACCCTTCTCTCTTAGTATTGCCATCTGGCTCGAACTCCGGCTTGAAAATCCTTCGTGCTCCCACCATTCGTACCATGCTGATTCGACCACTTTCGGGATATATGCCTTGTGGTGCACGTCGTCCAATCGCTTCAGTATCTTTTTATGACCGGCAGGTGTCTCCTCTGTATACTCTGAAACCTCTATCGCTAGTTTCTTCTCTTTGGTACCGAGGCTGCTATTAGCTATCTAGAGTTAAAAAGCTAATGTCAGCTTTCTCCACCTCCCAGTTTATGAGAGTGTTGAAAGAAGATATGTAGTGTGGATGGGCAGTACCAAGAACGTGACTCCTCAGGCGCACGCATTCCTTCATGAGTTCTATAGCTTCCGCGTCACGATGCTGACTTTTCCACGCGAATGCGAGATTGTTCATGCTGGTTAGCGTGTCGGGATGGCTGTCTCCCAGCTTCGTCTTGCGACTCTCCATCACTTGCACCTCCAGCGTTTCGGCTTCTGGCCACCGGCCTTGCTTCCTGTACGTCGACGCCAGGTTCGCTATGCTCGTCAGCGTGTTGGGATGGTCTGCTCCGAGCTTCGTCTTGCTCGTCTCTATCACTTGCACCTCTAGTGCTTTGGCTTCGTCCCACCGGCCTTGGTTCCTATACGTCGACGCGAGGTTGGCCATGCTGGTCAGCGTTGAGGGATGGTCTGCTCCGAGCTTCGTCTTCCAATTCTCCATCACTTGCACGTCCAGCGCTTCAGCCTCTTTCCACCGTCCTTGCCTCCTATAAGTCGACGCTAGGTTACCCATACTGGTTAGCGTCGAGGGATGGTCTGCTCCGAGCTTAGCCTTGCGAGTCTCCATCACTTGTACAGATAGCGCTTCGGCTTCGTTCCACCGGCCTTGGTTCCAGTACGTTGACGCCAGGTTGGCTATGCTGTTCAGCGTGCTGGGATGGTCTGCTCCGAGCTTTGTCTTGCGAGTCTCCATCACTTGCACCTCCAGCGCTTCGGCTTCTAGCCACCGGCCTTGCTTGCTGTACGTTGACGCGAGGTTGGCCATGCTGGTTAGCGTGTCGGGATGGTCTGCTCCGAGCTTTGTCTTGCGAGTCTCCATCACTTGCACCTCCAGCGCTTCGGCTTCTAGCCACCGGCCTTGCTTGCTGTACGTTGACGCGAGGTTCGCCATGCTCGTCAGCGTGTTGGGATGGTCTGCTCCAAGCTTCGTCTTGCTTGTCTCCATCACTTGCACGCCCAGCGCTTCGGCTTCGTTCCACCGGCCTTGGTTTTTGTAGGTGTTTGAGAGATTGTTCATGCTGCTTAGCGTGTCGGGATGGTCTGCTCCGAGCTTTGCCTTGCGAATCTCCATCACTTGCACCTCCAGCGCTTCGGCCTCCTTCCACCGGCCTTGGTGCCTGTACGCCGACGCTAGATTAGCCATGCTGCCCACCGTATCTAGGTGTTCAGCTCCCAGCTTTATTTTGCGGGTCTCTATTACTTGTATATTCAGCGCTTCGGCTTTCTTCCATCGGCCCTGGTTCCAGTATGTTACTGCTAGGTTGGCCATGCTGATTAGCGTATCCAGATGATTGTCTCCTAGCTCTGTCCTGCGGGTTTCCATCACGTGTACGTTTAGGTCTTCTGCTTCTTTCCACCGCCCTTGCTTCAGGTAAGTGATAGCTAGGTTGGACAAGCTGGTCAGGGTGTCGGAGTGGTAGATTCCTAGCTTCTTTTGGCTCATCTCTATCACTTCCATCTGTAGCTTTTCGGCTGCTCTCCACTGGCCCTGGTCGCTGTACGTCGTTGCCAGACTAACCATACTAGCCAGCGTGTCAGGATGGCTGTCTCCTAGCACTTGTTTTCTTATTTCTAATGTTCGTTGGTGGATGACATGCGCTTCGCTATACTGTCCTTGCTGGTACAGCACAATTCCAAAGCTGTTAAGGCTGTTAAGCGTATCTACGTGCTCCGGTCCTAATATCCTCTCTCTAACTTGGAGGGCTGTAGAATCCATCTCGTATGCTTTATTGTAAAATCCAACCTCGCTTGCGTACCACGCTGCTTTGTACAGCACTGATGCCCATACCTTAAGCGCTGTCTCGTCCTTTGGCTGGCTATTCAACATAGCTTCGGCGTGCGGGAACAGCGCTTGGCATACCGGATAGTTCTCGTACCGCCCTACTGGATAGCTTTCGTCCATAAGCGTTGCATATGTCTCTTTCCATGGCTCCAGCTCGTTACTCAGCTCCAGCCACTCCTTCGTCGAAAACTGCACCAGCCCGTGCATCTCGAACTCCTGTCCGTCTACGCTTACCTCGACGAGCGAGAAGCTGGTCAGCGTGTGGATATCATCGTCAAAGTCGACACCCCCACCCTCCTTCCCCGCATACCGGTTGTCAAGAAGCGACTCGGGTATCCCCTGCCGATCAAACAGGCTCATGAGCGATAGCAGCCGAGCAGCCGTTGGCGTCTGTTTTCGGATATATTCAAACGAAATCTGCCAGGTGGCGATGATGGAGTTGGACGCCCGGCCGTCCCTACGGCCGTCTCCCACGTCCTTCTGCAGCAGCCGCGCTCGGTCGCGATCGCTTCTGCGGATTTCATCGATGTACCTCGAGAGGCTCATGCGAGGGGCCCTCTGTCGAATGAAAGCTGCGGCCTGCGTAAGGGCAAGTGGCATGAAGTCGAGGGCGTGTATCAGCTCCGTAGCCCCGTCCTCCTGAGCGATAGACCCGAGCTTCTTGTGGAGAAGGGCCAGCGCGTTGTCTCTGCTCATAGGCTTAACTTCGATAATGCTAGCGAAGTTATCTATAAGCTTGTATGCTACATCCCGGCTCCGGGAGGTGAAAAGAATCGAACCGTTCGGCGACTGCGGTAGGAAGTCAGAGAGTAGCTCTGCCGGCGGTGCATCTAAGCCGTCTGCCGTGCGGCTTTGCAACCCATCCTGGAAGAAGACGCTCGCATCGTCGGCGTTGTCGACGACCATCAGCCAGCGTCCGTTCCGCTTGTCGCATAGCCAGCTGCGTACAAGCCGCAGGATGTCCGCCTTGGGGTCGTCCTAGTCGCTCATCTTCGTCGCTTCGGTAATCCTACGATACCCTTCCTCGAACCTCGCCTGCGTGCCTGCGTACACCCAGAACACCCACGTCTCCAGCGATGCCTCTTCGACGCGATAGCAGTGCTCGATGGCGAGCTGCGACTTTCTGTGCCTGCGTTAGTCGCGAGTAGTACTCCAGCCATCATCTCAACGCACCCCACCCCGCCCAGCCCTACCAGCGCGACGCGCGACGCTGGGGCTGAGCATTTCTTGCGTATCTCGTCGAGCAGTGTTCCGCGCTCGACGAAGTCAGGGTCGCGGCGGAACGGGATCACCGCCGATGGCTGGGGGGAAGTCTCCGGTCGTTCTGTGGGGCGACTGTTAGCGCTTGCTTGGACACTGGCGCAGATCGTGGATCCTCTCGCAGGCGTCTTACCAGGTGGAACGTGGAACGTGGTGCTAACGGGACCGTTGATGACGCCAGCCACGACGCTGCGGTTCGCATCGCGAAAGGACATTACAGAAGCCATAACACTGCTGCCGAAGAGGAGAGTGTGTACTAGATAGAGTATGTGCGATGAGTTCTGTGAGTTAGTAGAGTCTGCAGCGGAGCGCGTGCTGTGGCCCAGCCGGACCCCAGCCTGCCTTGGACAGCTGCCAGGCTGAGGTGCAAGGCTGAAATGCAAGGCATATATACGGGGTAGGTGCAAGACAGTGTGGCAAGGCTGAGATACCAGGCAGAGGCATGAGACTGCGGGCTGGAGGCGGCCGCCAAGCACAATCCCGGCGATGAGCACTATTCTAGCCCTGGTCTCCCGCTCCACCACCGCCTTGTTTGCAATCACGCAATGGACCAAGACAAAATTGTTCAGCTAGGTAAGACACATAACTACAATCTTGCGTGGATACTGTACTTAGCTACGCAGATCTCACGGGAGCCGGGCCCTATCTGACCCAGGAAAAGACATGTAACGAAGTGCTACTGGTAAGAGGACGTCCGTATGCGCAAGTACAAGTACAACTCTCACAACGCTGCAGGAACTCGACAATACCCAGGCCCAGATTATGTTAGTTATAATCACAGTAGCTACTCCGTCAGCTTAACATGGGCGTAGATTCACCTCGGTCAAATCCTTTTAGATAAGAGGGAAGTGATACGCGGTCCATCGAATCAGACAAGGCCAAGGAGTGCACATGCAGGCGTGGCATAGCAAAGATGTTCCCCGGTAAGGCTGAACAAGGCTGTGCCACAGATGAATGCTGCCGCCTAGCTTGGTCTAGCTATCACTATCGCCAGAATATATGCTGCTCTTCTCTACTTCCATCCCCCGCGAGCGCTGCATAGTACGCTCCCAGCTACGATGGCTAAGAACGACCGGTTCACCATAGGATGGATTTCTCCGCTCCCTCTCGAGATGGAAGCTGCGCGACTACTGCTTGACGAAGAGTATCCGCAAGAAGAAGTCCAGCACCGGAATGCCTTCTATCTGGGCGGCCGCATCGGCAAGCACGAGGTCGTCATCGGAGTACAGAGAAAGATGGGTTTGGAAGGCGCTGCCATCCTCGCCGAAAAGATGCGCGCTGGGTTCCCTAACATCAGGTACTTTCTCGTGGTGGGTATTGCCGGCAGAGTACCTCGTTACGGGCCACTTGAGCTTCCGTGGGCACACGAACGGCGTTCCTGGCGATCTCATGGCCGCCGTCAACAACTATCGGGAAGACTGGTCCAAGAACAACATCTCGGAGGCGCTGAAGCAGATGCGCCTCAAGCTGGACGAGAAGCGACAGGGCCATTACGACGACCCGGGTCCCATTTGTGACAGACTCTATCAGGACGGCTATGAGCACGAAGGCACAGAGTTCGACGACTGTAAAGAATGTTGCGACGCAGACTACACCATCTCACGTTCCGAGCGAGGACAGAGCGCGCATCGGCCGCGCGACGAGCCGCGTGTCCACTTCGGCAATATCGCGTCGAGCAACCAACTGCAGATCTCAGCATCGGAGAGAAGCAGGATCCAGAAAGAGCACGATGTGATCTGCTTCGAGATGGAAGCAGCAGGCGTGATGCAAGAGTACCCGTGTGTGGTGGTGCGTGGCATCTGCGACTACTCAGATTCGCACAAGAACAAGGGCTGGCAGAACTACGCGGCTGCTACAGCGGCTGCGTGCGCAAAAGGGTTATTATCCAAAATCCCCGCCAAAGAAACCACGGCAAGGGCGGAACCGACAAGTCCATCCTCAGCCCAACACCCTACCAACGTATCGAACCAGTCGTTCAGGAACAATTACAAGGGACAAGTAAATGGTGTCGTCAACGGCCCCGTAAGCGCAAACTTTAGTTGATGAGAAAGGTTGGGAGTTGGCAACTATTGGAGCAGTTCGAGAATGCAAGCGTCTGCTACGTATCTTTCCCGACATGATCGTGACTTAGAAAGTGACATTTGGGCTCGCTCTTAGCAGCAGTATCCAGACTGCAGCCTGGCATCTCAGCCTCGCGCCTCAACCTCGCACCTCCGCCAGGCAGCTGTCCAAGAAGGCAAGCTGAGGCCTGGCTGAGGCCCGGCTGCGGCGCAGCTGACTGTATCTTGTTGCGACTTGGTCTGGAAAGAGATGACGATGTTTTGCTAACTAGGGTTAGCACTAATATAAGGCTGATGGCCAACGCGGGACTTACCGGCTGACAAATATATATTACGAGTAGTGATTACGTGAGGGATATAAGATTATCCTTTGCTTCCTAGATATGGCACTAAGTAGGGTAATATACACCTTTATAAGTAGCTAGGGCTATATTATATAATAGGTTCTCGCTATATAAGGGTATTAAATATATCTACTATATATAGATACCTATACTAAACTATATACTTAATAAATTTATTTAATTCTTTATTTATACCATATTTTTATAGTTATAAACCTAGCCTAGCGCTTTTTATACTACTATTATTACTATTAACTCTACTATATATTATATAAATATTATTTAATACTACCTCCCTAACTATTATCCTTTATAGTAATTATAATTAGGACCTTTAGTATAGTTAACTATAAGAACTAGCTAAAACTCTTAATATATAAGAGTATATTAATCCTAAATTAGCTATAGTTCCTAGCTAGAAACCTAAACTACCTACTATTCTTACTTCTAAATAGAATAATAGCTTATTAACTATCTTATCTAATCTAGTAGCTTTAATTTAAGATATAATACTATATAAAGTAGAACTTAAGAAGTATAGATAGATTTAAGATAAGATTAACTAAGTAAGAAATTATATAACTAATATAATCTAGTTATAAGGATGGATATAGACTCCTATATTAATATATAGATAATAAGGTAGATTAGCTCTATTTTAGCTATACTAAAATAAGGAAAAGAATAGGTATAAAGATTTAGTAAGACTATATAGTATTTAAACTTATTAATATACTAATATCTTATTAGGGCTAGTTATCTAGAAGTATTACTCCTTAAGTAGCTTTACTATTTTTCTTTTACTAAGATAAGCTATAATTTATATTATATAAACTATATAAATTAGGTATATTTATAGGAAATAAATTATAGGGATAAATAATCGTTCTTTATATAGGAGTAGTCCTTTTAAATTTAGCTTCTAGTCTTTACTTTTTAATACCCTTTTATATAGAGGTTCTAGGCTTTTATAATTCTAATTAGCCTATAATATATAATTAATTACTATATAGAGGTTATTAGGCGAGGGTAAACTTATAAAGGTATTAGAAGACGCTATTTTAAGTATCTATTCTAGTCTCTAGTAAGTAAGCTAAGTAAGGTTATTAATAATAGTATTAATTATACTAATATTAAGCTATTCTACTTATAGGAAGACTTATATATAAGCTAATTAATTCTTTTCTTTCTAGGTCTTTAGTTCCTCTTATTTATATAATAGTATATTAGCGACTATATTTATAGTATCTAGGTAATAGGAGAGAGTTATATTATAGTTAGTAATAGTAATTATCTATTATATTTACTAGGGTATTAGCTCTTACTTTATAAAGAAGTACTTAAGTACTTAATAATCTATTAAGATATTAAATAATTATTATAAACTAATAAACTAAGATCTCTATTCTTTAAGTTTATAGATAATAGTAAATATCTCCTTATTATATATATTATAGTTTATCTATAGTCTATTTATAGTTTTAAAGTAGAAAACGACTAGGTACTAAAGATTATT
>Ga0247757_10001447_pt1 | contig 15647 bp, 7 predicted proteins | sample UWRJL126311R4_FD_180929 | JGI IMG/M metagenome (GOLD analysis project Ga0247757, IMG submission 180929) | Plant litter microbial communities from Arlington Agricultural Research Station in Wisconsin, United States - UWRJ-L126-311R-4 | ecosystem: Environmental > Terrestrial > Plant litter >... | reverse complement strand
CAAGGGTGCTGTGCCACGAGCCAAGGCAACTCAATCAAGGGATGCAAACAGTAGAATGGCAAAGCTTCAATGCCTATGAATGATTAGCAGTATGACGGTTACTTAGACTAGCAAAACAGATGTAGAATATACAGAGTAGGACTAGAGATATACCAGCGAACGAGCAGCAGGTGCAGCTGGCCGACCATTTGGATTTACGGCTACACAAGATACATTTATGGGGAACGATTTAACTAGAGCATCACCATAGCATGTACCGCATTAGCGAACCGATATCGCTTCACCGTAACATCCCGAGTCTCTCCTAGCAACTTGCCACCTTAGGTCCTGGAACAATATAGCTCTTGAAGTCGGGGTTATAGATGTTAGCCGTGTATCCAGGATCCGAGGACTTGACATGCCCCGGGATCTTGGTCGTGGGCGACAGGGATCCAGAGCCGCCACCGGTGACCTTGATCTGAGCGCAGCTGATGTAGAACTGTGGGGGTGATCCAGGGTTGTGGATGCCTAGCTGCTCGATACGTAGTAAATACTCCCCGGGAGCGACACAGCTCGGGATGGTGGCGGAGTATGTGAGCGACATATCCCATTTGGCTTGGCCGCCACTGAAAGTTGGTCCAATCTCTTTGATCTGGAAACGTCAGAGAGATGCTCTTAGTGTCAAGTCGGGAAAACTAGCCTTTGCCCAGTCTGAGGAGCCGTCTGCACCCGATGCACTGTCAACCTTGCTCAGGTAGAAAGTAACAGGTCCTTGATGATAAACAGCTTGGTCAGCAGTAAAGGACACGGTTGAGCCGGCCGCAACAGAGACAGTAGAAGTGCTGCTTCCACTAGCGCCTCCAACATTGCAGCGGAGATCGCTCGAGCTAAGTACAGTGACAGGAGAGTTGTTGTTTGTGTTTTTTCTAATGTTTTGGTATTGTGATCCCTTTTGTCCGTTCGCGGTCAGATACTGGAAGATGTCTAACTGGTCGTGAGTGAGTGCTTATATGTTAGATCTAAAGCCACTTACAATGGCCCTGGGCAACTTCAGCCAGGGTGGCCAAGAGAAGCGTAGCAGCAGCGAATGACTTCATTTTGATCGTCGACCGATGGATTGGGATGAGAATCGGATACCAACCGAGTAGTGCGCTACGAGGACTTATATAGTCTTCAATCTTCCATGACTCGGCTTTCATATTACGGCATGACTCCTTCAGCTAGATTCGGAAGACGAGATTGATTAGGCTCCTTGTCGATGCCCAAATCACGCAAGGCCAACAACATCTATCTCTGCCATACCTGCCGGCAAACATTCCGATCACGAAACGGACGTTAAATATCCGGTACCGAAAGTATGATAGCCGACAGCTGTTCTAGAGCCGAGCGGATGACAAAAGCGGTTGGTTCGGTGTGGGTAGGTAAGACAAGAAGGGTGTGTAATCTAAGTAGATGGTGGTTGCCATCTGGAAAGCTTGGTCGGAGTGCAGCCCTGTTTTACTTGGTAGTCTCTTGACCAATACGCAAATGATATATCAATTAGGGGTTCGTAAATAAAGATCGGTGATGCGGGGAGCGTAAGCTGGGGCTCCAGACAACGCAGGTGCGAGATAGATTAATATCTGGCTATAAAGTAGTTAAATTGGGATTAACCAAGGCTAAGAACATGAAAATACGCGGCGAAGATGGGATGACGACATGGACAATTGTTCTGTCGTCGATAACCTGAAAAGAAGAGGAGCCACTCCGAAAGAGGTCTGATAAGGGGTTGTCATGCCTCAAGACATGTTGCCGACTGCCTGGCTCATGGTAGAGATTGGCGACTAGGAGTCTATGCTGGATCAACGTCGTCGCAGGTACAGCCTGTCAATTTATTTCTGTGATCTTCAGGCAGGTTCACTGTTTTATGCCTTACCAAGCGTGCTTCGAATGGTGATAGCGAGCATCGTGTGCCATGTGCGCGTTGCCTCCATAGGGGCGGTGGGTTAGCACGTGACCCGTTTTAGAGGCCGGAGTTGAGTGCTGAACGGACCCATCCTTACTGGTGTCTTGGAAGGCCCGAACAATGAACGCTAGCATCTTCTAGACTATGAGGCTGTGGCCACGGCAGAAACGCGCTGGCTACGTGCGTGGTTTTCTCTGCGGTTCTATGCTACCGTGCGGCTAACGACGGTATCGCACCTACACTTACTCCTGCGGCAACCAGTGTAAGTTTAACAGGTCCGATACCATTCAAAATGCTTGGATAACTCCTTTTCGCCTATTTAGACCTGCACACTTCCTACGGCCTCCTGCCGGGGGGCTGAGGGGCCCTCGAGTGATGTTCGTCGAACACCGCCTGGAAATAGATGGGACAGAAGAAAGGCACAGTTTACCGTTTTTTTTTCGTCCACACTCCGCCCAGGCTCGGCAAATCGGTACAGGGGCATTATGGGCACGCTGGGCGTGGGATGGCGCATCTGTAGGGAGATGGTTGATGTGAAAGCGGGGTAGCTCGGCCCATTGCCACAAGCCTTTGCTTGCCGACTGCGTGCATTCACCATTTGCGGGACCACTAGACCGCTTATGACAGGTACACGCGAAGTGACGATGGCGCGTTCAGATGCCGAGATACGGATGGATTCACGGTATCTTATCGTCTGTCGCAGCGAATGTCGCAGTAAAAGTTCCCGTGTTAGGTAACGGCCCTGTTGGCATCGTTGTTACGTCTCCCGCGGGGTACGCTTCTCTCAAATACCTCTCCCCGTCTGCGATCCCTTCTCAGCCCCGAATAATCTCGATCCCGTTGGCGGAAAAGCAAACAGAATGTCTACTGAGCTGGTTACCACATCTCCCATGGCCCGACCTGCCAAGGCAGCTCCATCTCACCCGCTCGCACCACTTTCAGACTCTGAAATCGCATCGGCCGCCGCAATCATCAAAGCTTCGTGGCCCGCTCATACTAACCTCCACTTCAAAGTTGTGACTTTGGAGGAGCCTCCCAAAGCTGAGGTTATACCTTATCTAGAAGCAGAGCACAAAGGTCTCCCCCCGCCTCGGGTCAGCAGGAAGGCCTTCCTCAACTACTACATCCGCAACACGGTAAGCCTGCTCCATGCTGGACTATGACAGTGGGCTCATGCACATTCTTTCCAGAACAAGTTCCATGAGGCTATCGTAGATCTCGATTCGGGGCGTGTGATCCACAATGTACTTTTGGGTCCCTTTGTCCATGCGAACGGCGATGGCGAAGAAATTGTGCGCATTGAGAAGGCCGCATTAGAGGATGATGGAGTTAGAGCTGCAATCGCAAAATTGAAACTTCCTGAGGGTACAGTAGTTATTAGTGACCCATGGATATACGGTACGACTCTGTCGAAATAATTTGAACGGACCAAGCTAACTTTCTAGGATCGGACGGCGTCGGTGACGAGGAGCGGTTATATCAATGTTTCCTCTATATGCGCGATCCTCTGAATCCTTCCGAGGCCGACTCAAACCACTACGCACTGCCTTTGCCCATCTCTCCCGTCATTACCACCGAAAACATGAAGGTCGTTCGCATCGACGTCCTGCCTACTGGGGCCGACAACACCATCAAACCACTGGGGCCTTATCCGATTCACCCAGCTAATGAATACATTCCGGAGCACCAGACGCTGCGGACAGATGTGAAGCCATTGAACGTCGTGCAACCAGAAGGTGCCAGTTTCTCAGTTTCCAAAGAGGGAACTTCGAGTGTTCTGGAATGGCAGAAGTGGAAATTCAGAGTTGGCTTTAACCAGCGGGAGGGCATGGTTTTGTACGACGTACGGTATGACGGCCGAAGCTTGTTTTATCGGATGAGCTTGAGTGATATGAATATTCCCTACGCAGACCCTCGTCATCCGTATCACAAGAAGTCTGCGTTTGACCTAGGGGATGCTGGTGCTGGTATCATGGCGAACAACCTCAAGCTTGGGTGCGATTGCCTAGGCTCCATCTATTATCTCGATGCTGTACTTTCAGATGAAAAGGGGGGCGTTGTTCCCATGGAGAACTGCGTCTGCATCCACGAACAAGACGCTGGCATCGGCTGGAAGCACACCAACTACCGAACTGGACGAGCGGCAGTGGTGCGCTCTCGGGAACTCGTACTTCAGTCCATCATAACAGTGTCTAACTACGAGTACATCTTAGCATTCATCTTTAACCAGGCGGGAGAGGTCGACTATGAGATCCGGGCTACAGGCATTCTGAGCACACAGCCCATCGACGAAGGCGTCGAAGTGCCTTTCGGTACTGTTGTCCACCCTGGCGTGCTCGCCGTCCATCACCAGCACATTTTCTCTCTTCGTGTGGATCCTTTCCTGGAAGGCCAGAAGAACCGCTTGGTTTACGACGAGGCTTTCCCTATGCCACGGTCCGACTTCAACCCTCACGGTACGGGGTATTACGTCAAAGAGACGGTTATCGAACAGTCGGGTGGTTACGATATCGAATATAACAATAACCGGACGTTCAAAATCCAGAACGTAGACAAACGAAACCCAATTAATGGCAAGCCTGTAGCCTATAAAATCCAAGCTCCACCATTCCAAAAGATTTTGTCGGACAAGGACAGTTTCAACTACAAGCGTGCCGAGTTCTCGGACCACAACATTTATGTGGTGAAGTACCGTGACGGCGAACTGTATGCTGGAGGAAAATATACCAACCAATCGAGAGGCGGCACTGGAGTTCGCGCATGGGCTGACCGCAAAGAAAACGTAAAAGACGACGATTTTGTGTTATACATTCAGGCAGGTATTAACCATATTCCAAGGATCGAGGTACGCCTTCACTAACGTTGTGAACACGCTCATACTGATCATGAGGCAGGATTTTCCCGTGATGCCTTGCGAAATATTGAAAATTCACATGAAACCGGTGAATTTCTTTGACAAGAATCCGGCTTTGGATGTACCGCCAAGCGAGCAGAGCTTCAATAAGAGCACTTTGGTGAGCGAGCAGCATCACCAGCCCACGGTGGAGGCGACTGTTGGCCAGGGAGGTGCATGCTGCGGGCCCAAGCTATAGATAGCGTTTCCGAGGTAGATAAAATGAAGCTTAGATTTGCAAATGTTCATGCTGCAATCTGGTCCTACTTGTGTAACCTGAGTTGTAAGCCCAAAGGTTGGCCTTGCATATACGGATATATTGTACAGCGGCACCTTGCCAAGACCGTGCGCGGTTGGCCGACAGATGATGGCACGCTAAGCCGGCCCCGGCCACCTCTCTTTCTTTCCTGCGTTGCGAGGTCAAACAGAGCCTCTCCACAACCACATTACTGAACCGCTGTCACCATGCCGTCCAATGACAAGGCGGGTCGCGTGGTATTCATAGGCAACATACCCTATGGTAGGTACTGCTGCGGGTGCATTGTGTTGTCATATCTCCCCGACAACTGCCTTAAGCTTTCCCTTCGTGCGCAGTGGCTAACCCTCTCCAGGTGGCACCGAAGAACTCATCATAGAGACACTTAGTCGCGTTGGCCAGGTCCTCAACTTCCGCCTTGTCTACGACAAAGAAACGGGCCGACCCAAGGGATTTGGCTTTGCAGAATTCGCAGACAGCGACGCAGCTGCCTCGGCCGTGCGCAACCTCAACGACTACGAGATCATGGGCAGAAAGCTAAGGGTGGATTGGTCCAACGACAACGGCGCAGGAGACAATGCGCCCACCGGAAGTGGGCCAGCTCCAATGAATGGGCAAGCAGACACCGCTGCTCCCGCGCCGCAGTCGGCAGCACTTCCTCCCCTACCACCAGGTGCCGACCTACAGCCGGGTATGACGTGCCCCGATGCGATCTCGCGCACGCTTTCGACGCTCCCTCCGCCGCAGCTCCTTGACATTCTCTCCCAAATGAAGGGCTTAGTCATGTCGGATCCCGCCAAAGCTACAGAGCTCTTGAGACAGGCACCGCAGCTCGGATATGCGATTTTTCAGGCGCTGCTGCTCCTTAATCTGGTGGATTCGAGCGTGTTAGGCTCCCTCGTGGACTCGTCAGGCCCAGCTGCAACAGCAGCTCCTCTCCCCCAGGCGCAACCACCGGCACCGCAGCCTCCTCGTCCGACCCAGAACTTCGCTGGCTACCCCCCACAGCCTGTTCCAACGCCGCCCCAAGTCCAGGCCCAGCCGTATGGGCAGCCGGTGCAACCACCTCAGTCTGGGTTGAGTGCTGAGCAGCAGCAAGCATACACACAGGTCATGGCAATGACACCGCAACAGATTGATACGTTGCCTCCGGAGTACCGCGGGCAGATCCTACAGTTACGACAGCAGCTCATGGGCTTGGCTGCGCAGCGTGCGTGAAGGCTTTCCGAATTGCATTTGTCAATTGAGTAAGACGGACTCGAATTGATGGGCTGTCTAGATGGATACCAAGGCTTGTATTTGTACATGGCGTCACGGTTCACAAGGGCAGTAGAAGAGGTTACTCTACGGCGGGACAATAGCGCGGAGTTGGGGGCTCGAAATTGGACTTGAATGCATCTCTCTCGGATGGATGGGCCTGGTCAGGACTAGTAGCCAGTATGCATGGTGCCCAATCACCTGGCATCTTCCCTGAACGAATGATGAGTTGGCTCGGTTGCACAGCATGATGGCATACACTTGGCCGCACAGAGTTGATGAAGGTGAAGACTATCCGCCTTTGTTGGGGACTGGGTTCAAGCTCATGCGAAGGGATTTCATTAGGACATCGTCGTCGTCTTTACGGATGTAGATTTAAGCTTCCTGCAGGGAATGCTCCCAGATACCGATGCTTTGCTTAACCCTTCTGCCTTGAAGGCATTTCACAGGTGAAACACAGTGATTGCACCGCCCAAAGAGACACCTCCGTGGTCCCTCGGACGCCCTTTAGACTGCCTTCAGCTGGCTGCGCTTGTTTGAGACGAAGCGGCGCTCACCGGTGCCTATGACGGCGTGTCCTATTGGCCCAGCCCCCCGAAGCTCAGGGATCGCCGGCACGGGCCACGGGCAGGGTGCCCATCCATCATCGTCCACCATCTCGGCTCGCCACTGACCAAAACAACTCAGCTGTCTTTGGGCGCATATTCCAGCTGGGCGAGCGCAGCTCTGCCGGTCCTGCTTTTTTATTGCCCATCCTTTGCGCTTTCTTCCCGCGCCTCTTGTACATTATAATGATTATAACGACGTGACGACTTCATCGCACCCCCTCAAAGTTCCAGCTTTCGATACCCCAACATCCCACGCCCAATAGCCGCGACCGAGCCATCGATCCGTGGTTTTCGCCCAACACATCGCGCATGAACAACGAGCAGTGTCCTTGCTAGATTCTAGTAGTAATGTGGGTCCGGTTCAAGGGCAAAAGCGATGGCGCAAAGGACGATGAGAAGCGCAGGCGGAGCGATTCGTCGACAACGCGTCGATCCAAAGGCCCCGAATCCGTCGTGTCTACGAGCTCCTCCAGGCGTCCGTCTGGGCGCGGATCCCGATCAAACGCACCAGAGAGCGTCGCGTCTAGTTATGCAACCTTTGCGACGGCACGGGACGACCGCGACGAGATGATATCAAATGCAGACCTCTATGAAGACCCACGCGACGACGACCGTAGCCGCCGTCGCCGAGATGAAGACGATGTTGAACGCTCGGTTTATTCTCGTAGAGATCGCTCGCGGAGCAGGGACCGCGGCGATGGGGACAGGAAAAAAGACAGGAAGAAGAGGAAGAGCCGGTCTGAAGCTGGAAGCTCGCGTCCAGCCGAGATAGTAGAGAGCCCACGGCAGGGAGCTCGGTCTGTTCCAGGGTTAACTGAGAATGGTTCTACCACTCGAGGTCCCGAGCAGAACGGATCTTACATGATGTCTGGTGGTCTTCCTGCCGGTGCACTGTCCTCGCATGTACATGATCAATTCCCTGGACAGAATCCCGCGCACTTCGCTCCACCCTTTGTGCCCCAGGGTCCCGTTCATACCAACTCATTTGGCGAGGCTGCGGAGTACTATGGCGACCAAGGGGAGTCTGTTCAGCACCAGCCAGGGGTGCGAATCGAACGACCTTCTGTCATTATCCCCGTAGACCAGGCTCATCTGATGGCCGCATCTGCTCAAGCCAATCCTATTGCTGATACTGGATCTGGCGCCGCTGCCGAGTTCTATGGCACTGCTAACATGGACACACCGCCGTCCCAACCGCCACGGCCTTCATCTATGCCTGGTGCCTTCACCGACGACGAGCCTTCACCTGCTAGGCCGCCAAGGCCTTCATCAAAGCCTGGAAAGCTGAATTCAGCGGCTGCTCTGGTCGGTGCTGCTGGCCTTGGGTATACAATGGGTCACGAATCTTCTTCCACACAACACTCTACCAGCTATACAAACGGAGTTCCAGGCGCTTCTGCATCCATGTACTACCAAGGCGAGAATCCATCGGCAGCCGCCACAAACAGTAGTTACGCCCCCACTTACTCAGAAGCCGTGGCAGACATGCCGCCACCAAAGCCACCTAGGCCCGGAAAACCAGAGAAACAACCCTCTGGTTCATCCCATGCTGGGCTCTATGCTGCCGGCGCTGCTGGTCTTGCAGCATACGGGCTCGCTCACGCTCACCGTACAGATTCTCACACGCACGCTATGCCAGGCGGATTCCCTGGCGACCAGTACAATGGCCATGGCCCCTCACCTGGTTCTTACATGACTAGCGGTATGATACATCGGCACGAGCATCAAGGGCCCGTGTCTAAGTTTGCGGACTGGTGGAAGAACCTAGATGATGTACGGAAGATGGAAGAGTATACCGAGTACATTGGTGTATGCAAAGGTTGTTTCGATCCACGCTCTTCGCCAATGGATGCTCCTCGCAAACACCACTATAATCGAAAGCGATCCGGCGAGCTTCGCCCCTCTGGTATTAAACAGAAGCAATCGCGCTATGGCCTAAACGAGAAGGCCTCGCGACTGTCCCTTTCTGGTGACGAGAAGCGTGACAAGCGAAAGAGCACTAGTACAGCAGGATGGATCGCCACAGGCCTGGGGAGCGTGGGGCTTGTAAAAGCTGGACAGGCTCTGTGGAATAATCGACGGGATGATTTTGATGATACTTACAGTGTTAGGTCAGGTCGTCATTCTCGTCCTCGACAGAGTCGCAGCCGAAGTCGGTCCCGTGATCACACGCGCTACTCTTCCAGCCATGTGGACACCCGATACAGGAGCCGTTCTAGGGATCGCATGTCTCGCACGTCTGTTGGGATCACTGGTGATGGCAAGGATTACAAGTTCGTCCGTCGCCATTCAGTCTCACGCTCACGTTCGCGCTCCCGTTCTCAGGGCCGCAAATCTGGTGCCTTTGGTACCGTGCTCGGCGCTGGACTTGCGGCAACCGCCATCGGTGCTGCACGTGAGAAGCATCGCAGCCGGAGCCGGAGCCGTTCTCACTCTCCACAAAGAGTGTTCGTGCACCACCGGCGCGATAGCAGTGATCACGATCGTAGGTACTCAAAGAACCATCGCATGAATCATAAGTCATCCAGGAGCTCGATTGGTTCTGCTTCGATTGTGGATGTTTCCAGACCACATCAAACCCAGGGTGGCTTCCTAGGTGGTTTCTTTGCAGCTGCTCCACCCAAAGAAAAAGAAAAGCGTCGGAAGACCCATAGTAGCTCAAAGAAGAAGAAGAAAGGATTTTTCAGCTTTGGTAATGGTTCAAGCTCTTCCTCTGATTCTGAGCTTGCATTTGGGCCCGGATATGTCAGGCAGAAGAAGAGGGCTTCTCGAAAAAGCTCCGACGAAAAGCTGAACGCTACTCTTGTGACTTTGGGTGCCACTGCGGCTGCCATCGCTGCTGCCAAAGCTGGGCGCAATAAAGGCAGGCACCGACCAGAAGTAGTCGCTGTCCGCGACACCAAACATTCGCGAAACAGCCGACATCGTTATTCTGGCGGGTCGCGGTACGGTTATGAGGATGCTGATGGTTGGGAGGATTTGCCTGATGATGACGCAACTTCTTTATCTGGTGCAAGTTCGAACTCTGGCCTCGCTTTTGGGGACTACGATTGGAAGAAGGGCAAGAGTCAAGAATCCCTTGTTTCTAATGGCTCTGGCACGAACAAGTGGGGTTGGCGATGGGGAAGCAAGAAAAAGAAAAAGCCCTCCACGGAGACCTTGAACAACGCTGCCGGAAGTACAGCTCTACTTGGTTCCGCGGCGGCGGCGGCGGCTGCTGGCACGGTGGTAGGGGCTAATCTGCATCGCCAAGATAGCAGCGCAAGCAGTGCTCCTACGCTTCAGACTGTTCATCCCGTACCATCCAATGATCCTCATTTGTTCGACGCTCGACTTGCGAGCTCAGTACCGCCAACACGACCCTTGGTTGCGTCTCAAACGGTTTCTGTCAACCTTCAACAGCCGCAGCCAATCCATCAGATACCCGATGCTATATTTTCGACCCAAGGCCCGCCCCAACCGGGGTATGTGACGCCTATTGGCCCGCCGGTCTTCTCGCAACCCCCTTACCCGATCCAATCGACTGAATTTGATTCTCCTCATCATCCTGTTCCGCCCCGCCGTGCTAACTCCTCACCTATTCAATCTTCTTGGAAGCACGATGCTACTATCGCGGCTGTCGGTGCTGGAATCGGTGGAGCAGCTGTCGCAGCTGCGAGCGGCAAAGATCGTCCGTCTAGTTCTGCTTCCAATGTACGCTTCGAGTTCACTCAAGAGCAAGCACGGAAGGAGCGTGATCGCCGAAGAGAAGAAGAGCGCGAGCGTCGAAGGGAAGAAGAGCGTGAAGCAGAGCAGGAACGCGAACGTCGACGTCACGAAGATGATGAACGAAGAGAGCAGGAACGTCGACAAAATGAACTTCGCCGCCAACAGGAAGAGGCGAGAAAGCACCTCGAGGCTGAGCGCTTAGCCAAAATCGAAACCGAGCGTCGGGAGGCTGTTCGCCGTCGTGAGCAAGAGGAAAAAGACCGACAAGAACGCGAAGAACGCATTGCTCGAAAAGCGAGAGAAAAAGCCGAAGAGCTTGAGCGTCTTGAACGCGAAAAACTTGAACGAAGACTGATTCGCGAACTTGAAGAAACGCAGAGACTTCGTGAATTGGAGGCTCAGGAGAGGCGTAACCATGAGCTTGAACTTGAAGAAGAGCAGATGCTCCGAGAGCGACGAGACTCCGAGCGTCGGGCGGCTGAACAGAGAGAAGCAGAAAGACGGAAAGCTGAGATCCAGTCAGTGGAACGTGAGCGACGCGAGCGTGAGGCAGCAGAATATTCTCAACGGTACGAGAGTGAGCGCGAGCGTCGCCAGCTTGAAGAACGGGAGCATAGCATTGTGGAGCCAAACGCTTGGCAAACACCTGCTGCTGTTGCTACCGTTGCTACCGTTGCCGCCGCAATCACTAGTGCTACTATCTCTTCCAAACGTGATGACCGCAGTGTTCACGCCGACCCAAGTGAACCGTCGTCAGTTAAGACGGTTGAACCTACTCCTGTTAAGACGATCGCACCCAGCGAGATAGTTCAAGATTACGCCGATGACGATATCTTTAACCCTAATATGTTCAAAAAACCCAAGTACGTTTCATCGATTTCCGAACCAGGTAGCGCGAAAGAAGTTCTTCAAGAATGGGAGGATAGGTACACGTCTAAGGATGAGCCAGTCTCTCAAGCCGATTTCTTCGCACCGAAAGAGCTCCTTGAGAAGACATCTGCTCCGGTGCCAAAGTTTGATCCGAACGAGGGAGCTACTGATCTTCACATCTATCAAGCCCATGATGGCTTCCCTCGGAATCCACCTTACCCTCCTCCGTACGGGTTTACTATTACGAAAGACGGCCGTGGACCACCATATCCAGTACCCACACTCAACCTTATACAGCCTACACCCCCAGGAAGCAAAGCTAATTCAGTTCGTGGAGTTTCTTTGCCTCCTTCGCCAGCCATTGAGCCAGTACCAGAACCAGAGCAAGAAGAACCGAAGCAGGAGGATACGACACGACGCGGATCCAGAGTTAGTTGGGGCGAGAATCGATTTCATAACTATGAAGTTCCCACCCCAGATTCGTATCGTGAACAGTTCATCTCTGATCATGATTTTAACGATCAGTCGAAACAATCCCAAAACGAAATTGTCGTCGAGCCCGACTCTCCGGAATCTGACAGCAAGACTACGATATACCGTCCATATGTGCCATCAAAAATCCCAGAGCCCGAGATACCTGCTAGTACGCAGTATGTGCAGGATCAGGATAACGATGATTGGGGCGATACGATGTCAAGGAAGGCTAGTAAGAAGGATAGGAAAAAGGCCAAGGCTGCGGCTGCAACGGCGGCCGCGGCAATAACCACTGTTGCTGTCCTTGCACGGGAAGATGAGCCGGACAATTTCTCCGTTATAACCGATCCGTTTTCTGATAAGCATGCCACATCATCCGTAGTGTCTTCGATCCCGTCGACAAGTAATGCTTATCAATCGACTTATCACGAATCCACATCTGACGTTGGCATGTCGCCCGGCAAACCGGTTGGCTTCGTCGAAGGCGAGGTCACTGAGGAGCCCGAACAGATGCACGTGCCTGGAAGCTTCGACGAAGAGCCTGTGCCTGATTTTGACAAGCCCATAGACGACGACTTAGGCTTGGCTACGAAAAAGGGCAAAAAGAAGAAGAAGTCAAAGGGCAACGACGAGCTCTTTCTCGAATCTCCGAAAGCCATCGAGGCAGAGCCTCTTCCTGAGTCAAAACCCGTGCAGGACGTTATATTCGAGCCCGCGGCAAAACTGAGCAAGAAGGAGAAGAAGAAGAGAAAGTCGAGGAGTGGTGACGTCGAGTCGTTCGCTCAGGATTTTCCGGCTACTGTCGCGTCTCCACCTGTTCCTGAACCAGAGTCCGAGCCATTTATACAGGACTCCCCCTATGAAGTCGAAAAGACTTCTGAAGACAACTGGTCTGCTGCAGCCGAGTCGAGCAGAGGTGGTAAAAAGAACAATGATTTCAGAGATGCTAAAGATAAGCTTGTCTTACAAAACACGCTACGTATTACTGAGTTACAAACCGACCTTGGTCGGGAGCCGGAGTCTGAGCAGCCTCCCAAAGACGATTCGACTTTGTCTTCTAAACTGAGTAAGAAGGAAAGAAAAAAGAAAGCAAAGGCTGCCAAGAAGGCAAGTGCTGATGGCCCCGATGACACTGAAACTAGCCAATCCTCGACTCCAATTGTCGAGCGTGATATTCGAGACATCGAACCGGTTTATGAAGGATCAAGTAGCACTACGAAAGCTGCCATGGCAGGCGGGTTCGCTGGCCTTATCGCTGCCGCTATGAAACAAGACCAGGAGAGGATGTCTTCCGATCTCGAGCATGCGCGGAAAAACTTGGAGTTAGCAAGCAGATACAGCACCGATGAGCTAGCATCTGGCACGAATGGCAATCGCACAGTGGACGAAGCTGACCGACGAGTGTCTATACCCAGCACCGCCTTCCACGATGTAGACGAATTAGCTGAGGTGAAAACTCCGAAAAAGAAAAAACGAACGAGTGGTAGATGGTCGCCCTCCATAGGCTCACCGCTTCGATCTGAAGTGCAATACGATGATTACGTCGGCTCAGCCTTAGAACGCACTCCATCTCGAGAGGCTCCAATAGCTGAAGTAACGACGGACCTTGGGTTGAGTGATATTTCTCCAGAGATTTCTAGGAATGCCTATGACTCAGGGTATTACGCACCAGATGACCAAACTTTGACAAATCCTGCCGATAAAGACTCTGATGAATTCTTTTCTGCTGGTTCGGATGAACAGAGACTGTCAAAGGGAAAATCGTCTAGCTCTGGCATGTACGATGATCGCGATGTGAGATCTGTTATCTCATCAGGTAACAAGCACGACGACGATCTCGACCGCGAAGAACGACATCGAAGACACCGTCACGCTCGCTCGCTCAGCCGCGATCGTGGGTATGAATTAGACGATGGGGAGAGCAGACATAGGCACCATCGAAGACATGAAACAGATGAGCGCTCAGACGACTGGGATTCTCGATCGGTGATCTCTGAGGCTCGGTCAGAAGGAACTGGCGAACGTCGCCGTAAGCACAGGCACCGGCGCGATAGCGAGCGCAATGGTTCGCCCGAAGACTATAAACGATTATCCGTTGCTTCTGAGCCTGGAGATATTGAACGTGAGCGTAAATCTTCGAGACGTAAATCAAGACGAGGGGATGATGAAAATGAGTCGATTTTATCCTCGCCGGCCCGGTTTGATGAAGAGCGTAGTCCAAGGAAGGAGAAGGAGAAACGATCATCTGGGCTTCTTGGCCTGTTCGGTAGATCGAAAGAGAATCTGGCCGAGACAGCTGGCAAATCCAAATTGAATGAGGATGACGATGAGGAACGAAGGCATCGTAAGAAGAAACATAGGGAACGGGGCTCCATATACGGCTCGGATGATGATGACGCACGATCCACCGTCTCGTCTTCCAGCCGCCGCGAGAAGCGGAGAAGCCGAACTGACAGCTGGGAAGAAAAGGTATAGCACGCTTTTTACTTGTAAATTTCTTCATCATGTATCGTAGATGTTAATAAATTTGGTGACCTAGGACTACTCTCGATCGCGACATGAAGACGAAGAACAGTCTTTTTTAGAAGATCGGGCAGTGGCAGCCATGCCGCTGCCCGCCGGCGGTGAGACACTACCTCACACTGGTGAGCAGTCGAAGGACAGTGGCATCCCAGGCGATCGACCTGACCATCCTTTGCCTACTCTCGATACGTCATTTGTTTTCCCGAGTGAAACGCAACAAGTAAACCAACCCACTACTCCTATTGAGGATAGCCGCGAGTTCTTGACCAGGCTTACTGGATTGCAGCCATGGCAGCTGGAAGCTTTTCCTGATGAGTTACCTCCACTTCCAGCTAGTGCGCCAACTAGTCCCCTCTTGCAAACTCCAGAACAGCCAAACGCAAATGCTCTCTCCGAGCGAGTTCGCTTTCGGCGACCTACTGGGGGAAGCCCAAACACTCCACGAGATCTTACGCTCGACCTCAAGAATGTGTCCAGTCCAGGTAGTTCACCACTTCGTCCAACGGGTTCTAGACATGCAAAGTCCCATTCTGGTGAATTCATTCACTCGCGCGAGTACCGACCGCTCTATCTTGTCGAGCGCAACCGCAAATCTACTGAGGTAGAGGAAGTACTCCCTGCGTTGCCATCCAGCGGAAGTCCATCAAGAGCGTCGTCAATAATCGGGACGGAAGACGTCACGGAAGATGAATACCAGTCTGCACACGAGTCGCCGCATATCAGCTTGAGCGAGAATGATGTCTTCGAGGATACTTTCATGGATGCGTTCGCGCTTGTATCCCCACCTCAACCAGGCCCTGAGCTGCAGCATCCTGAGCTTGCGGATCGTGAGATTGAAGAATTGTCCAACTCCCAACAGAGCACCCCGAAGGCTTCGTCTTTCCCACCTGGTGTTTTGGATAGGCCAACGGAGGAGACAGTGCTACCAGCAGAAGATTTGTTCGCTAAGCTTGAACAAGTTAAAGAAGAGGAACTGCCAGTGTCGGAGCTGCCAAATGAGCCCCTTTTGTCCAGGTCTACTGAGGATGACGAAAATCTACAAGATGCTATGAAGCGTCATAGCAGAGACCACTCTCTCGAAGTAGTCAAGCCTATCACCACCACTGAAGAGCTTGATATTTCACCCAGCAAATC
>Ga0247757_10001446_pt1 | contig 15649 bp, 19 predicted proteins | sample UWRJL126311R4_FD_180929 | JGI IMG/M metagenome (GOLD analysis project Ga0247757, IMG submission 180929) | Plant litter microbial communities from Arlington Agricultural Research Station in Wisconsin, United States - UWRJ-L126-311R-4 | ecosystem: Environmental > Terrestrial > Plant litter >... | reverse complement strand
CGGGAGGGCGTCGGGATCGACGAGGAACACGCTCGAGGTGGAGCCGGACGCGCGGCGCGCGAGCAGCATCCCCTCGACGACCGCGGTCGCCTCGTCGAGCATCGACGCGTTGGCCGTCGCGAGCCCCGTCAGCTCGGCCACCATGGTCTGGAAGTTGAGCAGCGCCTCGAGGCGGCCCTGAGAGATCTCGGGCTGATACGGGGTGTACGCCGTGTACCAGCTCGGGTTCTCCAGGACGTTCCGCTGGATGACGCTGGGCGTGATCGTGCCGTGGTACCCGAGCCCGATCATGGGCGTGCGCACCCGGTTGCGATCGGCGAGCGCGCGGAGCTCGGCGAGCGTCTCGCGCTCGCTCGCGGCCGGCGGCAGGGTGCTCGCGAGGTCGTCGGCGACGCGGATGCCCGAGGGCACCGCCGCACTCATGAGGGCCTCCACGCTGTCGTAGCCGACGGCGGCGAGCATGGTGCGCCGCGCCGCCGCATCGGTGCCGATGTGCCGATCTGCGAAGCGGGTCATTCGGCGGTCAGCTCCGCGTACTGCTCGGCGGTGAGGAGCTCAGGGAGGCTCGTGAACCGGACCTTGATGAGCCAGGCGGCGTCGGCATCCGCGTTGAGGGAGGCCGGGTCGTCGACGACGGCCTGGTTGGCCTCGACCACCTCGCCCTCGACCGGCGCGAAGAGCTCGCCGACCGACTTGGTGGACTCGATCTCGCCCACGACGCTGCCCGCGGCGAGGGCGGCACCCGGCTTCGGGAGCTCGACGTAGACGACGTCGCCGAGCTTGTCGGCGGCGTAGGGGGTGATGCCGACGGTCGCGATGTCGCCGTCGACCTCCACCCACTCGTGGTCCTCGGTGTAGTGGCGCTCGGACATGTCAGGACTCCTTGGGACGACGGTAGAAGGGGAGCGGGACGACGGTGGCGTCGAGCTCGGTGCCGCGCACGTCGACGGCCAGCACGGTGCCCGGCTCGGCGGCGGCGGGATCGACGTAGGCCATCGCGACGGGGTGGCCGAGAGTCGGCGAGAGGGCGCCGGAGGTGACCTCGCCGACGAAGGCGCCGCCGTGGATCACCGGGTAGCCGGCGCGTGCGGCGCGACGGCCGTCGGCGGCCAGGCCCACGAGCACGCGCCCGTCGCGCACGAACCGCGCCGCACGGCCGGTGCCCTCGCGGTGCGTCGCCGGGTCGAGCTCGTGCCCGTAGAGCGGCATCCCGGCCTCGAGACGGAGGGTGTCGCGCGCGGCGAGGCCGGCGGGGATGAGACCCGAGCCGCCGCCCGTCTCGAGGAGCGCATCCCAGAGCCGCGGGGCGGCATCCGGTGCGAGATAGAACTCGAAGCCGTCCTCGCCGGTGTAGCCGGTGCGCGCGACGAGGACCTCATGGCCGCGGAAGTCGCCCGAGGTGCTGCGGTAGGAGCGGAGCCCGTCGAGCCCCGGCACGTCGAATCCCTCGACGTTGCGGAGGATCTCCTCGGCCAGGGGGCCCTGCAGCGCGATGAGGGCGATGTCGTCGGTCTCGTCCTCCACGAGCACGTCGAACGACGCCGCGCGCTCGCGCAGCGCGTCCGCGACCACGTGCCGGTTGCCCGCGTTCGCGACGACGAGGAAGCGGTCGGCACCGGTCCGGTACACGATGAGGTCGTCGAGGACGCCGCCGTCCGGCGCCTGCAGGAGCGTGTACTTGGCGCGCCCCTCCTCCACCCCGGACAGCGGGTCGGCGAGCGCCGCGTCGAGCGCCGCGCCGGCATCCGGACCGAGCACCAGGATCTCGCCCATGTGGCTGAGGTCGAACAGCCCGGCGGCGGTGCGCACGGCCGCGTGCTCCGCGAGGTCGGAGCTGTAGGAGACCGGCATCCGCCAGCCCGCGAAGTCGGTGAAGCTCGCGCCGAGCGCGGTGTGCACCTCGTCGAGCGGGGAGCGGAGGGGTTCGTCAGACATCGGAGTCCTCTCGGGGAAAGCGAGCGCGGACTCCCCCTCTGTCATGGTGCCTGAGAGCTTCGCGCATCGCGCTTTCACCGTGGGCGGCTCCTCGCCGACGGATCGGTGGAGCGCTTTTCAGAGTGGCCTGACGGTGCGGTACGCGGACCTGAGAGATTGGCGGGGAGGCTTGCTCCTTCGGTGCCGTCGGAGCGGACTCCGGCGGGCTCTCCCGCATCGCCTGCGGCCGATGTTCGGTTGTGCGGCCAGCCTAGCGGGCGTCGATCCAATAGCGGCGCGTGCCGCCCCGGCTGTCCTCGTACACGCCGCCGTTCGCCTCGATCACGGCGCGCGATCCCGCGTTCGACTCGTCGCAGCACACGAGCACGCGCTCCAGGCCGAGGTCGTGCGCCAGAGGCAGGGCCTCGGCGAGCGCCCTGGTCGCCCACCCGCGACGCCGTGCCGACGGCCGCACGCTGTAGCCGATGTGGCCGCCCTGCCGGAGCAGGAAGTCGTCGAGGCGGTGCCGGATCGCGACGAACCCGACGAACTCGTCGCCGTCGACGATCCAGAGGAGGGTGCTCGGCACCCGGTCGTCGGAGCGCGCCCCGTCGTCGTCCGCGTCGGCGAGGAGCCGGGCGACCCAGGCGGCGAAGCGCTCGGGGTCGGCGAGACCCTCGCGCGGGCCCAGGTACTGGCCCGAGCCGTCGGCCCACTCCGACCCGAACTCGGCGTCGGCCGCGACGACGGAGGCCTGAAAGCGGAGGTCGGGGCGAACCAGCATGCCGCCATGGTGTCAGGTGGACGCCCGGTGTGAATCCCCCCGCAGCCGGCGGAACGCGCGCACGGTGGTGCCATGAGCTCCCTCAAGAACGACACCCTGAAGACGGCCGACCGCGTCTCGCGCGAGGCCAAGAAGCGCGCCCAGGCGGCCTCCCAGGCCGGCTTCTCCAACCCCGTCCGCGCCCTGAGCGACGCCGGATTCCGCAGCGAGTGGGCCTACATCGGCGGCTTCGCGTCGATCGCCCTCAGCTTCGTGAGCTGGGGCATCTCGCAGGCCAACCGCAAGACCGACCGCTCGCAGTCGGACCGCTGGGGCATCTTCGTCGGGCACTGGGCGCCGACGTTCTTCGCGCTCGGCCTCGCGCTCAAGCACGAGGAGAACGACAAGACGATCGGGCGCTGATCGCCTAGCGGGCCTCGATCGTCGCGACCGAGGCCGTCGCGTCCGCCTTCGCGATGTCGTGGTGGTCGCGGTGGCCTCGGATCACGACGATGCCCACGCAGACCACCCACACGAGCCAGGGGAAGGTCGCGAGCGCGGCCGTGCCCCATCCGCCGACGGAGTGGAAGCTGTCGTCCGTCCCGCCGAAGACCGTGGCCACGGCCGCGATGTTGGCGATCGCGACGACGATCGCGAGGCGTCCGGTCCAGCGGGGCAGGGCTCCGGAGATGATCGTCACGTAGCCCGACGCCGCTGCCACCAGACCGGTCAGCACACAGCCGATCGAGCCGAACAGCAGGGCGTGACCGAGGGTGAGTGCGCGGATGACGTGCACGTCCGGGTGCGCGCCCGCGGCGTCCAGGGCGGCGCCGCCCTCCATCCCGTCGCCCACGAGCGTGACCGCCACGTACGCGATGCCGGCGCCGTACGCGAGGGCGCTCACCCAGTCCAGGTCCCGGCGGCGCTGCGTGATGAGCTGCCGGAACGACGCGAGGAACACGATGAGCGACGCCATCAGGAAGGTATCGACGACGATCACGCCGAGGGTGCCGGCCGCGGTCCGGTGGGAGAACTCGAGGAGCGCCGCCTCCTGACTCAGCGGCGGTCGCGAGCCGACGAAGATCTGCCGGACCACGAACTCGGTCACCGTGAAGAAGGCGACGGCGAGTGCGGCGGCGCCCGACCAGGCGCCGACGTTGGGGGTGCGGGGCTGCTCCTGCTGCTGCGGCATGCCCCCGATTCTGCCGTCAGGCGCCGCCGGGCGGGTCGGCGAGCAGTTCGACGCGGTCGCGGAGGTACACGGGCAGCGGCACCTGGGCGCCCGGATCGGCGGATCCGTTCCAGCTGACCACGAGCGCATCGCCGAGCGCCACGGGCGTCGCGCCGATGTTCACGGTCTCCCCCGCCGCGATGCCCGCCTTGTCGATCGCGACGCGCAGCTCACGGCGCTCGACCGCGCGGTTCGACTGGTGGTTGTCGAAGCGGGGCGACTGCGCCTGGATGACCTCCCCCGTCCGGCGGAGCGTGCCGTCCGGCTCCAGCAGCAGTACGCCGAGCCGCCACACCCGGCCGAGCGGCGCGACGACGTCCGGGCGATGGATCGGGCCGAGCCGCCGGCCCGACCGCCACTCGGCGAGCACCTCGGTCCGCGCGTCGGTCGCGGTAAGGCGCGCGACGGCCGCGTCAACGGCCAGCTGCGCCTCGGCGAGGGACGGTCGTTCATCCACCCGACGATTCTGCGCCGCCTCCGGTGGTCATCGGGCGGAGGCGGCCTCCGGTAAAATGGCTGACATGCCCACGACCGTCGCCGCCATCGCCGCACCCTCCGCCACCGAGCCGCTCGTCCGCACCACGATCGAGCGCCGCGACGTCGGCCCGAACGACGTGCTGATCGAGATCCAGTACGCGGGCATCTGCCACTCCGACATCCACGCCGCGCGCGGCGAGTGGGGCGAGATCGCCTACCCGCAGGTCGTCGGCCACGAGATCGCGGGCGTCGTCACCGAGGTCGGCTCGGCGGTCACGAAGCACGCCGTCGGCGACCGCGTCGGCGTGGGCTGCATGGTCAACTCGTGCCGCGAGTGCGAGAACTGCCTCGCCGGCGAGGAGCAGTACTGCCTGAACGGCAACACCGGCACCTACACGTCCGTCGACCGCGACGGCACCATCACGCAGGGCGGGTACTCGAGCCACGTCGTCGTCGACCAGGACTTCGTGCTCCACATCCCGGACGCGCTCGACATGAAGACGGTCGCGCCCCTGCTCTGCGCCGGGATCACCACCTACTCCCCGCTCCGTCACTGGAACGCCGGCCCCGGCATGCGCGTCGCCGTCGTCGGCCTCGGCGGACTCGGCCACATGGCCGTCAAGTTCGCGCACGCGTTCGGGGCCACCGTGACGGTCCTCTCGCAGACCCTCTCCAAGAAGGACGACGGCCTCGCGATGGGTGCCGACGACTACCGCGCGACCTCCGATGACGCCACCTTCTCGGAGCTCAAGAACTCCTTCGACCTCATCATCAACACGGTCTCGGCGCCGCTGCCGATGCGCAAGTACCTCGGGCTCCTCGTGCTCAACGGCACCTTCGTGAGCGTCGGCGCCCCGCCGGAGCCGATGGAGGTCCCGGTGTTCGCGCTCTTCAACCAGCGGCGCTCGTTCGCGGGCTCGTCGATCGGCGGCATCCGCGAGACGCAGGAGATGCTGGACTTCTCGGCCGAGCACGGGATCGCGCCGGAGACGGAGCTCATCTCGGCCGACCAGGTGAACGAGGCGTGGGAGCGCGTGCTGAAGTCGGACGTGCGGTTCCGCTTCGTCATCGACATCGCGACGCTGTAACACGACGGCCGGGAGCCTCTCCCGAGCCATCCTCGGCCGCTATGCTCTGGCCAGCCCTCCGGGTGGGTGAGGGCCGAGCGAAGGAGCATCGTGGCCGAGTCGCGTTCCGGTAAGAAGGTCGTCCGCGTCGAGCACACCGCGGCCGCGGAGGCCGAGGACCAGGCCGCCGCGAACACGTCGGGCGGGACGACGTTCGCGCCGTCGCCCGAGGCGAAGAAGAAGGCCACGACCTTCCGCATCGTCGCCGCCGTCCTCTGGGCGATCGCGATCGCGGCCGAGGCCGTCGGCATCTTCTACGTGCTCAAGCAGAACCCGGTCAACATGGTGCTGCTCATCGCGCTCATCGTCGTCGCGGGCATCGCGGCGGTCGTCGGCAACATCCTCTGGCGCAAGGCCAACCAGGCCGACCCGGCGTCGAAGGAGAACGCGGTCCGCTTCTTCGTGCAGAACCAGCTCGGCGCGATCATCTCGGTGATCGCGTTCGTGCCGATCATCATCCTGATCCTGCTCAACAAGAACATGAGCGGCGGAGCCAAGGCCGTCGCCGCGATCGTCGGCGTCGTCGTCCTCGGCGCCGGCCTCGCGACCGGGATCAACCTCAACCCGCCGTCGACCCAGCAGTACGACCAGGAGACCGCGCAGGTCGTGGCGATCACCGGCGAGAACCTCGTCTACTGGACGAAGTCGGGCAAGGTGTACCACCTCTGCTCCGACGCGTCCGCCGTAAACCTGGAGTCGAAGGACAACACCATCCAGTCCGGCACCGTCGGCGACGCGCACGGGGCCGGCAAGACCCGCCTCACCAAGCAGGTCGAGCAGGAGGAGAAGCAGTGCGGCTTCACGCCGAAGGTGTCACCGAGCGCGACGCCGTAGGTCAGCGCGGGCGCGGCTCGTCCGGATCCTTCGAACGGCTACCCGACGCCCCGAGCCCGATGGACAGGGCCACGCCGACGCCCGCACCGATCGCGATGCCGGCTCCGATGTTCTTCATCGCCGCGCCGAGGGCGATGCCGAGCGCGATGCCGACGATGATGCCGACCCACGACCAGGTCCAGCGCGAGCGGTTCTGCGGCGTGCCTGCCATACCGCCACGGTAGAACCGGATCGAACGCGTTCGCGCGCCTCTCAGGCGATCCGGATGCCCCGGTAGTCGGGGATCCGGGCGAGATCGTCCGTGGTGGGCGAGGTGTACTCGCCGATGACGACGACCTGCGCACCCGCCGCGAGGCCCGCGCGCAGGCCGGCCTCGGCATCCTCGAACACGATGCAGCGGGCCGGATCGACGCCCAGTCGCTCGGCTGCGAGCAGGTAGCAGTCGGGCGCCGGCTTGCCGCGCTCGACGTCGTCGCCCGTCACGAAGACCGGCGGGATCGGGATGCCGGCGGCCTCCAGCCGGACGATCGCCAGCTCCCGCGGCGCCGAGGTCACGATCGCGACCGGGATCCCCGCGGCCGGGAGTTCGGCGAGCAGCGCCGCCGCACCGGGGATCTCCACGATCCCCTCCGTCAGGCTCATCTCGCGCTCGATCAGCCGCTGCGTCTCGGACTCGACGAGCTCCGCCGGCAGGAACCGCGCGATCGATTCGACCGCGCGCACGCCGTGGACCGCCTCGACCACCTCGTCGACGTCGAGCCCGTGCTCCTCGGCGAACTGGGTCCACGACGCGACGACCGCGGCGCTCGAGTCGAGGAGGGTGCCGTCCATGTCGAAGAGGGCGGCGTCGGTCGCCGCGGGGTCGATGACCACGCTCAGTACATGCCCCCGAGCGCGGGCGGCGCGAAGATCGCCCACAGCAGGGCCAGATACGTCAGGGTGAAGACGATCGGCGCGAACAGCGTCACGATCCCCAGGCCGCGAGCGTTCGCCACGATCCGCGTCGTGACCGCGCTCGGCGCCTCGACCGCGGCGAGATCGGCGGCCACCGCGCGCGCCTCGGTGGCGGCGGACCGCTGCGCGACGAAGCCGAGCACACCGCTCGACAGCAGGATGAGCGCCGCCGCGAGCCGGATCGGCGTCGCCTGGTGTCCCAGGCCCGCCATCACGAACCCGACGGTCGCCGCCAGCAGGAGCGTCGGCGCCAGCTGAGAGGCGATGAGGTGCCAACGGGCGCTCGCCCACATGCCGTGCAGTTCGTGTTCCGTCACGGTGCGAGCGTACGCGGCGCCGCCTTCCACCTCAGTTGTTGAAGCGGAACTCCACTACGTCGCCGTTGGGCAGTACCCCCTACTTACCTGTCGGACTGGTCCATCCAGGACACCGTTGCCACAACCCCCCTTGCAATTCCAGCCAAGCGCGCCGAGTGCAACGCCGCCGTTCCGGATGCGCTGACCAGTTCGCTCCACGGGAGGTCCCAAGGTAAGTCCCACCCCGGGGTTGATTTCCACGTGTAGGTGTCGCCCCAAGGAGCCCAGTGCTGGAAGTAAAGAATCAGCTGATTCGCATTCACGAGTTCGCGGAGTACTTCATGCAAGTCGCCCGCATCCCAGCACCTCGAAAACGGCCCTTCCTCGCGAGCGAGCGCAGCTGCACGCGACGGCAGGACAATCGGTCGCGCTCCGAGCGCCGTGAGCGCAGTCCGAATCGCCTCGGGCTCCGTCCAGTCGAGTGGCGTCCCGCGCTGTTTGACCTGCTCGTACGCATGCATCAGTTCGGGCACGGCACCGCGCACGTTCAACTCGCCCACGGCGTTGGCCGCCCATTGGCGCACCGTCTCATCTTCACTCCGAAGCATCTTCACGAGGGTGTCGCCTGCTCGTGAGTCGCCGATGGAGATGAACACTTCGATGCCACACAGTTGGCCAAATCGTCCGAAGTCAGGAATGGCGGCAATCAGGGCAAGAAGCACGTCATCGCGGTGGCCCTTCGCTATGAGGAGCGCCTGGGCTTCCTCTGCTTCGCCAGCGTCCGCGCTATCCAGCGCAGCAATCAGGTCAGCCACCGACTCATCCATGGCTCGTGGCCCTCTCTGTCGCGTGCGGATGAGGGACTTGCGCGCTCAGCAAGCTGGTTTCGTCCTCCCTCGAAATACCTAACTGTGGCGGAACTCCACCACGTCCCCGTCCTGCATGACGTAGTCCTTGCCCTCGATGCGGGCCTTGCCGTGGGCGCGGGCCTCGGCGATCGTGCGGGCCTCGACGAGGTCGTCGAACGAGACGATCTCCGCCTTGATGAAGCCCTTCTCGAAGTCGGTGTGGATGGCGCCCGCGGCCTGCGGCGCCTTCCAGCCCTTGCCGATCGTCCAGGCGCGCGACTCCTTGGGGCCGGCGGTGAGGAAGGTCTGCAGGCCGAGCGTGTCGAAGCCGATGCGGGCGAGCTGGTCGAGACCCGACTCCTCCTGGCCGGTGGAGGCGAGGAGCTCGGCCGCGTCCGCCGGGTCGAGGTCGACGAGCTCCGACTCGATCTTCGCGTCGAGGAAGACGGCCTGGGCGGGTGCGACGAGCGCGGCGAGCTTCTCCTTCGCCGCGGGATCGGTGAGCACCGACTCGTCGACGTTGAAGACGTAGATGATCGGCTTCGCGGTCATGAGGCCGAGCTCCTTGAGGAGCGGGAGCTCGACGCCGGTCGCGCGCGAGAGCGGGACGCCGCGGTTGAGCGAGTCCTGGGCGGCGAGGGCGGCATCCAGCACGGCCGGGTCGGCCTTCTTGCCGCGCACCTCCTTCTCGAGGCGGGTGATCGCCTTCTCGAGGGTCTGCAGATCGGCGAGGGCGAGCTCCGCGGTGATGACCTCGAGGTCGGCCTGCGGATCGACGGCGCCCGCGACATGCACGACGTCGGCGTCGGCGAACCCGCGCACGACCTGGGCGATCGCGTCGGCCTCGCGGATGTTGGCGAGGAACTGGTTGCCGAGCCCCTCCCCCTCGCTCGCGCCCTTCACGATGCCGGCGATGTCGACGAAGCTCACCGCGGCCGGCACGACGCGCTCGCTCGAGAACAGCTCGGAGAGCACCTGGAGCCGCGGGTCCGGCAGATCGACGACACCGACGTTCGGGTCGATCGTCGCGAACGGGTAGTTGGCGGCGAGGACCGTGTTCTTGGTCAGCGCGTTGAAGAGGGTCGACTTGCCCACGTTGGGGAGGCCGACGATGCCGATGGTGAGAGCCACGGTCGTCCAGCCTACGGGCGCGGCGCGGGCGGCTCAGCCGAGGTCGGTGTCCGGCTCCCACCAGAGCGCGGCGACCCGGTGCGCGTTGAGCACGGGGAGGTCGACGAGGGCGGTGTCGAGGGATCCCGCGCGCACCTCCACGACCGAGCGCTCGTGCTCCGGATGCGCTCCGTAGACGAAGCGGGCGAGCTCGTGCTCCCCCGGTCCGCCGAGGGCCGGTGCGGAGTCGGAGCCCGTGAACGGGATCCCGCCGCCGGTGAGCGTCCAGGTCACGCCCTCCTCCGCGACCGGCAGTCCCGGATCCGTCAGCTGGGCGTCGATGACCTCGCGCAGCGTCGTCTTATCGGGCAGCTTCACCATGCGGAAGGTCGCGCGGGAGTCCGCGGCAACGCGGCGTCGGTCGATGTGCAGGTAGACCACCCGGCCACGTTAATCCCCCGCGCACATCACGAACGGATCACGACGCCGGCCGACACGCCCGAGGTGGTTGTGGCATGTGGACGGTGTTCACTACGGTCGAAGACGAACCGCCGAACACATCTTGGAAGGAGTCGGCTCATGGTCAAGAACATCGCATTCACCGCCGCCGGCTTCGTCGGCGTCCTCACCGTCAGCTTCGGCTAAGCAGCATCCTCTGCCGCCGTCGACGACGGTGGCGATGCTCTCGAAGCCTGCATCGGGCCACGCCCGGTGCACCCACCGCCCGTCCACGGCTCCGTCGCGCCATCCGCGCGCGTGAGCCGGCACCCCGTCGCCACCAGCGACGGCTCGACACATCTCCCACGGTGAGGAACCACCATCATGAACACCCTCCTGACGGAACAGCGTCACGAGCACCAGCAGCTGTCGGCCCTGCCGCCCCCGCGCCGCGTGACCCCCATGGATCGGATCGCGCTGCACGTCGGCGTCGCTCTGATCCGGTGGAGTCGCCGGCCCGCGCTGCACGCGCAGCCGCAGTACCGCCGCACGATGTCGCACGAGGACCTCGTCCGCGTGCGCCGGGAGCTGGAGCGGATGACGACCCGCTCGGCCGAGCTCCACGGCCAGCTGATGCTCCCGCGATGAACAGGACGAACCGGGAGCCCGGGGCCGCGAGGGTCCGGGCTCCCGGCGTTTCCGACGACGGATGTCGGAGCCGGGTGCGAGAGTCGGAGCCATGCCGCTCGACTTCACCGCCATCGACTTCGAGACGGCCAACGGCTCTGCGGCGAGCGCCTGCTCCGTCGGGCTCGTGAAGGTGCGGGACGGACAGGTCGTCGACCGCATCGGCTGGTTCATCCAGCCTCCGCTCGGGCACGACCACTTCGTCGACTGGAACGTCCGCATCCACGGGATCACGCCCAACATGATCGTTGACGCGCTCGGCTGGGCCGACCAGCTCGCCGACCTCGTCGAGTACTGCGAGGACGACATCCTCGTCGCCCACAACGCGGGCTTCGACATGGGCGTCATCAAGGCCGCCTGCACGGCGACCGGCCTCACGGTGCCCGAGTACCGCTACATGTGCAGCCTGCAGCTGGCGCGCAAGACGTACCACCTCGACTCGTACCGGCTCCCGATGGTCGCCATGGCGGCCGGCTTCGAGGACTTCGCGCACCACGACGCGGTCGCCGACTCCGAGGCCTGCGCGGCGATCATGATCCACGCGGCCGACCGCTGGGGCGCCGTCGACCTGCCGGAGCTCGCGGCCATGGCCGGCATCCGCGTGTCGCAGATCCAGCCGCCGCTCGCCGCCGCCGGATAGACCGCGCGTGGCCGCGATGGACTCCACCTCGCGCCGCTGGGTGCGGCCGGAGGACCTCAACGCCCACGGCACCCTCTTCGGCGGCAGCCTGCTGCGCTGGATCGACGAGGAGGCGTCGATCTTCGCGATCCTGCAGCTCGGCAACGAGCGGGTGGTCACGCGCTTCCTCTCCGAGATCGAGTTCGTGAGCTCCGCGTGGCAGGGCGACCTCATCGAGCTCGGGCTGCAGGTGACGGGGTTCGGGCGCTCGTCGATCTCGATGCGCTGCGAGGTGCGCAACATGATCACGCGCGCCGACATCCTCACCATCGCGCGGATCGTGTTCGTCGGGCTCGACGAGGCCGGCCTGCCGCTCGCGCACGGATTCACGGAGGTCACGAACGACCTCGACCGGCTGCCGGCCCGGCCGAGCGGGCCGATCCTTCGTCCGGAGGAGTGAGCCCGGTCGCCTCGCTCTAGCCTGGGTCGGTGACCGAGCGCTGGGATGTCGTGGTCGTCGGCGCCGGACCGGCCGGCTCCGCCGCCGCGCGCGCCGCCGCCGCGCAGGGCGCTCGTACGCTCCTCATCGACCGCGCCCGGTTCCCGCGGTACAAGACCTGCGGCGGCGGCATCACCGGGTGGTCGCTGCGCGAGCTCCCGGAGTCGGTGCGCGCGACGTTCGAGGACCGCATCACGCGTCTCGGGCTGGGCCGCGACGGCCGCGACCGTCGCTTCCTCGAGGCCGACGAGCCGTTCCTCGGGATGGTGCGCCGCGCGGACTTCGATCAGGCGCTCGTCGACGAGGCGGTCGCCGCGGGCGCCGAGTTCCGCGACGGCGTGACGGTCCGCGGCATCGCCGAGGACGCCGACGGCGTGCGCCTGCGCACGGACGGCGACGAGCTGCTCGCCGGCACGCTGATCGGCGCGGACGGCACCGGGGGCCGCACGGCCGGGTATGTCGGGGTGCGGTACGGCGGCACCGACCTCGGGCTCGAGGTGGAGCTCGCGGCTCCCGACCACGAATGGCGCGGGACCGCCCTCTTCGACTGGGGTCCGGACGCGGGCAGCTACGCGTGGCTGTTCCCGAAGCGCGACACGCTCACGGTGGGCGTCATCCAGCGCACGGGCGTGCCGGATCGCACGCGCGCGTATCTGGACCGCTGGCTGGGCCAGCTCGGCCTCGGCGACGCCGAGCGGATCCACGACTCCGGCCACCTGACGCGCTGGCGGGTGTCGGGATCGCCGGTGCGGCGCGGGCGCGTCCTGGTGGCGGGTGACGCGGCCGGGCTGCTCGAGCCGTGGACGCGCGAGGGGATCTCGTTCGCGCTCCGATCGGGACGGCTGGCGGGCGCCGCCGCCGGCGCCGCCGACCTCGACGCGTACGCGAGGGCGGTCGACGCCGAACTCGCGCCGCAGCAGCGGGCGGGCGCGACGATGCTGCGGGTGATGGAGCGGCTGCCGCGGGCGTATCACCGGGGGCTCGCGCAGACCCCGGCAGGGCGCCGGCTCTTCCTCGACCTGTGCCGCGGCGGTGCCCGCATCGACCGGATGTCGGCGAACCCGCTCGTCCGCGCGCTGGCCCGGCGCGGGGGGCGCCGCTACGACGCGGGCTGAGCCGTGCGCCGCCGCCGACGTCGTCGGTGGCGGTCGACCGAGCACGAGAGGCGCCCGGTGCACCGATCCGGACGTCATTGTCGGCGGGCAGCGCGCGGCGACCGCCGGATGTCGGCCGCCCTTGCGACACTGACCGCGTGGATGCCGCAGCTGGTCTCGTGATCGCCAACCTCGTGCTGACGCTCGTGCTCGTCGCGCTCGTCGTGGTGCTGATCGCCCGCGGACGCGGGTCCGCGACGACGACGGACGCCCCCGCGCTCGACGCGATCGTCCGCGACGAGCTGCGGCGGAGCGCGTCCGAGCTGCGGGACGACCTGACCCGGCAGCGGGGCGAGCTCACCGATGCCCTGACCCGCCTCCGGGTGGAGAACCAGCAGCAGCTCGACCAGGTGCGCGAGTCGGTGGGCGAGAAGCTGCAGACGACGCTCACGACCTCGCTCGCCGAGAACTCCGACCGCATCCAGGCGCTCACGAAGGCGAACGCGGACAAGCAGGCCGAGCTGCAGGCCACGTTGCGCGAGGAGCTCGACAAGCTCCGCCAGGGCAACGAGGCCAAGCTCGAGAAGATGCGGGAGACCGTCGACGAGAAGCTGCAGGGCACGCTCGAGAAGCGGCTGGGCGACTCGTTCGCCCTGGTCAGCGAGCGGCTCGAGCTCGTCCAGCGCGGCCTCGGCGAGATGCAGCTGCTCGCGTCGGACGTCGGCGGGTTGAAGCGCGTGCTCACCAACGTGAAGAACCGCGGCGGCTGGGGCGAGGTGCAGTTGGCCCGGCAGCTCGAGGACCTGCTGACCCGGGAGCAGTACGAGGAGAACGTGGTGGTCCGGCCCGGGTCCAGCGAGCGGGTCGAGTTCGCCGTGCGGATGCCGGGCGCCGATGAGCCGGTGTACCTCGCGATCGACTCGAAGTTCCCGCAGGAGGACTACGAACGACTGCTCGACGCGCAGGAGAGCGGCGAGAAGGCCGCGATCGACGATGCGGGCCGAGCGCTGGAGCGCGCGATCCTGGAGCAGGCCAAGACCATCTCGGGCAAGTACATCGCGCCGCCGCACACGACGGACTTCGCGATCCTCTACCTGCCGACCGAGGGGCTGTTCGCCGAGGTGATGCGGCGCCCGGGACTGGCGGGCCGGATCCAGCGGGAGCTGCACGTCATGGTCACCGGACCGACCACCCTGATGTCGCTCCTCAACGCGCTCCAGATGGGGTTCCGCACGCTCGCGATCGAGCAGCGCAGCTCCGAGGTGTGGAAGGTGCTCGGCACCGCGAAGGCGGAGTTCGAGAAATACGGGCAGGTGTGGGACAAGCTGAAGAAGCAGTTGCAGACCGCGCAGAACACGGTCGACGAGGCGGGCACGCGCACGCGTGCGCTCACCCGCAAGCTGCGCGACGTCGAGACCCTCGACTCCCTGCCCGCCACCGGTGCCGCCGAGTCGCTCCTCGGCGAGCTGGGGTCGATCGACAGCCTCCCCGGTGTCGCGCGGCCCGAGATCGACGAGACCCTGGTGACGCCGACCCTGCTCGACCCCGACGAGGACGCGAGCGCGACGGCGTGAGCGTCCGCCGCCGCACCGCGTCGGATCAGGGCGCCTCCAGGTCGCCATCCTCGGCGGCCTCCGCGAGGCCCTCGCGCACGATCTGACCGGTCGTCGGCGGCGCCCCCACGAGCGCGGGAGCCGGCGCGCCGGCCGCGGCCTCGGCCTCCTCGTCCACCGGTGCCGCGAACTGCGCCTCGTACAGGCGCGCGTACGCGCCACCGGCGGCGAGCAGCTCGTCGTGCGTGCCCTGCTCGACGATCGAGCCGGACTCCATCACGAGGATGAGGTCGGCATCCCGGATCGTCGAGAGCCGGTGCGCGATGACGAACGAGGTGCGGTCCCGCCGCAGCTCGCTCATCGCCCGCTGCACGAGCAGCTCGGTGCGCGTGTCGACGGAGCTCGTGGCCTCGTCGAGGATCAGGACGCTCGGCTTCGCGATGAACGCGCGCGCGATCGTGATGAGCTGCTTCTCGCCCGCGGAGACGTTGCCGCCCTCGTCGTCGAGCACCGTGTCGTAGCCGTCGGGCAGCGAGTGCACGAAGCGGTCGACGTAGGCGGCCTCGGCGGCGGCCGCGATCTCCTCCTCCGTCGCGCCGGGCTTGCCGTACGCGATGTTGTCGCGGATCGTGCCCTGGAAGAGCCAGGTGTCCTGCAGCACCATCCCGGTGCGCGATCGCAGGTCGGCGCGCGTCATGCGGCGGGTGTCGACGCCGTCCACCGTGATCCGGCCGCCGTCCAGCTCGTAGAACCGCATGATGAGGTTCACGAGCGTCGTCTTGCCGGCCCCGGTCGGGCCGACGACCGCGATCGTCGAGCCCGGCTCCGCGACGAGCGAGAGGTCGTCGATGAGCGGCTTCTCCTCCTCGTAGCGGAACGCGACGTGCTCGAACGCGAGGCGTCCGGTCCGGCCCGCGGGGCTCTCGGCCGGCTCGGGATCCGGCACCTGCTCCTCGGCGTCCAGGAGCTCGAAGACGCGCTCGGCGCTCGCGATCCCGGACTGCAGCAGGTTCGCCATCGAGCCGAGCTGCGCGAGCGGTTGGGTGAACTGGCGCGCGTACTGGATGAACGCCTGCACGTCGCCGATCCGCATGCCGCCGCCGGCGACGAGCAGGCCGCCGACCACGGCGATCGCGACGTAGACGAGGTTGCCGATGAACATCGTCGCCGGCATGATCAGGCCGCTGACGAACTGACCGCCGAAG
>Ga0247757_10001445_pt1 | contig 15653 bp, 2 predicted proteins | sample UWRJL126311R4_FD_180929 | JGI IMG/M metagenome (GOLD analysis project Ga0247757, IMG submission 180929) | Plant litter microbial communities from Arlington Agricultural Research Station in Wisconsin, United States - UWRJ-L126-311R-4 | ecosystem: Environmental > Terrestrial > Plant litter >... | reverse complement strand
CTCGACGGACCGTCGTTGTGGGCGACCAGCGTGTAGGTGACGAGGTCGCCGCCGTTGTAGTTGGTGTGGTCGGCGGTCTTGACGATCGACACGTCGGCGACGGGCCGGATCGGGTTGTCCGCGTGGTCGTGGTTGTTGCTCGTGTTCGTCTCGGTGGTCGTCGTGGTGACGTCCACGTCGTTGCGGATCGGCGCGGTGCGGGTCGGGTCGACCTTGGCCGTCACGTGCAGGGTGCGCGTGGCGCCCGGCGTCAGCGTGCCGTACTCGCAGGTGATGACCTGCCCGACGACGGCGCAGTTGGCGGTGTCGTCCAGGGAGACGAAGGTCAGGTAGCTCGGGAGCGTGTCCACCAGCTTGCTGGCCTTCGCGTCGGACGGGCCGTTGTTGGTCGTGACCATCGTGTAGGTCACGTTGCCGCCGGCCAGCACGTCACCGGCGGGCGACGACTTCGTCACCGCCAGGTCGGTCTTGGCCGTCACGTTGAGCGAGCCCTCGTCGGACTTGTGCTCCTCCGCGTCCTCGGCGTACGTGGTGGCCGTGTTGATCAGGTGGGCGTTGTCCGCGACGTTCGCGTCGACGCCGACCGGGACGGTGATCGTCACCGAGGCGCCGGGCGCCAGGCTCGTGATCTTCCAGTGGATGTCCTGGCCGCTCGCGCCGGTCTCGCTGAAGCCCGTGGCGGGCGACGCGGTCGCGGTGTGCGCCGTGTAGCTCAGCCCGGTCTGCAGCGCGTCGTCCACGACGACGTTGTGCGCCGTGGCGTGCGTGTCGGTGTTGGTCACCTTGATCGTGAAGGACGAGGGCGAGCCCGCGACCGCGTTGCCGTTGTCCGGCGTCTTGACGATCGTCAGGTTCGGCACCGCGACGTTCAGCGTCACCGTGTCGTCCGGGCCCGTGTAGGTGCGGTAGGTGAAGCCGTCCGTCTCCCGCGTCAGCGCCGGCACGCCGAAGTACTTCTCGATCGCGGCGGTGTTGACGATGGTGTCCGTGCTGTGGAGCGTCGCGCCCGGCTTGACGTCGGCCGTGTAGGTGAACGTGACGGTGTCGCCGACCGCGATGGGGCCGGGGACGACCCACTTCATCGCGCGGTCGCCCGCGCTCCAGGCCTTCGTGTTGAGCGTGGTCGACACGCCGCTGGACAGCTGCACGTTGGTCAGCTCGACGTCCGGGGCGTCGTTGACCACGACGTCGTAGGCCGGCGAGGTGCCCGTGTTCTTGACCTTGATCGTGTAGGTGAGGTGGTCCCCGCCCTCCACGTAGGGGCCCTTGTCAGCGGACTTGTCGATCGTGAGCTTCGGCTCGACGACGTGGTTGAGCGCGGTGGCCGGGCCGACCGTGTCGTCGAACGTCGACGGCACCGTCGTCGGGTTGGGGCCGACCTTGTTCGTGCGGTCGGTCTTGATCGACGCCGAGTTGGTCAGCGTCTGGCCGTTCAGGACCTGGGCGCCGCCATTGCGGTACGTGTTGCGCAGGTGGCCGTTGAGGACGAGGTCGTAGACCCGGTCGTTGGCGGACGGCGCCAGGTCGCCCAGGAACCAGGCGGCCTGCAGCGTGCCGGCGGAGCCCGCGGTGACCGGGCTGAACGCCGTGGCCGTCGGGTCGCCGCCGATGCACCCGCTGACGCAGGTGATCGAGCCGTAGGAGTCGACGTCGAAGCCGTCCGGGACCGTGTCGATCACCGTGGCGTCGTAGTACTGGACGCTCTTGGGCAGCGTCACGTGGACGTGCCAGGTGACCTTGTTGCCGATCGTGACCTGGTCCGGCGTGACGTCCTTGGTGATCGACGGCAGGATGACCGCGATGACGTCCTCGGCGTGGGCCTTGTAGTCACCGGTCGTGCTCGCCGTGCCGGTCGACGTGCGGCCGCCCGGGATCGAGGAGTCGAGGCTGCGCGTCGTCGCGTCGGCGACGTTGGTGTAGGTCTGGCCGGAGGCCGGGGTGTTCTCGAGCTTGGCCTTGTAGGTCAGGTTCTTGAACGCACCCGGGTCGATCGAGGCCAGCGCGGGCGTCGTCGCCTTGGTCCACGTGATGGTGCGGGCCGTGGCGTTCCAGATGCCGCCCTCGGCCGGGACCGCGCCGCCGTCGGCGATCGGGTTGCCGCCGGCGTCCACCGGCTCCGTGCCGGCCGGGACCGAGTCGACCACGACCACGTCGTGGGCGGGCGAGTAGTTCGTGCCCGACGTGTTGCCGGCCTTGATCGTGAAGTCGATGATCTGGCCCGGCGCGATCTTGCCGGACGGGGTGTGCGACTTGGCCAGCGTGACCTTCGGCTCGACGATCGTCGTGTTGACCGTGCTGCTGTGCGTCACGGTGCGGTTGAGCTCGTCCTTGAACGTCAGCGTCGCCGTGTTCGGCAGGCTGGTGCCGCGCGTGTTGGCGTCGGCGTCCAGCACCTTGGCGCTGAAGTTCAGGACCAGCAGGACGTCGTGGCCGCTGGTGTTGGCGTACGAGGCCGCCGGGAACGCGGCGGCCGGGAAGGTCGCCGTGATCGTGTTGGCCGGGGTCTCGCTGACCGACACGCCCGCGGTGGGCAGCGCCACGCCGTCGAGCGTGCACGCCGTGGCGCACAGGCTGCCGGGCACCAGCGTCTGGCGGGCGCCGAGCGCGTCGGTGACCGTCGGGGTGCCGTAGAGCGTGGTGCCCTTGGGGATCGTCGTCGTGACGGTGTAGTTGATCGTCTCGCCGATCGTGGCCTGCGAGGCGGCGTTGTTGCCCGTCTCAGTCACCGAGGTGGTGCGCGTCTTGGCGATCGCCGAGGCCGGCGTGTAGATGTCCGAGACGTCCTGGGCCTTGGCCGTGTTAGCGGCGGGCAGCGACGTGTCCTTGACCACGTCGTTGGCCGGGATCATCTGGTAGTGGCCGCCGTCGTTGGTGTCGTACGTGTACTCCACGACGCCGGCGGTGTTGACGAACGTCTGGTCCGGGCTGACGCCGACCGGGACCTTGACCTTGTAGGTCAGGGTCTTGCTGGCCGCGGCGGCCAGGTCGACGCCCGTCCACTCGATGCGGCCGGAGAGCGCGTTGCACGTGCCCCCGTCGGAGATCGTGCCGGCCTGGACGTCGGAGCAGGCGATGCCGGTCGGGAGCAGGTCCCACACGCGGGCGTCCTGGGCGTCGGCCGTGCCGTTGTTGGTCACGTCGACGCGGTACTCGACCACGTCGCCGCCCTGGACCTGCTTGTGGTCCGTGTTGGGCCCGAAGACCGTGCCCGTGCCGTTGATCTGGCGGACGCCCTTGACGAGCGCCAGCTCGGGGATCTTCAGCGCGAAGTCGACCTTGTCGCGGAGCGTGAAGGCGGTGCCCGCGGTGTTCTCGTAGGAGAACTTCTGCAGGTTGCCCTCGACGTCACCGGAGTGGTGGCCGAGCGGCGAGCCGACGGTGCTCTTGAACGTGACCTCGAAGACCTGGCCGGGCTGGACGTCGCTGCCGCCCCCGCCGATCGGCCAGCGCAGACGGCCCGCGCTCGACGTGTCGATCGCGCCGACCGTCACGTTGTTGGCGGCCGTGACCGCCCACGTGCCGGGCACGTAGGTGAGGCCCGCGGGCAGGATGTCGAAGACGTCCTGGCTGTCCGTGTTGAGGTGCTGGGGGAACGTCAGGCGCAGCTTCCAGCAGACCTGGTCACCGGGGCCGTAGGTCGGGAGCGTGGTGCCGTAGTTGGCCTGGGCGAGGTTGCCGCAGTTGCCGGAGCCCGGGTAGGTCGCGGCGACCTGCTTGAGGATGTCGGGGCCGGTCGCGGACTTGCCGGAGCCGGAGACGTCGAAGTCGAGGCTGCCGTCGGGGAGCTCGGTGCTCCAGATCTTCTCCTCGTCGGAGCCGAGGCGGATCCAGTCGTTGCCCTGCGTGGAGATGGTGTTCTCGACGCTGTCCTTGGCGCGGACCGGCTGGCCGTCCTCGAAGTTCGACTGGTAGTGCGTGCGGGTCCGCGTGTAGAACGTGATCTGCCGCGTGGCGTTGGGCGCCAGCGTCCCCAGCGCGGGGACGTTCGACTGGTCCCACACGACCGTGAACGTGCCGTCGGCCTGCTCGTTGACGCCGCCGACCTTGTACGGGGTGCTCGGCGCGTGGGCCGGATCGGCCGCGCACTCGGAGTCCGAGGCGGAGTTGCCGCTCGTGTAGTTCTGGATGCCGAGCGGGCACAGCCCGTTCGGGACCGTGTCCGTGATCTCCAGGTTCGTGACCGAGCGGTACTCGGAGACCTGGACGTCGATCGTCCACTTGGTCAGGTCGCCCTGGGTGAGGGTCGCGTTGTCGTTGGACTTCTGGATCGCGATGTCCTCGGCCGTGCGCAGCAGCGTCCCCTCGTCGGACACGGCCTTGCCGGGCTTGGACGGCGCCTGGTACGTGCCGGAGGCGATCGCGCCGTTCAGCAGCGGCTGCTCGTCGTAGGTCTCGTCGCCGTTGTTGTTGTCCAGGTTGACGGCCTGGGCACCCGTGGTGGCGGGAGCGGTGCCGTCGACGGCCGGGGTGGCCGGGTTCCAGTCCAGCGTGTTCTCGCGAATCGGGATCGCGGCGCCGTAGGTCAGCTTCTTGACGCCGCTGGCCGGGAAGTTGCCGATGCTGTTCCACTTGACGTGGGTGTAGACCGCGTCGGGCAGCGGGCCGCTGCCGTCGGGGTCGGCCTTGATCGTCTCGACGAGGTCGGGGGCGACGCAGTCCTCGGCGGCCGTCGGGTGGTCGACCGTGATGGCGCCGGAGCCCTTGTACTCCTGCGCGCTCCCCGGGTTGGTCGACGTGTTCGTCGTGTGGTCGGGCGTGTTCGCGCAGCCCAGGAACTCCAGGCCCGCCGGGAGGTAGTCCTCGACCGACACGCCGTTGGTGGGGTTGACGCCGTTGTTGGTGACCGTGAGCGTGTAGACCGTCTGGTGGTCGTGCACGCCGCGCGGGATCTCGCCCTCGGGGTGCGGCTCGGACTTGACGATCTTGATCGCCGTCAGCTGCGTGTTCGTCGACTGCTCGGCCTTGCCGGTGTAGGTGCCGGCGCCGGGGCCGACGGGCACGCCCGCGGCGCTGAAGTCGGTCTCGTCGCGGGGATCCGTCGAGATGTAGGCGCCGGTGTCGATCGGCAGGGGATCGCCGACGTCGTACTTCGGCGTGCCGGACGAGGCGGTCGTGTTGTAGGTGACCTTGAAGCTCAGGGTGTGGCCGGAGTTGGCCACGAGGTCGTCGACGTTGGGCCAGATCAGCGTCGTCTTGCCCGTCGTCCCGTCGACGATGACCGTCGGCTCGCCGTCGTCGCCGGCCGAGCCCGCCTTGTACGCGACGCCCTTGGGCAGCACCGCGCGGAACGCGAGGTTGTAGCCCTTGGGGCTGCCCGCGGGCAGCGAGGCGGTGAGGTCGACCGGGACGTCGTCCCCGTACATGACCGAGGCGGCCGGGCCGCCGGTCAGCTGCACGTTCGGCAGGTTGGCCGCCGAGGCGGGACCGGCGAACAGCAGCGCGAAGAGCGCGGCGAGCAGGAACGGGACGGCGCGCACGCCGACGGACAGTCGAGTCGTCATCAAGACAGGCTTTCTAGTTATTGGTCGAGCATTCCGTTGCCGTGCTCTGCCCTGCGTCCCCACGCCGGCGGAGCGTTTCTGCCCAGGTTCCTCCATGAACCCGGGACACAAGCTAGCGAGTCGATGCGGCCGGCGTCTACGGATGTCCGGCGGGTCACACCGTTCTCATCCCTTCCGCCATCGAGAATCGCCCCCGAGCGGTTCGCGAACAGGCACTTCATGACGTCCGTCCTCGGCCGCGGCTGCGAAACCTGCTGCAAACGCGGTGAAAACGAGACGTCGGCGCGGCACCGAGCAGGAATCCGCGCGACGTCCGTGAGGACGGGCGTCGCGCGGACGCGCACGACGCCCCTTGGGCGGCGTCGGCGGCGTGGATGTGGAGTGTTGCTCGGCATCGTTTCCTGGTCCTGCGACGAGCGCCTCCGCACGAGGCGCTCATCCCAATGTCGTAGGAAACGCCGGAGTTCCCCCCTAGCACTTATGTGCCAGGTTCGTACAACCCTCGCCCCACGATGACGCAGGTATGCGCGTACAGCACGCATACCTGCGACATCGTCGGGGGTCAGGGGGTGGTGGGTGCGGCGTCCGGCACCGTGGTGGCGGGCACGCTGGGGCGGTCGGGCTTGTCCGACGCGTCCGCCGGGTCGGGCTTCGGCGACGGGGCGGGCTTGTCCGGGGCCTTGGGAGCGTCCCCCGGCTTCTCCCGGCTCCCCGGCGCCGCCTCGACCCCGAACTCCTGCCGCCCGTCGGTGCGCGGCGGCGCGGGCTTGGGCTCGGGCGCGGGCTCGTCGGCCGGCGTCGGCGCGGGCGCGGGTGCCGGGTCCGGCGCCGCGACGGGCTCCGGCGGGGCCGTAGGCGCCGCGACGGGCACGACCGCCGGCGCCGCCGCCGTCGTCCGCGCGGGCTTGGCCTTGCGCTTGGCCTTCCTGGCCTTTCGCTTCGCCTTCGCCTTCGCCTTGGGCTTCGCCGGGGCGGCCGCCAGACGCGACGCGGCGCTCGACGACGCCGCGCCGCCCGAACCGCCGCCCGCTCCCGCACCGCCGCCGTTGCCCGCGGCCCCACCCGTCCCGGAGCTCGCGTGCTCGGCCGGAGGGTCGTCCTGGAAGCCGCCGGTCGCCGCGATCACGCCGCCCGCCGCGATGGCCACGACCGCTGCGGCGGCGGCCACCGCCCCCGCGGTGCGGGCGCCCCGGCCGGCCTGCCTACCGCCCCCCGCGGCACCCTTGCCGGCGGCCGCGCTGCCGGCGGCCGCTCCCCCACCGCCGCCCAGCACCCCGGCGCTCGCCAGGGCGACCGGGAGCAGCGCGGGCGGCGTCGCCGCCGCCAGGCCACGCAGCGCCAGCACGTAGCGCCGGCAGGCCGAGCACTCCGCCAGGTGGGCGCTGGCCATCCGGTGGCGCTCGCCCTCCGGGTCGAGGATGCCGAGCGCGTACGCCTTGATCAGCGACTCGCGGGACTTGCACCAGGCGCCCGCCTTGATCTCCTCGACGATCGACCCGATCTTCTTGGACGCGGCGTCCATCAGCCGCTGGATCTGACGATCGTTGACGCCCAGGGCCTCGGCGGCCTCGGCCCGGGTGTAGCCGTGGAAGTAGCAGAGGGTCGCGGCGGCCGCCTCGGGCGGCGTGAGCCGGTCCTCCATGCCCTCGCGGACCTCGCGCAGCGCCCGCGAGTCGTCCAGCAGCGCGTCGACGTCCTCGCCGGTGGTGATGCCTTCGAGCCCCTCGGCGCTGAGGTACTCGGCGTCGGCGTGGTCGGAGACGTGGAGGCGGCGGTACTCGTCGACCGCGCGGAAGAACGCGACCTGGACGAGGAAGCCGGGGATCTGCTCGACCCGCTCCCCGCCCTGGACCTTGGTGTAGAGCGCGTGCCAGGCCTGGTTGTAGAACCCCTCCATGTCGGCGGAGTCGAAGTGCATCCGCCGGGAGCGCAGCTTGGCCCGCAGCGCGCGCAGCGTGGGCCCCTTGAGCTTCTCGTAGTCCCGCTCCAGCAGGTACTCGGCCTTGCCCAGGTCGTAGGACGAGGGCGCGGCCCCCGGCTTGGGCCGGTGACGGCTGCGCATCATCATGGCCGCGCGCGCCTCACGGGTCGACCCGGACGGAGACGCGGGAGCTGGTGACCGTCTTCCACGGCAGCCCGGCCTGGGCCGGCACCTTCAGCCGGAAGCGGTAGATCGCGGCCTCGGTGGTGTGGCGGAAGCGGTACCGCCAGGTCACCGTGCCGTTCGTCGTGGGCTGGGTCGACGCCACGTCCTGCCAGCGGCCGTCGACCATCGCCTGCACGACGGTGGTGCGCCGGCGGGCGTCGGCGCCCGCGCCGGCCAGGCGGCCGCGCAGCGTGATCCGGGCGCCGTTGCGCACCCGGGCGCGCGGCTTGGCGAGCTTGACGCTGAGGGGCCGCACGAGCGTGAGGTCGATGGGGTCGGCGCTCACCTCGGCGCCGGCCGGGGTGAGCCGCAGCATCCGCGAGACGCTGCCGGCGGCGATCCGGAACGTGCCGTCGGCCCCGGTGGTGACCGAGCCGGCGTCCTTCCACCTGCGGCCGTTGGCGTCGAGCCCGGCCTCGCGCAGCGTGAGCTTGAGCCCGGCGACGGGGGTGCCGTCCGTGCGCTTGACGCTGCCGACGATCGGGCCCTTGCTCGGCAGGGCGATGCGCGCCGACGTGGACGCCAGCCGCACGTTCACCGGCAGCGGGCCGGCGGGCGGATTGACCGGCGGGTCCACCGGGGGCTCGATCGGCGGATCGATCGGCGGCTGGTCGGGCGCCGGGGCGAGCACGAACGTCGTCGTCCCGGAGTCGGTCACGTTGCCGGCGGCGTCGGTGACCCGGACGAGGGCGTCGTGGGCGCCCGGCGCCAGGGCCTTGCTGCTGACGTCGAAGATCCAATGGCCCTTGGCGGGGCAGGGCGCGGCCGCCGCGTAGGGCTCCTGGCAGTCGCCCGTGCCCGCCTGGGTGGCGAACGGCTGGCCGTCGATCACGAGGGTCGTCTGGGCGATGCCGCCGCCGACGTCGCCGGCCCCGGCGTCCAGCGCGGTCCGCCCGGCGGTGGCCTCCCGCACGACGGGCGCCTCGGCCACCGGGGGAGCCGGATCGGCGAGCTCGACGGCGCTGCGGTAGAGCGACGCCGACACGGGCGGGCTCGTCGCCTCCTGCGGGAAGCAGCTGGCGCTCTGCGTGCAGCGCGCGACGAAGGCGAGGCCGTCGGCGGGACCGGCCACCGTCACCAGGTTGCCGGCACCGAGGCGATCGAGCTCGTTGCCGAACGTGCAGCCGAACGTCGGGGCGCGCGGGCAGCCGCCGACCACCGGGCCGACGCTGACGCCGCGGTCGATCGCCGGCCCGGCGGCGTAGCCGTAGCCGTCGACCCCGGTGTAGGTCATGCGCGCGGACATCCAGATCCGCGCGGTGGAGACCGTCACGCCGGGCGGCAGCGGGAAGCGGAAGCCGCTCACGTCGTCGGCGCCGTTGTCGGTCGCCCCGAGCGCGGCGCTGAGCGCGCCGGCCGCCCCGCAGGTGTCGGCGCGGGTCCCCGCGGTGCCGGCGGCGCGCCACGCGGCGCTGGACACGAGCTCGCCCTGGGGACCGCGACACGACCACACCGTGTAGGTGCCCGTGGCCGCCGCGGTCTCGGCAGAGACCGACGCCAACGCAAGAGCCATCGCGATTCCGACCAGCATCCGACGAGCCATCCTTGGACACCTCCGAGCGTCCCGCCCACCGCAACCCCTTGCCCGGCGAGCCGCACGACCTTAGCGAGCGGGAGGCCTCGGCGGCGAGCTTCGCAGTGGCAACGCGCCGGAAAGTGGACCGAACGCCACCGTTCCGCTGTGCAACGACGCGTGCACGCGACAGAACTGCCCGGGGGGATGTCATCGGCTGGCGACGACTACGTCCTAACCCAAGGAGATCGAAAAGATGCATCGTGACGTCGCAGTACTCGCTCCCCGTCTCGGGAAGCGGGCGGTCCAGCTGCTCAGCGTTGTCGCCGTCCTCTTCGCCGTGCCCGCCAGCGCCGTGGCCGCCCCCGCCATCGGCCTCGACAAGGTCGCCCCCGCGACCGTCCTGATCGGCGACACGAGCCCCGTCACGCTCACCGCGTCCAATCCCCGCACCGAGCCCGTCGGCTACAACCTGTCCTTCCGCGACGTGCTCCCCGCCGGGGTCTCCTACGTCCCCGGCTCGGCCGACGGCACCGCCGGCGCTCCCGGCGAGCCGCAGATCGTCCCCAACGCTCCGGCCGCGGGGCAGACGACGCTGATCTGGACCAACGTGGCCGACCTCACCCCCGGCTCCCAGTACGTCCTCTCCTACGAGGTCTCCCCGTCGGGCGCCGTCCCCAACGCGACGTACACCAACGCCGCGGGCGCCTACGTCAACGACTACCCGCGCAACGTCCCGGACTTCGACCCGGTGACCGGCCAGCCCACGACCGACATCACCGGCTCCGCCACCGACAGCGCCACCACGAAGCTGCTGGCCATCGAGATCACCAAGTCCGAGCCCAGCCCCGAGGGCGAGATCCTGCGCGGCCTGCACGACCACCAGACCGTCTACACCCTGCAGCTGCAGAACAACTACCTGCACCCGACGGGCAACCTCGCGGTCGACGACTACGTGCCGGCCGCCCTGGAGTTCCTCGGCTGCCCCACCGCGGGCGCCGACCCGTCGAGCCCGTGGAACGACAACACGACGACGGACAACCCGGTCAACCCCGGCTCGACGCAGGAGTACGCCGGCTCCGGCCCGATCAACCCGGGCAACCGCCCGGCCGCCCCCGACTGCCTGGCCCCCAGCCTGGTCGAGACGGTCCAGCTCGACCCCGACGGCCCGCTGCCCGACGGCCCCCTCCCCTTCGGCGTCTACACCCACGTGCGCTGGACCGGCCTGGGCACGCTGGCGACCGGCGCCGCCCGCACGCTGCAGTACGTGGTCGCCGTGCCCGAGCGGGCCAACGCGCTGGCCTGGGGCGCCTCCGGCCTGGCGCTGGCCCCCGACCCCGCCTCGGGCCGGCAGGCCGCCAACCTCGACAACAACGCCGGCGCCCCGACCACCGACGAGCAGGACCTCCACAACGGCGCGATGGTCGGCGGCCGCTACAACGGCACCACCGACGTCACCGACTGGGACGACATCCACCGCACCGCCGAGGACATGGCGATCCAGAAGTCCGTCGACCAGGACACGATCGCCATCGGCGAGGTGTCGTGGTGGAACCTCGACATCGAGATCGGCGAGTACTCCGCGGTGGACGACATCGTCGCCGTCGACACCGTGCCGGACGGCCTGTGCCCGCTGAACGGCGCGAGCCCGCTGCAGGCGAGCACGAGCTGCACCGCGCCCGACCCCGCCACGGACGTGCCCTCCTCCCCGTACGCGGGCGGCGCGGACGCCCCGGTCGAGAACGCCGACGGCACGTGGACCCTGACCTGGAAGGCCCCGACCACGCCCCGGCTGGCGTCGATGCCGTCCTCCCACACCGACCGGCCGAACTCGACGTACACGATCCGCTTCCCCACCCGTACCCGCACCACGTACCGGGAGAACGGCGCCGACGCCGGCCCGGTCCTGGCCAACGACGCCTGGACCAACCACGTCGACCTGGACGGCACCCGCGTGGTCGGCAACCTGCCGATCGTCGACGAGTCCGACGCCGACCAGAAGGCGGCCGGCCCGACCCTCGACAAGACCGTCGCGCCCTACGACTACACCCTGGGCGCGCAGCCCTGCGCGGCGCTGGCCCCCGGTGACGGCCATGGCGTGGACGGCGACTACGGCGACGTACCGCCCGTGATCGGCGCGGGCGACCGCGTCTGCTGGAAGCTGCGGATGAACTTCCCCGCCGACCTGGACACCGGCGGCGTGGTGGTGAGCGACTTCCTGCCCACCAACATCCCGTCGATCTTCCCCGGCAGCATGCAGGCGACGGCCAACAACAGCGTCAACATCGCCGCGTTCGACCCGACGACCGTCCCCGGCGTCCCGACGTGGACGCTGGGCACGAGCACGATCGTCGGCCAGCAGCAGGTGTTCGAGGTCGTGTTCGCCACCCAGGTCGACGTGCCGGGCGCCGCCCGGCCGGGCGACCTCGTGGGCAACCTCATGAAGGCCTCGAGCGTCAACACCGACAGCGACTCGTTCCCCCTGCGCAGCGAGGCCGACTACGAGTGGACGCAGCCCGTCACCCTGCTCAAGGGCGTCGAGCAGGTCGTCCGCGGCGGCAACGCCGTCTTCTCCCCCGCCAACGGCCCCAACGTCACCGACGTGCCGATCCAGGGCGCCGACACCGTCACCTACCGGGTCGACCTCAGCAACGGCGCGCCCGCCGACGCCGTCAACAGCACGGTGTGGGACAACCTGCCGACCGGCGTCGACTGCTCGATGGTCTCCGCGATCTCCGACGCCGGCACGTGCCCGGGCGGCGCCGGCGGCACGCAGGTGCGGTGGACCGGCATCGGCGTGCCCGGCCACGGCACGAAGAAGCTGAACTACGACGTCCTCTACCCGACGTCGCTCACCACGATCGGCAGCCAGTTCGTCAACACGGCGGGCATCCGCAGCTACGACCTCGAGAACAACACCGGCCCCGGGGACACGTTCACCTACTACCCCCAGGACAACATCGACCCGTCGGTCCCGGTCGGGGACCGCAACGCCCCGCCGGCCAAGGACACCGCCCGCGTCTTCGTGGCCCAGCCCGCGCTGACCAAGACGCGGACCACCGAGGTGAACGAGCCGGGCAACAACCTCGCCTCCGAGGCCACGATCGGCGAGCGGGTCGACTACACGGTCACGCTGACCGTGAAGGCCGGCACGACGATGACGAACGCGGCGATCGGCGATCCCCTGAACGCCCGCCAGCAGCTCGTCGCGCTCGGCGCGCACGCGCCCGCGGTCGCCTTCGCGGACGGCGCGAGCACCACGCTGCCCGCCGGCACGACCCTGAACGCGGTGGGCAACACGCTCACGCTGACGCTGCCCGCCTCCTACACCGCCAACCCGACCAACGCCCCGGCCGGCACCCACGACGCCGTGTTCACCGTCACGTACAGCGCGATCGTGCGCAACGTGGCGGGCAACAGCAGCACCGGCACCGCGCTGGCGAACACCGCCACGCTCACCGCCGACGCGCTCACGCCCATCGCGCGGAGCACGTCGACGACGATCGTCGAGCCGAAGGTCTCGATCGTCAAGACGCACGCGCCGGCGGCCACCACCGTGCACCCCGGGGACGACATCACGTACACGCTGACCGCGGCCAACGCGCCCGACCCGGCCGGCGCCACCGTCTCGACCGCCCACGACGTGACGGTCACCGACGTGGTGCCGGCGGACATGACCTACACGACCGGCTCGGCCAGCCCGGCCCCCACCTCGGTCCAGCTGAACACGCCGACCGCCGGCAAGACGACCATCACCTGGGTCCTGCCCGGGTCGACGAGCCCCGGCGCGTCCACCCCGATCACCTACCACGCGACGGTCGACGACCCGGCCGTGGCCGGCGCCCCCCTGACCAACGTCGCCACCGTGACCGCCGCGAGCCTGGTGGACACCGGCGGCGACCCGCACCCCGAGCGCCGCGACGCGACCAACGTGCCCGCCGGGCCGCCCGCCGTGGGCGGCGTGTACTCGGGCGACGACAGCCAGACCCTGCGCCTGGCCCTGCCGACGATCGTCAAGACCGTCTCCCCCGTCTCCGGGCCCGTCGGCACCGTCCTGGACTACACGGTGAAGGTGACGATCCCCGCCAGCACGCGGATCTACAACGGCACCGTGCTCGACGTCCTCGAGGACGGCCTGGCGTTCGACGGCTACGTCTCCGCGACGTGCACCGGCTGCGCGCCGGGCGTCACCGCCACGCCGCTGGCCCCGCCGGTGACCGATCCCCTCACCGGCAAGACGAAGATCGCCTGGTACCTGGGCGACGACTCCGGCACGAGCGCCACCGCCCGCGTGGTCGAGCTGCACTACGCCGCCCACGTGGCCGAGACGTACACCGTGGGCGGCGGCGACGTCGACCCCGGCGCCGTCCTGCCCAACCAGGCGTCGATCCTCTCCAACGAGACCCTCGACCCGACCCCGCCGACCACCCCGGCCGGCGTGGACCCGGGCGACTACGACCAGCACGCCGAGGATCCCGCGTCGGTCACCGTCACCGCGCCCCAGCTCGCGCTGGACAAGCGCGTCGCCGGCCAGACCGGAGACAGCGACCAGCTCGACGTGCAGCCCGGCGACGGGCCGTTCGCCTACACGGTGACGGTCTCCAACACCGGCACCGCCCCGGCCTACGACGCCACGGTCACCGACGTGCTGCCGGTCGGCCTGCAGGCCCCCACCGCGATCAGCGACGGCGGGACGTACGTGGCGGGCACCCGGACGATCACCTGGCACGTGCCCGGCCCGATCGCCGTCGGGACGCCGAAGTCGCTGACCTACTCGGCGGCGCTGTCGGCCTCCTCCACCCTGTCGGCCGGCTCCTCGCTCACCAACACCGCCGACGTGCCCTCCTACTGGGAGGTACCGGCGGACGAGCGCGACGACCACCCGACGTTCGGCTACGTCGAGCACGACGACGTGCCCGCCGACACCGTCACGCTCAACCCGTGGTTCCCGGAGCTGACGACCGCGAAGTCCACCCCCGACGGCCCGGACGCCGAGATCGGCGAGCCGTTCCGCTGGCAGGTGCGGGTCAGCAACGTGTCCACCCATGGCGCGGACGCCCAGGACGTCGACGTGACCGACGTGCTGCCGCCCGACTGGGCCTACGTCCCCGGCAGCGCCCAGATCGACACCGGCAGCGGCTTCGTCGCCCTGACCGACCCGACCGGCACGTCCACCCTCCTGTGGGCGAACGTCGCCGACCTCGCCGCGGGCGACCACCTCGACGTGCGCTTCGCCGCCCGGCCGCTGGCCGCCGCCGCGGCGCACGCCAACCCGCACGTGAACACGACGCGCTCCACCGGCGACGACGGCTCGGGCGCGCCGGGCAACGCGGACGGCCCGTACAAGACGACGGACGCGACCGCCCCGGCCACGCTGCTGGTGCCGGACGACGCGATCGTCAAGACGCCCGACGGCGCGCACGTGAACGCCGACGCCACCACGCCGTTCCACGTCGTGGTGTCCGAGACCACGCGCGACGCGCCGCTGCGCGACGTGCAGGTCGTCGACGTGCTGCCGGTCGGCACCACGTACACGGCGGGCACGGCCACGGCCTCCCCCGCCACCGGGTTCGCGGAGGCCACCGTGCAGGCGAACACGCCGAGCGCCGGGCGGACGACGATCACCTGGACGATCGCCGAGATCCCGGCCGGCGATTCGGTCGACCTCACCGTGCCCGTGGGGATCGCCAACGGCCTGGCCGACGGCACCACGCTCACCAACACGGCGAGCGTGACGACCCGCGAGGTGACCACGCCCAAGAGCGACCCCGGCGCGGTGGTGGTCGACTCCGAGACGGACCTGGCCGCGGTCAAGTCCTCGACGCCGGCCAGCGGCGCCACGGTCGCGCCGGGCGACGACGTCGCCTACGCGATCACCTTCGCCAACACGGGCAACGAGGACGCGACCGGCGTCACGCTCGAGGACGAGGTCCCCGCGCACACGACGTACGTGCTCGGCTCGGCCACGCTGTCCCCCACCGCCACGGTCGAGTACCGCGTCGGCGGTGTCTACCAGGCCGCCGAGCCGGCCTCCGGCTCGCTCGTGGAGGCGCTGCGCTGGACGATCGGCGACGTGCCCGCCGACGGGCCCGGCGGCACCGTCGGGTTCACCGCGAAGGTCGCCGACCCGCTGCCCAACGGCACGCAGATCGACAACGTCGCCACGCTCGACGCCGACCAGATCCCGCCCGAGCCGACCAACCAGACCACGCACACGGTCGAGTCGGCCCCACGGCTGGACCTGGTCAAGACGGTCGACCGCACGGTGCTCGACGTCCCGGTCGACGGGTCGACGATCGCCTACGGCCTGACCCTGACCAACACCGGGAACGAGGACGCCACCGACGTCACGATCACCGACGCGCCGCCCGCGGGCACGGCGCTCGCGGCGCTCGCCGCGCCGCCGGCCGGCGTCACGGTGGAGTGCGACGCGGGCGCGGGCTTCGCCGCCTGCCCCACCGACCTCGGCCCCGTGGAGCGCGTCCGCTGGAGC